>Ga0306922_10000369_pt1 | contig 37309 bp, 35 predicted proteins | sample sta12Cox44000082_FD_203758 | JGI IMG/M metagenome (GOLD analysis project Ga0306922, IMG submission 203758) | Lab enrichment of tropical soil microbial communities from Luquillo Experimental Forest, Puerto Rico - statoxic.12C.oxic.44.000.082 (v2)... | ecosystem: Environmental > Terrestrial >... | reverse complement strand
AGAACGGATCGAAGTCCGGCACCTCGATCCACGCCACCGGGTCTTCGCGCCGCAGCCGCGCCGCGACCGCGTGCCAGCGCTGCGGGTCGGTGTAGGCCCTCGGGTCGGTGAAGATGTCGACGCGGGGCGCCGTCAAGAGGCCGCTCTCAGCGACGCGAACTTCGGCATCACCTCTTCGATGAACAGCCGCTGCGACGCGGCCCAGGCGGCGTCCTGCTGCGCGTGGTCGAAGGTCAGCACGAGCAGCGCGCCGAAGCCGCCGCAGGCCTCGTACATGTCGCCCAGCTTCTGCGCGACGGTGCGGGGCGAGCCGACCAGCCAGCTGTGCTCGGCCAGGTACTCCGGCGTGACCTCGGAGTCGGCCAGCTCGGGATCGTGCTTGAACAGCTGCGTGAAGCCGAACGCGCCGAACAGCGGCAGCAGGTACTCGCGGTAGGCGCGCGCGAGCATCCCGCCGAGCGCGTGACGGCGCGCCTCGGCGTCGGTCTCGGCGACGAACACCTCGCGCACCACGCGCCAGCCGCTGCGGTCGGCGCTGCGTCCTGCCTTCGCCGCGCCGCGCTCGACCGACGCCCAGTGCGACTTCAGATACGACGGGCTGATGTTCAAGCTCATCGGCATGAAGCCGTGCTCGCCGGCGAGCAGCAGCGTGTCCGAGTTCGGCGAAAGCCCGGCGACGCCGATCGGCGGGTGCGGCTTCTGGAACGGCTTCAGGTGGAAGCGCAGGGTCTCGAACATGGTGTCGATGCGGTTCACGTTCCAGTACTCGCCCTTGTACTCGAACGGCTCGTTCGCCGCCCACAGCTTGAGGATGATGTCGAGCGCCTCGCGCGTCATCTTGCGGTTGTCGCCCGTCATGCCGTCGACGTTGAACAGCCGCCAGTCGCTCGGCAGCCCGCTCGAGCCGACCCCGAACATGAAGCGACCGCGGGCGATGTGGTCGAGGTAGGCGACGCGACAGGCGAGCTCCGCGGGGTGGTGGTAGGGGAGCAGGTGGGCGCCGGGCGCGAGCTTCATCCGCTGCGTGCGCAAGAGCCCCTGTGCGATCAACAGGTCGGGCGCCGGATTGGGCTCCCACGGCGAGGTGAAGTGCTCGCCGATCCACGCCTCGGCGAAGCCGAGCCGGTCGCACAGCGCCAGGTGCTCGAGGTCCCAGGCGAACCCGTCGCGCAGCGACCGCTCCGGCGGGTGCGACGGCATCATGAAGATCCCTGCTTCCAAGACGGCCTCCCTCGGCTGAGCCCTTTCCCATCTTCGCACGCTCACCCGGCCCGTGCCGGCGATCCGGAACACGGCACTACACGACCGGTCCGCTCTCGCCGATGGAAGGACCGATGCAGGGCACCGAGCTGTTCAGGATCCCGGGGACGATCGTGGTCGAGCACTTCGTGAAGCAGCGCGCGGTGCGCGGGGGCTGGGAGTCGCTGAGCACGCCCAGCTTCCGCGAGGCCCTGACCCGGGGCTTGAGCGAGTGCGGTCGGCTGCGCGCGAAGTCCTGGCTGGTCGATCTCACCGGCAACCCGGGAGTCCCTTCGCAGGCAGACCTCGACTGGCTCGTGAACGGCGCCGGTCAGCTCACGCTCGACAGCGGCATCCGCGCGGTGATCAACATCCACGGCGGCAGCACGCTGGCGGCGCTGGGCGCGAGCCGCTGGACGAAGAGCGCGAGTGCGGGTGGCCTCGTCACCTGTGACTGCCGCAGCCTGATCGACGCGCTCGAGCTCGCCACCGAGGTCGTCGAGGGCAAGCTCCGCGCGGACTACAAGCGCTGACCGGGGTCGCGTCCGCTCTCCAGCCAGCGCGCCGCTTCGTCCGGAAGAAAGTCCGCCGCCCGCTTCCGGTACGCTTCGAGCTCGTCCGCGGTCAACACGTCGCGCCAGCGGCCGTTCGTCCCCTTGTAGAGGAAGGCCTGCGCACCGCCCTCGAAGGGATCGAACGCGCCGATCTCCGCACCGCGCGCCTTCATCGACGCGAACGTGCAGCGCTCCACGGCCGCCGCCCACCTCGCGGCAGGGACGGAGATGCGCAGGAAGTCCGCGACGCGGCGCATCTCGGCGCCGAGGTCGAGCTTCAAGTCGTTGTAGTGGACGAGCAGCACGTTCGGTCGCTCCCGCAGCCGCCAGAAGCTCCTCACGTGCCAGAACAGGGCGCCTTCCGCGAGCCACGACGCGAAGAAGCCGTGCACGTCGCCGTCCCAGCGCGGCATCGGCGGGACTCCGTCCGCGAGCGCTCGGAGATTGAGTGACTCGCGCAGCTCGTTCTTGAACACCTCGCGGTGGTGGCAAAACGACATGAAAGCGTCGCGTCCGTCGCGCGCCACGAACACGTAGCTGGCGTCGTCCCAGATCGGGATGCCGTCGGCGGGAGTGTGGGTCTTGATGAAGCGGCGGTGGCGCTGCCCCTCGTAGGTCGCCAGCAGCTTCTCCAGCGGGTTGAACTCGGCGTCGACCCAGGGGCTGAGCGCCATCACGGCGCCGGGTGCGTCGCCGTCGGGCCAGAGCAGGCTCGCGACGATGGTCTGCATCCAGGTGGTGCCGCACTTCGCCGGCGTACACACGAAGATGTCGCCCGGGCGGTGGACGAAGCGCGCCCAGCGGGCGCTGTCGAAGACGGCGGTCCGATAGTGCTTCATCGCTCCCATCGTACTAGCATGGGACGAGGAACAGGAGCCGAGCCATGAACAAGATCGAGGGCCTGCACCACATCGCGATCTGCACCGCCGACATGAAGGCGCAGATCGAGTACTTCACCGACGTGCTGGGCATGGAGCTCGTCGCGCTCTACTGGATGCACGGCGTCGAGAACACCTGGCACGGCTTCCTGCGCATGGACGACGAGAGCGCGGTCGCCTTCGTCTCGAACCCCGAGGTCGCGAAGGTGCCCGTGAAGCTCGGCCAGACGCACGCGGGCAATCCGGGCGCGAACGTCGCGCGCGGCGCGATGCAGCACCTGGCGCTGCGCGTGCGCGACGAGCGCGAGCTGCTCGCGATGCGCGACCGGATCCGCGCGAAGGGCATCCCCGTGCTTGGCCCGCTCGACCACGGCATGTGCGTGTCGATCTACTTCGCCGGGCTCGAGAACCTCTCGCTCGAGCTCTCCTGCTCGACCGAGCCGACCGACGCGCGCGCCTGGATCGACCCCGAGGTCGTCGCGCTCGCGGGCATCGGTGCCGAGGAGCTCGAGCGCTACCGCAAGCCGGCGAGCTTTCGCGATCGCGCGGGCGCGGTGCCGCAGCCGCCGCTCGACGGCCCGGGCCCGCACATGGCGAACTACCCGCCGGGCGCGTATCAGGCGCTGCTCGGGCTCGCGGACGAGAAGACGCGGCACATGGTGACGAACGAGCCCCCGGTGAAGCCGGAGTAGGGCCCGCTCAGCCGCGGGAAGCGTCCAGGCCGGCGTCGCGCAAGAGCGCCTGCAGGCTGCGCTGCATCACCCCGCGCGCGCGCGCCGCGGAGAGCCCGCGGCTCCAGCGCAGGTGCTCCCAGCTCGCGGGGCTCAGCGCCACGGCGAGCGCTTCGACCAGCTCGGCGCGCTCGTGCGCGGCGAGCTGCGCCAGCTCGCCGGCGAAGATCGCGGCGATCTCGTCGCGCTGCTGCTGCAGCAGCGCGCGGCCCACGCGCTGCGCCTCGCCCTGGACCGGACCCACCAGCGCGCTCGCAGCCATCGAGCGGCGGAACGGGGTCGTCGCCTCGAAGAAGCGCGCGCTGACCGCGGCGAGCTTCGCCACGCGCGCGCCGAGCGGGAGCTCGCGGCGGATCGGCTCGCGCAGCGGCGCGCAGCGCTCCATCCCGACCGCGACCACGTCGTCGTAGAGCGCCGCGAGGTCCGTCCAGTGGTTGAAGACCGATCGGCGCGAGACGCCCGCCCGCTCGGCGATCTGGTCGGCGCTCGGCTGGAGCACGCCCTCCTGCACCAGGTCGAGACAGGCGTCGCAGATCGCGCGGCGCGAGCGCAGCGTGCGGGTCTGCCTGCCGTCGATCGGCTCGGCCGAGCGGGGTGCGCTCACTCGATCACGAGCCCCGGGAGCGTCTCCCGCTTGCGCCACTCCTCGAGGATCCGGATGAACTCCGGGGAGCCGCCGCCGTAGAAGCCGTCCTGCGCGCTGCGCTCGCCGGGCTTGCCCTCGTTGTTGTAGTAGCCCGGCGTGCAGCTCTCGAGGAAGTCGCCCATCTGCCGCGCCTTCGAGAGACACTGCTGCACCCAGGCCTGCTCCGCCTCGGGCGAGACCTCGATCGAGCGGGCACCCGCGTCGATCCCCTTGCGGACGATGTAGGCGAGGTGCTTGGCCTGCTCGTTCAGCATGTGCGGGTAGCTCGCGGTGAAGCCGGCCTGCGCGTTGCTCATGATGAAGCAGTTCGGGAAGCCGCGGACATGCATGCCGTGGAGGCTGTGGATGCCCTTGGCCCAGCTCTCTGACAGGCTCTCGCCGCCGCGCCCGTGGATCTCGAGCCCCGCGCGCCGGCAGTAGTCCGTGCCCACCTCGAAGCCGCTGGCGTAGATCAGGCAATCGACCGGGTACTCCTTCCCGTCGACCACCACGCCCTTCGCGGTGATCCGCTCGACGCCGCCGCCACGAGTGTCCACCAGCGTGACGTTGGGCCGGTTGAAGGTCTCGAGATACTCGTTGTGGAAGCACGGCCGCTTGCAGAACTGGCGGTAGTAGGGCTTCAGCGCCTCGGCCGTCTTCGGGTCCTTCACCGTCGCGTCCACGCGCGCGCGAATCTCTTCCATCTTCTCGAAGTCGGCGAGCTCGACGGCGCGCGCCATGCCCTCGGGCGAGAAGTCCTTGCTGCGGCCCTGCTGGATGCCGACGAGCAGCTTCCCGATCAAGTCGGTCCAGCCGTCGTGGACCAGGTCGACCTCCTGCGGCACGCCGGAGACCAGGTTGTTGAAGTTGTCCATGCGCTGCTGGTGCCAGCCGGGCTTCTGCGCCTTCGCCCACTCGGGATCGGTCTTTGGGTTCAGCTTGAGATCGATCGACGACGGCGTGCGCTGGAACACGTAGAGGTGCTCGGCCCACTCGCCGACGTGCGGCACGCACTGCACCGCCGTCGCTCCGGTGCCGATGATGCCGACGCGCTTGCCGCGCAGGCCGACCAGGCCACCGCTGGAGTCGCCGCCGGTGTAGTCGTAGTCCCAGCGGCTGGCGTGGAACGAGTGGCCCTCGAACTCCTCGATGCCGGGAATGCCCGGGAGCTTCGGGCGGTTCAGCGGCCCCGTCGCGAGGCACACGTAGCGCGCGCGGATGCGGTCCCCGCGGTTGGTCGAGACGATCCAGCGCGCTGCGGCCTCGTCCCAGCGCAGGTTCTCGACGCGGGTCTGGAACAGCGCATCGCGGTACAGCTCGAACTTGCGCGCGATCGCCTGGCTGTGGTCCAGGATCTCGCGGCCGTCCGAGTACTTCTGCTTCGGCATGTACCCCAGCTCCTCGAGCAGGGGCAGGTAGGTGTACGACTCGATGTCGCAGGCGATGCCGGGGTAGCGGTTCCAGTACCAAGTGCCGCCGAAGTCGCTCGCGGGATCGATCATGCGGATGCTCTCGACGCCGGCCTGGCGCAGCCGCGCGCCGGCCAGCAGGCCGCCGAACCCGCCGCCGATCACGGCGACCTCGACCTCGTCCGCGAGCGGCGCGCGGGTGAAGCCCGGCGTCGCGTACGGGTCGTCGAGGAAGTGGGCGAACCGGCCCTTCACCTCGACGTACTGCTCGTTGCCGTCCGCGCGGAGCCGCTTGTCGCGCTCGCGGCGGTACTTCTCGCGCAGCGCCTCGGGATCGAACGAAGTCGCCATGGCTCGGCCTCTCCTGCAGCGTTGTTCTCTCCGGCAAGCTACCTGCAGAAATTTGCACTGCAAGTGCAGCCAAACGCTGCGCGCTACACTGGCGCGGATGGGCTCGATTCGCTGGGTGGGGGTGCTGCTCGTCGCGGGGACGGCGGCATTCGCGCTCGCGCCTCGCGCAGCCCTCGCGCAGGACTTCCACCTGGTGGGAGCGAGGCTGCAAGACCGCACGCAGGCCGCGCTCACCCTGCTCTCGTTCTCGGTGACTCCGGATTCCTCGGCCTCGTCGCTCTCGATCAGCAACGCGTCGACCGGAAATCCCAGCGTGACCCTGGGGCAGCTCGGAGCCGGTTTCACGGTGGCCGACAGCTTCCCCCTCTACATGGAGGGATACCTGGGCTACAGCCGCTACGACCCCCTCTTCGTCGCGACGAACGGCACGGAGCAGAAGCGCCTGCCGACCAAGTGGAACAGCGTGTCCGGGACGGCCGGGCTCGGCTGGGACTTCAAGATCTCCGACCACTGGGTCCTGCGCCCGATCGTGGACGTGTCGCTCGCACATCTGGGGACCGACGTCTCCATCGCGGGCCGCCTGCTCACGCACGTCGGCGGCCCGGAGATCGCCTTCCTCCAGAACGGGCGGATGAACGCCTACGGCCTCGGCGCCTCGATGATGCTCGACTACTCGATCGCCAAAGAGAGCTACGAGTGGGACGTGGAGCTCCGCTACACCTGGTTCCACCTGCAGACCTTTGACACCTCGAAGCTCGTCGAGGGGTCCAGCAACCCCATGACGCTCTCGCTGTGGACGCGCTACCGCTGGCCCACCCCTTGGACGATGTTCCGGCGCCCGGTGCGCTGGGTGCTCGAGGGGACCGCCTCCGACTACGTGGGCGACCAGCGCGGGGCCCTCGGCTTCAACCTGCTCTGCAGCACGGGCGGCGGTGTCGAGCTCGATACCACTCAGTACAGCGAGATCTGGACGCGGACGCGCTTCGTCGTCCGCTATCTGTTCGGCAGGGACGTGAGCGGTGCCTCGGCGGGAATCTCGATCAGCTTCTTCTAGCCGCGTGCTCGCGCTGGTCGTGTGCGCGCTGTCCGGCTGCATGACGTTCGCCGAGTCGGAGCCGGTGGCCGCACCGCCGACGCCGTCGCCGCAGCTCGCACCGTTCTCGGTCGCCTACCGCGTGCCTGCGTTCACCTTTGCCTTGAACGACGACGAGCCGAAGACGTCCCACGTCGACGGGATGCTCCTCGCCAAGGAGATCACCGATGCCTGGCGCGAGCGCGGGCTGATCGGGGGCGCGCAGCTCGCCGAGCCCAACGCGCCCTGGCCGGGCGACTTCTTCTACGCGCTCACCTTCAGCGGCGGCCAGCGCAACGACGACTCGGGCTTCTGGATGCAGGGCTTCAACACGCTGACGCTCTTCCTCCTGCCGTACTCGGTGACCCACCACTACGACATCCTGTGCGTCGCCGAGAACGTGCTCACCGGCAAGCAATACACGGCCACGGTTCGGGCCACGGACAAGACCTGGGTCACGCTGCCGTTCTTGCCAGCGCTGCCGTGGTATGCGCACGGGCACCGGGAGGAGATGGCGCACGTGGCCGACCGGCTGTACGAGGCGCTCGCGAGCCAGGGCGCATTCGGTCCTTGACGGCGCCGCTCGATCTGGGTTAGTCATATGACCAAGTCATACGACTAAGGAGAAGGTCGAGCCATGAGCACCAATCAGATCCCCCTGGGCGGCACCGCCGCCTCGGCCCCGGTCGCCAGCCGCGCGCTCGTGCTCGCTTACGGCCTCGTCGCCTACGCGAGCTTCGCCGCGACCTTCCTCTACCTGGTCGGCTTCGTGACCGGGCTCGGCGTCCCAAAAGCGCTCGACGACGGAGCGACCGGCTCCGGTTCCGGCGGCGCCGTCGTGGACCTCGCGCTGATCGCTCTCTTCGGCATCCAGCACACCGTGATGGCGCGCCCCGCGTTCAAGCGGGCCTGGGCGCGAGTCGTGCCAGAGCCGCTCGAGCGCAGCACGTTCATGCTGGTCTCGTGCGCCTGTCTGGCGCTGCTGTTCTGGCAGTGGCGGCCGTTCCCGCAGCTCGTCTGGGAGGCTCGCGGAGCAGCCGCGGCGGCTCTCTTCGCGCTGGCGGCGCTCGGCTGGGCGACGGCGTTCGTCTCGACGTTCCTCGTCGATCACTTCGAGCTGTTCGGCCTGCGCCAGACCTTCGGCTTCGCGGCCGGCCGCGCGTTCCGGCCGCCGGTCTTCCGGGAGCGGCTGCTCTACCGCGTCGTACGGCACCCGCTCATGCTGGGGTTCCTGGTCGCGTTCTGGGCGGCGCCGGCGATGAGCTGCGGTCACCTGCTGTTCGCCGCGGGCATGACCGGATACATCCTGCTCGGGCTCGTGGTCGAGGAGCGCACGCTCGTGGAGCTGCACGGCGATGCCTACCGCGACTACCGCCGCCGCGTGCCGAAGCTGATCCCGCGCCCCTGGCGCTCGTGACGGGGAGGCGACGTTGGAAGCAGCGACGCGACGCAGGACACCAGCCGGAGCTTCGCAGGCGCGCACGCGAGCGACCGACGCCCTGCTCGACGCCGCAGAGCGGCTGCTTGTGCAGCAGGGCTACGCGGGCATCACCAGCCGGGCGCTGGCCGGCGAGGCCGGCGTGAACAACGGCCTCGTCCACTACTACTTCGGCTCGATGGAGGAGGTGCTGGTGCAGGTGCTCGAGCGCTTCACCGAGCGCCTGATCGTCCGCCAGCGCGCGATGTACGCGGGTCCCGGCTCCTTCCTCGAGAAGTGGCGCACCGCCTGGCGCTACCAGGAGGACGATCTCCGCGCGGGCTACTCGAAGATCTGGCTCGAGCTGCAGGCGCTCGCCTGGAACCAGCCGCAGCTGCGCGCGCGCGTCGCGCGCGTCGACGGCGAGTGGCGAGCGGTGCTCAGCGAAGCGATCGGCCGCGTGCTCGAGGAGTACGGCGTCGCGGAGACGTTTCCCCCGGGCGCGGTCGTCGCGCTGGTGGCGACGTTCGCGCAGGGCTTCGCGCTCGAACGGCTGTCGGGCGTCACGAAGGGCCATGCGGAGCTCCTGGACTGGATCGACGCCTGGCTGCAGTCGCTCGAGACCCGGGCGCCCCGCAAGAAGAGCAGGAGGCAGCGATGACGGACTGGAGGCCGACCGGCACACAGAGCCGCGCCGCGCTGCCGCGCCGCGAGGGGTTCGCGGAGCAGGGCGGCGTGCGGCTGTTCTACGAGCTCTACGGCGAGGGCGAGAAGACGCTCGTGTTCGTGCCGCCCTGGGCGGTGGTCCACTCGCGCGTGTGGAAGGCGCAGATCCCGTACTTCGCGCGGCTCTGTCGCGTCATCGCCTTCGACCCGCGCGGCAACGGCCGCTCGGATCGGCCGCGGGGCGAGGCCGCCTACTCCGACTTCGAGCTCGCCCGCGACATCGGCGCGGTACTCGACGCGACGGGGACCGGGCGCGCGTCGCTCGTCGCGCTCTCGCGCGGCTGCCACCCCGCGCTGATCTTCGCTGCGAATCATCCCGAGCGGGTCGAGGCGATCGCGTTCGTCGCGCCGGCGGCCCGGATCGATCCCGCCGCGGAGCAGCGCATCGCGCTCACCGACGACGTGCTGCAGAAGACCGGCCTCCCCGACGCCGCGCTCCCGGCGGTGCTTCACTTCAACCTCGAGGCGTGGCGGCGCGACCCGGTCCACTACCGCGCTTTTCTCCACGGCTTCTTCGAGCGCTGCTTCGAAGCGCACTCCACCAAGCCGATCGAGGACGGCATCGGCTGGGGGCTCGAGACCGACCCGGAGACGCTCGCCGCGACGCACCTCGGTCCGCAGCCGTCGGCCGACGAGGTGCGCGAGCTCTGCGCGCGGATCCGCTGCCCGACCCTCGTGATCCACGACCCGGCCGACCGCATCACCGCCTTCGCGGAAGGCGTCGCCCTCGCGAAGGCGCTCGGCACGCGGCTCGAAGTGGTCGAAGGCGCAGGGCACATCGTGCCGGCGCGGAAGCCCGTGCCGGTGAACTTCGCCATCCGCGAGCTCGTCGACGAGAGCTTCGTGCGCAAGCCGCCGGTCCCGCGCAGGACCTCTCGCGGCCCGAAGCGCGCCCTGTTCGTCTCGTCGCCGATCGGGCTGGGCCACGCCCGGCGCGACGTCGCGATCGCGCGCGAGCTGCGCAAGCTCGCGCCCGAGCTCGAGATCGAGTGGCTCGCGCAGCATCCGGTCACGCGCGTGCTCGAGAGCGAGGGGGAGACCATCCATCCCGCCAGCCGGAAGCTGGCGAGCGAGTCGGCGCACATCGAGAGCGAGTCGGCCGAGCACGACCTGCACTGCTTCCAGGCGCTGCGCCGCATGGACGAGATCCTGGTGGCGAACTTCATGCTCTTCGACGAAGTCATGCGCGAGCGGCGCTGGGACCTCGCGATCGGCGACGAGGCGTGGGAGGTCGACTACTTCCTGCACGAGCACCCGGGCGAGAAGCGCGCGCCCTACGCCTGGCTCACCGACTTCGTCGGCATGCTGCCGATGCCCGAAGGCGGCGACCACGAGGCGTTCCTCACCGCCGACGTGAACGCCGAGATGATTGGCCACGTCGAGAAGCATCCCGAGGTGCGCGACCGCGCGATCTTCGTCGGCAATCCGGAAGACATCGTCCCGGAGCGCTTCGGCGCGCAGCTCCCCTGGATCCGCGAGTGGACCGAGCGCCACTACCAGTTCGCCGGCTACGTCACCGGTTTCGATCCCGCCGAGCTCGGGCCGCGCGACGCGCTGCGCCACGCACTCGGCTACCGCGAGGACGAGAAGGTCTGCCTCGTCACCGTCGGCGGCTCGGGCGTGGGACGCGCGCTCCTGGAGCGGATCATCGCGGCGCATCCCGCGGCGCGGCGGCGCGAGCCCGCGCTGCGCACGATCGTCGTGGCGGGCCCGCGCATCGACCCTGCGAGCCTGACGCGCGCCGAGGGGCTCGAAGTCGTTCCGTACGTCCACCAGCTCTACCGGCACCTCGCCGCCTGCGACATCGCGGTGGTGCAGGGCGGGCTCACGACCGCGATGGAGCTCACCGCGGCGCAGCGGCCGTTCCTCTACTTCCCGCTGCAGAACCACTTCGAGCAGAACCTGCACGTCCGGCACCGGCTCGACCGCTACGGAGCCGGGCGCCGCATGGACTACCGGGCATCCACGCCCGAAGAGATCGCCGAGGCGATCGCGGGCGAGCTCGGCCGTCCCGTCCGCTCCCGCGGCGTGGAGACGGACGGCGCACGGCGGGCAGCGGAGCGGATCGCCGAGCTCCTCTGAATTCAGAAAGCGGCGTTGTAAGAAATTTGCCCTGTTCTCTGCCGGCTCTGGCAAAATGCACCCGCGGATGTCGAAGCCATGGCCGCTGTGGATGTGTCTGATTCTGCTCGCGATTCCAACCGTCGCGAGCGCGGACGGCACCCCGTACATGATCCGCGACGTCAATCCGACCCTGAGCCCCACCGGCTCGAGCCCGACCGAGCTCACGCTGGTGGGGAGCACGCTCTACTTCGTCGCCGTCCCCTTCTCGGAGAACGAGATCTGGAAGACCGACGGCACGAGCGCGGGCACGATCCTGGTGAAGCGGCTCGGAGTCGGGGGTGCGAACAACGCGGGCTCGCTCGCCGCGCTCAACGCCACGAGCTTCGTCTTCAGCGCGAGCAACCTGAGCGGGCGCGAGCCGTGGGTGAGCAACGGCACCGCCGACGGCACGGGGAGCCTCGGCGACTTCAACCCGGGCAGCGCGGACTCGCTGATGGGCAGGTTCACCGTGATGAACGGGATCGCCTACTACTCCGGGATCGACACCAGCGGTGGGCGCGAGCTCTGGCGCACCAACGGTTCGCAGGAGGGCACGTTCCGCGTGCTCGACATCAACCCTGGGCCGGGCAACTCGAATCCGTCGGCAATGATCGTGCTGAACGGAGTGCTCTACTTCAGCGCCGACGACGGCACCCACGGCACCGAGCTGTGGCGCAGCGACGGGACCGCCGCGGGCACCTTCATGGTGAAGGACATCAACCCGAGCGGCAGCTCCGTGCCGCTGTTCCTGCCGGCCGCGATCAACGGCACGCTCTACTTCTCCGCGACCGACGGCAGCTCGGGCTTCGAGCCGTGGAAGAGCGACGGCACGGCGGCCGGCACGGTCCGCATCAGCGACGTCGCGCCCGGAGCGGCGTCGTCGTTGCCGACGGGCTTCACCGGCGTCGGCAGCACGGTCTTCTTCACCGCGAACGACGGCACCAACGGGAGCGAGCTGTGGAAGACCGACGGCACGAGCGCCGGCACGTCCATGGTCGCCAACATCGCGGCTGGCTCCGCGAGCTCGTCTCCGTCGCTGCTGGTCGCGCTGAACGGCGCGGTCTACTTCACGGCCTCGACCACCGCGGCGGGGCGCGAGCTGTGGAAGAGCGACGGCACATCCGGCGGCACTGCCATGGTGAAGGACATCTTCCCGGGGACCGGGAGCGGCTTCGCCTCGGGCTCGGGGCTCACCGCCATCGGCAGCCGCCTGTTCTTCGGCGCCACCGACGGGAGCTCGGGCACCGAGCCGTGGACGAGCGACGGGACGAGCGCCGGCACGGTGCGTCTGCAGGACATCTTCGCCGGCTCGGGGTCATCTTCACCCGGGCCGTTTCTCGGCGTGAACAACGTGGCGTACTTCCCCGCCACCGACGACGCGATCGGCCGCGAGCTGTGGAAGAGCGACGGAACGCCGGCGGGCACCGTGCTGGTGAAGGACCTGACGACGGGAACGGCGGACTCGCTGTCCACGGCCTCCACCACCTTCGGGGCGCTCAACGGCACGGCGCTCATCGCCGCGAGCGACGGAGTGAACGGCACCGAGCTGTGGAAGAGCGACGGCACCGCTCCGAACACGACGCTGGTGAAGGACATCCACAGCGGCTCGGCCGGATCCAATCCCACGGGCTTCATGACGGCGAACAACCTGGTGTTCTTCCAGGCCGACGACGGCGTGAACGGAGCCGAGCTGTGGAAGACCGATGGCACCAACGCCGGCACCGCGCTGCTGCGCAACATCGCCTCCGGTGCGACCGCTTCGAACGCGCTGCCGATCGGCGTGCTGGGCACCACGTTGCTCTTCACCGCGAACGACGGCTCCGGCAACGGCTCCACCTTGTGGAAGAGCAACGGCACGAGCGGCGGAACGAGCGAGATCACCAACGCCGTGGTGCCGTTCACGTCGGGCGTGGTGCTGAACGGCTTCTTCTACTTCCTCGGCGCCGATCCGAACGACGGCGGCGAGCTGTGGCGGACCAACGGCTCGAGCGCGTCGCGCATCGTCGACCTCAACCCGGGCGTCGGCAACGGCTTCAGCATGGGCGCGTCGATCGCGGTTGTGAACGGCGCGATCCTGTTCGCGGGCGACAACGGGAGCGGGAACGAGCTCTACCGCAGCGACGGTACCAGCTCGGGCACGACTGTGGTGGCGAACATCAACCCGAATGGAGACTCGTCCCCGCAGAGCTTCGCCGTGGCGAACGGCGTGCTGTTCTTCAGCGCCGACGACGGGAACTCCGGCCCCGAGCTGTGGAAGAGCGACGGCACCACGGCAGCCACCGTGATGGTGAAGGACATCCAGCCTGGGTCGGTCGGAAGCGCGCCGAGCCAGATGACGGCGCTCGGCTCGAAGGTGCTGTTCACCGCGAACGATGGAGTCACCGGAGTCGAGCTGTGGGTGAGCGACGGGACCGCGGGTGGAACGAATCTGGTGCGCGAGTTCGCGCCGGGGCCGGCGAGCTCCTCGCCCCAGCTGCTCGCGTCGGCCAACGGCGGCGTCTACTTCACCGTGAACGACGGAGTCACCGGCACCGAGCTGTGGAAGACGGACGGAACCGCCGCCGGGACCCTCCAGGTGCGCGACATCGCGCCGGGGATCGGCTCGTCGTCACCGGCGCTGATGGTTCCGGTCGGCACCAACCTGCTCTTCGGGGCGTCGACCGAGGCCCAGGGGATGGAGCCCTGGCTGCTGCCGCCCGCGCCGCTGCCCGACAGCGACGGCGACGGCCTCAGCGACGCGGAGGAGGAGGGCCTGGGCACGGACCCGCACAACCCCGACACCGACGGCGACGGGCTCCCCGACGGCTTCGAGGTGAACACACTCCACACCAATCCACTGGCGGTCGACACGGACGGCGACGGCTTCAGCGACTTCGCCGAAGTCGCCGCGGGCTCGGATCCGCTCGAGCCCACCTCCGTGCCGCCCTCGATGCCGATCCCGGCGCTGCCCGGCGTCGCCGGACTCGTGCTCGGCGGCCTGCTGCTCGGGACTGCTCTGGCGAAGCAGGCGTTCAGAGCGCGCTGAGGAACGCCACCAGGTCGTTCATCTGCGCCAGCGTGAGCCCGATGTGGAAGCGCTGGTCGTAGAACTTCACCACCGTCATGAGGTCCTTGGCGGAGCCGTTGTGGAAGTACGGCGCCCGACCGGCGAGGCCGCGCAACATCGGCCCCTTCGTCTTGCCGATGTCGACCCAGTGGCCGCTGATCAAGGCCCTGCCCGGATCGGTCACCTGCACCGTCGCGCCGGTCATGGAGTTCTGGAGCGTGTAGACCGGCAGATTCCCGACATCGAGCAGCGCGTTCGCCGAGCCGTCGTTGTTCGTGGGCTGGGCCATGGTCACGCCGATGTTGATGGGCAGCGAGCTCGAGTGGTTCCCGACGTCCGGGTTGTTGTGGCAGACGGCGCACCCGCCGACGAGGTCCTGGCCCGCGAGCGGATCATTCGGGTTGTACAGCGGATCGTCCGCTGCGCTGTTCAGCCCGGGCACGTCGTGGATCGTGAACGTGGTGTGGTTGAACAGCGCCTCGCCGCGGCCGACCGCCTGCTCGCCACGGGTGAGGGACGGGTAGCGCGCGCTCGTCGGCTCCCAGGCCGCGAACACGTGGAAGCTCGCGGGGCTGAAGCCGGGCTTCAGCGGATCGTTCACCCCGATGAAGAACGCGGGCGCCACGGTGTCCTCGAGGTAGTCTGCGCCGCCCTTCGCTCCGTCGGCGGTCAGCACGGCGAAGAACCGCCGCAGCGGCCGAACGAGCAGAAGCTGCGCGGTGTAGAGGTGCGTCTCGAAGGCCACGATGTCCGACTGCGCCTGCGATCCCGCGATCGAGGCACCCTGCGCGTGTCCCGTCGTCGCGCCGTTCGCCTGGTCGGCGAGGTCGAAGAGCAGCGGGCCGGTACTCTGCGCTCCCGGCTGGGTCGTGAGCGGCTGCAGGGTCTCGCGCCCGTCCCACATGATCGCGGACTCGAAGATCAGGTTGGCCGAGGGCAACGGCCGGCGAAAGAGGAACAGCTGCCCCAGCACGCCCGCGGAGCCGGGCGGGATCGAACACCCCTTGGGATTCGTTGTCGACGCCAGTGCGAAGTTCGCGTTGCCGGGAATGGCGATCTGCACGCGGATCAAGCCGTAGTTCAGCACCTCGGACGAGAGTGCGCTGTCGGCTTGCTGAGCCGGGCTCGCGGGCGGACAGTCCGAGCCGTCGTTCGGGGTGAAGAGCGGGTCACTCGGTGCGAGCGCGCGAGCGTGCTCGGGGGTGAAGGTCCAGGCATTCGCCTCGACGTGGCAGCTGCCGCAGGTCCGCCCGTTCGTCCCCAGGTTCGCGAAGAACCCGTTCGTGCTTCCCGTTCCGAAGCCGTTGGTCGACAGGCTGCTCAGAATGCCCGAGCGATCGAGCTTGAAGTGAACGTCGTCGGCGTGAACGGCCAGAGCTGGAAGCACGAAAGCAGACGCAGCGATCAACAGCCACCTGTGAGCCATCTCAGCCTCCCCCGATTGCCGATCTGCGGTCGGCAATCCGCGGCGCTAATTTTTCGAGCGGTGCGGCCGGCGCTCTAGCGATCCTCCCAGAGATACGGCCGAGTATGCTCCCCGGTACTTGAAGAGGTCCAGCGCTAAGTTCGGCGGGACACGAGGGAGTTCGAGATGCGCGTCCGAGGCCTGCTGCTCCTGCTCGGCCTGATCTCGCTGGCGGCGAACACGCTGAACGAGATCGACGCGACCAAGGTGTACTGCGCGCAGTTCAGGGAGCTCGGAGGGAACCGGCAGAACCGGATCCTGGCCTTCCTTCAGGGCTACGCGCACCGCGAGATCCCCGACGACCAGGTCGGCAGCGTCCCGATCGCGGCGGGACTGCCGCGGCTGCTCGACGCGTGCCTGCACGATCCGACCGCGTCGGTGTGGGCGAAGGTTCAGCAGGTCGCGCCGGGGAAGAACACCGGGGACCGGCGCGAGGCGGGATTCACTCGGCCGCCCACCGAGCTCACCTGCCAGTCCTACCTGAAGCTGAACCGCGACAACCGGCGCTGGACCGTCTACTGGCTGGACGGCTTCAGCCGCAAGCCGGATCCGACCGACGTGAACCAGGGCGTGGTGGCGCTGAAACGCAACGCGGAGGACTTCGCCGCCTCGGTCTGCACCAAGCGAGACCAGCGCCTGTGGTGGGCGATCCAGGGATCCGCGCGCTCCGTCGATCCGGCGCAAGCGAGCGAGTAGAGCCGAGGAAGGTGACCGAGCCCGAGTCACATGCCTCGTGAGTCCCGTGCAGCCGTTTGGTGCGAGTCGTTCGTCAGCGCCGCGCTGATCGGCCTCTGCTTCGCGACGCTCACCGTCTGGAGCTGGCGCAAGTGGGCAGACGTGTTGGTCGACTTCGGCCAGCAGCTCTACATCCCCTGGCGCCTGGCCCACGGAGAGCGCCTCTATCGCGACATCGCGCTGATGCACGGACCGCTGTCGCAGCACCTGAACGCCCTGCTGTTCTGGCTGTTCGGCGCGTCGTTCACGGTGCTGATCGCCGCGAACCTCGCCGTGCTCGCAGCCATCACCGCGCTCGTCTACCGCGTCTTCCGGCACGCCGCAGACCGCTGGACCGCGACGGCCGTCTGCATCTGGTTCCTCTGCATCTTCGGCTTCTCGCAGTATCTGCGGACCGGGAACTACAACTTCGTGGCGCCGTACACGCACGAATCGTCGCACGGCATGCTGCTCGTGATCGGCCTGGTGTGGGCGGCGAGCCGCTGGGTGGCCACCCGCCGCCGTCGCGACGGGGTCGCGGCCGCCCTGTGCTTCGGCCTCGCACTGCTGACCAAGGTCGACGTGTCACTCGCCGCGGTCGCCGTCGCCGCGGCTGCGGTCGGTATCGCGTGGGCGACTCGCGAGCCGGGCGGAGCGCCTGGCTGGAGCGACGGCCTGGCGTTCGCCGCCGTCGCGCTCGCTCCGTTCCTCGTCTTCGTCGCCTGGTTCAGCACGTATCTCGGGCCGGCTGCCGCGTTCGCGGCGGCGGGGACCGGCTTCTCGCCCGTCGCTCGCGACGCGGCGAGCAATCCGCTCTACCTCCGTGTGTTCGGCTTCGACGACGCCGTCGGCAACGGCGTGCGGATGCTGGAGGTCGCGGGCGCGATCGCGCTCGCCGTGAGCGCGGCCGCGCTCGTCGACCTCGTGATCGCGCGCACGCTGAAGCGAGCCGCCGCAGCCGCCGCGGTCGTGCTGGGCATCGCAACGGCCGGCGTGCTGTGGCTCGAGCTGCCGAGGGTTCCGTGGAACGAGACGGCGCGGGCGCTTCCCGTGACGAGCGCCATCGCACTGGGGTGGTCGGCCGTCGAGCTCTGGCGCGGCCGCGCCGACCGCGACCGCCGCGCGCAGCCGACGGCGATGGTGCTGTGGTCCGTGCTCGCGCTCGCGCTGCTCGCGAAGATGGTCTTGAACGCGCGCTTCGACCAGTTCGGCTTCTATCTCGCGATGCCGGCGGCCACACTGCTGGCCGTCGGCCTGTCGTCGTGGATCCCGCGAGCGCTTCGCGCGCGTTTCGGCGGCGGCCCGGTCTTTCGCGCAGTGGCGCTGGCCGGGCTTGCCGCAGTCGCGGCGTTCCATCTCTACGAGTCGGAGTTCATCTACCGGCTGAAGACCTTTCCGCTGGGGCAGGGCGGCAACACGATGCTGACGTGGGGCAGTCCGCAGCTTCCGCAGCTGGGGCCGGTGATGGCAGAGACACTGAAGTGGATCGACTTGAACACTCCGCCGGATGCGACCTTCGCACCGTTGCCCGAAGGTATCACGCTCGACTACCTGGCTCGCCGGCGGACGACGCTGCCGGTCGTCAACTTCATGATGACCGAGGAGATCCTCTTCGGCGAAGCCATGATGCTCGAGGCGTTCGCGCGCCAGCCGCCCGACTACGTGCTGCTCGTGCAGCGAGACACGGAGGAGTTCGGGGTCGGCGCGTTCGGCCTGGATCCCCGCTACGGCGAGCGCATCATGGCCTGGGTGTGGCCCCGCTACGAGCCGGTCGCGCTCTTCGGCAGCGACCCGTACGCGCGGGCCGGATTCGGGATCAAGATCCTGAAGCGGCGGCGGTCTCCGTGACCGGCGGAAGATGGCCGAGCAGACCCTGCTTCGCGAGCGCCTCCGCGACCTCGTACGCTGCCCCGTACCCTGGCAAGAAAGTCACGCCTGGCCCCGGGTGACAAGAGGCGCCGCAGAGATAGAGCCCGGGAATCGGCGTCGCGTGCGCCGAGCCCGGCACGAGCAGGCGGCCGCCGATCATCTGCTCGGGGTGGATCAGGCCGTGCGTGAAGTCGCCGTTCGTCGCGCCCTGCATCACGGCGAAGTGGTCTGAAGAGAACACGGCGCGCTCGACGATGCACTCGCGCAGATCGGGCAGGAACTCGGACAGCCGGTCGACGATGCGCTCGGCCATCTCGTCGCGCAGCTTGCCGCGCTCCTCGCGCGGAGCGTCGCACGGGAAGAAGAAGCCGTAGGTCGTGGCGACATGGAAGCCGGACGGGGCGAGGCTCGGGTCCATCACGGTGGGAATCTGCATTCCGATCGCCGGGTGCTCGGGCAGCTCGCCGCGGCGGCACGCTTCGAAGCTCGCCTGCTGGAGCTCGGGATCCGGGACGATGGTGGTGTTGAAGCGCGTGCGCGGATCCGCGTTCAAGTGCTCGAACGGCGGACCGTGCTTCGGCAGCCGCGAGAGCTTGAACAAGAGGTGCATGTAGGCGCCGCGGTGCTCGATCTTCTCCACGCGCGCGATCGTGTCCGCGTCGAGCCGCTCGCGGCCGACCAGGCCGAAGAGCGTCGCCGGCTTGTCGAGGTTCGAGACCACGGCGCGCGCCGCGATGCGCGTCCCGTCGCGTAGCTCGACGCCGCACGCGCGCCCGTCCTCGACCAGGATCCGGCGCACCGCCGTGCGCAGGCGCAGCTCGCCGCCCTTCTCGGTGATCGAGCGGCAGAGCGCCTCCGAGAGCGCGCCCATGCCGCCCTTCACCCGGCGCATCAGCCCGCCGCCTTCGCCCTGCGCGAAGGTGTAGACCAGGCAGAGCGCGCTGCCCGGCGTGAACGGGCCCTTGTAGGTCGACTGGACCGCCGCGAAGGCCACCAGCGCGCGCAGCGTGCGGTGGCGCTCGCGGTCGGGGAGGAAGCGGTCGACGAGGTCCATCGCACTGCCGCCGAACGCGAGCTCGATCTGTCTGCGCCGGCGCGCGTTCGGCGCGCGCGCGAGGAGCTCCTCGAGCGTCGGCGGCACGCTGCGCGGCGTGAACCGGTCCATCAAGCTCGCCGGGTACTTGCAGAAGGCCATCAGCCGCACGAAGCCGAGCATCGCCCCGACGCCGAAGTGCCGCAGCACGTACAGCGCCATGCGCAGCGGATTGGCGTAGAACACCGCCGGCGGTGACTCCCTCGAGTTCAAGTTCACCGCCATGATCGGGAGCTCGATCGTCTCGACCCCGTAGCGCGCGAGCTCGAGCTCTTCCGCGACGCTCTTCGCCAGCGGGAAGAGCAGGCTCGCGCCCACGTCGTTCCTGCAGCCCGAGAGGATCTCGCGCGTCCCGGCCATGCCGCCGACGTAGCCGTTCTTCTCGAGGCAGAGCACGCGCAGGCCCCGCTTCGCCAGCAGCGCCGCGGCCGCGAGCCCGTTGTGGCCCGCGCCCACGACGATCACGTCCCAGCTCCCCGTCGAGCTCATGCCGGCCGCTCGTTCCAGCGCAGCTGCCGCTCCTGCGCCGCGAGGTAGAGCCCGATCGCGAAGGCGAAGCTGGTGAAGAGGCTGATCACGAAGTAGATCCACGGCTGCCGCATCCCGCGACGCCGGCCGTCGACGATGGTCCAGAGCGGAAACAGCACGACGTTCGCGATGATCGCATCCTGGGCCATCGAGCCGCCGGCCGGGGTGTCGAACAGCTGCCTGGTGTAGTGCACCCAGCTCGCCTGCTCCGGATAGGCGAACACGTACTTCTGGTTGAAGTACCAGCCGATGCAGACCGAGACGACCGCGGTCGCGTAGTAGACGGCTTCGAGCAGGGTCGTCTGCGAGCCCTTCCAGTCGCGCCGGTAGAGATGCGCGTTCGCGTAGAAGAAGAAGAGCACCGTGACTGCGCCCGCCGCTGCATGGAGCAGAAGCGAGGTCACGGCGCCAGCCTCGAAAGTCCTCGCCTCGTCGAGCTGACTCTGGCATGCTGAGTGTCACGCGAGCGGGGAGTCATCATGTCCACTCGGAGCATCTCGATCGCTGCCCGGTCGCTGTGTCTGATTGTAATTTTTTCGCGGAGCGCTTTCGCTTCCACTTACGCTCTCACTCCAGTGCTGTCATGGACGGACGCCGAAGCCTACGCGAACTCGCTCGGCGGGCATCTGGTCGCGATCAACAGTCAGGCGGAGCAGAACCTGCTCGTCTCGATGTTCGGCGGCACTGAGTACTTCTGGATCGGGCTCACCGACCAACAGGTCGAAGGCCTGTTCATGTGGACCAATGGCGACCCGGTCACCTACACCCACTGGGACCCGGGCGAGCCGAACAACGGGGGCGGCAGCGGGGAGGACTACGTCCTGATGAACTGGATCGCCCCCGGCAAGTGGAACGACGGGACGAACAACAATCCGCCGCTGCGCGGGATCATGGAGTTCGCGCCCGAGCCGCCCGGGAGCGCGATCCCGGCGCTCGCCAGCCTGGCGCTCGTCTCGGTTCGGGCTCTGCTCGGGTCGACTCGGGATCACTGACCTTCCAGGCGGCATCATGCCAGGCCTCGGCGCCCTCGAGGCGCGCGCCGGGGTAGGATACGGCTCTGCGCGAACGGCGGGGGCGCGGCGATGAAGGTCGGCTACATCTGCTCGAACACGTACACGGACCGCCGCGCGTGGACCAGCTTCACGCCCGCGCGGGGCCTCTACGACGCGGCCCTGGGCCAGCAGGCGCTGGCCGAAGCACTGGAGCAGGCGCGCGCCGCCGATGCGCTCGGCTTCGACTACCTCACGGTCTCGGAGCACCACGCCACACCGCTAATGTGCACTCCGAATGCCTCGATCATGGCGGGCGCGTTGACGCAGATCGCCCGCAGCGCGGCGCTCGCCTGGCTCGGACCGATCGTCTCGATCAACAACCCCGTCCGCGTCGCGGAGGAGATCGCGATGCTCGATCAGATGACCGGCGGGCGTCTGGTCGTGTTCCTGCTGCGCGGCACCCCGAACGAGCTCGGCGTCTACAACAACATCGATCCCTCGCAGAGCAAGGCCATCACGCAGGAGGCGTCGCTGCTGATTCGCAAGGCACTCACCGACACCGAGCCCTTCGCGTGGAAGGGCGAGCACTTCGATTTTCCCCGCGTGTCCGTGTGGCCCGGGCCCACCCAGCAGCCGCATCCACCGCTCTACGCGTCCGGCATGAGTCGCGACTCCGTCCTCTTCGCGGCGCGCAACCGCTTCCGGCTGGCCATCTCGTTCTACCCCCGGCCGATGGTCGCGGAGCTCACCGGGCTCTACCGCGACGAGTGCGCTCTCGCGGGGTGGACGCCGTCGGGTGACGACGTCCTCTACCGCGCGTTCATCTCGGTCGGCGAGACCGACGCGGAGGCGGCGGAGCTCGGCGCGCGCTTCATGCCCCGGGCGGAGCCCGCGTCCAAGCCGAATCCCGACGTGGGTCCTGGCTTCGGTGCCATGCAGTTCTGCGGGAGCCCCGACACGGTGGTGGGCCAGATCGAGGAGTTCCAGCGCGCGACGGGGGCGGGAGTCCTCGACCTCGCCTTCGGAGCCGGCGGCATCGGTCAGCAGGCCACGCTCAGGTCGCTGCGCCGCTTCGCGGAACGCGTCCTCCCGAAGATCCGCCAGCTCTGAGGACCAGCCATGGGCCGCTACGCCAGCGCCTTCGGACCCGACCGGCCGGAAGCCACCTACGTGGCGCACGCCTTTCCCGAGCGCCTGTGCGATACCGGCGAGGCGACGCTGAACTATGCGGTCGCCGGTGCAGCAGACAAACCCGCGCTCCTGCTCGTGCCGGGCCAGACCGAGTCGTGGTGGGGGTACGAGCGCGCGCTGCCGCTGCTGGCGGAGCACTTCCAGGCGTTCGCCGTCGATCTGCGCGGTCAGGGGCGCTCCACGCGCACTCCCGGCCGCTACACGCTCGACAACATGGGCAACGACCTGGTGCGCTTCATCGACGCGGCGATCGGCCGGCCCGCGATCGTGAGCGGGCTGTCTTCGGGCGGCGTGCTGTCCGCGTGGCTGTCCGCGTACGCGCGGCCCGGCCAGATCCGCGGCGCCTGCTACGAGGACCCGCCGCTGTTCTCGTCCGAGCTCGACACCTCGTGCGGTCCGTCGATCCACCAGGCGATCGGGCCGATCTTCGCGCTGTGGAACAAATATCTCGGCGACCAGTGGAGCATCGGCGACTGGGAGGGCATGGTCGCCGCGGCGCCGCGCGAGGTGCCCGCGCGCTTCCAGCCGCTGTTGCAGATGCTGCTGGCACCCGAGCCCCCGCAGAACCTCCGGGAGTACGACCCGGAGTGGGGGCGCGCCTTCGCCACCGGCACGGTGGCGGCGAGCTGCGACCACGAGCGGATGCTTTCGAGCGTCAAGGTGCCCGTGCTGCTCACTCACCACTTCCGCGTGGTCGATGCCGCGAGCGGGTCGCTGATGGGCGCGCTGGCCGACGTGCAGGCCGCGCGCGTGCGCGAGCTCGTCGCGGCCGCGGGACAGAAGCTCGACTACCGCTCGTTCCCGACGATGGGCCACTCCATGCACGGCCAGGACCCGAAGCTGTTCTGCGAGACGCTGGTCGACTGGGCAGGCTCGCTGTGAGGATCGGCGTGTTCGCGACCTTCATGTCGCCGCTCGCCACGCCGCAGCTCGTCGCCGGGCTCGGCAGCCGGCTGGAGCAGGCCGGGATCGACTCGCTGTGGATGGGCGAGCACGTGGTGCTGTTTGACGAGATGGAGTTCCCCTACCCGGGCTCGCGCGACGGCAAGATCCCGGTGCCCGCGGGCGGCGGGCTGCTCGACACGGTCGCCACCTTCGGCTTCCTCGCGAGCGCGACGCGGACGCTGCGGCTGGGGACGGGAATCACGCTCGTGCCCCAACGCAATCCGGTGTACACCGCGAAGGAGTTCGCCACGCTCGACTGGCTCACCGGCGGCCGCATCGACTTCGGCGTCGGCGTCGGCTGGTGCAAGGAAGAGGTCCTCGCCTGCGGCTACGGCTGGGAGGATCGCGGCGCGCGCTGCGACGAGTTCCTGAAGGCGATGATCGCGCTGTGGACCGAGCCGGTCGCGTCGTTCCACGGCAAGCACGTGAAGCTCGCGGCCTGCCGCATGGATCCCAAGCCGGTGCAGAAGCCGCACGTCCCGATCATCGTCGGCGGCCACGGGCCGCGCTCGCTGCGGCGGGCGGCGGAGCTCGGCAACGGCTGGTACGGCTTCGCGCTCACGCCGGAGCTCCTGGCCGGGATCCTCGCGAAGCTCGATCGCGCGCTCGCGAAGGCCGGCCGCTCGCGCGACGGCTTCGAGATCGTCGTGACTCCGCAGCAGGCGTCGCCGGACACCATCCGGGCATTCTCGGATCTGGGCGTCGACCGCCTGGTCGTGCAGCTCGGCTCGCAGCGTCCCGACGCCCTGGAGCGGCGCCTGCCCGAGCTCGAGCAGCTGGTGAAGGCGGTGGCGTAAGATGCCGGGATCGATCCAACCGAGGAGACGGACATGAGCAAGTTCACGGACGACCGGCGCATCGACCCGCGCATCAAGGCCGCGATGGCCGCGTTCCCGACCATGACCCAGAGCGACGTGCGCAGCCGCGAAGAGCTGCTCGCGGAGGTGAACAAGCCGGACGCGATCGCACAGCGCGAGCAGATGACCCGGGTCTTCGACCTGATGGACAGCGAGCAGATCGCGCCGAAGAAGGGCCTCGCCGTCACGACCCACGAGTTCCGCTCCTCGCCCGACGGTAACACCATCAAGGTTCAGCTGATCCGGCCCGAGGTCCGCGAGCCGCTGCCGTGCGTCTACTACATCCACGGCGGCGGCATGCAGGCGATGTCGTGCTTCGACGGCATGTACCGCGCCTGGGGTCGCATCATCGCGGGGCAGGGCGTCGCAGTGGCGATGGTCGACTTCCGCAACGCGCTCACTGCGTCGTCGGCATCCGAAGTCCTGCCGTTCCCGGCGGGTCTCAACGACTGCGTCTCGGGGGTGAAGTGGCTCCACGCGAACGGCGCCCGCCTGGGCATCGACCCCGCGCACATCGTCATCGCGGGCGAGAGCGGCGGCGGGAACCTGACCCTGGCCACAGGGCTCAAGCTCAAGCAGGACGGCGACCTCGGGCTGGTGCGTGGGCTCTACGCGCTGTGCCCCTACATCGCCGGGAAGTGGCCGCAGGATCGGCTGCCGTCCTCGATCGAGAACAACGGCATCCTGCTCGACCTGCACAACAACCGCGGCGCGATGGCCTACGGCATCCAGGAGCTCGAGCGGAAGAATCCGCTGGCCTGGCCGGGCTTCGCGTCGGAGCAGGACGTCCGCGGACTCGTGCCGACCCTCATCAGCGTGAACGAGTGCGATCCGCTGCGCGACGAGGGCGTCGAGTTCTACCGGCTGCTGCTCCGCGCGGGCGTGCCCGCGCAGTGCCGCCAGGTGATGGGCACGATCCACGGCACGGAGATCTTCGCGATGGCCTGCCCCGACGTGAGCCGCGAGACCGCGGCGAGCATCGCGAGGTTCTGCCGCGAGATCTGATCCGGGTCAGCGCTGCTTCGCAGACGCGGTCGCCACGTACGGGTTCACCATCTTGTTGGGGTCGACGATCCGATCGAACTCGGCCTCGTCGACCAGGCCCAGCTGCAGGGCGGCGGCCTTGAGGGTGAGGTCGTTCGCCATGGCGTGCTGGGCGATCTTCGCCGCCTTGTCGTAGCCGATCACCGGCACGAGCGCGGTCACGAGCATCAGCGAACGCTCGACGGACTCGGCGATCTTCTTCAGATTCGGCTCCGTTCCCTCGACCAGGAACTTGCGGAAGTTGGTGCAGCCGTCGGCCAGGATCGCGATCGAGTGCGCGATGTCGAAGATCATCAGCGGCTTGTACACGTTCATCTCCAGGTAGCCGCCCGCACCGCCGAAGCCGACGGCTACGTCGTTCGCCATGACCTGCACGGCGATCATCGCGAGCGCCTCGCACTGGGTCGGGTTGACCTTGCCGGGCATGATCGACGAGCCGGGCTCGTTCTCCGGAATCGCCAGCTCGGCGAACCCCGCGCGAGGACCGCACGAGATCAGCCGGATGTCGTTGGCGATCTTGTAGAGCGACACAGCGAGCGTGCGCAGGGTGCCGGACAGCTGCACCAGCGCGTCGTGAGCGCCCTGGACGGCGAACTTGTTGGGGGCGCTGACGAACGGGAGGCCGGTCAGCCGGGCGATCTCGGCGGCGGCAGCCTCGGCGAATCCCGGCGCCGAATTGATCCCCGTGCCGACGGCAGTGCCGCCGAGCGCGAGGCGGTACACTCCCTGGAGCGCCGCTTCGATCCGCTCGAGATCGTCGGCGAGCATCGCCGCGTAGCCGGACCACTCCTGCCCCAAGGTGAGCGGCGTCGCGTCCTGCATGTGAGTGCGGCCGATCTTCACCACGTCCTTCCAGGCGTCCGCCTTCGCGGCAATGGCAGCGCGGAGCCGCCCGACGGCGGGAACCAGCGACGGCAGCCGCGACGTGCATCGCCGAAGGAAACGAGTCGTTCGTCGATTGCGCCATGTTGACGTGATCGTTGGGGTGGACCGGTGCCTTGCTGCCGAGGGGCGTCGCGGCGAGCTGGCAGCAGCGGTTGGAGATCACCTCGTTCACGTTCATGTTGAACTGCGTGCCGCTGCCGCTCATCCAGACGTTCAGCGGGAACATGTCGTGGTGCTTGCCCTCGAGGATTTCGTCACAGCTCCGCACGATGAGTGAGCAGCGCTCGTCGTCGAGACGCGCGCTGCGATGGTTCGCCGTGGCGGCGGCCTTCTTCAGGATGGCGTAGGCGCCGATCATCTCCCTCGGGATGAGGTCCTTGCCGATGCTGAAGTACTCGATCGAGCGCTGAGTCTGGGCGCCCCAGAGCTTGTCGGCGGGCACTTCGACCACACCGAGGCTGTCGCTCTCCCTCCGCGTCGCGCTCATGTCGGCTCTCCTCGAGAAGTCGTCCAGCCACGAACATTCGCTCCGTCGGCCGGTCGCGCAAGCTCTTCAGGCGGGCCCGAAGCACGCGGCCACTGCGAGATCCTGGCCGCCCTCGACCGCACGGAACTTCTCCAGGAACGCGCGATCCACCGCGCGCGCGCGCCGGTGGCGCGCGCGTCGCTCGAGGTCCGCCGGTCCCCCGTTGTAGACCGCGTAGGCGGCGACCGCGAGATCGTCGGGAGACGCCGCCGAGCGCGCGTGATCGCCGACCACGTCGTCGCGCAGGTAGCGCATCAGGATCTCGCTGCCTGCGCGCGCGTTGTAGCTCACGTGGCGTTCGAGCGAGGGGACGCTGTAGAAGCCGCGCCAGACCCGGGTGTTGATCTGCATCAAGCCCACGGCCCCGGCGCGCGAGCGGATCGCGCGCACGTTCCCCGCCACGCGGACGAACTGCCGCCAGCACGTCTCCTGCCAGGCCGTCGCCAGCACCAGCGGCGAGAAGATCGGCTTGTACTGCGCGTCCAGTGAGTCGGCCGCGAGCCGCTCCGAGGCCACGCCGCGCAGCAGGTCGCGCATCAGCGGGAGATAGACGTCGAGCTCGCTCGCCCGCGGCGCCCAGCGGTCGAGCCGGCGGAGCTGGTCGAGCGAGATCCCCGCGAGCGCGTCGCCGAGCGACTTCGCCTCGGCGGCCCGGGCTTCGCCGATGGCGAGGGGATTCCAGGAGACTGCCGCGAGCAGCCGCGAGAAGTGCGGCCAGAGCTCGCTGCGCGGATCGGGAGGCTGCTCGGGATCGTCGGGCGGCTCGGGGAGCGGCGGGCCGAAGCCCAGCGCCGAGCGCAGCCCCGGATCCACCTCGGAGCCGTAGGCTAGCGGGTCCTCCGCGCTGGCCGGCGCGACCACGCGCGCGAGGCGCCGCAGACCGTCGGCCGAGATCTCGAACCCGCCGAAGGGCCCGAGCGCGTCGAGCGCGCGGAGCGCGTCGGCGGCGGTGACCAGGCTCAGGTAGCGCAGGCCGGCCTCGGCGGGGACCTCGTCCCCGAGCCGACGCAGCGCGGGCGCGAGGCTCTCCCAGGTGTCGAGGAAGACCACGCGGACGGGATCTCCTGCTCCAGCCGGGGGGCTCGCGAGCACATCCACCAGCTCCTCTCGTCCGTCCAGCAGGACGCGCAAGAGCTCGCGCCGCACGTCGGCTTCGCCCGACTCACTGCCCGCCTGACGCAGCACGAAGGTGAGGAACGCGTCGAAGCGCTCCGCCGCGTCCTCGAAGCGGGCGAGCTCTTCGGGCGAGAGCGCCGGGACGGGCGCGCTCGGTGCGGGCGGAGCGGGGGGCGCGGGCAGCGAGAAGCGGAGCCAAAGCGCGAGCCCCTCATCGGTGGGGCGCACCTCTTCGAGCCCGAGCGAAGTGACGATGCCGTCCACCAGCTGCGGCGGAGCACCGGAGAGGAAGAGCGGAAGAGCGTCGCGCAGCGTCGCCAGCGTCTCGGACAGGTCGACGGTCACCGTCTCGAGCCGTGACGGCACGGTGGCCTTGACCCAGCTCCAGAGCACGCTGTCCACCAGCGTCTGTGAGCCGTCGGGCTCGAGCAGGGACGAGTCGACGACGTGGAAGTCGACACGCGTGCGCTCGCGATCGAGCGAAGGCTTCTCGAGCGCTTCGAGCATGCCGTGCCACTCGAACGCGAAGAGACAGCTGTCGCCCACCGGCGTGCCGACGTGGGCCTCGACGTCTGCGGTGACGCGCAGGACCTCACCGCGCATCGAGACCTGGGGGTGGCGCAGCAGGAGCAGGTTGCAGCCGCTGCCGTCGTCCCACATGCGCGCGACTCCTCCGGGCTGGTCGAACACGCGTACCTCGACCAGGTGTGCGAGCAGCCGAGGGTCGATCACGATCGGGACCCGCACGGGGTCCGCGCGAGACGCCGCGGCCCAGCCCAGCAGGGCGAACAGGATCCACGGCGTACATCGCCCGCGCATGCGCGAGCGGATATGCAAACGCCGGGCCCGACGCTCTTCGGTGTTGGCCTGGCCGCAAATACCGCTTGACTCCTCACGAATCCGAGCGCTGGATTCCCGCGTCGCCGGATCCTTGGACGTCTCGGATGGGAAGTTTTTCATGAATCGTCCGTGGCCCGCTCTCCTGGCTGCGCTGCTGTGCGCGGCCACCGTTCCAACGGCCCGCGCGGCCGTGATCGGGTACCTGGCCGACTACAACAACGGCGAGGTGCTGACCCTGAACAGCGGCGGGACGGTGACGCCGCTCGCGAGCGTCGGCGCCGCGTCGGGAGCGCTGCTGGACTCGTCCGGCAACCTCTACGTCGGCAGCGGAAAGAACATCGAGAAAGTGACGCCCGGAGGAGCCACCAGCGCGTTCGCCACCGGCTCGGTCACCTACGACGGCCAGCTGGCCTACGACACCAGTGGGAACATTACTGCGCTCAGCGGGTTCGACGACGAGATCGACAAGATCTCGCCCGCCGGCGTTGTGACTCCGTTCGCGTCCGGCTTCACTCCTCCGCCGGCGGGGGTGGCCTTCGACTCGACCGGCAACATGTTCGTCTCGCTCTACGACTCGGGGAGCTCCACCGGGAGCAGGATCATCAAGATCGCTCCGGGCGGAGCGGTCACTCCGTTCGCATCGGGGCTCGACACGGCCAACGGGATCGCGTTCGACGGGAGCGGCAACCTCTACGTCGCGAGCGAGTACGGCAAGAAGATCTACAAGATCACGCCCGGCGGGGTCGTCAGCGTCTTCACCAGCGATCCGCTGCTGACCGGTCCGTCCGCGCTGGCGTTCGACAGCGCGGGAATCCTCTGGGCCGCGAACTACTTCGATGGAACCGTGGTCAGGATCAGCACGGCGGGCGTGGTGACCAACTTCGGGGCGTCGGGGCTGGGCCAAGGACCCCAGGGGATCGTGATCCAGCGCCTCCCGGACGGCGACGGAGACGGAGTCCCGGACACCGCCGACAACTGTCCGACGATCGCGAACTCCGATCAGGCGGACTCCGACGGCGATGCGGTCGGCGACGCCTGCGACAACTGCGTGAACGTCGCCAACCCGCGCGTCGACATCCCGGGCATCAACTTCCTCGGCTCGAACCCGTGGGCGACCTTGACCGGCGGCCAGCGGGACGACGACCACGACGGCTACGGCAACAAGTGCGACGCCAAGTTCCCCGACACGAGCGGCACCGTCGTGAGCTCGTCGGATCTGGGCCAGTTCCGCGCCTCCAACGGCAAGAGCCGCGAGGGCGACACCTGCGGCACGGCAGGTACGCACCCGTGCGCGATCTACGACTTGAACGAGATCGGTACGGTGATCAACGCGGGCGACCTGGGCGTGTTCCGCTTGCTGGAGGGGAAGCTGCCGGGCCCGAAGTGCCCGACCTGTCCGCTCACCTGCGCGGCGGGAACTGCCGGGACCTGCGGACCGATCCCCTAGTCACGTCCGCAAGAGTCCGCGTGCGGCGCGTCTCACTTCGGGCAACGAGAAGCGGAACGCGGCGCGATCCAACAGGTAGTGGATGAAGCCGCTCGCGAAGCCGAGCGCCAGCAACGCGGGCACGAACGGCGAGGAGCGCAGCCACCACGCAGCCGCGCCGAAGATGCGGTCGGCGTAGACGTAGTCGTCGGTTACCGCCTCCACCTCCAGCAGCGGCAGCAGCAGCATGGAGACGGCGGCGAGCACGAGCAGCACTGCCCAGCCGCGGCGGTTGATCGGGGCGAGCAGCTGCTGCCAGCGCGGGCCCGACTCGTGCGCGCCCTTGGAGGCCGCGAGCGCCGAGAGCCCCATCGCGGCGCTCCAGTGCTGCACGCTCCACACCACCAGGAACAGGAACGGGTCGTGCGCGAGCAACGCGAGCAGCACCATGCCCGAGACGCCGAGCACGTAGCCCACCCGCTGGGGCGACGGGCGCTGCGCGCGCACCTCGACCATCAGCATCAGCACGGTGAGCGTCTCGACCACGAAGATCCCGCCCGCGCGCAGCCCGTGCGCGATCGCCTCCGACGCGAATCCTCCCAGCAGCGGATCGATCCAGCGTTCCTGGAACGCGATCGACCCTGCCAGCGCCTCTGCCAGCACTACGAATCCGCCGCCCACCACCAGAGCGAACCAGCGGTCGACTCGTCGCGTGACCGCGTCGGACGCGCGCCCCGCGCGCAGGCGGTAGAGGCTGAGCAGACCGAAGTGCTGCGCGGCGAAGTGATGACTCACGAACGGATAGTCCAGGACCGCGAGCCAGACGGCGCGCTCGGTCACCGGCATCGGCAGCACGCTCGCGGGTGCGAGCAGCACCGCGAAGCAGCCCAGGGCGATCGCCAGCGGTGCGACGACGAAGCGCCCGCGCTGCGCGCCGAGCAGGGGGCGATACGCCGGTGTCGCGTAGGCGAGCCACGCCGACGAGACGCGGTGCCCGAGCCAGAGCGGCACGGTGAGCGCGAAGAACAGCCAGTCCACCAGGCTCGCGCGCGCGTCGGCGTAGCCTCGTGCCAGCAGCAGCACCAGCGGCACCAGCCACAACGGGTTCAGGATCCAGAGCAGATCCCACGCGGGGCTCTCGATCCAACGCGTGGAGGTCGCTTTGACGGATCCCGGCGCTTCGTAGAAGATTTCGGCCTCGGGCATGGCTCTCTCGATTGCCGACCTCTCGGACCGCCTGGCACGATACCTGAGCCAGCGCGACGGCGTACCGACGCAGATCAGTGACGTCGCGCGCATTCCCGGTGGCGCCTCGCGCGAGACCTACCGCCTGAAGGCGACGCAGCGAGGCGCCGTGCGCGGCATGATCCTCCGGCGCGATCCGGAGTCGAGCCTGATCGACACCGACCGCGCGACCGAGTTCGCCGCGTACGCGGCCGCGTTCCGTTCCGGCGTGATCCCGGTCCCCGAGCCGCTCGTGCTCGAACGGAGCAGCGACGCCCTCGGCCGGCCGTTCTCGCTCACCGCCGAGATTCCGGGCTGCGAGACCAACGTGCAGCTGATCCCGCGCGAGCAGCTGCGCAAGGTCGCCGAGCAGAAGTGGTCGATCCTCGGCCGGCTGGCAGCGCTCGACGTCGATGCGCTCGGCGTCCGCGCCGACTTCCCCGTGCCGCGCCCCGAGCGCGCGGCGCTGCGCGAGCTCGACTACTGGGCTCTGGTGATCGCCAAGGACGCGCTGCGTCCCCAGCCGATCGCCGAAGCGGCCGTGCGCTGGCTGCGCCGGAATCTCCCGCCCGCGCCGCCCAAGCTCGCGCTGGTCCACGGCGACTATCGCAGCGGGAACTTCCTCTTCGACGGCGACGGGGAGATCCGCGGGATCCTCGATTGGGAGATGGCGCACGTCGGCGATCCGCTCGAGGACCTCGCCTGGTCGCTCGATCCGCTGTGGGCGTGGCCCGATCGACATCTCGCGGGCAGGCTCGCCCCTCGCGCTGACGCGATCCGTGTCTTCGAGACCGCTAGCGGCCTGAAGGTCGACCTCGACGTGTTCCGCTGGTGGGAGGTGTTCGCGTCGCTGAAGGCGGCCGCGATCTGGGTCTCGTCGGCCGAGGACTTCGAGCACGGAGCGACGAAGGAGCCGATCCTCGCGCTGGCGGGCTGGCTGACGATGGACCGGCAGAACCGCATCCTGGTGGACCGGCTCTCGCCGCACAGCCGGCGGCAGTACACGGAGGCGTGGAACCGCACGTGATCCCGCACGCCTCGCACGCGGTCGCACTGCTGGCGCAGCGCATGCTGACGGCGCTCTTGCCCGAGCAGGCCACGACCTTCGCCGCCGCGGACGTCAGCCTGCTCGGGTTGCTGTTGCAGCTGGTCGGCCAGGACTTCGAGCGCGCGGCTCAGGCGCGGGTGGCAGACATTCGCGAAATGCGCGAGATCTTCGCAGAAGCGCGCCGACTCAGTCTCGGCGAAACACTGCGCGCGCAGATGGAGAAGGCGATTGCGGGCGATCTCTCGGATCTCCGGATCACTGCCTTGGACGAGCTGCACGCGCAGCACAGCGCCGCACTGATCGCTCTGCATGCCCGCGTCGAGGAGAGCGAGGAAGCGGATGCGGCGCGGCTCGACCGGCTCGTCTGGCACTACCTCGAGCGTCACGCCGAACGGCACCGCTACGATGTCGACTTCTGACGTGCTGCGGACCTGCACCCTGGCGCTGCTCCTGCTCGTGCTAGCTGGCTGCATCACCGAGTCGACCGAGCAGCAGCTCGGCGACGACGAGGCCAAGAAGGTCGAGCAGGAGATGGGGCTGCTGCGCGACCCCGAGGTGGTCGGCTACGTGCGCGCGGTCGGCGGGAAGCTCGCCGCTCTCTCCGAGCGTCCCCAGGGACCGTGGCAGTTCGAGCTGGTCGACAAGCCCGAGCCCAATGCGTTCGCGCTTCCGGGCGGTCACGTGTACGTCACGCGCGGGCTGCTCGCGCTGTTGAACTCCGAAGACGAGCTCGCCGGCGTGCTCGGCCACGAGATCTCGCACGTCACCGCGCGCCACACGGCGAAGCGCATCGGCGCAGCGGTGGCGACGGCGCCCGTGACGATCGCGACCGGGCTCGCGGGCTTCGCGGTGGGCATCGTGAGCCCGGTGCTCGGCAGCGTCGTGTCGGGCACCGGCGAGGCCGTCACCGGCGGGCTCGTGCTCGCGCCGTTCAGCCGCGAGCAGGAGTACGACGCCGACGACCTCGGCCAGGCGCTCGCCGCCAAGGCGGGCTACGACCCCGCCGGCCTGCCTCGCTTCCTGCACACGCTCGACCGCGATCTGGCGCTGCGCCCGGGCGACAAGCGCAGCTTCCATTTCCTCGACAGCCATCCGCTCACGCCGGACCGCGTGGCGCGCAGCGAGCAGCGGGCCAGCAAGCTTGCGCGCGCCGCGGCGCAGCCGATCGCCGCCGAGCGCGGCCAGTTCCTCGCGCGGCTCGAGGGCATCGTGGTGGGTGACGACCCGGCCGAAGGCATGTTCCAGGAGCGCCATTTCCTCCACCCGGAGCTCGGCCTCGCGATCGACTTCCCGGCGGGCTGGAAGACGCAGAACACGAACGAGTCGGTCGGCGCGATCAGCCCGGCGGAGGACGCCGTGCTCGCGCTGAGCATCGCGGAGACGAACTCGAACCTCGACAAGGTGCTCGCCGAGGTGGCGGAGAAGCAGAGCGGGGTGAGCTTCGAGCGGCTCCAGATCGCCGGCCTTCCCGCCGCGCACACGAGTGTCTCCGGGCGCGACCGAGTCACCGACGTCACCTTCATCGAGTACCGGCGGAACGTCTATGGCGTGATCGGCCAGGCGCTCGCGACGGCGGCGACGAAGTACACGCAGGCGTTCCGCGCCACTGCCAACAGCTTCCATCCGCTGCGCGACGACGAGCGCCGCTCGATCCGTGAGCTCCGGCTGCGCGTGCGCGCCGCGCGCGGGCGCGAGACGCCCGCCGACCTCGTGAAGCGCACCGGCTGCAGCTGGAACGCCGCGCGCGTCGCCGTAGCGAACGAGGTCGAGGTCGGCGACCGCTTCGACGCCGGCTGGCCCGTGAAGCTCGCCCTGCCGCAGGCCTACACGCCGCGCAGCCCTTGAGAGGTCGGTGGTGGTATGCTCCCGCGCGAGGAGAACACCTTTGGCCATCTCGCTGTACGACGTCACCGTCGCTTCGTTCCTGCAGGTCCTCGGCGGCGTTGCGGGCTTCCTCGACAAGGGGCTCGCGCACTGCCAGGCGAAGAACATCTCTCTGCCCGAGCTGCTCGAGACGCGCCTCTACCCGGACATGCTCCCGTTCCGCTTCCAGCTGGTCGCCGTCGCGCACCACTCCGCCAACGCGATCGAAGGGGCGAAGGCCGGCGTGTTCAAGCCGCCGACGGGGCCGATTAACCAGGACTACGCGGGGCTGCAGGCGGTGGTCGCCGACGCGCGCGCGCGGCTCGAAAAGCTCTCGCGCGACGACGTCGACAAGCTGGAGGGCAAGGACGTCGTGTTCCAGCTCGGCGACTTCAAGATCCCGTTCACGGCGGAGAACTTCCTGATGTCGTTCTCCATGCCGAACCTGCACTTCCACGCCACCACCGCGTACGACATCCTGCGCATGAAGGGCGCGCCGCTCGGCAAGCGCGACTACATGGGAGCGATGCGCGTCAAGCGCTGAGATTGATCGCGTAGGTGTGAGCGTCCGACGTGTCCTTCGCCAGAACCGTCCCGCCTCGAGCGACGGCGAGCAGCTGATCCTGCGTCAACACCACCTGGTGTGAGTGAAAGAACGTGCGCGTGGTGTGCAGAGTGACTCCCTGCGACGGAGGAGTCCTGACCGCCGACATCGGGACGTACAGGACGTGAGTGTGGGCGACCCAGCGGCCCAGCTTCGAGTTGCTGGAAGAGGTCACGGCCAGGCTGTCTGCGGGAGCCCCTTCGTCCGCCATGGCCAGACCTCCGATGCGGACCAGCGGAACTGCCAGCGCCGCGTACACCATCAGTTGGAGAGCCCGGCGTCGCCGCACGATCTCACCCGGCGACCAGTCTGCTCTCGTCGAGTCGGACCAGGACCATGGCCAGCGCCGTCACCCAGACCCAGGGCGTCATCAGGAACGCGAGCGCGACCGGGTTGCCCCCGATCGCGAGTCCCACGGCGGTCAGGACGGCGAACACCGCAGGGATGCCGGCGCCGAAGAGCCAGGCCCGGATGCGCCGTCCCTCCGCTGCGAACCGAGCTGCCACCACCAGGCTCGCTGCCACGAGGCAGAGCGTGCTGAGCGAGCGCGATGCGTTCTGGAGCTCCCCGTGCCAGGTGGAGTGCACCATGTCCGGCGTCGTGCCGGGCGGGAAGCCGACCACCGGATCGGCGCGCAACAGTCCGCCGACGACGTAGGCCACTCCGAACAGCGCGAGCAGCCGCGGCGCCCACACCGCCCCTCGGCCCGTCTGCAGCCGCTGCCGCACGCCGATCGCCAGCAGCACCGACAGCACGCCGACCAGCACCATGGCCGACTGGTGGATCCAGCCGAGCTCTCCGGTGGTCAGCCACGAGAAGCGGTGGGTGCGCAGGTCGAAGCCGTCGCGCGTGAGTGCCTCGACCAGCGTCACCGTCACGTACAGCGGGCCGCCCACCACGCCGCAGGCCAGCAGCGCGCGCGTCCGAGCGCTCTGCTTCTCCATCTCGTCCCTCCTTCGCTCAACGCGCGGCGAGCTGGAACAGCTCGATGACGTTGCCCGACGGGTCCTGCAGCAGGATCTGCTTGCCGCCAGGTCCGGACAGGACGTCGTTGCGGAAGCGTGCTCCGGCGGCGCGCAGTCGGGCGACCTCGCTCTCGATGTCGTCGACGATCAGGTGGATCCGGTTCCAGCCGCCGGGTCCGGGCTTGGCGCCATCCACCATCGGCCGCCCGGCGGAGCTCGTCGGTCCGCTGAGCAGGAGCCGGAGGTTCCCGCGCGCGACGTCGGCGAACGCGGGAGGGAAGCTCGTCAGCACTTTGAAGTCGAGCAGCTTCGTGTAGAACGCGAGGGCGGCTTCGACGTCGTCCACCATGTAGCGGACACTGACCATCTGACGGGGCTCGGTCATGGCTTCTCCTTTGCGAGCGCGGCGAGCAGGAACCCGATGCGGGTCACGAGCTCGGCTGCGGTCTGCTGAAAGAGCGGGTAGGTGGCGTCGTCGGCGTCACCGGTCGCGGGATTGGGGATGCTCCAGTGCACCACCTCGGGCTGGCCCGGGAACTCGGGACAGACTTCGCGCACCCGGTCGCACAGGCTGATCACCCAGTCGAACTGCTGGTCGGCGAACACGTCGAGGTGTTTGGAGCTGTGACTGGCCAGGTCGAGACCGTGCTCCTCGCGCATCACGCGCACCGCGTTGGGGTGTACGGGCTTCGGCTGGCTTCCGGCGCTGAACGCCTCGACGACGCCGCCCGACAGCTTCCGGGCCAGCGCCTCTGCCATCTGAGAGCGCGCGCTATTCCCGGTGCAGAGGAACAGCACCTGCACGCGGGGGAGCCCGGCAGTTTCGGGCGACGTTCTGCTGAGACGAAGGGCGGGGTGGAGCGAGCGACCCGCGGCCGAGAGCAGGCCGCCGATCCGCGACAGATCGACCGTGTAGTAGCTGTCGCGGCGATCGGCCGAGCTGCGCCGCGCCGAGACGAGACGGGCTTCGCGCAGCTTCCCCAGGTGGTACGAGACCAGGTTCTGGGGCTCGCCGACCAGACCGGTGAGCTCGGAAACCATGCGGTCGCTCCGGCCCAGCTCGGCCAGGAGCCGCCAACGCAAGGGATGGGCGGCCAGCTGCAGGAACTCGGGAGGGGTGTTCACGCCCTCTATTTAGATCAATATGATTAGATTCGTCAACTGTATTTGATTGAAATGGTCCCGGCGAAGGCCCTCGCCGTCTCGCGCGCCATCTCGTCCAGGGATTCGTCCGCGCGCCGGGTCAGCCTCGAGAACATCAGGAAGCCGTGCGGCATGTCGGCGTAGTGCGTGTGGAGCGTCGGAACGCCGGCGGCGACGAGCGCTTCGGCGAGCCAGATGCCGTCGGAGCGCAGCGGGTCGTGGCCGCAGGTGATCACCGTCGACGGAGGCAGTCCTCGGAGATCGGCGTGGAGCACGCTCACGAGCGGGTTGTCCGTGTCCTTCCGCGCGTAGACCCTCACCATGAACTCACCCTCCGCGCGGCCGACGCCGGGCATGTCGCTCGTATCCCAGTCGGTCGACTTCAACGTCGTGTCCGTGAAGGGGTAGTAGATGGACAGGTGCACGATCCGCGGGCCGCCGCCATCCCGGCTCGAGAGCGCCAGCGCCACGGTCAGGTTGCCGCCTGCGCTCTCTCCGCCCACCGCGATCCGGCTCGGATCCAGGCCCGCGGGCCGAGACTCCGCCATCCAGCGCAGCACGTCCTGGCAGTCTTCGAGCCCGGCGGGGAACGGGTACTCCGGGGCGAGGCGATAGGACAACCCGACCACGACCGCGCCCGTCCGCGCTGCGCGCCCGCGCTGCGCGCCATCGCATCAGTCGCCGCCGCCGTCGCCGAAGCCGCCCCCGTGGATGAACAGGATCGCGGGAGCACCCGGCTGCAGGTCGGGGCGCCTGTAGACGCGCGCCGCGATCGGACCGCCGCGGCCGGGAACCTTCACGTCCTCGGTGTGGATCGAGC
>Ga0306922_10000367_pt1 | contig 37363 bp, 33 predicted proteins | sample sta12Cox44000082_FD_203758 | JGI IMG/M metagenome (GOLD analysis project Ga0306922, IMG submission 203758) | Lab enrichment of tropical soil microbial communities from Luquillo Experimental Forest, Puerto Rico - statoxic.12C.oxic.44.000.082 (v2)... | ecosystem: Environmental > Terrestrial >... | reverse complement strand
GCGCCGACACGCGCTTCCCCGCGAACCTGGCGAACGGGCCGTTCCAGATCACCCGGTCGGTGCCCTATTCCGACAGCCACGTCCAGTACTCCAGCTTCGGCCAGTGCGAGCTGTTCGGCGCCTACGTGGGCGATCCGATCCACCGCTTCTACCAGATGTGGCAGCAGAGCGCGCAGCCTGGCGACCACCTGCAGACCTGGGTGGCCAACACCGCCGGCGACGACAACGGCGCCAGCCCGCCCGCGCCGATCAACCAGGGCGGCCTGTCGATGGGCTTCTACAACATGGCGAAGGGCGACGCCCCGATCCTGCACGACCTGGCGCTGAACTACGCAATAAGCGACAACTACCACCAGGCCGTGATGGGCGGCACCGGCGCCAACCACATCGCGCTCGGCACCGGTTACGCCGCTTCGTACCAGAACAGTGCTGGCCAGACGGCCACACCACCGGCGAACCAGATCGAAAACCCCAACCCGAAGCCGGGCACCAACAACAATTACTCCCAGGACGGGTACTCGGGCGGCAGCTACTCCGAGTGCGCCGGCTCCTCGCAGCCGGGCGTGAGCGCGATCGACGCATACCTGGCCGCGCTGCCGTACAAGCCGCTGGCCAACTGCCTGCCCGGCCGGTTCTACCTGCTTAACAACTACAATCCCGGCTACAACCCGGACGGCAGCCTGAACACCTCGACGTTCACCGTCCCGCCGCAGAAGACCGACTATGTGACGATCGGTAACGCGCTGTCGGCGCACCACGTTAGCTGGGGCTACTTCGGCGAGGGCTACAACAACGGCAAGCCCACGTTCGACTACTGCGGGATCTGCGACCCGATGCAGTACTCGACATCGATCATGACCAACCCGGCGCTGCGCGCCAACACCCAGCACGACAGCAACCAGTTCATCGCCGACGCGGCGGCGGGTACCCTGCCCGCGGTGTCGTTCCTCAAGCCCGGCGACGACGACGGGCACCCGGGGTACTCGACGCTCGCCGCGTGGGAGAACTTCGTCGCGCGGGCGATTGCGGCGGTGCAGAGCAACCCGACGCTCTGGCGCTCCACCGCGATCCTCATCACCGAAGATGAGACCGGCGGCTACTACGACTCCGGGTACATCCAGCCGCTGAGCTTCTTCGGCGACGGCCCTCGGGTGCCGATGATCGTGGTGTCGCCGTACGCCAAGGTCGGCTTCGTCGACCACACCTACAACGACCATGTCTCGGTCCTCAAGTTCATCGAGGCCAACTGGGGCCTGAGCCCGCTGACCTCCATCAGTGAGGACAACCTGCCGAACGCGACGCCCGGCCAGTACGTGCCAGCGGTCAGACCCGCGATCGGCAACCTGATGACGATGTTCGACTTCCAGCACCCCCACTTCGGCACGATCAAACTGCCGGTGCGCTACCAGCGACCGGCGCGGCTCCCGGTGATCCCCATCTCCTGGCGCTGACAGAAGCGGTGGCGGGGCGCTCTCCGGCTCGATCCAGCCGGGGGAGCGCCCCGCCACCGCAACCTCCGATGCCCGTGACCTGGCGGGGAGAGGAGCGCGGGCGGTGCGAGCGGTCAGCCCGCCGGCAAGCTGATCGGTGGGATACCGGGCGACCCACCAGTGCATGGTCGCCCGGTGCCCGCCCGCTTGCCGGCGAGATTCCCCGGGTGTCGGGGATCACCCTGAGAACACGCTCCGTACCCGACCGGGCAACCCGCATCTGATCGCCCCCGGCACTCATTGCGAAACGCATGTTTGACCAGGCAAGAGACCTAGCTCAATGTCCCATGGTCAAGTTGGGGGCATGTCAGCCCTGTACCTGCAGTTGACACCAGCCGCTGGCGCTCTTGTCAGGCAGTGGACCGCACCGGAAAGTGAGGAGAAGCTGGAGCAAGAGCGTGAGGAGATGACAATAGCCGCTCGAGGTCGGACGGCTGCCTGGGCCGGTGGCGTGCGCGGCCTGACCAAGCGCGCGTGCCGGTCCCGGCACCTGCCGTTGGCCTCCAGAAGAGTGTCGCCCAGCCCTAACTCAAAACCCGTGCCGGCAGGCATGTCGCGGGGTCTGGTCCCTGACCGGCGAACCGCACTGTAACCCTGCCGGCGCCGCCGGTTACACCGCCACAGCCGGGGCACCGTCCTGGTCAGCCGCCGTTGGCCGCGAAGGACAGTTGGCCCATGGTGGGCGTGAGACCTGCGCTTGCTGGGAGCGTGCGTGATAACGGAGGAGTGATTGCGGTGGAGGCCACGAACGCGAACGCCGGGGCACGCGACGTTGCCGTGCTTCCGGTCGCCGAGGTCTTGTCGCGCCGGGATGGTGGGACGGTGCTGCTCGATGTGCGGGGGCCCGCCGAGTTCACGGCCGGCCATGTGGGCGGGTCGGTCAGCATCGGCCTGGGAGGACGCTTCGAGGAATGCGCCGGCGCAATATTGGCGCCCGACCGGGATGTCGTGCTAGTCGGTGATGCCGGGATCGCGGCCGAAGCAGTGGCCCGGCTGGGCGGTGCCGGGTATGACAGGGTGGTTGGCCAGCTCGACGATCTCGCATCGCTGTTTGCTGCCAGGCCGGAGCTGGTCGAGGCGAGTTCCCGGCTGAGCATTGAGCAGTTCGCCGAGCTGCAGCGGCTGGAACCGGCCCTGCAGCTTGTCGATGTCCGCACCCCTGCCGAGACCGCCCAGGGCACTCTCCCTGGGGCGCGGGAAATCCCGCTCGCGAGCCTCATTAAGCTGCCGGACGCGCTCGACCGCTCAGCTCCGGTTGTGGTGTATTCCGGCGGTGGCTACCGGTCCCTGATAGCAGCGAGCGTGCTGCGGGCGGCCGGGTTCGCGGAGGGGGCTGACCTGCTTGGCGGTTACCGTGCCTGGGAAGAAGCCGGGCTGCGGGTGGTGCGGGAGGCAGCGCCCCACGCGGGCGCGCCCGAAGTGGGTGCGCGCGCAGCCGCGGCGCTGGTCGAGGCAGGCGCGCTGCTCATAGATGTGCGCGAGCCCAGCGAATGGCAGGCCGGCCATGTCGCGCAAGCCCTGCTGTTGCCCATGGGCCAGGTGGCGCGGCACCGCGGCGACCTGCCTCAAGATCGGCGGATCGTCGTTGCCTGCCGCTCCGGCGGCCGCTCCGCCGCGGTCGCCGAGGCCCTGCGCACGTGGGGATTCGACGCGGTCAACCTGTCCGGGGGGATGACCGCGTGGGCGGTGGCTGGCTTGCCTGTGATCAGCACTGGGCCAGGCAGCGCCGGCCTGGTGGTGCACCGCACCCGCCCGCTCAACTGCGAGACCTCGATCCCGGCGCTGATCGGCGGCGTGGTCATGCCCAATGCCCGGTTCTACGTGCGGAACCACTTCGACACCCCCCGCCTGGACCCGCTGTCGTGGCGGCTGGAGGTGAAGGGACTTGTTGAGCGGCCGCTCCGGCTCAGCCTGCGTGACCTTCACAGCATGCGCTCGGAGACGCTGGTGGCAACCCTCGAATGCGCCGGCAACGGCCGCTCCGCGTTCGACCCGCCTACCGAGGGGGAACAGTGGCAGCTGGGCGCGGTCAGCACCGCGGAATGGACCGGGGTGCCGCTGGCTGAGATCCTCGACCGTGCTGGCCTGACGCCAGCGGCAATGGAGATCGTGTTCCGCGGCGCGGACCAGGGCAGCACCGGGGAAACAGCAGATCCCATCCGTTTCGAGCGCAGCTTGCTGGTCTCCGACGCCAGCGAATCCTCATCCCTGCTGGCGTATGCGATGAACGGTGAGCCACTGCCGCTCGAGCACGGCTATCCCCTGCGGCTCATCGTGCCCGGCTGGTACGCCGTTGCCTCTGTCAAATGGCTGACCGAGATCGAGGCCACCGGCTCGCCGTTCACCGGATTCTTCCAGACCGAGCGCTACGTCTACGAAACCGAACGCAGCGGCGCCGTGACGCGCGAACCGGTGCGCCTGCAGCAGGTCCGGGCGGTCATCACCCAGCCGTCCGCCGGTCAGCAGGTCACCGCCGGTGACCTGGTCGTCCGGGGAGTGGCGTGGTCGGGCGCGGCACCGATCGACAAAGTTGAGGTCAGCATCGGCAGCGGCCCGTGGCAGATGGCCAGGCTTGTCGGCCAGCGCCACCGTCATAGCTGGCAGTGGTGGGAACTGCTGACGCGGGTCGACAGGCCAGGCGAAACAACGCTTCGGGCCCGCGCAACTGATCTTGCCGGGCGCACCCAGCCCGAGCAGCCGCACTGGAACCGCCTCGGCTACGGCGGCAACACAGTCCAAGATGTGTCCCTGCTTGTCCTATAACCCGTTCTTCTCACAACGGCCCGGCGCGGTCACCGGCAACCAGCGAACGGACCCGACAGCCTGGACCTGGCCAACCCCGCCCGGGACCACTCGGCTCGCGCCGCACGGCGGCTACGCGCGCGTGCGCAACAGCGCCGAATTGATCAGCACCAACTGCCGGATCGCGGCTGATCGGTGCTGGACGTGCGACAGGATCGCATACCTATACGGCTTCGACCGTATGTCCGACGCGATGAACGGTGCTCACGCGGTGTCGTGCCCGTCGCAGATGCGCCGGAGGAATCAGACGAAGTTGCGCGGCTCCACCGCGCCTCCGGTCATGCCTGCGCGACGTCGGCAACGTCCGCCAGGTGTGCGCGCGAGTCGTCTGGCGAGGTGGGCGTCTGTCCTCCGGCCCGGCTGACAGGCCCTCCAGACGCCCTGGCGGCCACGCCGGCAGTTGTGGGGGATGATGTGACTGGTTGTGCTTGACGTGCGGGGGCGGGGCCATGGTGGTTGACGTCGGGTTGATCGCGGGGCATGTGATCGCGTGGGCGGCCGGTTACGCCGGCCAGCAGATCCTGCCGATCGAGTATCCGGTCTTTCGTTTCTGCGGGCTGGGCCTGTGAGCGCGCTCGATGGCAGGGTCGCGATCGTGACCGGCACGTCCTCTGGGCTTGGCCGGCGGTTCGCGGAGGTGCTGGACGGCGCAGGTGCCCGCGTCGTCCTCGCCTCCCGCCGGCATCAGGAAGACGTTGAACTGGCCGCGCGGCTGCAGGACGCACTGGCGGTGACATGCGACGTGCGCAGCCCCGCGGACCGCAAGTCGTTGGTGGAGGACGCTATCAGCCGGTTCGGGCAGATCGACATCCTGGTCAACAACGCCGGGGTCGCCTACGCCGGGCCGGCTGAGGATGAGAGCCCAGAGCACGTGCAGAACCTGATCGACACGAACCTGTCTGCCGTGTTCGGGCTCTGCCAGCTCGTCGGCCGTCACATGCTCGCGCGGGGCAGTGGGGTGATCGTGAATCTCGCCTCGCCGTCGGCGACCGTCAGTCTGGACCGGTACGGACTGGCCGGCTACGGCGCCACGAAAGCCGGCGTCGTAGCGCTGACCAGGGAGCTTGCTTACCAGTGGGGCGGTCGCGGAGTGCGGGTGAACGCCCTCGCTCCGTCGTTTTTCCCCAGCGCGACCACCGGCTGGCTGGCCGATCCCGAGCAGGTCGCCTGGATATCGGCCAACGCGCCGCTGGGCCGCCCGCCCCGGCCGGGGGAACTCGACGGGCCGCTGCTCTTCCTGGCCTCCGACGCCTCCAGCTACGTCACCGGGCAGACCCTCTACGTGGACGGCGGGTGGACCTGCCGCTGACCGCCATGGTCCTTTCTGGGCGCTGGTCGGGTAGGCGGAAGGGGCGGCGGCTGGGTGGCTCGGCTGCAGGTCCGGTAGCGGCCGAGCGGGATGTGGCGGATCAGGCCTACGCTTAGCGCCAGGAACTGAGGGGGTTCCCCGAATGCAGCGGAGCAGATCATGGCCGTGGGCGAAGATAGAGGCCTTGACGGCCAGGTCCCGGAAATGGCTGACGCTCAGGCTGGAGTCTCACTTACCCCAAACCCTGCGCAGCCAGCAGGTGCGAAGCGGCACACGTTCCAAGCTCAGGAGCAATGGCTGCTGGAGGAGGAGCGGCGGCTGCTCGCCATGGAGTCCCGCGCCGTCGAGCGGGTGAAGGCCACTGCGGCGGGAACCTACTGGTCCAGGCTGAACGCCGTCGACTTCATGAACAGCTCCATGCAGTTCGCCGTACTCGCGGTGCTGGCCCTGTTTCCCTTCGTGTTCCTCGTTTCCGCGGAGAGTGGAGGTGACGCGCGGCACGCGCTCATCGCCCGCCTAGGTCTCAACCAGAAGGCGGCCCACGACGTCAACGTGCTCATGTCCTCGGGAAACCATGCCGTGACCGATCTGAGCATCGCTGGCGCCGCGCTGGTGCTCCTGGGGGCGATCGGCATCGCCTCCACTCTGCAGGTGTGGTACCAGCGCGTCTATGACCAGGCCCCGGCACCGAACTGGGCCAGGCAACTCGCAAATCGGCTGCTCTGGCTGGGTGGCTTGCTCGTCTACCTCACCGTCCAGGATTTCTCCTGGACGCAATTGAAACAGTTTGGCGGTGCCTGGATTACCGGCTACATCGCCACCTTCATCCTCGCTCTTGCCTTCTACTGGTGGACGCCCCACGTTCTGCTGATGGGCAGGATCACCTGGCGTCGGCTCTTCCCCGCAGCCCTCGCCACGGCTGCGTGCGTGACAGGCCTCGGGGTGTTTTCGGCCCTCCTGTTCTCCGCGCAGATCGTGTCGGGTCAGGCGGACTACGGGCCGATCGGGGTGGTGACAGTGCTGTTGTCCTACCTGATCGGGCTTGGCGTCTGCCTCCACCTGGGCGCGGTAGCGGGCCGCCTATGGAATGAGCGCGATTCGAAGCCGCCCGCTGATCCCGAAGAACTCCCCGCTGCCGTGGACAGGTAGACAGCAGCATCCCCACGTAAGCAGCCAAACCCGGTCAGGCCGCGTAGGCGGGCACGATCGCACCGCTGACGCCATCTGGGCGGCCAGATTGTCGACGAGAAGGGCGGTCGGATGCGGGTCGGTTTCTGTGGACCGGCTCCTTCTAGAGCATCTTGGCGGCCCGGCCGGGGGTGAGCGCCGTGGCCGCATTCTTGCCCGGCGCGGCGAAGGTAGCTGGGGGCGGCCACGCAACCATCGCTGGCCCGCGTAGCCTAGCGAGAATCGGAGTGAGCATGAGGCGGTGCGAGGCCGCCGAAGGCGGCTCTGCGCCAGACCCGCTGGAAGGAGAGCACATATGCCTGCACCGCTGCAGATGATCGCGCTGACTTTCCGCCTCGACGTCGATGCTGAAAGCCGCCTGCTGGCGGAGGTTGACCGGATCGAGGGCCGCGGCGTGCTGCGCGTGCTTGACATGATCTTCCTGGCCAAGGGACAGGACGGCACGGTAGAGGGGCTGGAGGTCGGTGACGGCGAGGATTTCGGCTCGCTGCTGGCCGGCATCTCGCCTGTTGGGGCGGAGAACGGGAGCCGGCCGACGGCCGACGATGGGGCGGCTCGCGGGTCGGCGGGTTCCGGCGTGGCAGATGTGCGGGCCCTGGCCGACTCCCTCGAGCCAGGAAGCGCGGTGGCGTTGCTGCTCGTCGAGCATTTGTGGGCTGGCCCGCTTATCGATTCCGTTTCTGCGGCGGGTGGTGCGCTGGTCAGTGACGATTTCTTGGCCGGAGATGTCAGCCGGGCTATCGGAGCCGAAATCGCCGCGGTGGAGGAAGCCTCGGCGGTGATCGCCGAGGCGCAAGCAGCTGAGGCTGCCGCGGTGCTCCGCGCTGTCGCGGCCAGCGCCGAGGCCGCGGAGGCGGAGGCTGCCTCCGAGCGGATCCAGGAAGCGGCGGCCGCGGAGGCGGCACGTGCGCTGATCGCGGCCGGGCTCATCGAGGAGGCGGCCGCGAATGAGGCGGTGACCGCGCTGATCGCGGCCGGCCTGATTACGGACGCGGCGGCCGAAGCGGCTGGCGAGGCCGTTGCCGGGGACTTCGCGCTGATCAGGGCCGCCGACGAGGTGGCTACCGAGGCCACGGAGGAGGCCCAGGCCAAGATACGGGCCGCGTCGATCACCAGGTCTGAGGCGCAGATTCTCCGCTACCTCCCACAGCCGGTGCCGTTCTCGATCATTGCCGGCAAGCTAGGCATCTCCCGGACCGCGGCCAAAGAACGGGCCGCGCGCCTATACCGGCGGCTCGGCGTGCACAGCCGGGAGGAGGCAGTGAGCCGTGCCCGGGAACTCGGGCTGCTCGCCCGGTGAAGCCAGGGCGAACGCGCCCCTTAGCCTCGTCGGTGGCGCCGGGCTGGCGGTCGGTGCTGATCAGCCGGCCCGGCCAGGCGGCGGGCGGAATGGCGTAATTGGCGGGGTGGGCCGGCGGCGCGGGCCCGACCATATCGCGGGCACGAGATCGAGGGCGTAGGCGATCGCGTAGGCAGCCGGCTCATAGTTGACCCGCCAGCCGACAAAGTCGGGCCATGCCTCGGCGGGGTCGCGCTCGATGGGGAAGTCCACCTTGCGCAGCCTGGCGACCGCATCGAGGAACTCCTGGTAGCTGAGGGTGATCCCGGCGTCCGGATCAGGTTCGTTGGGTATGCCGAATCCCATCGCCTGCGCGACCTCCCTCAGGCACTCGAACCCCGAACGCAAACACAGCCGGGCCTGGACGACCGGCGCTGACTGCGGCGACAGGGCAAGGTACAGGGCGGCTGAATCCAGCACCGCCAGTAGCGAGACCACCCAGGATGACAGCGGCCGGGGGGACCGGAACCACACCAGCGGCAGGTAGGTGGTGTGGCTCTCAGCGAGGTCGGCGGCCCAGCCCTCCCAGCGCTCGTACAGGTCAGGCAGCGTGTCAATTGTCGAGTTGCCCGAGCCCAGGGCGTAATGAGTGCGGGCCAGCAGCTCCGGCCCCCAGGACGGGGCACCGGCCCGCGCATTCAGCAGCGACACTTCATCCTCGCGCCGGTTGAACGCCGAGTACAAAGTAGGCAGGTAGGCGATTTGCAAGGTGACGATGATGAGCGCTGTCCCCGCTGCCAGATCAGCGATGATCCGCTCCGCAGCACCCACGGCGTCGTTGGACCCGAACACTGCAGGACTGGCCACGGTTATCGCGGAGGTTATGCCTCCAGAGATGAACGGCCACACCAGCAGCGTGTACCCGATGAAGGACATCAGCAGCCACGCCGTCAGCTGGGCGATCAGGAACGTCGCCGCCTCGGCGGCCAGGATCCGGTCCCGCTGCTTGTAACTGGCGATCGGTCTGGTGATGAGCCTGAACACGCCGTCGACGAGCGCGCCAACCCAACGGGTCAGCCGGCTGGCGACCGAGCGGGGCACAATCAAGGTGCCGACGACGCTGATCACCGCGGTAAGTACCAGCAGGGCACCGACGACGGCGGCAACATCGCGGGCGGCGACCGGGACCGCCATGGGACTCTCCTCAGATCTGGTGGACTCAACCGTGGACCGCCACCGTAACGCGCACCCGGCACGGCCGCCTCCTGCGTCCCCGCCCAGCGCCGCTGACTTGCCTCACCCGGTCCTTGACCTGCGAAGCATCCGCCAACAGATCCGCGACACATGTCCGGCGGCAGATGTGCGACAGGTCTGGAAGCCTGCCGATCACATGACGGGCGGCAACGCACATCCAGACCGCCCAGGCCCTCACCGAACCGCAATCTGGGACCCAGCCATGAGCGAGCCGCTGCCTCAAGGTGCGGATATTGCCTGACCAGGTTCGCTAGAGGAAGCCTGCCAGCCGGTACAGGACGAGTGACCCGGCCACGGCAACGTTAAGGCTGGCGCCGGTTCCGATCATCGGGATCTCGACGGCCACGTCAACGAACTCGATCGCCTCGGGCGGGATGCCCGACTGCTCGTGCCCCAGCACGGCCACGGTGCGCCGGCGCGCGGCGGGCAGGTCGGCCAGCCGGACCGCTTCGTCGGCCAGCTCCACGCCGACAACCCACGACCCCGCTGACCGCTGGGCGGCGAGCCAGCTGGTCACGTCACGGCCGGTCCAGTGCACGCACGTCGGCCGCCGCAGCGTGTTCCCGCGGGCCAGCGCGTCCGGAACCCACGGCAGCCGCGGCACCGCCAGGCATGCGCCGACCGCGTCGCACGTGCGCAGCAGCGTGCCCAGGTTCGCGCCGTGCATCGGCCACAAGGGCGCAGCTATCAGGTGATCCCAGCACCCGTGCCGACGGGGGCGCCGCTGCCGGGCAATATCGGCCCGGGACCGCACACGAGCCGGTGAACCGCTCACTGGCCAGGCACGCACTCCACGACTGCGGGGTCACGCCGGAGGGTCATTCGCACGGTGCTTCGCGGCGCACCAGAGCCATCACAGACTGCAGAGGACAGCAGTGTAACCAGTGGGTCCCGGCCCCGCACCTCCCCGCCTGCCGCGATCCGCGCTCACCCAGGCGGTGCAGATCGGGCTGAATCCGGTCGGCTCACTCCCGGCGAGCTGCGGGAGCATCAGGGTGGCTGTCAGTCCTTAGCCCGGCTGCTTGGCAGTGGCTGGTAGCTGACCGTCAGCAGGCTGATCCGGACGTCGAGGCCGGCCAAGCCGGCGGCGTCGAGGTCTTGGCGGAGAAGGGCGAGATCGGGGGCGGGTTTGGGCCCCATCGCGTTGACCAGCACCTGGTTACCGGTAACCGTGACACCAACGACCGACCAGCCCGCGTCGCTGGCCCAGTGGTCAGCCACTGCCTGCACATCAGCCTCCCGGATGGTGGTCTTGTCAACCCGTTCTGAGTTGATCCACAACGGGACGAGCACCGCCGCCAGCAGCAAGGCGATGATGACGGCGGCTACGGGGCGGTGGGCGGCCGGGCCAGCCGCGGGGCCGGGAACTCGGCCGACCCGGTACAGGGTCATCACCACGATGCCGCTCGCCCAGATGGCAGCGACGTTCGTGGCGAACAGCAGCAGCGCTCCCAGACACTGGCTGGGCGACCCGGACTCCAGGGTGAGGCCGGCTACGGCCAGCGGCGGCACCAGCGAGATGGCAATGGCCACGCCGGGCAAGGTGTCGGAGATATCGGGCCGGGTGAGCGCGACGGAGCCTACTGATCCGGTGGCCAAGGCTGCCACCAAGTCTACGATCCGTGGGGTGACCCGGGCGGCTACCTGGCTGTTGGTAGCGGCTACCACCTGATAGGGGACGAAATGGCCGAGCAGCCAGCTCATCGCGACGACCGCGGCGGCACCGGCGGTGACCAGCAGCAGGCACCGGCGCAGGTTGGCCCTGTCGGCAAGGACGACAGCGAGCACGACTCCCAGGACCGGGGTCATCAAGGGAGCGATGATCATCGCACCGATCACTATGGCCGTGGAGTCGCTCACCACACCCGCCGAGGCGATCACCGCGGATAGCAGCAGCAGCAGCCAGTACCGGCTCAGGCGGCGGTTGCGTTCTGGGCCCTCGAAGAAGGCCCCGTCGCGCATCTGATTGATATCGGCCTGGGTACGGCTGGTCACCACCGTCTTTCCTCCCGCCCGTGTTCACTCAGGTCGGCCGCCCGGAACGATGACCACCTGGCAGTCCACAACGAAGGCCAGGCTCTTCGACGGCAAGCCGGGTGGGCTGCCGGCTGCCATCGGCCGCCGTGCCTGCTGGCCGATAACGGCGACGCGAGCATGGCGCCGGCCGGAACGAGTCAAACACAGCCAGGTGCGATTAGCGTGCGTACCGGACTGCGCGATGGGCGTCGATGGCGAGCAGGCGGGGAGGACGGCGGGAGATCATGGACGACACCGGCATGACCGCCGGCCTGAGCTGACCGGCGAGGTGTTCGAATCGCCTGGATGTGGGGAGCGTCATGAGAGTGGTAGTAGCCCTTGGCGGAAATGCGCTGCTGCGCCGGGGACAGCCAATGACAATGGAGAATCAGCGCGAGAACATCAGGCTGGCGTGTGACCGCCTGGCGCCGATCGGGCAGCAGCACGAGCTGATCATCTCGCACGGCAACGGCCCGCAGATTGGATTGCTGGCTCTGGCGGAAGCAGCGTATGGGCAGGTGCCCGCGTCCCCGCTTGACGTGCTTGGTGCGGAAACCCAGGGGATGATCGGTTACCTCATCGAGCAGGAACTAGGGAACCGGCTCCCGTTTGAAAGACCGCTCGCGTCGCTGCTGACGATGATCGAAGTTGACCCGGACGATCCGGCGTTCACCGACCCGAGCAAGCCGATCGGCCCCCTGTACAGCAAGTCTGAGGCGGACACGCTGGCGGCAGAGCGAGGCTGGGCGTTCAAGCCGGATGGCGCCAGCATGCGCCGCGTGGTGCCCTCGCCAGTGCCACAACGGATTTTTGAGCGCCGGCCCATCAGGTGGTTGCTCGAGCGGGGCTGCGTGGTGATCTGCGCGGGGGGCGGCGGGATCCCGACCGCCTACCGGCCAGGCCGGGAACTGGTGGGCGTCGAGGCGGTGATCGACAAAGATCGTGCCAGCGCTCTGCTCGCCCGCGACATCGACGCCGATATCCTTATCATGGCCACCGACGCGCCGGCAGTCCTCATCGGGTTCGGGACCCCCCGGCAACGGGCGATCGTTGAGGCCGATCCTGAGGTCCTGCTGGCCGAGTACGAAACCGAGTTCGCGGCGGGATCGATGCTCCCCAAGGTGATAGCCGCCTGTGACTTCGCGAAGGAGACGGGACAGCCCGCAGTGATCGGTGCGCTGGCCGACATTGACGCGATGCTCGCTGGGACGGCTGGGACCCGCGTCGCGGCCAGCGTCACTGGTGTCACATTCACTCACAGCGATGCCTGACACCCGCCCTTAACAGCTCATTGCGCTGTCGAGATTTGAAACCGGAAGACCCGCGTGTCGCGATGCGCCGGGTGCATCCCCGGCGTTACGCTCACCGCTGATGACGAGAAAGCCAGGTCGGTGGTGGAGCGCGCTCATGGAAAGGAAACGTGCCCCCGACTTGCGGGAGTCGGTCAGGTGCCCTCAATTAAAACGCCCAGCTTGCGAGCTGGCGGCTAGCCAAAAGCCGGGATGCTTGGCTTACGACCAGAACAGTCAGCCGCTTGCGCGGGAGCGCAGCTGGATTCCTGGCTCCCTGATCCGCTCAGGGCGGGGCCCGGGTGAGCTTAGGCGTGGCCTGGCAAGGGCTTGGCGCGTCATCGGTGTCGCAATAGCCATTACCGGGGTTCTTCTCCCGGCAGTTAATGCTGGGACGAAAGCCACCGCTGCGGCAGATCTGGGGTTCCGGCCGGTCACGTACCGCGGCTACTCATTCCAGGTTCCTGGCAGCTGGCGGGTGATCTACCTCGCTCATCACCGGCGAACCTGTGTCCGCTTCGACATGCACCGAGTCTACCTGGGCACTCCCTCGCGTAATCAGGAATGTCCCAGCCGCATTTTCGGAACCACCGAGGCAATGCTGATCGAGCCCGCCGGCCGCCATGCGGCGCGCATGTCGGCCTGGAATCCGGTAGCCAGGCAGGTCACCGTCATCACCCACCGGATCCGCATCATGGCCACCTTCCATACCAACCGCAGGCAGATCGACCGGATCCTGGCCAGCGCCGGCCTGCCACGTCCTATTAAGGACGCGCCCAAGATACAACTGGCTCCCTGGCTGCCCGTGGGGGCCACTAACTTCTATGGGCGCGGATTCGACACCTGTACCGCGCCCAGCAAATCTGCCATGCGCACCTGGCGAGCTCGCTCACCCTATGCGGCTATCGGAATATATCTCGGTGGCTCGGACGCAGCTTGCTTGCAGCCCAATCTCACCCCAGCGTGGCTCAGAGATGAAGCAGCACAGGGGTGGCATTTCATCCCACTTTACGTCGGGCCGCAGGCCGCCTTCGGCGAACTGAGCAGGAAGTCATCAGCAAACCAGGGGATCGCTGCAGCGGTAGATGCGGCACAGCGTGCGGAGCGGCTCGGGTTCGCGCCGACGACTCCCATCTACTACGACATGGAGGGCTACCTGACCGGGCAGTCCACCCGCGTCCTGCGATTCCTTTCGGCCTGGACCACCAAGCTGCATGCGCTTGGGTACTCATCCGGGGTGTACAGCAGTTCGGCATCTGGCATAGCCGACCTGACCCGGCAGTACGGACGCGGGGTTTACGCCCTGCCTGACGTCATCTACGACGCGCTATGGAACGGGCAAGCCAACATCTTCGATGCTGTTCTCAGCCCCGGCCGGTGGGGAAATCACCATCGGCTGCACCAGTACGCGGGCAACGTCACGCGGACCTACGGCGGCGTCACGATCAATATCGATAAGGATTTCATGAATGTCCGGCTGGCTGTTGCCCTGCGCACCTACCAGACGGTGGTGCCGGGCCTGTTGGTGCATAACGCGCCGCAGGCTTCGGCTGCGATGGTTGACGTACTCGGGGTAACCGGTAGCCGTGTCGCAGTGAACTGCTACGCCCTCGGCGACTCCGTCTCGGGAGACAGCGTCTGGTATCACCTCGTGGCTCCGCACACCGGCTACGCCGCGGGCTTTTACCTCAGCACCGGGCACGACCCAGCCCACGGCATCCCGCAGTGCTGACCATGTTCGCGGCCCGCTCAGCGCCGCGAAGCCGCTGGCAGCTCCTGCACCCGTTGGGTCAGGAAGCGCTACCGAGCCAAGACAGCGACCAACTGCCTCCTGGTAAGGCAGCCTCCCCTGAGGCCGGCCCCGCAGCGGAGCGCGTGGGACGAAGCTCAGGGCTGCCCCGGCTGGTACAGGCCGAGCAACAGCCCGTAGCGAGGCTGATCACCGGCGTCATCTTCCTGCTCGGCGAGGTCGCGGAGCGAGGCGGCGATCTGCTCGGCGTGGCGGGAATTCAGCCTGAGGGTCCGCAGGATCAAGAAGGGCTCGGGCTCAGCGGTGGCGATCTCCGCGGCGATCGCGCTGAAGGCCACCTCGGTGATCGCGGTGTCCTGGAACTGCAGGGCGCGGTGGGCGCGCCGGTAGTAGCGCTCGGTCCCGCCGCGTACCTGGCGCGTCCCAGCGGGCAGGGCCAGGCCGGCGTCGGTGAGGACCTTGAGGTGGTGGGCGATGTTGCCCTTGTTGCTGCCCAGGGCTGCGGCGAGCTGGCTGATGGTCGCCTCACCCTGGCCGAGGGCGAACAGCAGCCGGTGCCGCATCGGGTGGCCCAGCGCCTTGAACTGCTGCGGCGTGGCGACCGCGGCGGCGTCCTCTTCTCCCACGGCTAAAGTGTTTGCAGGTCTTGACGCTTTGTCAAGCGTATGCTTTTCTTGACACTATGGGCGAGGCAGAGCCGGCGGAGATCGTTGACCAGGTCCGCGCGCTGGTCGAGGAACACTACATCTTTCCCGAGGTCGCCGCGAAGGTGTCGGCGGTGCTGGCCGCGGGGCTGGCGGGCGGACGGTATCCCGCCGGCCTGCCCGCACTGGCCGCGGCAGTCACCGCCGACTTGCAGTCGGTCAACGGCGACCAGCACCTGCGGCTGATATACCACGAACAAGCCATCCCGCCGCGCACCCCCGGCGACGACACCGAGGAGTACGCCGCCATGGCGCAGTGGGCAGACCAGACCTGCGGAGGCGTTGCCTGCGCGCAGCGTCTGGCTGGGAATGTGGGCTACCTCGACCTGCGGCCGGTCCTCTTCCCTGTCTTCTTGTGCGGGGAGATCATCACTGCCGCGATGAGCCTGCTCGCGGCCACTGACGCGCTCATCATCGATTTGCGCCGCTGCCTGGGCGGCGAGCCCAGTATGGCCGCGTTCCTCATCAGCTACCTGTGGGACCGCGACCCAGCCCAGCTTTCTGGGCTGCGGGAACGCCAGGACAACCTGCTCCGGCAGTCCTGGACGCTGCCGTACGTTCCTGGCCGCCGATTCGGCAAGGACAAGCCGGTGTACGTGCTGACGAGTGCCGTCACGTTCTCCGGTGGGGAGCAGCTCAGCTATGACCTCCAGCAGCTCGGCCGGGCCATCATTGTTGGCGAAACCAGCCGCGGCGGCGCCAACGCGCGCGAGGGCTTCCGGATCCATCCTCACCTGGAGGCGACCATCTCGGTTGCCACGGCCGTCAGCCCTAAGACGGGCGGCAACTGGGAAGGAACCGGCGTCGCACCCGACATCCAGGCCGCCGCCGACCGTGCGCGTGACACCGCCTATGAGCGCGCGCTGCATGACGTGATCACGGCCGGCGGCGCCGCGGCAGGCGAGGCCAGGGACGCGCTAGCCGATGTGCCGGGGTAAGTGCACCGCCGACAGCTGAACTGGGAGCCAACTGAGGTATCTGGGTGCCTGCGGCGCGCATCGACTGCGAATCAATGACGGCGCCACGGGCCGGGTACTCCCTCCCAGCGTGAACACGGTGGACGCCCCGGCCGGATTCGAACCGGCGTCCGCAGGGTTGCAGCCTGCTACCTCGCCACTCGGTCACGGGACGGTGGGCCTGGCCCGACTCGAACGGGCACATCCGGCTTAGGAGGCCGGCGCTCTGTCCATTGAGCTACAGGCTCGTCGCCTCTCCGCCCAGAGTCGAACTGGGCTGCCAGCCTTCGGAGGGCCAGCGGCAGGTCCGCTGCCGGAGAGTGGTCCCCTGGCCCGGAGTCGGACCGGGCACTCAGCCTTCGCAGAGCCAAGGGCAGATTCCGCTGCCCAGGGGATGAGTCGGTGCGCAGGAATCGAACCTGCACGGCACAAGTCCACTGGTTACGGCCCGCGGGGCACAGCGCCTTCCCAGCACGCCGGGACAGGTTGACGGGACCTGAACCCGCCACACCCAGGTGACAGCCTGACTCCTTGGCCACTTCGGTTCACTCTCAGTGGGTGACGGTGGAGTCGAACCACCTGCCTCCGCTGTGTCAAAGCGACGCTCTGCCGTTGAGCTTGACACCCCCACGGCGAGGATGACCGGGATCGAACCGGCGGTCTCCGGGTTGACAGCCCGGTGCTCTGACCAGCTGAGCTACACCCTCAAGGGCTCAGGTGCAGGGACTCTAACCCGATCACGTGGTTACAGCCACGGCCCTGCCAGTGGGCGGCACCTGACCGGTTGCGGAGGCGGGATTCGAACCCGCGATCTACGGCTTATGAGGCCGGCGAGGACGGCCGAGCTCCTCTACTCCGCAGCACGGCTGGCGGGAATCGAACCCGCGTCGTTCCCTGATTGAAAGTCAGGTCGCCCCTACCAGCAGAGCAACAGCCGCTTGGCAGCCTCACGGGGAGTTGAACCCCGTCCTCCAGGCTGAGAACCTGGCGTCCTTCCGGTAGACGATGAGGCCATGGAGCGCTGCCGGGGACTCGAACCCCGTCCTACCCGCTTAGAAGGCGGCATGTGCATCCTTACACCAGCAGCGCGCCGGTATCGGCCGCAGGAGCCGAACCCGCATCCGCCCGCTTTACAAGCCGGTGATCCTGCCATGAGATCAGACCGGCGTAGGCCAGGCGGGAGTCGAACCCGCGACCGCTTCCCGGGGTATAAGCCCGGCGCTCTCACCGTTGAGCTACTGGCCCGTGGGCACCCCAGGTGTCGAACCTGGCAGCTACCGCTTTATCAGAACGGCCTCGTCACCGGCTGAGTCGGTGCCCCTTGAGCGGATGGAGGGAGAGTCGAACTCCCAAGGCGGCTCTCGCCGCTCGTCGGTTTTCGGGACCGCTGCCGTCACCCATCGGCTTGCCCATCCCCAGGCGGAAGATACGCGGATCGAACGTGTGCACGGCCTGCTTCCTGGTCTCCGGTTCCCAGCCGGGTACCTTTCCGGTCAGCCTGCCAGCGGCGGAAGGCGGAGCACTCGAAGCCCATGCCTGGCGGCACTCTCCGGTTAGCAACCGGGCCCGGCGCCTCGCCGGTTCACCTTCCACGAGTGGCCCCCCTGGGATTCGAACCCAGACGCCCGGTGCCTGGAACCGGTGGCTCTACCTGTTGGCCTAGAGGGTCAGAGAGCGGCTGACGGGCTACGATCCCGCGACCTCGACGTTGGCAACGTCGCGCTCTGCCAGCTGAGCTACAACCGCATGGAGTGGGGCGGGGCGGGCGAACCCGCGGCCCCACCTCGGGAGGGTGACGTGCTGCCAGCTGCGCCACGTCAGCATCGAGCCCCCGGCAGGTACCGATCCTGCGGCCTCGTCCTTACCGAGAACGCGCTCTGCCATTGAGCTACAGGGGCCTGAGCTGGGGAAGCGCGATTCGGACGCGCATCGCAGCGCTTCAAGGGCGCGCAGGCTGCCGTTACCCCATTCCCCACTGGAGCCGCCAGTCGGTGCCGACCCGACCACTCCGGGTTACAAAGCCGGAGCCGCAGCTGTGCGTAGCGGCCTGGTGTCCAGGCCGGGACTCGAACCCGGACATCCGGCGGCCTCAGCGCCGTGACTCCTGCCGTTGGTCTACCTGGACCGGCTCCGCGGGCCGCTTGGACGATGGCTGCCGCTGGCTGGACGAACCCGTAAAGCTGAGAGCCGCCGCCGGGGCGCCGATCCCGACCGCGCGGCACGAATGCAGGGCCACAGCCGTGCGCGGCAGCTACCGGGGCTGGAATCGGACCAGCGTGGCCTGGATTCAGAGTCCAGGTTGGATACCAGCAACCACCCGGTAATGAGTACGCCCCCTCGGATTCGAACCGAGAATCCCCTGGGTAAGAGCCAGGTGCAGTGCCATTGTGCTAGAGGCGCGTGCAGCCCCTGCCTGTGAACTATGTCCCGTGGCCGGGATGGGGCATCTCGAAAACCCGCCCTCGTGGGTTCCGGACCGCGCGCTCTACCCCTGAGCTACATCCCGGTGGGCACGCAGGTGCCGGACCCGATTCAGCAACGCTGGCAAGGCGCGCCGCTGCGGGCGTCGTCACCCCAGTGGAGCCTGCGGGATTTGAACCCGCGGCCTCGTGCGTGCCACGCACGCGCTCTGCCAACTGAGCTAAGGCCCCATCGCCGGGCAGATGGCGCTGCCCGGCCTGGGGCAGGCGAGGCCGCCTGCCCTGACTGGTGTTCACGCTGTGGAGTTGACAAGGTCCGGCACATCGAGGTGCCTAGCAGGGATCGCAGGAGTCGAACCCGCATTCGGGCCGGGTTGGAGCCGGTCTGCCTAACCGCTGGCTGATCCCTATGAACTTGAAAGCCGCCCTGCTGGGGATCTCCCCGGCGGGCGGCTCCTAGGTGGAACTTCTAGTGCTCCTGGTCAGGAATCTCCCCGCTGGGACAGTCCGTATATGGCAGGCTGGCGCCACGCCGACGGCAGGCACGTCGCGTGCCTTTCGCGGCGCTCGAGGTCCTGCCTGGATGTCACGGGTCCTGGCCTTTCCTAGCTTGAGGTTGCTCTGCGGATCGTATGTAGGTCAGCGCCGGGATGCAAAGGATTATTTCCCCGGGCGGACCTGGTCAGCGCGAACGTCCGGATCATCCCAGCGCGACCACCATGGCCAGCCGGGCCAGCGGGTGGGCGCCGCCGCTAGCTTTGTCGTGAGGCGACGGCGAACCAGCCATCCCGTTACGCAGGAGCGGCTTGGATGACGCGTTCAGATATCGGGGCGGCGGTCATGCTCAGATGCGGGACGCGGATTCATTGACGGCCTGAAACCAGGGTGCGCGACCCCGGAAATCTTCTCGTCCGGTAAGCCGATAAGTGCTGGGCAACAAGGGCCGCCCGGGTGCCGGCCGGGGGAGTGGGCCGGGAAGATTTGGGCAATTGATCGGAGTCAGCACGTTCCCGACCCGTGCGCACCATCAATTACGGAAATTTCTCTCAGTACCGCCTGCCTCTTTGGTTCAATATCGCCTCATCCTGCCCGGCGTTAACGAGTGAGGGTGATATTTCGCAGAAAGCCTGCGTCAATGCATTGACCTGCGGCACAATATCGCCCGATTGCGCGAATTGGTTTCGCGACTCACTCGGGAGGGGTCAGTGTTGACGTCTCGGCGCCTGGTAACCCTGGCGCCCCGGTATCCGGTGGCCGCCGTCGCCATCGCATTCACCCTCGCGGCTGGCCTGCCCGGCACCAGCGGCTCGAGCGGCCCGTCGCCCAGCACCACGAACAGTCCCGGGGTGGTGTGGGCGGTGACCGCGGCCGGCCAGAAGGTCCCGGTGACCAAGCCGGTCTTCACGCCTACGCCGGTCCACCCGGAAAGGATCACCCATCCCGTCGCCGATTACATGGGGGCAGTCAACAAGGCCCGTGCGCCGTGGGGGCATTCGGCACCGGTCAGGCCAGCCACGTCGACGGCGGTGGCCCAGGTGCCGGGGATCGACATCAGCGCTTACCAGGGCAACATCAACTGGGCGGCGGTGGCGCCGTATATCGACTTCTCCTATGCCAAGGCCACCGAGGGCACTTACTACACCAACTCGGTGTTCTACAACCAGTACGAGGGCCCGTATAACCACGGGGTGATCCGAGGTGCCTATCACTTCGCCATCCCGAATAATTCAAGCGGGCAGGCCCAGGCAGACTTCTTCATCAAGCACGGCGGCGGCTGGTCCAGTGACGGCCGGACGCTGCCCGGCGCGCTCGACATCGAGTACAACCCCTACGGGAGTGAGTGCTATGGGCTCACCCACGCGCAGATGGTGTCGTGGGTCTGGAATTTCGTCCATGAGTACGTCTTCAAAGAGCACGCCTATCCCGTGATCTACTCGACTACTGACTGGTGGTCCACCTGCACAGGTAATTACGGCGGGTTCGGCGCCTACGACCCGCTGTGGATAGCCCGCTACGCGGCCAGCGCCGGTACGCTGCCCAGCGGCTGGGGCTTCTACACCTTCTGGCAGTACGCAGACTCGGGCGGGCTGCCGGGCGACCAAGACGTGTTCAACGGCGCCTACACACGGCTCAAGACCCTCGCCACCAGCGGCTGACCCGGCCGCGAGACGTGTTCCCGCGGCATCGCTACGCCGGATGGCACGTGCTGCCCGGCCGCGGCGTATGCTCCGCGCCATGACTGTTGAGGTGACCGCGAGGACCCTCGAGCCGACGCCGACCGCGGTGGTAGCGACAGCGACGACGTGGGCGGAGTTCCCGGATGTGTGGCGGCCAATGCTGGATGAGGTGTGGAGCTTTCTGCGGGGCGGCGCTGCGGAGGGGCTCTACCAGCACGGGCACAACATCATGCTCTACAAGGACGATGTCCCCAACGTTGAAGTCGGCGTCCAGGTAAACGGCACATTCGTGGCCGCCGGTCAGGTGGTGGCGTCAACGCTTCCGGGCGGGCTTGCCGCCACCGCGACCCACACCGGCCCGATCGCCAGCATCGGCGACACTCACCGGGCGGTATGCGAGTGGAGTAAGGCGAACGGCTACCGGCTCGCCGGCCCTCGCTGGGAGATATACGGCGATCCCGATCCGTCGACCGGCGGATTCGAGGTGGACGTGTTCTGGTCGCTGGCGGTGCCGTCACCCCTGGACAAGCCGCCGCCGTAACCGGGCCCCGCCGATCCACGCGATGCGGGCGCGGCCGCAGGCGTGCCATCGGTCCTGATAGTCGCGGCACGCAAGAGCGGACCAGCGTCGGCGATGATCAGCTCTCCGCCGAGCAGCTGGCTGGCCAGTAGCTGACTCTGGGCACCACCACCTGTCCGCCGAGCGCGGAGTTGATCATGAATATGTTTCTCTTTATGTCCGCCGGAGCGGCAAGCCAGGGTTCCGTCCCATGTCACAGTGCCGAATTCAAACGCGTGCCCGGCTGTCCGCCGCTTCGCCTGGTGCCGATGGGGAGCACCAAGCGATCAGTGTGACGAAAGTTCTTGTGTTAGGCCTGATTAATTGCACAGTCCCCGGGGCACGATAGGGCCGGATTGCAGGAATCGGCTCCATACAGCCAACGGTGGGGAAGTGGTTAGTGTTGGCATCCCGGCGCCGTATTGCCCTGGCGGGCCGGTACTCGGCGGCCGCCGTCACCGTCGCACTCACACTCGCGGCTGGCCTGCCCGGCATGACCAGCGCGCCCGCCCGGCCGGCCGTTGGCGCGTCCGCTGCTGGGGCTTATTGGGTGGTGACCGCCTCCCATCAGAAGATCCGGACGGCGAAGCCCGTGTTTACCTGGACGCCGGTCCACCCGGAAAGGATCACCCATCCGGGCGGCGACGACATGGGGGCAGTCAATCAGGCCCATGCACGGTGGGGGCGCTGGGCGCTGGACAGGCCAGCCAGATCGACCACCGTGACTCACCTTCCGGGAATCGACGTCAGCGCCTACCAGGGCAACATCAACTGGGCGGCGGTGGCACCTGCCATCGACTTCTCCTACGCCAAGGCCACCGAGGCCACCTACTACACCAACCCGGACTTCTACAACCAGTACGTGGGCCCGTATAACCACGGGGTGATCCGCGGCGCCTACCACTTCGCCATCCCGAATAATTCAAGCGGGCAGGCCCAGGCCGACTTCTTCATCAAGCACGGCGGCGGCTGGTCCAGTGACGGCCGGACGCTGCCCGGCGCACTGGACATCGAGTACAACCCCTACGGTCGTGAGTGCTATGGGCTCACCCACGCGCAGATGGTGGCGTGGGTCTGGAATTTCGTCCACGAGTACGTCTTCAAAGAACACGCCTATCCGGTCATTTACACCACCACTGACTGGTGGTCCACCTGCACAGGAAATTACGGCGGGTTCGGCGCCTACGACCCGCTGTGGATAGCCCGTTACGCGGCCAGCGCCGGTACGCTGCCCCGCGGCTGGGGCTTCTACACCTTCTGGCAGTACTCACCCGGCGGCTCGCTGCCCGGCGACCAGGACATTTTCAACGGCGCCTACAGCAGGCTCAAGGTCCTGGCCACCAGCGGCTAGCAGCCAGATCTGGCGGCCGTGCGGCGAGCCAGACCGCCCATGGGGTGACCGGTGCACATGCCCGACCCGGCAGGCAAGGCCGGATGGGTAAGCCGCACCGTGGCGCTCCACATTAGTTTCCCGTGACCTGCCAGAGGAGGCGGCCATGCCCGGGGAGCACGAGGTGTTCGGGCGGGCCGCGAGCTGGGCGCGGTGGAAGCCTTCCTGGCCGGGCTGCCCTCGGGCCGAGCTGCCGAAGAGCCGACGGGGCTGTGCCCGCTGACCCGAGACCACACCCAGCCCCAGGCGCGGTTCGGGCCTGATCAGGTCTGAAAGACACGCGACGGGCGCTGCAGATCAGGGCGGTACTGCACTGCTGGCGCCGGTCCTGGCGCCGGCCCGGGCCGGCAGCCGGGACCGGGCGGAGGAGAATGGGCGGATGAAAGCCCTGGATGCCGCTGATCTGGTCCGGGATCGCCTGGGCGAGGTGATCTTCCAGCGGGTGGCTGGACCGCAGGGTCCCCGTCACCGCCAGTCGATCAACGCACCGGGGGAGCGCTGGTTCGGCGATGACCGCCCGATCCGCCAGGTACACGGGGATTCTGCGATGTTCATCGGCGGGCTCACCGCTTTGCTGCTTCAGTCGCTGCACCCGCTGGCCATGGCCGCGGTGGCCGGGCATTCGGGGTACCGCGGCGACCCGTGGGGACGGTTGCAGCGCACCAGCTACTTTCTGGCCGTCACCACCTTCGGCCGGGCCGATGATGCCCGCGAAGCGGTCGCGCGGGTCCGGGCGATCCACCAGCGAATAGCCGGGACCGCGCCGGACGGCCGCCGGTACGCGGCATCGGACCCGCACCTGCTGACCTGGGTTCATATCGCCGAAGCCGATAGCTTCCTGCGCGCGCATGCCCGCTTTGGCGCCCAGCCGCTGGACCAGGCCGGACGCGACGGCTACGTCGCCGACCTGGCCCAGATCGGTGCCGAACTGGGCGTGCCCGATCCGCCGCGCACCGAAGCCGACCTCACCGCCCGTATCGCCAGCTACCGCGTCGAACTGGCCGGGACCGCCCAGTCCCGCCAGGCCGCCCGGTTCCTGCTGCTCACCCCGCCGCTGCCAGCCGTCGCCCGGCCGCCCTACACCGTGCTGGCGGCGGCAGCGGTGTCGCTGCTACCTGGGTGGGCCCGCCGGCCGCTCCGCCTGCCCCGCTTGCCAGTGACCGAAGCCACCGTCGTCCGCCCAGCCGGCCACGCCCTCGTTCATGCCATCCGCTGGGCCCTCACCCGCCCCCCACCCGCTCCGATCGGCTAACACCAGGAGCAACGCCGGCCGGATGACCGTCGTCGCGGCAGGTGGATGCGTCAGCTGTGCAGCGGTCTGTGGCTGCTGCCGGCCGGCTGCGGGCGGGGCGTAACACGGCCTGGGCGGGGAGGCTGGCACGCGAGCCGGCCCGTGGGGTCAGCATGCGCGCGGCCAGCGCGACTTCGGCGGCCAGGCCGAGCGTCACCGCGGCCCGCTGCACCGCACCGTTCCATGGCTCCACCGTGTGGGACATGAAGAGCGCCAGGAAAATGGCGCTGGCCAGCGCCAGACCCCGCACCGGGCGGCTGAGAACGGCCCACTGGGGGTCGCTGCGGAAGCGCCGCTCCAGCGCAAGCGGTGCCGCGAGCATCGCCACGTACGCAAACGCACTGGCCACGTCGTGTACCTGGTTGTGCCAGGACTCACCAGCGAACCCTGGGCCGGTCAGCAGCATGTGATCACGCCGCAACACCCCGGCGGCTACAGCCGCCACGCCCCCAGCCATGACCAGCCACGGCCCCGGGGACCTGGGCGCGACCCGGCGGGCCAGCGCGGCACCGAACGCCACCGAGCAGGCGCCCAGCACCACAAACCCGGTCATCATGATGTGCGGATCTGTGGCATCGTCGGCGGCCAGGCCGCTGAGCTGCACCTCAACGGGGGAATGGCCGGCCTGGCGCAGTGAGCTGATCACCCACGCCGCGGTAAACAGCACCGGGCCCGCGACTCCGCCCCAGGCGGCCAGCCGCCACATCCTCACCCCAGTGACACCCTTCCGGCTCGGCCCCGGCTACCGGCATACCATCCGGGAGCCACGCGCCGCCAGTCTCCGCCTTCGGCCCGCGGAGGTGGCGGATAAGCGCGGCTGTAGTGCGCGAGCCGGCCCCTGTCACCTGCGGGTAATGTCATCAGCGAAGGCAGCCAATGAGCAGTTCCACGGTGGCGACGAGGTACTGGCACCGCACCGGTGACGGGCGGGTTCAGTGCGACGTGTGCCCGCGGGCGTGCCGCTTGCGGGAAGGGCAGCGGGGATTCTGCTTTGTGCGGATGCGCCAAGACGACGCAATCGTGCTGACAACCTACGGGCGCTCCAGCGGTTACTGCGTCGACCCGATCGAGAAGAAGCCGCTCCACCATTTCCTGCCCGGATCGCCGGTGCTGTCGTTCGGCACTGCCGGGTGCAATCTGGGCTGCCGGTTCTGCCAGAACTGGGACATCTCCACATCGCGCGAGACCGACACGCTCGCCGATGCGGCGTCACCGGAAGCCATCGCCCGGGCCGCGGCGGATCTTGGCTGCCGCAGCGTCGCGTTCACCTACAACGACCCAGTCATCTTCCTGGAATACGCGATCGATGTGGCCGATGCCTGCCGGGCGGCCGGCCTCAAGACGGTTGCCGTAACCGCTGGGTACATATGCCCGCAGCCGCGGGCGGAGTTCTTCCGGCACATCGACGCGGTGAACGTGGATCTCAAGGGATTCACCGGCGACTTTTACCACCGGGTGTGCCTGGCCAGCCTGGGCCCGGTGCTGGAGACCCTGCAGTACCTGGTGCACCAGACGCGCGTGTGGGTCGAAATCACCAACCTGGTCATCCCCGGGGTCAACGATTCCGACGCCGAGATCAGCGCGATGACCCGGTGGGTGGCCGGGCAACTTGGGCCCGATGTGCCGATGCACTTCACCGCCTTCCACCCGGACTTCAAGATGACCGACCGGCCGCCCACCCCGCCGGCCACGCTGGCCCGGGCCCGGCGGATCGCCCTCGACACCGGCATCCGCCACGCCTACACCGGCAACACCCACGACCCGGCCGGCCAGAGCACCTACTGCCATCACTGCGGCACGCTGATGATCGAGCGCGACTGGTACCGCCTGGGCGCCTACCGGCTCACCCCCGGGGGCCGGTGCAACAGCTGCGGCACACCGGTGCCCGGTGTGTTCGGCACCACACCCGGAACATGGGGACGACGGCGCCTGCCCGTCCGGCTCGCGCCCGAGCGGCCGGGCCAGCGCTGACCTACGCCACCGGCTCAGGTTCTGAGCTGGCGGTAACACGGCAGAACCAGCGACCTGACGAGACAACCGCGACGGCGGCAGCGGCCGGCTGGAGAGAATCCGCAGGAGACTGATCTCGTCAGGGTGGCCGGATTACTCCGCTGGCCCGGGATCCTCGCCAGCCTCGTCACGCAGCCACGGCTCAATCCCGCCTTCCCGGTGCCGCTCCTGCTTGCGCATGACCTCCCGCATCAATTCAGCCTCGCGGGCCTCGTCGACCACCTCAGAGTCAGTGCCTGGCTCGCCGCCGGAACTGCCTGGCGCAGATTCCCGCTCACTCATCAGCAGATCCTCCTTCAGGCTGGGATCCTGGCTCGGCACTCGGCCACCACTATTATCCGGGCACCACCGGCCCCGCGCACGCGGGCGGCTGGGTCCGGCCGCTGGGGAGCCGGCGCCCTGGCATCCTGGGGCGGTGGACAAGGCGCCAGTGCCCGTGCGTGACCTTACCGACTCTGATCAGAACCAGGCGGTGCTGGAGCTGGCCTCAGCCCTGGCCAGGGGTGGCGCGGCGGCGGAGCATGCTGTGGCCAGCCACGGTCCGGCGGTCGCGGCCGAGGCGGCTGGTGCGGCCCGCTCGCGGCGGCGGCTGGCCAAGCTTGCCGGGCCGGTCCACCTGACCGTGGTGTGGGCTATGTACGGGGAGACGGGCCGCATGGTCCCCCGGGCAGTGCACCCGCACGGGGAGGACTTCGTCCGGGCCAAGGTCAGCCAGCTGGATTGGCTGACCGGCGGCCTGCCCGGCCTCACCTGGAGCATCATCGCCTGCGACGACGGCTGCCCGGACCGGCCCTCCAGTGCCGACGTCATGACCGGCATCGCGGCGGCCGAGGGCTACCCGAAGTCAGGTCACCGCAGCGTGACTGTGCTCAGGCTGGCTGAGCTAATCGGAGGCCACTTCCCTGTCAGCCCCGCATTCGACCAGCTGACCTCGACCGGGCAGTCCCGCAAGGGCGGATCGATACTGGCCGCTCTAGCCGCCGCGGTCAGGGCCGGTCCGGTGCAGGCGAACGGTGCCGGGCGGCACGTGGTCTGCTACACCGACGCGGACCTGTCGGCGAACCTGGCTCAGCTGGGCTCGCTGGCGGCACCGGTGGTGGCCGGCGACAAGGTCGCCGGCGCGCTCGGCCAGCGTTACGGGATCCCGGGGGCAGTGCTGGTCCGCCCCGACGGGCCGGTCACTGAGCCACAGTCCACCGGTGGCAAGCCGGACAAGATAATGATTCTGTTCCGCCATTTCGTCCGGGCCCTGCTCATCCCGCCGCTGGCCCACGTGCCCGACACCCAGGCCGGCTTCAAGGCCTTCGACGCGGCCGCGCTCGGCCCCGTCATCGGGCGGATGACATCCTTCAACGAGACCTTTGACGTCGAGTTGCTCATCCATCTCGCCCAGCGGTCCGGACCACCGGCCCTGGCCGTCGAGCCGATCGTCTTCACCGAGGACTTCGCCGCCACGAACTTCCCCTCCGTCGCACCCGGGCCGCACCACCTGGCGATGATCCACCAGATCGTGGAACTCTACGACCGGCTCATCGCACCGGTCACCCCCGCCACTGGCGAGGCGGCCGACCTGCTCGCCCTGATCAGGACCCTCGATCTCGGCGGCTACGTGACCTTGATCGAGCACCTGCGCGCCGAGGACCCCGGCGACCCGACCCTGTTCGACCGGCGATGGCCGGTAGCGCAGCTACGCGGCATCTGCCGCCACAGATAAGTGCGGATGACCCAGCTCGGCCCCGAACATCACCACCGGGCGGCTGGGACGACGATGCCCCCCATCGTTTCGGTCAGGCCCAGGCTGTGCTGGCGGGCGGTCACCGCCGCGGCAAGCGCGTCACGCTGGTCCTGATTCGTCCGGGCTGGGACCCCGGCCAGGCCTAGGGCTGCCAGTCCCTGCCGGGTCCAGGCAGCACGGGTTTGGCGGCTTCTTACCCCATGCCAGCGGGTCCACGAGGCAGTCGGGAAGACCTCGATGACCTCTGCACCACCGGCAGCGAGTGCGCCGAACAGGGTGAGTCCCTCGACGATCCAGGCGTAGTAGGCGCTTGCGTGAACATGCCGCTCGTCCGGTGTCCAGCGGATGCCGCAGACCGACCTGGCGAGCTGGCGCTCGGCAACGCGAGCGGTCTGCCCGTCGGGCGCGCACGAGCGAGGGCTGTCGATCGCGACGACCGCCGGCCGGGTCTCCCGTACCATGTCAACGACCTGCTGGCACACCAGGTGGCCCAGCAGCGCCAGCACTCGCCGGTCATCGACGACCGCGACGTCGAAGCCCTTTCGCTTGCCGCCTACATCAACGCCCATCCACACAGCCACGCCCCCTAGCATGCCTGACGCCGGCGGCACCGCGGCTGGGCGCGCAGCACTGGCCGGGCCAGGGACTCTCGGCTGGCGGCGCCGCCTCACGGCCGGGCAGAACGGCCGGCCTGGCAGCCAGCAGGTGGTGCCAGCAGCTGATGGCCGCCCGGGCGGATGCCGGCCCGGGCCTGATCCACCGGGTTACAGTGAATCGATCCAGTGGTTGAGGCGCCGGGCCGCACCGGATAGCACGCTGGGATCACGCAAGGTATTCGCAAGCAATGCGGTGCCTTCGTAAGCGGCTATCAGATCCAGGGCAAGATCGTGTGCGTCGTGGCGGCCCAGCGAGCGGAACTGCCGCTCAGCCCATTCGATCAGGAGGCTCATCAGTTCGGCGGTGGCGAAGTCTGACTGCCCGACACGCTTGCCGATCTCCGAGCAGAGGCTGCCCAGCGGGCATCCGTGCTGGGCCACGAGCTCGCTCTGGGCGGTGAACTCCCGCACAAAGGCCTTCAGCCGGCCCCGGGGGGATCGGTGATGACTGTCGATGACGGCAAGGGTCGTCGTGACCTGCTGTGCGTGCGCGTCGACGACCGCCGCGATGACGTCGTCTTTGGTCTTGAAGTAGTAGTAGACATTGCCGGCCGGGACGTCCGCGGCCAGGGCGATGCCGGCGAGCGTGGTCCGTTCGATGCCTTGCTCGTGCAGGAGCTGGGTCGCGGCGGCTACCAGCCGCTCTCGCTTCGCCGGCCGCCCGGTGGCGGCCGTCCGGCCCGGGTCTGAGTCAGTCATCTCACTTATCAGGATACAGGTCCTGTGGTGTGCTGTCGCTGGGCGCGCGGCCGCCCGGCCCCGGGGCAGAGCCGGTGCTGACCATCACCAGCGGGGCTGCCTGCCTGGTATTGCCGATGCGCAGCGCGATCACGGCCGCGCCCGCCATCAGGATGCTGCCGACGAGCAGGGCCTGGCGGTACCCGGCATCCGCGGCCACGAGCGGTGGGACATGTGCCGCGGTCAGGTGGCTGGTCCGGGTGATCGCGACGGCGGAGAGAATGGCCAGGCCGAGCGCGCTGCCGATCTGCTGGGACGAGTTCAGCAATCCTGCAGCCAGGCCCGCCTTGTCGGACGGCACCCCCGCATTGGCAGCGGCGGTGACCGAGACGAAGACGGCCCCCGCCCCCAGCGACAGCACCAGGAACCCGGGCAGCAGGTCGCTCACGTACGAACCGTGCAGCGGCACCCGGGATACGTAGTAGATGCCGGCTCCGGCGACCAGGCAGCCGGCCACCACCACCGGCCGGGTGCCAATGCGCGTGACCAGCTGCGAGGCCACGCCGCCCGCAATGGCGAACCCCGCGGTGATCGGGAGATAGGCGGCTCCCGCCTTGAGCGGCGAGTAGTGGAGGGTCTCCTGCATGTAGAGGGTGGCGTAGAAGAACATGGAGAAGAACCCGGTAAAGGCAATCAGCTGGGTCAGATCCGCTGCCACCAGCCCCTTCACCCGGAGGATGGCGAACGGAACCAGCGGGTAACGGCTCCGGATCTCATTGCCTGCGAACGCGATGAGCAAGCTGGCGGAGCCGATCAGGGTGAGGATGGTCTGCAGCGACCCCCAGCCGACGATAGGCGCCCGCACCAGGCCGTACACCAGCAGCAGCATGCCCCCGGTCACGAGCACTGCCCCCTGCGAGTCGAAGGCCGCGCGGCTGGCCATGCTGCCGCGGTCGTTCGCGAGCAGGGCAAGCGCTCCGGCAGCCACCAGCACACAGACCGGCGGGTTGACGAAGAAGACCCACCGCCACCCCGGCCCTTGCGAGATCACTCCGCCGAGGAAGACGCCGGCCGCCGCGGCCATCCCGCTGATGGCTCCCCAGGCCCCGAGCGCGGTATTGCGGTCCTTGCCTTCGCGGAAGCTGGTCGTGAGCTCTGAGAGTGCCGCCGGGGCCATGAGGGCGGCACCGATGCCTTGCGCGAGCCGGGCGGCAACGAGCAGCTCGGCGCTGCTGGCCAGGCCCGCGGTCAGCGAAGCCGCGGCGAAGATGGCCAGGCCGGTGAGCAGCACCCGGCGACGCCCGAGCAAGTCGCCGAGGCGGCCGCCGAGCAGCAGGAAGCCGCCGTAGGTAAGGATGTAGCCGCTGGCCACCCACTGCAGGTTCTGCTGTGAGAAGCCCAGGCTGTGCTGAATGGACGGCAGGGCGACATTGACGATGGCGGTGTCGGCGATGTCGAGGAACTGCACGGCGCACAGCAGCACCAGGGTGATCGCGCCCAGCCTCGATCGGAGAACCAGCCGTGCGCCGGCGTCTGGCAGGACCTGCTCCTGAACGGATGCCATACCGGCAAGCAACTCCTCTACTAAGTTAGCTGACTGACTCAGTATCGCCTCCGATGGGAGCCCGCTGTCAAGTGAGTGGCCTCACTTAGTCAGAAATTTGCCGGGGCGCCAGCGCTGCCGTCCGTAGCCGGCCCGGGGCCGCTGAAGCGGCCCAGCCGCAGGGCCTCGTCTTGCCATGCCGGCCGGTTTACACTCGCACGGAGGTGATTGCATGGATGATCTCTCCGTGGAATTCCTCGAGCTGATCCACCGCCTCGAGGAGGTCAGGGACGCCATCACCCCCGAACGTGCCCACGCCGAATTCGACGAGATCACGCTCCAGGTGTTCTGGAAGAAGTGGCCGCACCTGTCAACCTGGGCGGGCTCGCTGTGGCGGATGCTCTCCGAGGAACTGACGGAGCCGGGCAGCCCTCACCGCGACGCTGATCTGGACGAGGTCGGGGGGAGCGACTGACCATGGCGGCCCCCCAGACGCCTGCCACCGCGGTGCTCCGGGACCTGATGACCACCCGGGTGGCCGCGACCACGCCGGACACGTCGGTGGCAGCCGCAGCCGCCGACATGGTCGGCGCGGGTGTGGGCTCGGCGGTGGTCATGCAAGGGTCATTCCTGGTTGGCATCCTCACCGAGCGCGACGTGCTCAAGGCCGCCGCGTCCGGCGCGGACCTGTCGGCATCGGGGGTTTCTGAGTGGATGACACCCGACCCGCAAACGGCCACCCCGGGCACGTCCGCCGAAGACGCAGCCCAGCTCATGCTGCTGAACGGGTTCCGGCACCTCCCGGTCGTTGATGGCCGCACCGTTTGTGGCGTGGTGAGCCTGCGGGACCTGTTCGCGGCCAGGATCCGCCGCCCGCGGCCGGGCTGAGCAGCGGCCGGGCTGAGCAGTGGATGTGCTGCTGACCGACGCGGACGTCATCACCATGGCGGACGGTGCCGGGCCGGCCCGATCGATGCTGGTCCGGGACGACCGGATTGCGGCGGTCGGGCCGGCCGATCGGGTGCATGCGGCGGCGGCGCCGGGTGCACGGCTGGTGCGGCTGGCCGGGTGCGCCATCATCCCCGGGCTGATCGATGCGCACTGCCACTTGTGCAACGTGGGCTACCTGGCGTCGGGCGCGGACTGCAGCCAGCCAGCGGCGCCGGACATCCCGGCGATCATGGCGCGGTTGCGGGACGCGGCCGCAGGCACACCGGCCGGATCGTGGGTGACCGGCAGCGGGTATGTGGAATACAAGCTCCGCGAGAGCCGGCACCCCACCCGAGCCGATCTCGATGCCGCGGTGCCGGGCCGGCCGGCCATCCTGTTCCACACCTCGCTGCACGCCTGCGTGCTGAATACGCCCGCGCTCCGGGAGGCGGGATTCGGGGACCGGGAGCCGGATCCGCCAGCTGGCCGTTTCGGGCGGGACCATGCGGGGCGGCTGGACGGGGTGGTCTACGAGGGACCGACCTTCACCCTGCTATGGGATGGCCAGCGGCGGGACATGGCGCGGATGAGTGCGGTCCAGCGGGCTGGCCTGGTGGCCGGGGCGGGACAGCATTTCGCCGCGCTGGGCATCACCGCGGTGTGCGATGCGGACACCCGCCGAGACTCACTGGCCGCCTACGCGGAGGCCGACGAGCGGGGCATGCTCAGCGTGCGGGTGAGCGGGCTGATGGTGCACGACGAGGCGGACTGGCTGCGTGGGTCCGGGCTGCGCGGGCGCCGGTCACCGCGGCTGGCCGCAGAATCGGTGAAGATCTGGGCCGACGGCGGGATGACCAGCCGCACCGCGGCCATCCACGGCAGCTACCCGGTCCCGCCCTACGGTTCCGGGATCATGTACTTTCCGGCTGCCGAGCTGACCGCGATGGTGCGTGAGTTCGATGGCCGCGGGCTGCAGGTGTGTATCCACGCGCAGGGGGACCGGGCGATCGAAGCCGTGCTGGACGCGTACGCCGCGGTGCTGGATGGCCGCCCGCCGAACCCGCTCCGGCACCGGATCGAGCATGCTGGCGCGATGTTCGCGCCGCTGGCGGCCCGGGCCGCGCCGCTGGGGATCGTGGTGGCGAGCCAGCCCGGGTTCCTGTCCACCCTTGGTGACGGGTTCGCGGAAGCACTGCCGGAGCGGGGCGATGAACTGTACGCGTTCGCGTCGTGGCGGCGGGCCGGGATCTGTGTTGCAGGGTCCTCCGACGCGCCGGTGATCACTGCAGATCCGCTGCTGGGGATCCGGGACGCGGTGCTGCGCCGGACGGGCAGCGGGCGCGTGCTGGGGCCTGGTGAGCGGCTGGCCGTGCGTGATGCGCTCGCCCTGTACACCACGCAGGCGGCGTTCGCGCTGCGGCAGGAACGGGACATAGGGTCGCTGGAGCCGGGCAAGCTCGCGGACTTCGTGGTCCTGGACCGAAACCCGCTGGCGGCAGCGCCCGAGCAGATCGTGGACGCCCGGGTACTGGCGACGGTTGTCGGCGGGCAGCCCGTCTTCCGGGCTGGCGATTCGCCGCTGTGACCGGGACCGCCAGGATGCCTGGCACCGCATCGCCGCCGTTACCGGCAAGCTCCTGAAATCGACACCTCCGTCGACAGGCACCTGACGACGTGGCGGAGCGGCACCTTGCCTAGGATGACCTTCATGTCGGAGCCGTCGCCAGCAACCTTCCCGGTCACCACCGCCTTCGGGCTGGAGGGCATGACCATCGAGCGGGATCTGGGCCTCACGTTCGGCCTGGTCGTGCGCAGCATGGGCGTTGCCAAGTCCTTCACCGCGGGGTTTACCGCCATGCGCCAGGGCGAGGTCCCCCAGTACACCCAGCTGCTTGAGGACAGCCGCCGCCACGCGATCGACCGCATGATCGACAACGCGCGGCTGCTCGGCGCGAACGCGGTCATCGCGATGCGGTTCGATTCCTCAGAGATCGGCCAGCAGCTGACTGAGATCGTGGCCTATGGCACCGCGGTCGTGGCCCGGCCCACTGGCTAGCTGTGTCCGGTCCCGCGCCCGGCGGTCCCCGGCGGCTGGCTGATGACGCCGGCCGGGAACGGCTGGTCGCCGTGCTCCGCGAGCACTATGCGCTCGGTGAGTTCGGCCTTGACGAGCTGGACCGCCGGGTGGGCGTGGTACTGGGCGCCCGGTATCTGGACGAGGCCGCCCTGGCGGTGGCGGACCTTCCGCAACTCGCGGGGACGGGAACCGCGGGGGAGCCGCCGCCCATCAAGCACCGGCACCGTCACGCCCAGGTGGCCGAGCCGGCCGCTGGCTGGATACCGACGGGCGAGCGGTTCCGTGACCCCACCACCCGGGCGGTGATGCGGGTGTGGGTAGACCCGGTGGACCAGAGCCGGCACTACGTCCCGGAGCCGGATGGCTGACGGCGTGCGTCAGCGCCAGGCCTGTCCGCCGCCGCTGCGCTCGGCCAGGAACTGCTCGATGACCGGAAGCGTCACGTCGGTCCGCCAGAACGCCTGCAGGTGCCCCAGCCCTGGCAGCGCCACGGCCCGGGCGGCTGGCATCGCGGCCGCTGCGGACTGGCCAAGGGCCCAATAGTCGCCGTCGTCACCGCCGACCCCGAGCAGGAACAGGGTCGGCACCGTGAGGTGATCCGGCGGCCAGAACGGTGGGGCGGTCGCGAAGGCTTCATAGCCCCCGGCGAACGCCACCGCGTCGGTGCTGCACAAGTGCTCAAGCAGCCACGGCGGAGGCGGCTCGGACTCGTCGGCTGCCATCTCCTGGATGACCGCCCGGGTGCCTTCGGCCATCACCTTACCGGCGTCGCTCCGCAGGTCAGCGGGCTGTTCCGCGCGGCCGGGGACCGAATCCAGCCCGATCATGCCGCCCAGCCGCCCGGGATGGCTGGCGGCCACGGCGTAGGCGACCCGGGCGCCCAGCGAATAGCCGACCAGCAGGGCGCGCTCGATGCCAGCGTCGTCGAGCACGGCGATGACGTCATCGACGTAACACGACATCTGGTGGCCGGCGACTGCGGTCGGGGCTTCGCTGCGGCCGTGTCCCCGGTGGTCGAAAAGGATGTGACGGTACCCCGGCAGCGCCGCGACATACCCCGCCGTCTCCCACATCGTCGAGTCACCGCAGCCGCCGGTGTGCCACAGCACCGGTGGCCCGCTGCCGGCTACGCCGTAGTACAGGCGAAGCCCACCACTGTCCGCGTATGGCACAGCCCACCCCCCTATCCTCCGGACAGTATCGCGCCATCCCGCCCTGGTACGAGGCCGAGAGCATGCCTAACGGCCGAAGGCCACCAGCCACCGCCCCGGCTCAGTGGCCGGCCCGCCAGGACTGCCGCCGCAGCCGGCGCAGTACTGGCAGCGCCGCGAAGTAGGACCCGGCCGCGGCGATGCCGCCGATCCCGACGTCGATCGAGAGCCGGCCCTGCCTGGCCCAGTAGACGTCTTTCAGCTCCAGCAGCAAGGCGAACTCATCGACGATCAGCGCCAGCCCGGAGCCGTAGCTGATCGCGACTGCCGGATGCCGCCGGTGCCGCTCCTCACCGCGGACGGCGATCGCGCCAACACCGGACAGCAAGCCGATGCCCCACAGGTAATGGTGCAGGTGCTCGCCGCCGACACTGATGTTCCGGAATGGCCCCTTCCCGGCCCGGATGCTGTAGGTAAGTGCCCGCAGCCCGGCGAACGTGACAGTGAAGGCAAGCCAGCTGAGCAGGGCGGACTGCTCGCCAGGACCGAGTTCCTCGTGGAACGCACGGCGGACCGCACCCGGTGACGGCTCTAGGTTTGTCACACCGCACCAGTACCCGGCCGGCTACCGGGCTCAATCCACCGCGATCAGTCGCGTGCTGGCAGGACGGTCAGAGCCGCACCGGCCGGCCCGGGGTGACCGGCGGCCGGGACGGGCGGTCAGGCCAGGCTCGCACGGAGCGTGAGGCAGCGACGCGCGGCACGGCCGGCCAGTAGCAGCCGGACCAGGCTCGCAGCGCCCGCGGCGGCGGCCGGCAGCAGAGCCAGCTTTCCGGGGACGGTGGCCAACCCGGCGGCCAGCAGCACCAGGCCGAGCCCGTCGGCGCATACCGCGCCGTACCCGGCGACCGCCGCGGCGGTCGGGGCCCGCTGCGGCCGGACTGGCAGCCAGCGGGTGAGCCGGCCGGTGGCTGCGATCCCGGCCAGCGCACCCCAGGCGGTGACCCCGGCGGCGGCGGCGACGAGGTAGATGCCCACGCCCATGCCGGGGAACGGGGCTGCCCAGTGCCCGCCGAGCACGGGGCCGGCCCTAAGGTGGCTGGCCGCCGCGGTGGCGATCCACAGCAGGCCGACCAGCGGGCCGGTCACCAGCAGGCTGACGGCGACGCGGCGTGCCTGGCTGGCGGCGATCTCGGCCCGGAATCCGGCGGAGACCTGGGCGGGGTCGCCGAATTCGGCGATCGCCGCCAGGGCAGCCTCGGCTGGTGGCAGGCCGGCGGACCGGTGCGCGTCGGTGGCATCCAGCAACCCGGAGCGCAGCTCGGCTACGATGCCGGCCCGGGCCCGGGCGGGGCCGGGCAGCCGGGCGGTGACCTCGGCGAGATAACCATCGACCGGCACGTCGCCCGCGCCGGGCTGGCTGTCGGCGCTCATGGTGAGGACACCGCCAGCGGCATGGGTTCCAGCAGGGTGGTGACGGCGGCGGAGAAGTCCCGCCAGGTGCTGCGCTCGGTGTCCAGGGCGCGGCGGCCGGCCGGGGTCAGCTGGTAGACGCGGCGGCGGCGGCCGCCAGCGGCTGACCAGCTTGCTTCCACCAGGCCCGCCCGTTCCAGGCGGTGCAGAGCCGGATAAACCGTGCCCGTCGGCAGGTCGACCTGGCCGCCGCTGCGCACCCGCAGCGCTTCCATGATCGCGTAACCATGACGTGGCCCAGGCTCGAGCACCGCCAGCAGGATGCCGTCCAGGTGGCCCTTGAGAGTTTCCGCCCTCATAGGTAGCTATGCTACGCTCTCACTCATAGATAGTGTTGCTACAGGTAGTATTTCTACTACAAAGAGGTGGTCGCCCTATGTGGGACATGACCAACCTTCGCACCGGCTGGTGACCGGCCATGTCCCGCACGCTGTGGCTCATCGCCCGCAATCTGATGTTCACCGTCGTGGTGCCGGGACTGGGTGGAGTCTGGCTGCCCTGGCGGATCTTGACCCGCAACGGGCATACCGCCGCCCCGGCCGCGTGGGTGGCGGTCCCCGTCATCGTGGCCGGGGTGGCGCTGTACGTGTGGTGCGTGTGGAACTTCGCGGCGGTGGGCGGCGGCACTCCCGGGCCGTGGGACGCGCCCTCGCGGGTGGTCGCTGCAGGCCCCTACCGGTGGGTGCGCAACCCGATCTACCTGGCCGCGCTGCTGATCGTCGGGGGTGAGGCGTGGCTGTTCCTGTCGCTGCCGCTGCTGGCCTACGCGGGCGCCATGGCCGTCTGCTTCCACCTGTTCGTCATCGGCTATGAAGAGCCCACGCTGGGCCGCCGCTTTGGCACCAGCTACGCCGAGTACCGGCGCACCGTGCCGCGCTGGATCCCGCGGCGGCCACGCCACGGCTGAGCCCAGGCCGGGCTGCCACCGGGCAGGCGCGTTCCCGGCAGCGGGCCGGTGGGCATGCCGCCCAGTGGTGGGACGGGTGATCGTATAGTGACTGCCATGTCAGCTGGCTGGCCGGGCCCGGGCGCACCTGTAACCACGGTTGCCGAGGCGATTGCGCGGATGGAGGCGATCGCGGCGGCACTGCCCGCTACCGACGGGCTGGCCTGTTTCAACCGCGTGTACCTGGACGTGACCCAGCAGGTGGGCAGCGGGCTGGGCCAGGGCTTTTTCGCCGACCCCGTTTTCACCACCCACCTGGACGTGGCGTTCGCGGGCCTGTACTTTGCCGC
>Ga0306922_10000361_pt1 | contig 37474 bp, 37 predicted proteins | sample sta12Cox44000082_FD_203758 | JGI IMG/M metagenome (GOLD analysis project Ga0306922, IMG submission 203758) | Lab enrichment of tropical soil microbial communities from Luquillo Experimental Forest, Puerto Rico - statoxic.12C.oxic.44.000.082 (v2)... | ecosystem: Environmental > Terrestrial >... | reverse complement strand
GAGCGGAAAATTGGCAGGCGCGAAAACGCCCCAGACGCATTGAAGCGCGGTGTTGGCGGACCCGACGATTGTCGCAGAAGATTTTGCCAAGGTCGCCGCGTAAATAGCTGCCTTAGCGCCGCCGCCGTGCATCGATGATAGGCGCGCAGCAGTTCTGATCGGGCAGGCGAGGCAGTCGAGTGAGAGTTGGCCCAGCCCCAGCAGGAAAGCGGATGCAGCATGAGCAAGATAAAGTTCACCAATCACCAAGCGAAGCAGAGCCGTATCGTCGAAGGCGTATGCGTGACGATCCATGGCGGCATCGGTGACTATGACGAGCTGCTTCGGGAGGCGATCCGTGTCGCGCTTCGAATCGACGTGAACCCCACGTGTGACGATTGGGACGATCTCTACCAGCGCATTAGGAGGCTGATGGTCGCTTACATCGCCTGCCCTGAAGGCGAGGGCGAGGATACATGTACATTGATGACACGCCTCGCGGCGTGCGTCGCCGATGTCATCCCAACGGCGACCCGGAAAGAATTGGTTCCCTGATGCAGAGCGATCAACGCGGCCAACTGTTCCTACTCGGGACCGGGCAAGTTCCCCGCGAGTACGTTCGCCAGGAAACTCGTGATACGCTCGCGAAGTTCGCCCGCCACGAATTCTGTAAAGGTGATGGCAGCGATCGCGCCAGGGGCTGCGCCGCACGCCAGCAGGAAAACCACGCGCCCAGCCAACAGCGAGGTTTTCCCCGTGCCAGCGGCGGCCTCCACGAGCAGTGTCGCCGCAACATCGGTCAGCGCCCGCCTCCGGTTCTGCTCGTCCCGTAGCCCGTTCATTTCGCCCCCCAATAGTGGCTGAGATCGTCGGATGCCTGTGAGAAGGCGGATCCCTTGCGCCGCCAATAGGCGGGGGAAGCCGGCCACGCAATGCGAAGATCGGCAGCTTCAGTTTCCGCGTCTTGCCCTGGCAAGGCTACTCCCTTGGTGAGAGTTGCGCAGGCGCAGCGCACAAAGCCAGTGATTTGCTCGACCGCTTCTGTGAGATTGCCCAGCGCGGATGCATGGGGTACGTCTCTCAAGTAGACGAGCCGCGCGATGATGCGCTCACAGTTCGGTATAAGCTGTTGACAAGCCAAACCGTACAGCGTGCGTTGCAACTCCTTACCGCCGTCAATCACGAGGCTATCCACCTGACGTGGGCGTTCACCCGTCTTATAGTCGCTCACTCGCACCGCGGCCCGTCCACTGCGCAGATCAAGACGGTCAATCACGCCCTTAATCTGGACCTCCGTCGCCGGAATGCGGATCGGAACGGTGGGGTCCCACGGAAGCGTCCGGCTACTGGAATCGAAACCGGCATCGCCGAAAGGCACTTCGGTCCAGCTCTTGGTATCGTCTTGCGTGGCCGCATCCAGCGTGAGCGCAGCGAGTGCCATGGCGGCACCGTGCGCAAATCATCCGAATGACGGTTTGAGTGTACCATCGTGCGGCAGTCGGAGTCCTAATCCCTCACTCGGTTAGTTGAGTTGCCATCTGCCGCGCCGCCCAGGCGCATGTGACGTTCATCGAAAGAATGGCGAAGCCCGCGGCGTGCCGCTCCATTCTCGCGTGGTCAACGAATGCGGACGCTGCGGCACAAGCAGGGCCGCGTGTTCCGAACCAACAGCGGCGCCGCCCACGAGGACAAGGAGAGCGGCGGCGGCCAGATCAAGACCGCGTTCAAGGGGGCCTGTCGGCGAGCCGGCATCGCAGACTTCAGTTTGGTTCGCGCTCATGAAACTCGGCGGCTGGAAGTCGGGCCGGATGGTGCTGCCCTATGCTCACGTCAACGTGTCGCAGCTGGTGCCGACCATTGAAGCGGGGCTCGGCGCGTGGCGCACCAAATTCGCACCGGTCGAGCAACCGCTTGCCCAAAAATCTAAACGGGTGAAATAGATATGCTAACTTGCACGCGCCCTTGGTAAGGGGGAGGTCGTAAGTTCAATCCTTACCGGCAGCACCACTTCGGGCCCACGGTTTTTCAATTCGAGCGCTGACGGATGATACTCAGTCCGGTAGACCGACGCATCGCCTCACAAAACCTGGGATGAGAATGGTGACCGGCTGGAGCTGGCTGCGCACTCGCCTTCGCGACTACTCCGCCCAGTTGCGGCTGTGCTTACGGGTGACCGCCGCCGCGCTGCTGGCGTTCGTGCTGGCGCAGCCCTTGGACGTGCCGCTCAGCGGCCTGTGGGCGGTGCTCACCGCGATCGTCGTGACCCAGATCAGCGTCGGCGGGTCGCTGCAGGCGACCACCGAATACGTCACCGGCACGCTCGGCGGCGCGATTTACGCGAGCGTGATCGCTCTGCTCGTCCCGCACACCACTGTCAGCGGGGTGGCTGCGGGCCTTGCGCTGACGCTGGCACCGCTTGCTTTCCTGGCGGCTGTCAGTCCGCGGTTTCGCGTTGCGCCGTTCACGGCCGTGCTCGTGCTGCTGGTTTCCGCCCAGCTCGGCGAAGGTCCGATCACCGCGGCGCTTTATCGCCTGCTCGAGGTCGCAATCGGCGGCATCGCGGCGATCGTGGTGTCGCTAGTGGTGTTGCCGCAACGGGCGCATGGGCTGGTGATCGAAGCCGCGGCCTGCGTGCTCGACCTGATGGCGCAGGCGCTGCCCGAGCTTCTGGCCGGCCTCACGCGCCCGCGCGATGAGAGCGCGGTCCGGCAGATCCAGGACAGCATCGGCGAAGCGGTACTGCAGCTGCAAACAATCGCCACCGATGCCCACCGGGAACGCGTCACGTATCTAGGCCCGGAAGCCGACCTCGCGCCGCTCTCGCGCACCTTGCTGCGGCTGCGCCACGACTTCATCATCATCGCCCGCGCGGCGGCCACCCCGCTGCCGGAGCCGTTCGCGGCGCGGCTTGGGCCGCTGCTCGCGCAGATCGGCGCCGCCGCCGGCGAGCACCTGCGGCGAAGCGCTGGCGCGTTGCGAGCAGGGCGCCGGCCGGTGCCGCTCAAGCCGGTGGAGGCGGCGCTCCAGCCTTACAGCAGCGAAATGGCGGCGCTGCGCAGCGAAGGCGCCACGCGCGAGCTTGCGAGCAGCGACGTGGAACGCATTTTTGCGCTCGGCTTCGCGCTCGAGCAGCTGTACCGCAATTTCCTGGACCTGGAACGCTGCGTGCGGGATTGCGCACGCACTGCCCGGCGCGGGCGCCGCGAGCATGGTAAGGCCGATGTTGAGGACAGCCTGGGCTGATAGGATGTCGGGATCAGGAGTGCTCGCGTTCCGGGCATCGCGAGTACAGACCAGGAGGGGTAATATGAAATCGGGAGTAGGGATGAGCGCGGTCGGAGCGCTTTGCGTCATTTTCGCTGCCGGTGTTGATCCGGCCCACGCGCAGGCGCCCGGCAAGCTGAGCGTGGCGGCGACCGGCGTGCGCAATGACAACGGCGCCGTGCGCTGCGGGCTTTACTCCTCGCCGAACGGTTTCCGCGAGCCCGGGCGCGAGATGCGCGGCGCGGTCGCGCACATCAAGAACGGCCATGCCACCTGCGTGTTCAACGGCATCCCTGCGGGCACCTATGCGGTCGCGGTGTTCCACGCCGAGAACAACGAAACCCAGATGGAGACCGGCCTGTTCGGCAAGCCCAAGCAGGGCTACGGGTTTTCCCGCAACCCATCCTCGACCTTCGGCCCGCCCGGCTTCGACGGCGCGGCATTCGAATACCAGGGCGGCAACCACAGTCTGCCGGTCCGGCTGAGTTATTAGTTATGAAATCATCGCAAGCAACAAGCTCGCTCGCATTTGTGGCGCGATGCGCGTGCCGCGAGTTCCACCTCTCCCTGATGGGGAGAGGTCGCCGAGCGAAGCGAGGCGGGTGAGGGGGCACGAATCCATGAGAGACCTGATCCCCCTCACCCATTTTTCTTCGTTGCAATTCCGCGCTCGCGGACAGGCCCTACTTCCATGACGCGAGCCGCGCCGCGCGCGAGCCGCACCGAGCGCTACCGGCAGGGTAAGCGGCTGCGCGTAAAAACGCCGCTCGCGCACCATGGCGAGCTCGCCGGCAGCGCCAAGCGCGATCCGGTCGCGATCCTCGCCGCCGGCGATCGCACGCGCGTGCCCGAGCTCATCCCGGAGCGCTACAAGCGCATGCTTATCGATCCGTTTCACTTCCTGCGCGGCGCCGCGGCGGTGATGGCGGAAGACCTCGCCCATCAACCCGTTGCCGGCATTCCCGTGCAGGCCTGCGGCGACTGTCACGTGATGAATTTCGGCGCGTTCGCGACGCCCGAAGAGAACATCCTGTTCGACATCAACGATTTCGACGAGACCTTGCCGGGGGTCGATTTCACCGTCGACGTCAAGCGGCTCTGTGCCAGCGTCGCGGTCGCGGCGCTGACCGCGCACGTTCCCAAGAAACGCGCGCGCGCCCTTGCTGCCGCCGCGGCGGAATCCTACCGGCGCCGCATGCACATCCTCGCCGAGCTCTCGCCGCTGGAAATCTGGCAGAGCCGCATCGACCTCGCCCGCGAGATCAAGCGCTTCGACGACCGCGCGCTGCAGCGCAAGCTCACCGACATCATCGCCAAGGCGCGCAGCCATTTCGCCGAGGACGACAATTTTCCCCATTTGTGCATAGGCGAACCGCCGCGCATCGAAGATCGCCGGCCGCTCATCTATCATTTCACGCACAAGCGGGACCCGCGCGAGCGCGTCGATTCCGAGCGCGTGTTCGCGTCGTATCAGAAGCGCCTGCCGCCCGAGCGGCGCTACCTGATCGAGCGCTATGCGCTCAGAGACATCGCCTTCAAGGTGGTGGGCGTGGGCAGCGTCGGCACCTTCTGCGCGGTGGGCCTGTTCACGAGCGGCGACGGCGCGCCACTGTTTCTCCAGATCAAGGAGGCCGGCAAGTCCGTGCTCGAGCGGCTCGCGCCGAAATTCGCCGGGCATCAGGGTCGCCGCGTGGTGGAAGGGCAGCGCGTGATGCAGGCGGCGAGCGACATCTTTCTCGGCTGGACCGAGGACGAGGCGCCGCCGCGGTATTTCTACGTGCGCCACCTGAAGAACCGGCGGCTCGGCTCGGTCAGCGAGCTGGTCGAGGGAGAGGCGCTCGGCAGCTATGCGCGGCTGTGCGGACGCACCTTGGCGCGGGCGCACGCGCGTGCCGCGGACGCCACCGTGCTCGCGGGCTACATGGGCAAGAGCGGCGCGTTCGACGACGCGCTCGCCTCCTTCGCCATGGAATATGCGGTGCGCACGCAGGCAGACTATGATCGCCTCGTCGCCGCGAAGCGGCACGGGAAGGCGAAGTGATGCGTCTGGCGCGAATTATTGACGCGTCATGGCCGGGCTTGTCCCGGCCATCCACGTCTTCCTTGCACAACCAAAAAAAGAAAGACGTGGATGCCCGGCACAAGGCCGGGCATGACGGGTGGAGGACGATTTGGTAAATACATCTGCACTCGTGCTTGTTGGTGTGCTCATCACAGCGTTCACCCTCGCCTTCCCCAGCACCGCGCAGGCGCAATCGCGCGTGCCGCCGTGGTGCGCCTATATGGGCGGGCAATTCGGTTTCGATTGCGGCTTCTACAGCTACCAGCAATGCATGGAGACGGCGCGCGGTCTGGGAAATTCCTGCGCGCCCAATCCGCGCTATCTGGCCTCGCCGCGCTCGCCGCGCAAAACGCGACGCGCGCGCAATCGCTGACAACGCGCAGCCCGTTTTAACGCATTGGGCTTGCTATACCCAAATTGGTCTTGTGTTTACAAAAAAGTCGTTGCGTTTTTACGGAATACTTACGGGAACCTTCATTGCGCCGCGCGCCTTACCGAATGCCACCACCATGAATCAAAAGGAGGAACAAGATGACGCGGCTTGTAATCCTGACCTTTGCCCTTGGCCTGCTCGCGCTGCCGGCGCAGGCGCAGAAAGGGTCCGTCAACATCAACGGGATGATTTTCGATCCGCCGCCCGAGCAAGGCGCCGCGGCGGCGCAGCCACGCGCTAACGCGGCTCCCGAGGCGACTGGGCCGCGCGCGGCCGCACCGCGCAACGTGACCAGGAAACATCCAACTCGCCATTCCGCCCAGTAGCAATCCTGCGCAGCGCGAAACGCATAGCGCGATGCTTCGCGGCATCGCGCTATGCGCGCGTGCGTGACTGAAACTTTGCGGATGCGATTTGGTGCAGCGCGCCATCTCGGGGCGCCGGGCGTGCGCGCGATCTTCGCTGGATAAGCCAATCAACTACTACAAAAAAGCTGTAGCCCCAGACGCGCGTCCCGGGGCTACAGGGGCTTCGGCTTCGACCTAGGATCCAGCCTCAAGCCGCTGGCAAGGATATGCGCGCAATTCGAGGGAACTTCCACTGCGCATCGCTCCTTACGTACTTCTCCCGAGGTGCGGTAATCCGACACGCAGGAACCGGCCTTATCGGTATCGGAATGACGCGATCGGTATTGCAATAAGCCCGTGTAGGACCGCCGTCGCCCTCATTCATTGTGGCGTCAGTTCCAGTCGTATTGACGAGTCTCGTCACCCGCGGATGCGAGACTCATCGCAGAACACCAACTACGCACAAGTGCCGCGAACCCGAAGTTCGCACGCATCATGCCGCAAGCGGGTTTGCGAACTTCGGGTTCAAAAGCGGCACTAGAATCATAAAGTTGCTAGTGTCCCTTTGATTCCGAAGTTCGCATTCGAGGCTGCCGCAAGGGTGTGCGAACTTCGGAATCGGGACACTAGTGCGCCGAGAGACTTGAGCGCGGGCTTTCCTACTGCGTCGGGATATGCGCCGCTTTTACGAGCTGCACGTTGGCGGCGACGTCGTCGCGAAAAAATTTCTCGAACTGATCGAGACTCATCGGCATCGGCTCGACGCCGAGCTTCGCCAGGCGCTCCTGCACCGCGGCGAGCTGCAAGGCCTTTTCCGTCTCGTCATGCAGCCTGACGATGATGTCGCGCGGCGTCTTCGCCGGCACGAACAGGCCGCTCCAAAACGGATACGCCGAATTGGCAAGACCGGCTTCGCCGCTGGTCGGCACGTCGGGCAGCTCCGCCGCCCGTTTCTCCGCGCTGATCGCGAGCGCAACGAGCTTGCCGTCGTTGATCAACGGCAGCGCCGGCGCGATCGGGATATAGATGAAGTCCACCCGCCCGCCGACGACTTCCGTCAAAGCTTCGTTGGCGCCGCGGAACGTCACGTGCTGCGCCTCGATGCCGGCGCTGACGCGCAGCCGCTCGGCGGCAAAGTGCGAGGCGGAGCCGATGCCGGCCGAGGCGTAGTTGAGCGCGCCGGGGCGCGCCTTGGCCGCGGCGATCAGGTCGGCGAGCGTCTTGAAGCCTTTGGCCGGCGCCGTCACCAGCACCAGCGGCTGCTGGCCGATCGGGACGACCGGCGCGAAATCATCGAGCGTCGAATAGGGCAGCTTCGAATAGAGCGCATGCGATATGGCGAGCGCGCCATAAACCAGGATCGTGTTGCCGTCGGGCGGTGCCTTGGCCACGACGTTCGCGCCGATTGTTCCTCCGGCTCCCGGGCGGTTTTCGACCACGATCGGCTGCCCGACCTGCCGGGAAACCTGATCCAACACGACACGGCCCATGACGTCGCTGGCGCTGCCGGCGGCGAGCGGCACGACTGCGGTGATGGGCCGCGTCGGCCAAGTCTGGGCCACGGCCGGGGCGGCAAAAGCGATCAGCGTGCAGCTCGCAAGAACGGCGCTCCACAGGCGGTATCGGACGATGCTGTTAAGGTCCTTCATCGCGCTGCCTCCTCCGGCTGGTGATGCGCACGCGTCATCGCGCCGCGCTCGCCTTGGCCCAAAATTCGCGGCGCAGCGCCTTTTTCCAGTCCGGAATGGCGGAAATTTTCTTCTCGCGCAGCAGCACCTCGGCGTCGCGCCCGAGCGCCGGCGCAAGATCGGAGGGGAAGCCCGGATTGACCTCGACCTTGGCCAGGGCCTTGGCAAACGTCTCCCGCAACATGGCGTAGCCCTTCGAGGTGAAAAACGCGTAGATCACGTCGGCGACCTTGTTGGGATTTTGCTTGAAGTCGCGCCCCGCCTCCTGCCACGCCTGCAGATAGGCGACGACCGTGTCCGCGTTCTTGTCGACGAAATCGGGCGTCGACGCCATGAACACCGGCATCTTGTCGACCTGCGAGAAATCCATGATCGAGGTGCCGATGCCCTCCGCCACCGCGATCTCGTTGTACGGCTCGACATTGACCATCGCATCGACCGTCTTGGCGGCCATCGCCGCCACCATGTTGTTCACATCCATCCTCACTTCGACGAAGTCGCCTTTGCGCAGGCCGGCCTTGGGCGCGATGATGTCCATGAAAATATTGCCGACCGACGAGCCGGTCTGGTTGGCGATTTTCAACCCCTTGAGCTGCTCGACCTTGCTGAGGTTGAGGTCCTTGCGAGTCACGACCTGCGCGGTCTTGCCGACCTGCTCGATCTCGGCAATGACCACGAGGCCGCCCTTGTCATGGCCGATGATGAACGACTGCCCCGCGTAGGTGCCCAGATCCACCTGCCGCGCCACCATTTGCTGCATGGTGAGGTTCCCCGAGGGCACGGCGAATTCCTCGAACGCGATGCCGTGCTTTTCGAGCAGGCCCGAGCGCAGCAGGTAATAGGTCGGCATTCCCCAGATGTTGGTCTGGAAGCCTTGGCGCACCGTCGCTAATGCCGAAGCCGGACGCATGCCGGCGCCCAGCGCCAGCATCCCGGTGCCCGCAGCGAGCCATTGCCGCCGTGTGAGTTGCCTGTGCATAGGCTGCATCTTCACTACTCCTGCTGCATACCGAATTCGCGGATCGTTGCCGCGGTGTCGTCGAGGGTCTGCGCAATGACCTGCTGCAGTTCTGCCGGCGTGGATGCGACCGGCACCGAGCCCGCCTTCTCAATCAGCGTACGATAGCCGTCGCTGGCGACGATCGCCGCGATGTGCCGCTGGACGAGGTCGACGATCGGCTGCGGCGTGCCGGCGCCGGCGCAGATGCCGAGCCAGCCGAAACGCACGAAATCGATGTGCCTTTCCCGCAGGGTCGGGATGTCGGGCAGATTGTGCAGCCGCTCCGGCGCCGTCACCGCGAGAATCTTCACTTGCTTGGCCTCGTATTGCGGCACGATCGCAAGCGTGGGCGAGACGTAGACCTGCACGCGTCCCGCCACCACCTCCTGCACGATCTGCGAGCCGCCGCGGAACGGGATCCGGTTCATGCTGATGCCGGTGAGCTTCTCCAGCTGCCGCGCCAGAATCTCCTGCGCCGAGGCGGTGCCGACCGTCGCATAGGAGAGCTCGCCCGGATGCGCCTTGGCGTATTCCACGAACGAATCGAAGTCGGTTGCCGGAACCGCGTTGGCCAGCGCGACGCCGTAATAGTACTTGGCGATGAGCGAGATCGGCGCGAGATCGGCGAGCTTGAAGCCGGCGTTCTTGTAGACCGCCGTGTTGATCGCCTCGAAGTGCGTGCACAGAAGGAGCGTGTAGCCGTCGCGCGGCTGCGCCAGCACGTCGCGCGTCGCCAGCATTCCCGCCGCCGCCGGCTTGTTCTCCACGACGACGCGCTGGCCGAGCGCCTCGCCGAGCTTGTCGGCGATGTAGCGCCCCGGAATGTCGGTCGGCCCGCCCGCGCCAAACCCGATCACCAGCCGGATCGGTCGCGCCGGATAAGCCTCTTGCGCACGCGCAGTGCCAACCGTGGCAAGCGCGAGTAATACAAACGCGTGGCAGAGGCCAAGAGCAACGGCCTCACTCCGCCTCATCCTGAGGAGCGTCGCGTAGCGACGCGTCTCGAAGGATGAGGGCGGCCTCATGCTTCGAGACGGCGCTTCGCGCCTCCTCAGCATGAGGCCGAGAGCGATCGGCGCGTACTGCTCATAAGCTATCATTGCGATCGTGGCGCCTCCTGCCCGAGATGCCGCAGCAGCTCCTTCTGATAATGCAAAAACTCGACGCTGAGCGGATCGCGCGGCCGCTTTAGCGAGATCGAGACAGTGGTCTTCACAGTTCCGGGATGCGGCGTCATCACCACCACCCGATCAGCCAGGTAGACGGCCTCCGCGACGTTGTGTGTCACATACACGACGGTCTTGCGCGTTTCCCGCCACACGTCGGCGAGCAGCCGCTGCATCTCGTCGCGGGTGAGCGCGTCGAGCGCCGCGAACGGCTCGTCCATCAGCAGCACCGAAGGATTGTAGGCAAGCGCGCGGGCGATGGCGACCCGCTGCTGCATGCCGCCGGACAGGTGGTGCGGGTAGGACGGCGCGAATTTTTCCAGTTTCACCAGCTTGAGCTGCTCGAGTGCGATCGCCTCGCGCTCGGCCTTGCCGATGCCCTTCATCTCCAGCCCGAAGGTCACGTTGCCGAGCGCCGTGCGCCACGGGAACAATTGCGCGAAATCCTGGAACACCACGCCGCGGTCGAGACCATGGCCGCTGATCGCCTTCCCGCCGATGCGGATTTCGCCGGCGCTCGGCGCGAGAAAGCCCGCGATCAGGTTGAGTAAGGTCGACTTGCCGCAGCCGGAAGGCCCGACGATGCACAGGAATTCCGACGATTCGATCGCGAAGCTCACGCCGTCGACGCCCGCGACCGGGCCGGCCGGCGTGTCGTAGGTCAGCGAAACGTTCGCCACTTCGATATGCGGCATCGGCGGATCCGGCTGGCGCTCGCAGCGATGTTATCGCGTTTGCCGCCGCAGCGGAGTTTCGCCCGGCGCAAATTCCGTGTAGATAGGCGCCAGCAGCATCGGACAATTCGCCGCACGGGCCAAGCATAGATCAGGAGCATCCAATGGGACCGCACGCCGCATCGCGACCGCTCACGCTCTCCGAGCAGGCGGACGAGCTCGAAGAGCGCATGATGGCCGAGCTCAACGAGAAGGTCGCCACTAAGTCGGTGCTGTTCAACCTCGGCGACGGCGATATGAAATACGTCAGCGGCGCCGAGCTGCAGGCAAAGAATCCCGGCAAATATTTCCTGATGGGCGCCGATCCGCGGCTGCCGAAGATGCCGGAGAAGCCGACGCTGATCGATTTTTTCAAGCACCGGTTCGTGTCGATGAACCATCTGCTGCAGAGCGCGACCCACGCGCTCAAGGCCGGTCTCGACGAGAAGGTGATCCTCGCGTGTCTCCTTCACGACATCGGCGTTGCCGGCTTTATCCGCTGCGACCACGGCTATTGGGGCGCGCAGCTGATCGAGCCTTACGTGGAGGAGGAGGTAAGCTGGGCGGTGCGCGTGCACCAGGCGCTGCGTTTCTTCCCGGACGAGTCGGTCGGCTACGGCTATCCCGACATGTACGTCAAATATTTCGGCCCGGACTACCAGCCCGAGCCGTACATCGTCGAGGAATACCAGCGCGCGCGCAACCACAAATACTACATGAGCGCACGGCTCATCTGCGTGAACGACATCTATTCGTTCGATCCCAACGCCAAGGTGAGCCTCGACGATTTCGTCGACATCATCGGCCGCAACTTCAAGCAGCCGAAGGAAGGCTTGGGACTGGACAACACGCCGTCCTCGCACATGTGGCGCACGCTGATGTGGCCGACGCGGTTTTTGTGAGCAGCGCGATACTTTCTAGTCTCGACCCAGCCGCCGCTGTCATTCCAGCCGAGCCCCGCGCGAGCGGGGCGAGAGCCGGAATCCAGTAATCACTGAGCTTTCGTTGTCGAGCAACCGTGTCATTCGCACGGCTTATGTTTACTGGGTCCCCGCTTTCGCGGGGACGACAAGAACGGTATGCCGCAGTCTCACTCCGTCCCGGCCAGGCCGGCCTGCTGCACGACCTTGCCCCAGCGCGCGATCTCCGAACCGACGAAGCGCTGCAGCTCGTCCGGCGTGGAGCTCGGCACCGGAATCATTCCGAGCGCAATGATCTGCTGTTGAACGGCGGGCAAGGCCAAGGATTCGGTCAGTGCGGCTTTGAGCTTGGCCACGACGTCCGGCGGCGTGCCGGCGGGAACCGAGAACATGCCCCAGCCGGCGGCGTCGAACCCGGGAACGCCGACTTCCGCGATCGGCGGGATCTCCGGCGCGGATGGCAGGCGGATCGCGGTCGATACGCCGAGCGCGCGCACCTTGCCTTCCCTGATCTGCGGCAGCGACGGAACCGTGTCGGAGAACAGCAACGGCACGTGGCCCGCGATCACGTCGGTCAGGGCCGGCGCGCTCCCTTTGTAAGGAACATGGGTCATCTCGATGCCGGTCATGCTCTTGAGCAGCTCGGCGTAGAGATGTTGCGGCGAGCCCGGCCCGCCCGATGCGAATGACAGCTTGCCCGGGTTGTCCTTGGCGTATTTGACGAGCTCGGCGACCGAGTGCACCGGCAGGGACGGATTGACCACGAGGATGAAGGGAATTTTGCCGCCGAGCGCGATTGGAATGAGGTCCTTGATCGGATTGTAGGGCAGCTTCTTGTACATGGTTGCGCTGATCGCCAGCGAGCCGCTGCCCGCCATCACGACGGTGTAACCGTCGGGCGCGGCGTGGGCGCCGGCGGCAGTGCCGATCACCGATCCGGCGCCCGGCCGGTTCTCCACCACCACCGATTTGCCCAACCGGTCCGCGAGCGGCTGCGCGACCGCGCGGCAGAGCGCATCGACCGCGCCGCCCGCCGGCCACGGCGCAATCAGGGTGATTTGTCGCGCGGGGTAATCCTGTGCGTGAGCGACTGGGGCGGCGGCGAGGCTGAGCGCAATGGCGGCGAGAACCAAAACCCCCAGCATGCGAGATGTAGGGGATTGGCTGCGCATCCCTCTGCTGTCGTCCCCGCGAAAGCGGGGACCCAGTAAACACCGCCGGGGCGATATGGCACGGCTGTCCGAACAATTGAGTTCGGTGTTTACTGGATTCCGGCTCTCGCTCCCCCGGCTCTCGCTACGCTCGGCCGGGGTCGCTCGGCCGGAATGACAACTGAGATGTTCATGCCTCATCGTCTCCTCCCACACGTGTCCCGAATATTCACCCCTTCGCCACGCGCACCATGCCCCAGCGCATCACGGTGGCGCGTTCGATCGAGCCGAACACGAGCCGCTCGAATAGAAAGCCGATGCAGCCGATCACCGCAAGCGAGGCAAGCATCAGGTCGGCGTTCAAGAATTCCTTGGCGTCGAAGATCAGCCAGCCCAGGCCCCAGTCGGAGGCGGCGAGCATTTCGGCGCCCACCACGGCGATCCAGGCGCGCAGAAAACCTTGCCGCAGCCCGGTGATGATGAACGGCGAGGCGCCGGGAACGATCACCTTCCAGAACAGCGCCGTTCCGTCGGCGCCCATGGCGCCGGCCGCGCGCAGCCACAGCGGATTGACCGCGCGCACCCCCGACCAGGCGTTGAGCAGGATCGGAAACAGCGACGCGTAGAACACGACCAGGATCGCGACCGTGTTGCCGAGCCCGAACCAGAGGATGAACACCGGCACCCAGGCCAGCGAGGGGATCGGCATCAGCGCGCTTGCGAGCGGCAGGCAGAAATGTTCCACCGCGCGGATGCGGCCCATCAGAATGCCGAGCGGCAGGCCGACTGCGAGCGCCAGCGCCAGGCCGACCAGCACGCGATACATCGTATAGGCCGCATGCTCGGGCAGCGTGCCATCGAGCGTCGAAGTCGCCAGCGTGCTTGCCACCTTCGGCAAGGTCGGCAGCAGCGCCGCGGGAAATGCGCCGCTGCGCGCGACCACCTCGTAGCAGGCGGCGGCGATGAGCAAGGTCAAGCCCGCGCGGTAGGCGGAGCGGGCGCGCTCGGTTGCGTTGGCGCTCACGCCATCATCCCCCAGCGCACCACGGTGTAGCGCTCGAGCTTCTGGAAAACGAGCTTCTCCAGCGCCAAACCGATCACGCCGATCACGGCGACGCCGGCCAGCATCACGTCAGTGTTGAGAAATTCGCGCGCGCCGAAAATCATCCAACCCAGACCCCACGGCACCGCCGCGAGCATTTCCACGCCGACCAAAATGCGCCACGCCTGCGCCAGGCCGAGCCGCAGTCCGGTGAACACGTAAGGGAGCGCGCCCGGCATGATCACGTGGCGCAGCATGCGCTGGCGATCCGCGCCCATCGCCTGCGCCGAGCGCAGCCAGATCTCCTTGACCGCCTTCACGCCGGTCCAGGTGTTGAACACGATGGGAAAGGCGGAGACGAAGGCGACCAGCAGCACGGCGGAAAAGTTGCCGAGCCCGAACCAGAGCAGAAACAGCGGCGCATAGGCGAGACCGGGGATCGGCGCGCCGATGCTCACCAGCGGCAGCAGCACGTCTTCCGCGCGGCGCGAGCGGCCCATGGCGAAGCCGATCGCCACCCCCGCAATGGCGGCGAGCGCGAAGCCGACGATGAGGCGGATCAGCGTGTCGAGCACGTGATGCGGCAGGATGCCAGCTTCGGTGAGCCGCACGAAAGCTGCCGCCACCTCTTCCAGCGGCGGAAACAGTTTGCGCGGGAAAACGCCGAGATGCGCCGTCACCTCCCAGGCGAGCGCCACCACCAGGAACGGAAACGCATTGCGCGCGATGATCCACAACCGGCTTTCACCGCGTTGCGCCGATGCGCGCGCGATGACGACGCTCGGCGATGCGGCTGGGGCGAGATCGGCCATGCAGGCACGATATGGGGATGTAAGCGCCGCAACAAGCACAACCCATGTCGTCCCGGCCGAACGAGCGAAGCGAGCAAGAGCCGGGACCCAGTAACCACTGATCCACCGTTGATTACTAGGCCCCCGCTTTCGCGGGGGCGACAGCGACGTTTGATGACCCTCATCGTAACGACAACCGATTGCGCCTGTGCTAGGAGACCGCCCCGTTGAAGGGATGTCGGTGAAGGAGAAATTTGATGGCGGACAACAAGCAGAAGATCGGCTGGATCGGCGTTGGCCGCATGGGCTATCCGATGGCCGAGCGCCTGATCAAGGCCGGCTACGATGTTTCGATCTGGAACCGCACCCGCGCCAAGGCGGAGCCGCTGGCCAAGAGCGGCGGCAAGGTGGTGGCAAACCTTGCCGATCTCAAAACCGTGGACGTGCTGTTCTCCATCGTCTCCACCGGGAAGGATCTTGAAGACGTTTATTTCGGCAGCAACGGCGTTGCCGCGGGTGGCGGGAAGTTGCCGAAAATTCTCGTCGACTGCTCGACCATTGCTGTCGAGGAGTCCGCTGCGCTCCGAGAGCGCCTCAAAAGCCTCGGCAGCGATTTCGTCGCCGCGCCGGTGAGCGGCAATGCCAAGGTGATCAAGGCGGGAAAACTCTCCGCTGTGATTTCCGGCAGCGAGGCTTCTTGCAAGACGGTGGCGCCCATTCTCGAGGCGATCGCGCCGCGCGGCGTCTCCTATGTGGGCGAGGGCGAGCTCGCGCGCATCTGCAAGATCGCCCACAACGTGATGCTCGGCGTGGTGATCGAGAACCTGATCGAGATCACGCTGCTTGCCAACAAGATGGGCGTGCCGCGCCACGCCTTTCTCGCCTTCATGAACAACAGCGTGATGGGCTCGATGTTCACCCGCTACAAATCGCCGGCCTTGGTCAATCTCGACTGGACGACGACGTTCACCCCGGAGCTCCTGCGCAAGGACATCGATCTCGGCCTTTCCCTCGGGCGCGAGTGGGACGTGCCGATGCCGGTGACCGCGGCGACGCGCGAGGTGCTGCAGAGCCATTTCGGCGCCGCCACGTTGCAGCCCGACCCGGAAAAATATCTGCAGGAGGATTTCGCCGCGCTGATGGAGACGATGGCGCTCGCGTCCGGCATGAAGCTTAAAAGCGAGAACAAGAACGTCCCGACCGGGTTGGAGAGCTAGAACATGTCTCACCGACGTCGAATCGGTTGTGATGGCCGCTCGTCCCGGCGAAAGCGGGGACCCAGATCACAAGCCCGAGGGCGCGGCTCTGGATTCCCGCTTACGCGGGAATGAGCGGTCGGGGTGTGCCGACCGGACTAAAGAGCTAGGCCAAAGGAGAACCGACGTGCTGTCCGCGGAAAATAACAGGCTGCTCACCCAGGTCGGACCGGGCACGCCGATGGGCGAATTGCTGCGCCGCTATTGGATGCCGATCGGCGGCGCCAGCGAACTCGAGGACAACCCGATCAAGCCCATGCGCCTGCTCGGCGAGGACCTCGTCCTCTACAAGGATCAAGGCGGACGCTTCGGATTGATCGACCGGAATTGCCCGCATCGGCGCGCCGACCTCGCCTATGGCTTCGTCGAGCAGACCGGGATTCGCTGCAACTACCACGGCTGGCTCATGGACGAGACCGGCCGCTGCCTCGAGCAGCCCTACGACGATCTCGCCAACCCGCGCTCGCGCGCCAAGGAGCGCTGCGGCACCAAGGCTTACCCGGTCAAAGAATGCGCCGGCCTGCTTTGGACCTACATGGGTCCGCAGCCCGTCCCCGAACTGCCGGTGTGGGAGCCGTTCACCTGGGAGAACGGCTTTCGCGAGATCGTGCTCTCAGACGTGCCGTGCAATTGGTTCCAGTGCCAGGAGAACTCCTGCGACCCCGTGCACTTCGAATGGATGCACGACAATTGGAGCCTGCGCCTTGCCGGCAAGAGCGGTCCCTACGCGGGCAAGCACTTGAAGCTCAAGTTCGAGGAGTTCGATTACGGCTTTATCTATAAGCGCGTACGCGAGGATTCCGACGAGAAGAATCCCTATTGGACAGTGGGCCGGATCGCGCTGTGGCCGAACGGCTTTTATCTCGGCAACCATTTCGAGTGGCGCGTGCCGGTCGACGACGAGAACACGCTGAGCGTCGCGTGGTTCTTCATGCGCGTGCCGAAGGGACGCGAACCTTACGTGCAGGAGAAGGTGCCGACCTGGGTGAGCCCGATCAAGGACGCAAACGGGCAGTGGATCACCAGCCACGTCATCAACCAGGATATTATTGCCTGGGTCGGGCAGGGTCGCATCGCCGATCGCACCAAGGAGCACCTGGGCCCGAGCGACCTCGGCGTGGTGATGATCCGCAAGCGCTTCTTCGACGATCTCGACGCGATCGCGCAGGGCCGCGATCCCAAGGCGGTGATCCGCAACTCCAACGTGGCGCGCTGCGTCGAGCTGCCGTTCTTTCACAAGAAGGAAAGCACGGAGGGGATCACTCTCGCCGAGCACGAGAATTATCCGCTGCTCAAGGCGCGGCTCAACGCATTCCGCCATTGCTACGGCCAGCCGACCGAGATCCGCCGCGCCTTCGAAGCGGCGATGGGGATAGGGAAGTAGCAGCCCTGCCGCGTCCGTATAATTCGCACGAGATTTTCTTGTTTAGACGCCCGCCGGCTCCATCGCTGCCTGCTCGCTTTCCTCGCGAATAAGTGCCAGCACCTCGCGGCGCAAAGCGTTGAATTCCGGCGACGTCGTTACCTCGATCGCGCGCGGCCGCGGAATGCCAACGTCGATGCGCTTCTTGATCCGTCCAGGCCGCGCAGTCATTACGCAGACGCAATCGGCGAGCAGCAGCGCCTCCTCGATGTCGTGCGTGATGAAGAGCACCGTCTGGTGGTGCCGCTCCCAGACCTGGAGCAGCAGCTCCTGCATCAACATGCGCGTTTGCGCATCGAGGCTGCCGAAGGGCTCGTCCATCAGCAGCACCTGCGGCTGCATGATGAGCACACGCGCGATGCCGACGCGCTGGCGCATGCCGCCCGAGAGTTCCGCCGGATAGCTGGTCTCGAACCCGCGCAGCCCGACCTGTTCGATGATTTGCGCCGCGCGGCGGCGGTAATCCGCGGCCGGCTGTCGCTGCGTCTTGGGGCCGAACACCACGTTTTCCATGACCGACAGCCACGGAAACAGCGCCGGCTCCTGGAACACCACGGCGCGGCTCGGCGCGGGGGCGACAATCTCCTCGCCGGCGACGCGCACCACGCCGCGCGTCGGGCGGTCGAACCCGGCGACCATGTTGAGCAGGGTCGACTTGCCGCATCCGGAGGGACCGAGAATCGCAACAAACTGACACTCGGCGACACTGAGGCTGATTTCCGCAAGGGCGAGCACACGCCGCTCGCCCTTCGCGAACTCCTTCGAGACCTCTTCGATCTCGATCATGCATGCGCCTCGAGCGTGCGCCAGTGCAGCACGAGGTGCCCGGCCCAGACGATGATCCGGTCGGAAAGAAAGCCGAGCAGCCCCACCGAGAACATCGTCGCAACGCAGATGTCCATGCGGCCGACGTAGTAGGCGTCCCACAGCACGTAGCCGAGGCCGGACTTCACCGCGATCATCTCGGCGACGATCACCGCGGTCCAAGCGACGCCGATGCCGAGGCGCAGCCCGGTGAAGATCGATGGCAGCGCCGACGGAAATACCACCTTGGCGAGGATGGTGATCGTCCCGGCGCCGAGCATGCGCGCGGCGCGCAGCAGCAACAGATTGGTATCGCGCACGCCGTGCGTCGTGTTCACCACGATCGGATAGAAGGCGCCGAGGCCGATAAGAAACAGCGCGCTTGCGTCGTAGATCCCGAACACCGCAATGGCGAACGGAAGCCACGCCGTGATCGGGACCGGACGCAGCATTTGCACGGTCGGATCGACCAGCCGCGCCGCAAGGCGGTTCCAGCCGATCATCAGTCCAAGCGGAATCGCCACTATTGCGGCAAGGCCGAAACCCTGCAGCACGCGGCGGGTCGAATACGCGACATTGTCAAGCCACGTGCCCGAGTAGGGCGACAGCATGGCCCTGCTGCTGCCGAAGATCCAAGTGTACCAGGAGCGCAGCACCTGCTCCGGGGGCGGGATGATGCCTTCCGCCACCCAGCGCCGGTCCACCGCGAAGTACCACAGCGCCAGCAGCAGGACCGGCAGGACGGCGAACCAGGGCGCTGGCAGCCGCAGCTTCACAGGCTAACGGTTCAAGCCGAGCTGCTCCGGCGATTTGCCGGTAGCCTTGCCCAAAAAATCGTACGTGTAGTGCTCGCCGATCTCGCCAGACACGTCGCGCGTGATGACGCCGTTATCCGACAGGAATTTCGTGATGCGCTTGATCGATTCGAGCGGCAGCGTCGCATCGAGTTGGGTCGTGCGGATCGATTCGGCAGCGACGTTTTCGGGAAGCCCCGCCTTTTCCGCGTAAATCCGAGACCAGCGCGCGCTGTCCTTGCGCGCAAGATCGAGCACGTCGAGGTAGGACACCACCAGGCGCTGCACCGCGTCGCGGTTCTTCTCCAGGAAGGGTCGGTTCACCGCGAGCACCGCGATCAGGCCGCCCACGGTCTTTGAGCGGTTATGGTCGAGCGTCGGATAGGCGCCCAAACCATCGACGATCGCCTGGGCGCAGAACGGCTGCCACACCACGGCCATGTCGATTTCCTTGCCTTGCAGCGCCCTCAGATAGTTGGCGCCGCCGCCCACGATGTTCACGATCTTCAGCTGGTTGTATTGTAGCCCGTTTTCCTGGACCGAGGCGGCGAATTTGAGCCATGAGATCGAGCCGGCTCCGATGCCGATGCGCTTGTCGGCGACGCTGTTCCAGTCCTTGATGTCTTCGCCTTTGCGCACCGCCAGGCAATCGTTGCCCGATCCGACGCCCGCCACACCCACCAGCGACTTGGCGCCCTGGCCCAGCGCAAGCGAGATGTCTTGCGGCCCGAAAGCGGTCAGATGGATGTCTCCCGAGACCAGCGCCGTGCGCGCGTCTGCGAAGCGCTGGAACATCACCGTCTCGATCTGGATGTTGTACTTGCCCGCTTCCTCCGGCAGCAGCCAGAGCGGTGAGAGCGCGGGCACGTTAAGCATTCCTTGCTTGATCTTAAGCGGCTGCGGCAATGGCGCGCGCAGGTCGCTCTGCGCAACTGCGTCTCCGGACAAAAGTGCCGCAACAAAAGCGAGCGCCAGGCTGCCGATCGCATTCATAACAAGTACTCCTCCTCCCCCCGCTTTTTTTCGTGCGCTGTCCATTTCCTGTATGAATTCATGTTAGTCGTGGATAATTTTGACCGCAACCCGCGATGCGGCTAGTGTCCCGATTCCGAAGTTCGCACGCGCTCGTGGCAGTCTCGATGCGAACTTCGGAATCAAAGGGACACTAGCAACGTTATGATTCTAGTGCCGCTTTTGAACCCGAAGTTTCGCAAACAGATTTGCCGCCTGATCGTGCGAACTTCGGGTTCGCGGCACTAGCCGATGCGTATTGCTCTGAAATTTTGGAGATATACTGTTATCCGCTTTCCCTGCTGCGTCGGAGCATGGCATGAAGACCGCTACGCGATCGGCATTCGCTCTGTGGGCGCTGTTACTGTTCAATACCGCGTCCATTCTCGCACACGCGCAGGATCTCTCGAAGGTCAGCGTGGTGCTCAATTTTGCCGCCGACGGCGGCGCCGCCGGATTCTATCACGCTCTCGAGCGCGGATATTTTCGTGAGCTTGGCCTGGATGTGACGATCGAGCCGTCGAGAGGTTCGGCCGATGCCATCGCGCGCGCCGCAAGCCGGGCTTGCGACATCGGGATCGGCGACATCTCGACGCTGGTCGAATTCGCCTCGCGCCATCCCGAGATTTCGCCCAAGGCCGTCTTCATTCTCCACGACCGCTCGCCGTCGGCCGTGATTTCCCTCAAGAGCAGCGGAATCGCGAAGCTGACCGATCTTCCCGGCCGCGTCCTTGGCCAGGGGCCGGCGGATGCGCCGTCGCGCATGTTCCCGGCGGTCGCGAACCTTGCCGGGCTCGACATCGGCCGGATCGATATTCGTCAGCTGAGTCCGCAGCTGCGCGATACCATGTTGCTTACCAAACAAGTCGATGCGGTGACTGGATTCGATTCAACAGTATTGTTCAACCTGAAAGCCAACGGCCTTGCGATCGACGAGGCGACGGTCATCTACTACGCTGACAACGGTCTAGACGTGTACGGCAATGCGATCTTGGCCAATGCCGCCTTTTTGCAGGCGAGGCCGGACGCCGTCAAAGCCTTTGTGCTGGCCGCAGCGCGCGGCTGGCGCGATGCCATCGCCGATCCGAAGGCGGCGATGATATCGCTCGGCAAGCACAATAATCTCGCAAAGCTCGACATCGAGGCCGAAAGGCTGGCTTGGCTCGCAAGCCATCAGATAGTCACGCCGGCGACGCGCAAGGACGGCATCGGTGCTTACGATCGGCAACGTCTGGCGCAGAATATCGCCCAAGTCAGCAAGGCGTTCGGGTTGACGCGCTCGCCGGAAGTGACCGAAATTTACGACGACCGCTTTCTCCCGCCGTCCGAAGATCGCATCCCGCTCAAGTAACGGCCAAGTCGCCGCCACCATGTCCCTCGAGCCCATCCCCGCCGGGACGACACTGATCATACGCCACGGTCGGGCGCTGCTGCCGCGCGGCGACTGGCATGAGCCGGACGCGGTCGATATCGCGATTGCCGGGAATGTGATCGCCGGCGTCGCGTCAGGGTTTGCTCGAGTCGCAGACGCATCGATCGATGAGATCGACGCGCGCGGGCATCTCGTCTTGCCGGGCTTCGTCAACGCCCACTACCACTCCCACGACGTATTGGCCAAAGGCACGCTGGAGGAAGTGCCGCTCGAAAGCTGGCGCCTTTACGCGCTGCCGCCGCAATACCCACCTCGCTCGATGGAAGAAGTACGCGCTCGCACATTGCTTGGCGCGCTCGAGTGCCTGCGTTGCGGGATGACGACGATCCAGGACATGCTCACGCTTTACCCGTTCGAAGAGAGACATCTCGACACGGTGATGCAGGCCTATGAGCGGATCGGGATCCGTGTGGTCTTCAGCCTGCAATACGCCGATCGTAGAGGCCTGGAGACAATTCCGTACTGGAAGGACATTTTTCCAAAAGAGCTGCATGCGCAGTTGTCGACCGCGGCCGAGCCTGAGCGCCAGATCGATCTGCTAGGGTATTTTGAGCGGACGTGCCTGGCCGCGCCTTCGCGCTCGCGCGTGCACTGGGCGCTGGGTCCCTCGGCGCCGGAGCGGTGCTCCCCCGCTCTCATGACGCGCACGATGGAGCTCGCGCGCCGCTACGGTGTCCCGGTCTACTCCCATATCTACGAGTCGCGCGGCATGGCGTTGCAGGCCCGGCTCACCCTGCCCGAGCAGGGCGGCTCTTTGATCAAGCGGCTTGCCGCCGAGGGAGCCCTCGGACCCCTGCTAAATCTTGCGCACAGCGTCTGGCTTGCGCGCGACGAGATCGATCTCCTGGCCGCAACCGGCACCGGCGTGGTGCTCAATCCGCAAGGCAATCTGAAGATGAAATGCGGAATCCCGCCGATTCGTGCATTGCAGGATGCAGGCGTGCGCATCGGGCTGGGTTGCGACAATTGCAGCTGCTCCGACGCACAGAACATGTTTATGGCGATGAAGCTATTCGCACTACTCGCCGCTGCGAGCGATCCATTGCCCGGACCCCCGCAGGCAATTGCCGCGCTACGCGCGGCCACCGAGGCTGGAGCTGAAGGCGCATGTCTCGGCAATGCGATCGGGCGAATTGAGCCGGGCTACAAGGCAGATCTCACGCTGATCGACATGAGTGACCCGACTTGGTCTCCGCTCAACAATGCGGCACGACAACTCGTTCACGTCGAGGCCGGCCGCGGTGTGCGCCATGTCATTGTCGATGGAGCAGTGGTCGTGCGGGACCGCCGCCTCACGACCATCGACGAGGATGAAATCTACGACGCGGTTGAAATAGTGATGCCCGGCTTCCGCCGGGACTTTGCTGCCATCTGTGAACGTGTAAAGCGTCTGCAACCTTGGCTCGATCAGGCGCATCAACGCATGGTATCGACCGAGCTCGAATTCGACCGGATTTACCGTCCGTTCTAATAGGCACTTTCGCCGTTTTTTTTCGAGCACTGTCGGCTGAGAACGCGTGATGTAAGCGAAGCCCGCCGCATTTGGGCGGCGGGCCGGGCCGAGCATGAGGTACGCGTGACAGCGATCAGCTCGGCATCAACACCGTGTCGATCACGTGGATGACGCCGTTCGATTGGTTGACGTTCTGGATCGTCACCCGCGCGGTATTGCCCTTGCTGTCCCAGATCCACAGGGTCTGATCCTTGAACTGGAACGTGAGCTCGTCGCCCTCGACGGTCTTCATCTTGACCTTGCCTTTCGACTTGATCGACGCGTCCCACAGATCCTTGATCGAATGGCGGCCGGGCAGCACGTGATAGGTCAGCACCGCGGTGAGCTTCTCCCGGTTCTCCGGCTTGAGCAGCATGTCGACGGTGCTGGCCGGCAGCTTCCAGAACGCCGCGTCGGTCGGCGCGAACACGGTGAACGGACCGGGCCCGGACAGCGTGTCGACCAGCCCCGCGGCCTTCACCGCGGCGACCAGCGTAGTGTGGTCCTTCGAATTCATCGCGTTCTGGATGATGTTCTTGGAAGGGTACATGGGAGCGCCGCCGACCGTGACGGTGTGCTCCTTCATCTGTGCGAGCGACGGCGTCGCCGCGACCGCGGCTAAGGCGACCGCCGCAGCGGCAACTGACGTCAGCAGGCTGGTACGAAAGGAAAGCATGTCGTTCTCCATCGGTTGCGACCGCGCCGTGCCGGCGGCCGGCATAGGCAGATACGGAGCGCGCGCGCGATGGATGCGAAGTGCGAAGTTTTTTCGCCTAGGCGGCTTCAGCTCTCAAAGATCAGGCACGTCGTGGTGCCGTGGGCGAGCAAGCGACCTGTGTTATCCGTGAGCCGCCCTTCGGCCGTCCCGATCCGGCGGCCGCGGCTCAAGACCACGCCCTCGGCCTTGATCAGACCTGTTTCCGGCGTGACGGGCCGCACGAGTGAAATCTTGAACTCGAGCGTCGTCTGCGCAAAACCCTTGTCCAGCGTGGAGCGAATAGCGAGGCCCATGCAGGTGTCAAGCAGCGTGGCCGACAAGCCGCCGTGCACCGTGCCGGACGGGTTGAGATGGGTGCAATTCGGCGTGATCGTGACGACGACGCGTCCATTTGCGACCTCAGTCACGTCGTAGCCCAAGGTTTTGGCCATCGTGTTGAGCGGCAGTGTGCCGTCGACCAACCCTTGGACAAACTCCAGGCCGCTCATCTCCCGCTGCCTGTCGTCGCTGACCGTGCCGTAGGTCTTGCCGCCAAAACGGCTCGCCATCGGCGTTCCTCCGTTGAGAACGCGTTGCTTCGCCGTGGGTTGTTGTAAGGCTGCGGCGACTCTTTAGACACCCGTTTTCTGGTAGATGCCAGTCGGACAGCGGCGCGATCACAGCCGCGTCAGTTTGCCGGTGGCGATGACCGGACCGGTGGGCGCCCCGGTGGGCGAGCCGCCGGGCGGCTCGAGCGAGACCGCGAGCGTCGCGTCTGGCGTTACGCGGCCGGCAAGATCGGGCGGGATTTGCAGCCGGATCGGCTGACCCGGTTGAATCAGTCCGAGCGAACGCGGTCGCGTCTCGCCGACGGGGATCAGCCACAACTCGATGGCGCGCGGATCGTTGGTGAGCAGCGATGCCGGCACCACCGTGAGACTGTCGCCGCTTGCAGTGACCGCGGCGACGAAATTCGGCTGCCCGCCCGCTGCGCCGATCGTCGCCATCAGCGGCGCGCGCGCAGTCGGGCCACCAGCGAGCAGACCGATATAAACGAGCGCTGCGAGGCTCGCTGCCGCCAGCGCCGCCGAGGCGATAGCGAAGCCGCGCCAGAACGCGAGGCTCTCCCACAGAGACGAACGCCTCACAGCCCGGGCACTGAGTATCGCCTCGATCTGCGACCAGATCTCCGGCGGCGGCAGCACCGGTGCCGCGCCGTCGGCGAGCCCGGCGAGCCGCTCTTCCCAGAACGCCACTTCGGCCGCGAGCTCAGGCTCCTGCGCCAAGCGGCGCTCGACCTCGCGTCGCTCGCTCGCGCCGAGCACGCCCAGCACGTATTCCGCGGCGATCATGTTGCCGCTGCCGGCCGGATCGATGGTGTCGTTCTCGCTCATCGCTCGAGACAGGCTCTCAGCTTCAACAGCGCGCGCCGGATCCAGCTCTTCATCGTGCCAAGCGGCACTTGCATGCGCGTCGCCAGCTCCTCATAGGTGGTGCCGTCGAGGAACGCCGCGCGAATCGCGGCGGCATGGCGTGCGTCGAGCTCGTTCAGGCAGTCGGCCAGGCGTAGATGCTGCTCCGCCAGCTCGACCCGCTCGGCCGCGTCCGGAGTGGGATCGCTGGCGGCGCTCGCAGCGTCGATCGGTTCCATCTTGCGCAGGACGCCGCTCGCCCGCAGCCGGTCGATCGCCCGGTTGCGGGCGATCGCGATCAGCCAGCTGATCGGGCTGGCGCGCGCCGGGTCGAAACTTCCCGCCTTGCGCCAGACCGTCAGATAGACCTCCTGCAGCACGTCCTCGGCCTCGCTTCGATCATTCAAGATACGCAAACAGACGCCGAAAAGCTTCGCCGAAGTGTCCTGATAGACGATGCGCAAGGACGCGCGGTCGCCTTGGGCGACGCGCACCAGCGCGGCGGCAAGCTGAGTGCGCTTTGCGTCTGCGTCCATCCTGGGATTGTAGCAAGATTGCTACGAGCTATCCGCACCCGTCATGGCCGGGCTTGTCACCGCAAGTCGGGTTTACCCGACTTGCGGCACTTCAACATGCGCAACTCGGGCAAGCCCGAGTTGCGGTGCCATGCACGTCTTTGTTATACGCAAGAAAGAAAGACGTGGATGCCCGGCAGCGCAGACAAGTTTACGCAGTCTGCGCAAGCTTGACTGCGTTGCCGGGCATGACGTGCGAGCGAAAGCGGTGGCGGCAAAAGCCCGTGTCACCAGCGGGCTCACCCTCACCGATGAATGAGCGGTTGGTATTGCCGCCGCCGCCGCTGCGCCCCGTGCCTGCGCGCGCGTCAGGCGCGCTCGCCGCGCGGGCGCATGGACTTGCCGATATTAGCCTTCTGCTCGTCACTGAGCGAGTAGTAGAACGCCTGTAGCGCCGGCCCCGCGTTCATCACCGCGAACAGCATGGTGGTGAGACGGTTGCCGGCAGCAACGAGCCGGTCGACCGGGCTCAGCGGCGTCTCGGCGGGACATGAGCTCAGCACGGCCTGGGCGAGGCCGGCGAACTGCATCTGCAAAGCTTGCAGACTCGCGCGCTGCTCCGGTGTCGGCTTGATGAGCCGTTCGAGGATGCGGCTGTCGCCGGCGCCGGCGCGTTGCGCGCCGCAGTTCGCGGCGGGACGCTCGTCTGCCGTTTGCGTGGGGGTAGCCGCGGCGGGGTCGGTCAAGCGCGCCTTCTGCTCGTCGCTCAGGGAATTGTAAAAATTCTCCAGCGGCACGCGAATCGTGAGCGCGGCGTCGCGCATGGCGCCGACGCGGTCCTGGATGACGTTGAGCCGTTGCAGCGGATCGGTCGGCACCTCGGTTCGGCAGACCGCCGCGATCCGCTCGCCCGCCGTGACCAGCGCGCCGCGCAACTTTTCCAGCAATGCGCGTTGCGCGTCGTTCGGCGCCACCGTTTGTTCGATCCGCTCGATCACGCCATCGGTGCCGCTCGATCCGCCGGCGCTGCCGCAGACCTCGGCAGGCGCCTCGATTGCGCGATCGTTGGTTGGCGGCGCGGATTGGATCGCCCGCGCCCGTGCGCTCCGGCCGCGCGCGCCGGTACGCGCATCGCCACCGGGAAAGACCTCGTTGAGAATGTCGCCGTAGGCCCAGAACCGCGCGCCGCCGTCGTTGGGGAAGAATGCGTAGCTGAACAAATCGTCGGCAGCGTGCGGCCAGAACACCGGACCCGCCCAAGCCGGCGCGCCGACGGCCTGCGGCGTCTCGGCGCGAGCGATCGCGCTGTGCCGCGGAACATGCGCTGCGCGGGCGTAGGCGCGCGCCGCGGCGCCGCGGTGATGGTGCCGATGGCCGTGGCGAAAGCCGCCGAACAGTCCGGCGAATGCGCCGAGAATCATACCCGGACCAAACCTCGGCCGCGCGATCGCGGGGTCGGCAAGGGTGAGTGACAGGGCAAGCACGCCGAGGAGGGGAATCGTCACCACACGCATGACCGTCCTCCGGGCATTTCGCGTCCATTTAACGGACGCGGCGGGGGAAAGTTCCAGGCTGGCCGCCGCTGCGGCGCTGGAGCCGCTACGCACCGCGATGCAAACACTCAGGTCGCGTGGCGAGCAAGAACTATTTCTGCGATAGTGCCGCCTTATGCTGCAAAACTCTTAGCAATTCGGCATCGCGATACCCATGCGGCTCGCACGCGCTCGCGTTCATGCGACACTTCTGCTGTCGCTCCTCGCGCCCCCTGCCCTCGCGCAGGCGCCGCCGGCAGGCTTCGTTGATGCCGCCGCCGTGGTCGATGGGCTCGCCGTCGATATGCGCTATTTCGGCGCGCACAATTTCGTCGGCACGAAGATCGACGGCTACGAGGCGCCGCGTTGCCTGCTCACGGTGGCGGCTGCCGACGCACTTGCGACGGTGCAGCGCGAGCTCGCGGGCCGAGGGCTCGGGCTAAAGGTGTTCGACTGCTATCGGCCGCAACGCGCGGTCGCGCATTTCATGCGCTGGGCGCAAAACATCGATGACGTCAATGGGAAGACTGAGTTTTATCCGGACGTGGACAAGCTCGACTTGTTCAAGGAGGGCTACATCGCCGAGCGCTCCGGCCACTCGCGCGGATCGACGGTCGATCTCACGGTGGTCCGCCAGGCCGACGCCAGCGAGCTCGACATGGGCTCGCCGTTCGACCTGTTCAGCCCGAAATCCTGGCCGTCCGACCGCAGCGTGAGCGCGCTCGCGGAGAACAATCGCGCGCTGCTGACCGCGGCGATGACGAGCGCCGGCTTTCGCCCCTACGACAAGGAGTGGTGGCACTTCACCTTGGCCAACGAACCGTTCCCCGACACCTATTTCGATTTTCCGGTGCGGTGATCGTCCCATCAACGCGACGAACGTTGATTCGCCTCACCCTGAGGAGCGTTGCGAAGCAACGCGTCTCGAAGGGTGGGGCGGCCTCATGCTTCGAGACGCGCCCCATAGCGCGTCGAAGACGCGCGTAAACGCGCTGGTGGGGCGCTCCTCAGCATGAGGCCGATGAAGAGTGTTGACTAAAATCTTTCCACCCAGGGGCGCAGCTCGATTTCCCAGGCCCAGGCGCTGCGCGACTGGTGAATCAGATGAACGTAGGTGGCGGCGATCGCATCCGGATCGAGCAGGCTCGCCGGCTTGTCCGGCGTCTCCACCCGGCGCGCGCTCGCAATGCCGCCGTCGACCACGACGTGAGCCACGTGGATGCCTTGCGGTGCGAGCTCGCGCGCCATGCTCTGGGCGAGCCCGCGCAGCGCGAACTTGCCCATCGCGAACGGGGCGGATTGCGCGTAGCCCTTCACGCTGGCTGAGGCGCCGGTGAACAGGATAGCGCCATGCGCCTTCGGCAGCATGCGCCGCGCCGCCTGCTGCGCTACCAGGAAGCCGCCATAGGCGCTCACCGCCAGCGCCTTCTCCACGTCGGCAGGATCGAGATCGAGGAAGGCGCCGCGGGTGCGGAAGCTCGCGTTGTAGACGACGATGTCCGGCGTGCCGAAGGATGCATCGAGCTCGGCGAAAAGTTTGTCCACCTCGGTCCGGCGGCTGGCGTCGCACGCAAAGGTGCGCGCGCCGGTCTCCTTGACGAGCGATTCGAGATCGCCGGTGCTGCGCGCTGACAGCGCGACCTTGATTCCCTCCCTGGCGAGCGCGCGCGCCAGCGACGCGCTCAATCCCGATCCGGCCCCGACGATCAGCGCCCGTTCAAATTTGGCATCGGTCATGGCAACTCCTGTCGGCCTATATTAGCGGTGCTGCTCTTTGACCGTCACCCCAAGGTGCGCAGCGGCGTTCCGGGAACCTATCCGTTCGGGCTGCTAGGCAAGATTTGCCGGGTTAGTGCGCTTGCATGATGCTGTCGTCCCGGCCGAGCGGAGCGTCAGCGAGCGCGAGCCGGGACCCATGCGCCGCATCCTATCGATGGCGCACGGAGCATGGGTCCCCGCTTTCGCGGGGACGACACCGTGTAGGAGGGACGAAGCCCTACTGCCGGTACTGCTGGATGCGGGTGGTGCGCAGGCCGGCGAGACCGTGCTGGTCGATGGAATATTGCCAGGACAGAAATTCCTCGACCGTGAGCGTGTAGCGGCTGCAGGCCTCTTCGAGCGAAAGCAGTCCGCCGCGCACCGCGGCCACCACTTCGGCCTTGCGGCGAATGACCCAGCGCTTGGTGCCGGGCGCCGGCAGGTCGGCGATCGTCAGCGGGCTGCCATCGGGCCCGATCACGTATTTGGCCCGCGGACGCAGGGGCTCAGACATTCTTAACTCACGCACCTAATGGACGAAGTAAGGTGCATATCTAGCTGCCGCGACTTAAAATTTACCTAAGCGCATGGTTACAATTGGTTATTGCTTTTCGGGGGCCGCGCGAGCGGGCGAGGGCCTAACTCCGCCCGCATCCTGAGGAGCGTCACGCAGCGAGCGTCTCGAAGGATGGGGGCGGCCGGGGCACCCCAAAAATTCGCTCACGCGAATTTTTCGGGACCCCGTTCATGCTTCGAGACGGCGCCATAGCGCGTCGAAGACGCGCGTGAACGCGCTTAAGGCGCCTCCTCAGCATGAGGCCGACCGGGGGTGCGCGCGGAGGGCGGGAATATGCGGCAGCGCCCCGGCCGGTGCGATCCGTCGGCCCAGCCCCTATAATAATGTGAGCCCGAGGCCCGCCGCGGCCCCGGCACGTTGGACCAGAGCATGCGCAACAGCCTCGATATCGAAGGACGGCCGGAGCACACCCGCGTGGTCGTCGCCATGTCGGGCGGCGTCGATTCCTCGGTCACCGCGGCGCTGCTCAAGACCGAAGGCTACGACGTCGTCGGCGTCACCTTGCAGCTCTACGACCACGGCGCCGCCACCCACCGCAAGGGCGCCTGCTGCGCCGGCCAGGACATCTATGACGCGCGCGCGGTGGCGGAGCGCATCGGCATTCCCCACTACGTCCTCGACTACGAGAGCCGCTTTAAGGAAATGGTAATCGACCGCTTCGCCGAGAGCTACGTTGCGGGCGAGACGCCGGTGCCGTGCGTGGAGTGCAACCAGTCGATCAAATTCCGCGACCTGCTCGAGACCGCGCGCGAGCTCGGCGCCAAGGTGCTGGCCACGGGCCATTACGTGGCCTCGCGCGCCTTGCCGGAGGGCGGGGGTGGTGGCCGCGCGCTCTACCGCGCCCGCGACGAGGAGCGCGACCAGAGCTATTTCCTGTTCGCCACCACGCGCGAACAGCTCGAGCTGTTGCGCTTTCCGCTCGGCGACAAGACCAAGGCGCAGACGCGCGAGCTGGCGCGCCGGTTCGGCCTCTCTGTCGCGGACAAGCACGACAGCCAGGACATCTGCTTCGTGCCGACCGGCCGCTACAGCGAGGTGATCGAGCGGCTCAAGCCGGGCGCCGCCGAGCCCGGCGACATCGTCGATCTCGAGGGCCGCGTGCTCGGCCGCCATTCCGGCATCATTCATTTCACGGTAGGCCAGCGCCGCGGCATCGGTGTCGCCGCCGGCCATCCGCTCTACGTGGTGCGGCTCGACGCACCGACGCGCCGGGTGATCGTCGGGCCGCGCGAGGCGCTGCGCACGAGCCGCATGCGCCTGCGCGACGTCAATTGGCTCGGACACGGGTCGATCGAAGGCGCGCTGTGCGCCGGCTGGCACGAGGTGTTCGTCAAGGTGCGCTCGACCCGGCCGCCGCAGCCCGCCTGGCTGAGCCGCGGGGCAAACGGCATCGAGGTCGATCTTCTCGCCGGCGAGGACGGCGTCTCGCCGGGCCAGGCCTGCGTGTTCTACGACGCGCCGTCCGGCCAGGCGCGCGTGCTCGGCGGCGGTTTTATCGCCAGCGCCATGCCGGCGCAGATGCCGAAGTCAAAAATGCACGCGAGCGCTGGGGCTGATCGGTTCTAGCCGGCGCGATTGTCGTGATGCTTTCTCGCGCAATGAACTCAGCAGTAGCCACAGACTCGGTCTGCTCCCCTCCCCCTTGTGGGGAGGGGTTGGGGGTGGGGGTCGCTCGATGTCACAAGGCGATGCTCAATCGCACCGCCCCCCACCCCCCCCCCCCCCCCCCAGGGGGGGGGGGGCCGGCCCGGGTTGTGGGGCGGAGTGTGCCATAGCCGGCGAAGTCGGGGGCAGCCACGGGCGAGATCGACAATCACACCGTCGCGCGCGCCTATGCGCGCTGGGCGCCGGTCTACGACTTCGTGTTCGGCGCGGTGTTCGATTCCGGCCGCAAGGCCTCGATTGCCGCGGCCGAGCGCATCGGCGGGCGCATTCTCGACGTGGGCATCGGCACCGGCATTTCGCTCACCGATTACGCAGCGGTGAACCGCATCGTCGGCGTCGACTACGTCGAGCCGATGCTGCGCAAGGCGCACGAACGCGTGCTCGCGCACAAGCTCGCCCATGTGGAGGCGCTCGCGGTCATGGACGCGCAGCGGCTCGGTTTTGCCGACGCGAGCTTCGATGCGGTGGTCGGGCAATACGTCATCACCACGGTGCCGGATCCCGAAGCCGCGCTCGACGAGTTCGCCCGCGTTACGCGGCCCGGCGGCGAGATCATCCTGGTCAATCATCTCGGCGCCGAGAGCGGGGCGCGCCGCGTGTTCGAGCAGGGCTTTGCCCCGCTCGCGCGCCGGCTCGGCTGGCGCCCGGAATTCCGCTGGGAGCGGCTTGCGCGCTGGGCCGAGCGCCACGGCGGCGTGCGCATGGTCGAGCGCCGGCCGATGACGCCGCTCGGGCATTTTTCCCTGATCCGGTTTGCGCGGCTGGGGGCATAGCCGTAGCCCGGGTTGAGCGCCCGCCGTCGCCAAGGCTTTGGCGGGCTTTGCACCATGCCCGCCGAAGCTTTAGCGCAGGCGGGCGAAGCGAAACCCGGGGCGGCTCTGCCGCACGGCGAGGTTGCCCCGGATGCCGCTTCGCTCCATCCGGGCTACGAGCCTGGCCCCGATCTCGCGAGCGCGCGATCAAGCCGCGCGATCGCTTCATCCGGGCCAGACGCTGTAGCTGGCGCGAGTGCCGAAGCAGCGGCCACAACTCCTTTGCCAGTTTGCCGATCGTGAGCGCTGCGTCACTCAGTGCCCTACGCCGCGCCGACGCTCTGCCGAACTTGGCCTCGAAGTCCAATAAATAAGCCGCCGCCCGCAACAGCCGGATCGGATCCTCGTCGAAGAAACCGAGACCCCGATTGCATGGTTGACACAGCAGCGCGCGCACGATTTCCCTGACGTGATCGTGATCGACGCACAGCTCCTGCTTGGATTTGCGCCCGCATATTGCGCAGCGGCCGCGTTGCTGCGCGCGCATGCGCTCGCGATCCTGCAATGAAATTCCGTAGAGAGTTTGCAGCCAGTATTTCTTTTTGCGGTGGGTCGCAACCCTACGGGCGCGAAAGTCCGGATCGGTCGCCCATTTGCGGCGAAGCTTGGCATTGATCTTCTTCTTGTGTCTGGCGCGATAAGCGCGCTGTGCCGCATTTTTTCGCTGTCTGCGCTGCTCCGCGGACAAAGGTTGTTTGCGACGGCCAGCCATGGATGTGTCCGTCGGCAAATTCCGTTGATCGGGGCGAGGTGAAGCACGCGCGCAGGCGCACGCTCGGCGCGGCGAGCGGCTGCGCCGCAGCGACGTCAGTTCGATTGCGAGGTGGATCCGCTACGCGCTCGCTCGGGCAATCGCCTGCAAACACAAACGGCGCCCGCCTCATCGGGCGGGCGCCGTGTCCCGGCGCAATTTCGGATCGTGCGCCTTTATACCCCGAATCGCGTTACATGTCAAGTTAAACCTTCATGTCGTAGATGAGAAAATATACCCGATTTGTGGTCGAATCGACCCGCCCACACTATATCTTGTGGGGTTCGGTGCCTTGTCCTCCGATACCGGTCGGGCAAAAGTTCAACGGCCTATGCCGTCGTTCTTTGGGGGCGCAGACGGCTGACGCCAAAGGGAGCACCCCGATGGGCGCTCGCTCCGGTCGACAGTATTTGGATTCGCTTCGCGACGATCGCCAGATCTGGATCGATGGCGCGCGCGTCGCCGACGTCACCAAGGACCGTCGTTTTGCCGCCGCCGCGCGTACGATGGCGGACCTCTACGATATGCAGCACGACCCGGCGCTGCAGGAGAGGCTGACCTATGCGTCTCCGACGAGCGGCGATCGGGTCGGGCTGTCCTTCATCCAGCCGAAATCGGTCGACGATCTCGTGCGACGCCGCGACATGGTGAAAACCTGGATGGACGCCACCTGCGGCATGTTCGGTCGCAGCCCGGATTTCATGAATATCATGGTGACCGGGTTTGCCTGCGCCGCGCAGGCGTTCGGGGGCGCGGACAAGAAGTACAGCCAGAATATCTCGAACTATTACCTCTACTGCCGCGAGAACGACGTGGCGATGACGCACACGCTGGTCAATCCGCAGGTCGATCGCTCGAAGTCCGTGGAGAAGCAGGACAAGGATCTCGCGGCAAAGATCGTCAAGGAGACCGACGCCGGCATCGTGATCCGCGGTGCGCGGATGGTGTCGACCTTGTGCGCGTATTCGCACGACCTCTTGGTGATGCCGTCAACCTATCTCGCCAACAGCGAGGAGGCGCGTCCGTATGCGTTCGGGTTTGCGGTTGCGGTAAACGCGCCGGGGTTTCGCTTCATCTGCCGCCCGTCGGTGATCCACAGCGAGGCGGCATCGCCGATGGATTATCCCCTCGCCGCGCGCCTCGACGAAACCGATGCGATGGTCATCTTCGACGACGTACTGGTGCCGTGGGAACGCGTGTTCATCCATCGCGACCCGGAAATGTGCAACGGTCTTTACAATCGGACCGGCGCCATGCCGCAGATCATGCACCAGTTCACCACCAAGAACTTGGCAAAGGCCGAATTCATGATGGGGCTGGCGTTCGCGATCGCGCGTGCAACCAAAATCGACGCGCATCTCCACGTGCAAGGCATGCTCGCCGAATTGATCCAATTCACCGAGTTCGCGCGCGCCTGCCTGCGCGCCAGCGAGGCGGATGCCAAGCCCAACGCCTGGGGCTTCATGACGCCCGCCGCGATGCCGCTCTGGACGGTGCGCATGATGTTCCCGAAGATGTTCATCCGCATGTGCGAAATCATCCAGACGCTGGGCGCCGGCGGACTGGTGGCCGTGCCGTCCTACGCCGAGCTGTCGGGACCGATGCGCGCCGACGTGGAGACCTATTTCCAGGCCGCCAATGCGGATGCGCGCCAGCGAATCAAGCTGTTTCGGCTGGCGTTCGACGCGGCCGTGTCGTCATTCTCGGGGCGACAGCAGCTCTACGAGCGCTATTATTCCGGCGATCCCGTGCGCCTGGCCGGCACGCTCTACGAGATTTACGACAAAGCGCCGTACATTGATCATATAACCGATATGCTCGATCACCTCGAAGCGCGCCACGTCCAGCAGTGAACAGGCGATGCCGTCAGTGCCGCGTCATGGCCGGGCTTGTCACCGCAGGTCGGGTTTACCCGACCTGCGGCGCTTTACTATGCGCAACTCGGGCAAGCCCGAGTTGCGGTGCCATCCACGTCTTTAATCTTCTAAAAGAAAGACGTGGATGCCCGCGCTCCTTCGTGCACGAGGAGGCGGACCGCGAAATCACCGGCAAGAATTTTCAGGACCGCCGCGGGACTGGTGCGGCCCGTTTCGCCCGTCGTCCGCACCGTGACGTGGGACAGATTGCCGTGATCCGCGCGGCCCCTTCATCGGTTGTCTGCATTCAGTGCGCTCCGGCATGACGATTCGACGCGCCGCGGCGCGGAGCGGTGGCCAAAGGTCGAGCGCCAAGGCTATGTTGAGGACTATCGCCGACAACCCGTGCCAAAACAGGGAGGTGGGTATGAGCGCCAACGACATGAGCCGCCGCGCCGTGGTGGGTGGAATGACGGCGCTGAGCGCGCTGGCTACCGCTGCGAGCGAGCTCTTCGGCCAGCAGTCGACCCCACCGTCAATTGCCGCCCCGCGCTCCGCGCTTCCGCCCCGGGGCGAGTTCGTCATCCGCGGCGCGACTCTTCTGAGCATGGACCCGAACATCGGCGATTTCGCAAGCGCCGACGTGCATGTACGCGACGGCGCCATCGTCGCGGTCGGACCGCGGATCGATGCAGCGAATGCGCAAGTCATGGAAGCGGGCAACATGATCTGCATGCCGGGCTTCGTCGACACGCACTGGCACCTTTGGACGAGTCTGCTGCGGCCGTTTGTCAGAGCTGACGTCAATGAGCTCGGTTATTTCCCCGTAACCAACCGCCTGGGCCAGCACTACACGGCGGAGGAGAGCTACCGCAGCGTGATGCTCGGTATTGCCGAGGCGTTGAGCGCCGGTGTCACGACCGTGCACAACTGGGCCCACAACGTCAGGAGTCCGGACCACGCCGACGCGGAATTGTCCGCGATGCGCGATGCCGGCATCCGCGGACGGTTTGCCTATGGCCCCGCGCAGGGAATGCCGGACGATCAGCCGATGGACCTCCCCGGTCTTGCGCGCGTGAAGCGCGACTGGATGCCGGGCGAAGGCCTGCTCACGCTCGGCATCTGCTCACGCAACATCGGGGCGATGAGCATCGGCGGCGCCACGCGCGGAACGCTCACGATCGCGATGGCGAAGCAGGATTGGGGTGGCGCACGCGGCCTCGGCCTGCCGATCACGGTCCACACGTCGGGCCCAAGCCCGATCAAGCTTCTCGAGGAAGCTGGACTGCTTGGTCCCGACCTGCAGCTCGTGCACCCGCTGCTCACCACGGCCGAGGAGCGCGCCATCCTCAAAGCGCGCGGCGTGAGCTATTCGACGGCCCCGGTCGGCGAGGCGCGGCGCCCCGCCAGCGTCGGCGTGATCCAGCTCGGCGAGCTGCTGGAGGCGGGCGTCAAGGTGAGCCTCTCGACCGACCACACCACCAACTACAACTGCGATCCGTTCGTTGCCATGCGCATCCTGTTCGCGCTGCACCAGCACCGCATCGGTGACAAGGTACCCGTTACCGTGAAACGGCTGGTTCAGCTCGCGACGATCGACGGCGCGGTCGATCTCGGCATTGCCGAGAAGACCGGCTCGCTCAGCCCCGGCAAGCGGGCCGACATTATTCTTGTGCGCACCTCGGACACGAACATGGCGCCGGTCGGCGATCCGTACGAGGCGATTGTCTCGCTGGCGCAACCGGCGAATGTCGATACGGTGGTCGTGGACGGCCGCATTCTGCGCCGAGGCGGCAAATTCACGGCGCTCGATCATGCCAAGGTCGTTCGCGAGGCGAGGGAGGCGGCCGCGGCCCTGCAAAAACGGGCAGCGTGGCCGACCTGATGGGAAGTCCCCAGGGCCGCTGTTGATGATGAGCAGCCGCTCCTCATCTAACAATTCACGGTGAACCCATATGATCCGAACGCCGGTCTGCGATCTCCTGCAAATCGATCATCCGATCGCGCTGGGCGGGATGGGATCGGTCTACGCGCCCGAGCTCGTCGCCGCGGTCTCGGGCGCGGGCGGGCTCGGCGCCATGGGCTGTCACTATCTCACGCCGGAGCAGGTTCGCGCCGGCGCCGCGGTGATTCGCGAACGCACCAATCGGCCGTTCGGCTTGAATTTCCTCCTCTTCGATGTCGAGGAAGACTCCTTCGCAGCGGCGCTCGCGCTGCGGCCATCCGTCATCGCCTTCGCGTGGCCGCGGGCGGAGCAGGATGTGAAGCCATATGTGGAGCGCGCCCATGCGGCAGGCTGCAAGGTCACGTTCATGGCGGGCGGCGTGCCGGAAGCGCGCAAGGCGGCGCAGGCGGGCGCCGATGTCATCATCGCGCAAGGCACCGAGGGCGGCGGCCATGTCGGCTGGCAGACGACGATGACGCTCGTGCCCATGGTGGTCGACGCGGTCGCTCCCATTCCGGTGCTGGCAGCGGGCGGAATTGCCGACGGGCGTGGGCTGGCCGCGGCAATCGCGCTCGGCGCCGACGGTGTGCTGCTGGGCACCCGATTTCTCGCCAGCCGGGAGTCGTCGCTGCATCCCAATTTCAAGCAGGCGATCGTGGAGAGCGACGGCCACGACACGCTTCTCTCCGAAATACCGGATGTCGCGGCCGGGCTGGTCTGGCCCGGCGCGATGTCGCGCTCGCGCCGCAACCGCTTCATCGAGCGATGGGCGGGACGCGAATGGGCCTTGCGGCAGCACCGCGCGCAGGCACGCGCGGCGTCGCAGGCGGCGCGCAAGAACGGCGATGTCGACGAAGCGGTCCTGTCGATGGGCCAGGATGCCGGGCTCATTCACGATATCGCGCCTGCAGCCGAGATCGTCAGCCGCATTGCCGAAGATGCGGAACGCATATTGACCGGCAGAGTTGCGCAATTCATCAGGAATTAAGGCGTGCACTCACAGAACGCGGCATTGGGCGAATGTCCACTCTTGTAGCATAGCGGACATGGCGTCCGCGTCGCGAGATTAGCGATCTGACGCGAATGATGCTGTGGACGGCGCCCACTCTGCGGCATCGAAGTGCCATAGGGTGGTTGCGTGGAAACGAACCACTTTGAGGGGAGCCGTCCATGGGCGAGGTTATCA
>Ga0306922_10000356_pt1 | contig 37609 bp, 39 predicted proteins | sample sta12Cox44000082_FD_203758 | JGI IMG/M metagenome (GOLD analysis project Ga0306922, IMG submission 203758) | Lab enrichment of tropical soil microbial communities from Luquillo Experimental Forest, Puerto Rico - statoxic.12C.oxic.44.000.082 (v2)... | ecosystem: Environmental > Terrestrial >... | reverse complement strand
TCTGAGCGTACCATTGTTGCATTGATGATGGGGACAGCGCTGCTGGCGACCCCGGTGCTCGCCTTCGACGGCGCGCCGATCAGTCAGCCGGCGGTTGCGGTGCAGCCTGCGCCTTCCGTCACCTCGAAGAAGCCGGTGTCCCCGGCCACCCTCCCGGAGAACGCCGCGAGTTCGCTTTCGGCACTGCAATATGCGGCCGAGGACGGTCACCCGATTGCGCAGTGGAAGCTCGGTCGGATGTACGCCGAAGGCAACGGTGTGGCGCAAAACGACCTGCTCGCTTTCGACTATTTCAGCCGCATCGCCAATGCGCATGGCGAGGACAGCCCGTCCGCGCCTCAGGCGCAGATCGTTGCCAACGCCTTTGTCGCGCTCGGACGGTATTACCTGACCGGCATCCCGAATTCGAAGATTACGTCCGATCCGGAGCGGGCACGCGAGATGTTCTCTTACGCCGCGTCCTATTTCGGCAATGCCGACGCGCAATACGATCTGGCGCGCCTCTACCTGAAGACTACCAACGCCACGCCGAGCGATTTCACCTATGGCGCGCGCTGGCTTGGGTTGGCCGCTCAGAAGGGTCAGCACCAGGCGCAGGCCATGCTTGGGCAGATGCTGTTCAACGGTGACCGTCTCCCGCCGCAGCGGGCGCGAGGCCTGATGTGGTTGACGCTCGCCTGCGAAAACGCCGGTCCGGATGAGAGCTGGATCAAGGAAAGCTACAACCGCGCGGTGGCCAGCGCCTCCGAGAGCGATCGCGCGCTGGCCCTGCAGATGCTCGAGCACTGGGTGCAGGGGCGCCGGGACTGATCCTGCACGGTGGCTATCGCGCCTCGAGATCGAAATCAGCCCATACGGGTACGTGGTCGGAAGGCTTCTCCCAGCCGCGCACATAGCTGTCGATCCCGACATCGATCAGGCGGTCGCTCGCCTGCGGAGACAGCAGAAGATGATCGATCCGCAGGCCCCAGTTTTTTTGCCAGGCGCCGGCCTGGTAGTCCCAAAACGTGTACTGGCCGGGAGTATCGTTGACAGCACGCAGCGCGTCCGTCAGCCCCAGCCCAAGCAGCGCGCGAAAGCTTTCGCGGGTGGTCGGACGGAACAGGGCGTCGTTGACCCAGGCGGCGGGATTGTAGACGTCGTCGGCTGCGGGAATGACGTTGAAATCGCCCGCGAGCACAAGCGGCTCCTCGGCTGCAAGCCGCTCTCTCGAATAGTCGAGGAGCCTCGACATCCATTTGAGCTTGTAGGGATATTTATCGGTATCCGGCGGGTTGCCGTTGGGCAGATAGAGGCAGGCGATCCGCAGCACGCCACGCTTGAGCGTCACCACGCCTTCAAGGAAGCGGGCATGCGTATCCTCATCATCGCCGGCCAGGCCTGATTTGGTCTCGTCGAATGGCAGCTTCGAGAGCAGGGCGACACCGTTGAACGTCTTCTGGCCGTGGGTGACCACGTTGTATCCGAGCGCTTCGAGCTCCAGCCGCGGAAATGCGTCGTCGGTGCACTTGATTTCCTGCAGGCAGGCGATATCGGGCGAACACTCCTTGAGCCAGCTCATGAGCGGCTCGATGCGCTGCCTGATCGAATTGACGTTCCAGGTGGCGACGCGCATGGGCGGATCGACCGCTCTAGATCGAAAAGCTGGTACCGCAGCCGCAGGAGGCGGTGGCGTTGGGATTGAGCACGCGGAAGGAGGCGCCGATCAGGTCGTCGACGAAATCCACCTCGGAGCCGGCCAGAAACGGCACCGAAGCCGGATCGATCACCACGACCGCCTGATCGCGCTCGATCACCAGGTCATCCTTGGCCTTGGCATGCTCGACATCGAACTTGTACTGGAAGCCGGAGCAGCCGCCGCCTTCGACCGAGATACGCAGCATGGCGCCGTCGCCTTCCTTCCCGAGGATTTCCCCGATCCGGCGGGCGGCTCGCTCGCTGATGGTGACGGCAGTGGTCATGGCAAGCTTCCTGGCAAGGTTCCTGTGAATGGCGTGATACCCAATTCATTTGGTATCCCGCATTTGCCATAGTTAAGTGCACGCACCGCAGGAATCAAACCGGAAAAGGATCAATACGCCGTGTCTGTGGGTATGGCAGCTCCCCGCGCGCCCTACGCCTGTGATCCCGATCGCAGTCGCGGCCGCCTGTTCGAAGAGCCACCGAGCAAGACGCGCAGTCCCTTTCGCAGGGATTGCGACCGGGTCATCCACTCCAACGCGTTCCGCCGACTCAAGCACAAGACGCAGGTCTTCGTCTTCCACGAAGGCGACCACTACCGCACGCGCCTGACCCACTCGCTTGAGGTTGCGCAGATCGCGCGCGCTCTCGCCCGCCAGTTGGGGCTCGACGAGGACCTGACGGAAACGCTGGCGCTGGCGCACGACCTCGGCCATCCCCCGTTCGGCCATGCCGGCGAACGCGCGCTGGATGCCTGTTTGAAGAGCCATGGCGGCTTCGATCACAACGCACAGACGTTGCGCGTCGTCACCTCGCTTGAGAATCGCTATCCCAAATTTGACGGTCTCAATCTGACCTGGGAGGCGCTTGAAGGCATCGTCAAGCACAATGGCCCGTTGACCACATCAGCAGGTCAGCCGCTCGGGCGCTACAGTGATCGCGGCATCCCTGTGGGGATCTCCGAATTTGACCGGATCTATGACCTCGAACTCTCGACCTTTCCCTCGCTTGAGGCGCAGGTGGCGGCGATCGCCGATGATATCGCCTACGATGCCCACGACATCGACGACGGACTGCGAGCGGGGTTGTTTGGGGTCGATGCTCTCAACATCATACCGCTGACAGCGACGATCATATCGGGCATCGGCAGGCAATATGCAGCTCTCGACGACGGTCGGCGCGGCGCGGAACTGGTGCGTGAGCTGATTTCTTGCCTGATCGGGGCTGTTGTCTCGGAGGCAGGTCGGCGGCTCGAGAGCGTGCGGCCCGGATCGGCCGATGACGTGCGACGTCACGGCAAGCCGCTGATTGCATTTTCGCCTGAGGTTGCGGAAGCGGAGGCGTGTATCAAATCGTTCCTGAAACAGCGCATGTACCGACACGATCGGGTGATGCGCGTCATGGGCGAGGCCGAGCAGATCGTGTTCGACCTGTTCGAGCGTTACCAGGAAAATCCCTCCGACCTGCCATCCGAATGGCGCGATGGTGCCGCCTCCGAAAGCGAGGCCGCGCGCGGCCGGCGGATCGGTAATTTCATCGCGGGCATGACCGACCGCTTTGCGCTGATGGAGCACCAGCGGCTTTTTGACTCGACCCCGGAATTGCGTTAGGCGGCGCGCATGACCGACAGACCACCTTCGCTTCATCTCTTCGCCGACGTGCTGGCGCGCGTGCACGCGATCTGCGCCAACCTTGCGGCCGAGGGAAACTGGTCTGCCGGTGTCGATTTCTCGCGTGTCGTGGTCGAGCCGCCGCGCGAGGCCAGTCATGGCGACATGGCGACCAACGCCGCGATGGTGCTGGCCAAAGAGGCAAGGATAAAGCCGCGCGATCTGGCGGAGCAGATTGCAGGGCGCCTGCGCGCCGAGGATAACGTCGAAAAGGCCGACGTCGCGGGACCCGGATTCATCAACCTTACCTTGAAGGTTGGGGCCTGGGCGGAGGCGTTGCGCACAATGCTGTGTGAGGGCGAGGCCTACGGGCGGATCGCGCCGACTGCGAGCGCAAAGGTCAATGTCGACTATGTATCGGCCAATCCGACCGGGCCGATGCATGTCGGACATTGCCGGGGAGCCGTATTCGGCGATGCGCTTTGCAGCCTTCTGCAGTTTGCCGGCCACGATGTCACGCGTGAGTACTATATCAACGATGCCGGCGCGCAGGTCGATGTGCTCGCGCGCTCCGCCTATCTACGCTACCTTGAGGCGCTCGGCGAGGAGATCGGCAAGATTCCCGATGGACTCTATCCGGGTGACTATCTGAAGCCGGTAGGACGGGCGCTTGCCTCCGAGTATGGCGACAGGCTGCGCGCAATGAGCGAAGCGCAATGGCTGCCAATCGTGCGCGGCAAAGCCATTGCCATGATGATGGAGGAGATCAAGGACGATCTGGCCGCCTTGGATATCAAGCACGACGTGTTTTTCTCCGAACGCTCCTTAATCGATGGTGGCGCCAACAAAGTTACTGAGACGATCGACTTTCTGCGCTCGCGCTGCGATGTCTACGAAGGTCGCTTGCCCCCGCCAAAGGGGGCGGCCGTGGAAGACTGGGAAGATCGCGAGCAGTTGTTGTTCCGTGCTACCGCTTTTGGCGACGACGTCGATCGTCCCCTGATCAAATCGGACGGCTCCTATACCTATTTCGCCACCGACATCGCCAACCACAAGAACAGGTTCGACCGTGGTTTTGCCGATCTGATCGATGTGTTCGGCGCCGATCACGGCGGCTACGTCAAGCGGATGCAAGCGGCGGTAAAGGCCGTTACCGCCGGGCGGGCGACGCTTGACGTCAAGATCGTCCAGCTCGTGAGACTCTTGCGCAACGGCGAACCGGTGAAGATGTCAAAACGCTCCGGCGATTTCGTTACCTTGCGCGAGGTGGTCGATGAGGTCGGCAAAGATGCCGTCCGCTTCATGATGCTTTATCGCAAGAATGACGCGGTTCTGGATTTCGACCTCGCCCGGGTGCTCGAGCAGACGCGCGACAACCCGGTTTTCTACGTCCAGTACGGTCATGCGCGGGGGCATTCGATCTTTCGCAGGGCCAGGGAGGAGGTGCTGCCCGACTTGCCGAAGCAAGCGGACGCGCGGATGAAATACCTCGGCAGTGCCGCCGTGGAGCGACTGACCGACCCGGCTGAGCTCGACCTGCTCAAGCGGCTCGCTTTGTATCCCCGGATGATCGAGGGAGCCGCAAGCGCGCACGAGCCACACCGAATCGCTTTTTACCTCTATGATCTCGCCAGCGAGTTTCACGCACTTTGGAATAAGGGGCACGATTTGCCCAATTTACGCTTTATTATCAACGATGATGCAGGGATGACCAAGGCGCGGCTGGCGATGGTCCAGGCCGTGGTTTCGGTTCTGGCATCGGGGCTGGCCATTTTGGGCGTCCACGCTCCGGACGAAATGCGGTAGTCTGAAGGTCGCCCATATATGCACCTGAGGCGCATCCGGGAGGGGAGCCGGTTTCGCCGTAAATTTGAGGGGGCCGTTTTCCCGAGGGAACGCATCATCGCGATGGCTGATCGATATCAGGACCGACGTTTTCCCGCTGGCAATTTCGATGACGGCGGCGATCAACGTGGCTCGGGACAGGACGACAATGATCCCTTGGCCGAGCTCGCCCGGCTGATCGGACAGACCGATCAGTTCGGCAACGTGGCACGCGCCAGTTCGCCTCGGCGGGCCACTCCACGCGATAGATATCAGCCCCAACACGAACCATCGCCTGCCGAGGATGAACCGCAGCCTTCCCCGGGACCACCGCCGTGGATACGGCGCGCCAACGCGCGGGTCATCCAGCGAGAGATCGAAAGAGAGATGCCGGCCGAAGACGAGTATCCGGCCTCGGTACACCCGGTGCACCGCTATGCACAGCCGACTGCGCCTGACGAAGAGTATCTCAAGGAAGAGCCGGCATACGAGGAAGCGGAACGGCAACCGGATGCCTCACGCTACGACGAAGCGCTATACGACCAGATCGACACCGGCGTGCAGGATTACCAGCGCGAACCGGCCTATCCGGACGATCCCTACGCCTATCAGGACGGCCATGATGAAGAAGCCGATCGGCGGGTGGCCGGCCGTCGCGGCAAGTTGTTCACGGTTGTCGCCGTTCTCGCGCTCGCCGTGGTGGGAACGGGTGCTGCGTTTGCCTATCGCACCTATTTCAACGCCGCGCGGAGCAGCGAGCCGCCGATCATCAGGGCTGACAACAGCCCGACCAAGATCGTGCCCGCCCCCGGCGACAACGTTGCCAAGTCGCCGGATCGCATGCCTTCCGGCGACGGCACCGAGAAAATTGTCTCTCGCGAGGAGACGCCGATCGATATCAACAGATCGGGCGCCCCCCGCATCATATTTCCGCCGCTGAACCAGAATCCCAACCCGCCGGCAGGGCCCAGCACCTCCACCAGCACGATGCCTCCGGTGGACACCGCTGGCGGCACCGCGCCGAACAATGGCACGTTGCCTAACGGCGAGCCGCACAAGATCAAGACCTTCCCGGTGCGTGGAGACCAGCCCGACAGCGCCGCGGTGCCCGTTGCGGTTTCGCCGCCGGCGCCGCCGAAGCCCACGGCAGCTCCCAAGGCCGCAGCGCCGGCGACGCGCGTGGCAACACCGGCCCCGGCCAATGCGCCGCTGTCGCTTTCGCCCGATGCCCCGCCGCCTGCCGCCGATGCGCACAGTCGCCTTGCAACGACCACGCCTAATACGGCGCCGACCGCTCCCGTCGCGACTAGCGGCGGATATCTCGTGCAGGTGGCCTCGCAGCGAAACGAATCCGATGCACAGGCCACCTTCAAGACTTTGCAGAGCAAGTACCCATCGGTCCTGGGGTCGCAAACTCCTCTGATCAAGCGTGCCGACCTTGGAGAAAAGGGCGTCTACTACCGCGCCATGGTCGGGCCATTCGGCACGCCCGAGGAAGCCGCCCAGTTCTGCGGCAGCCTGAAGAGCGCGGGCGGCCAGTGCATCATCCAGAAGAATTAGCCGGCCTTTCCTTGACCCTCGCGCCGGGCGCGGGCTATTCGGCCGCATCATGAAAGCTTTCATTGCAGGCGTTGCGGGAACGGAACTCAGCACCGAAGAGCGCTCATTTTTTCGGTCGGAACGGCCCTGGGGCTTCATCCTGTTCAAACGAAATGTTGAAACTCCAACGCAAATTGCGGCGTTGACCGGGCAATTGCGCGAAGCGCTTGGCGAACCGGAGGTTCCGATTTTCATCGATCAAGAGGGGGGCCGGGTGCAGCGACTGGGTCCGCCGAATTGGTCAAGCTATCCGGCGGGCGCCGTTTTCGGCCAACTTTATGACATCGCCCCAGCCATGGGTGTGACCGCAGCGCGCTTGAGCGCGCGCCTGATAGCCGATGACCTCCAAAGGATTGGCGTCACCGTCGATTGCCTGCCACTGGCAGATGTTCCCGCACCTGGCGCCGACGCAGTCATCGGTGATCGTGCTTACGGTACCGAGCCGGGCAAGGTTGCGGCAATCGCCCGCGCCGTGGCGGAGGGATTGGAGCAAGGTGGTATATTACCTGTCGTCAAGCACATCCCCGGGCATGGCAGGGCAGCCGCCGACACTCATTTCAGACTTCCGGTGGTTGACGCGCCCAAGAAGGAACTGGAAACGACGGATTTCGCGGCGTTCCGGCCGCTGGCTGACCTTCCAATGGCGATGACCGCCCATGTTGTGTTTCGCGCCTACGACCCCGTCCAACCGGCGACGACTTCTGCGACAATCATCGAACGGGTGATTCGCCGCTTGATCGGGTTTCAGGGGCTGTTGATGAGTGATGATGTTTCGATGAACGCCTTGGCCGGATCGATCGCCGAGCGAACGCGAGCCATCTTCGCGGCTGGCTGTGACGTCGTTCTGCATTGTAACGGCAAAATGACCGAGATGAGAGATGTCGCCCGTGAGGCGCCCGAATTGTCCGGCCAAGCGTTGCAGCGCGCCAAGCGAGCGTTGGCCGTCCGCAAAGCAGCAAAGCCATTCGATCGGGCGGCGGCGCGGGCAGAGCTTGACGCTCTGGTCAAACGGTTGGGAGCGGCGGGCGCATGACCGCGGAGATTTTGTCCTTTGAAACGGGCCGGCCGGCCGAGCTTGGCGAGGGCGAGCCATCGCTGGTCGTCGACGTCGAGGGCTATGAAGGACCGCTCGACCTGCTGCTTGCACTGGCGCGGCAGCAGAAGGTCGATCTCGCCAAGATTTCAATTCTGGCGCTGGCGGATCAGTATTTGCGGTTCATTGAAGCGGCACGAAAAATCCGTCTCGAGCTTGCCGCCGACTATCTCGTGATGGCAGCCTGGCTCGCCTTTCTGAAGTCGCGCCTCTTGCTGCCGGAGCCGCCGGCTGCCGAAGGTCCGAGCGCCGAGGAAATGGCAACCGCGCTCGCCAACCGGCTGCGCCGGCTCGAAGCGATCCGGGACGCCTCCAATCGGCTGATGAATCGGCCGCAATTGCTGCGCGATATTTTTCCGCGCGGGAATCCGGAAACTATCGCCGAGATCCGACATCCCCGATACACCGCCACGCTGTTCGATTTGCTCACCGCCTATGCCGCGCAGCGCCAGCAGCGCGTGCTGGCAAGCGTGCATCTGGTCCGGCGCACGGTATGGTCGCTCACCGAGGCGAGAGCTTCGCTCGAGCGCCTGATCGGACTTGCCGAAGATTGGAGCTGCCTCGACGATTATCTTCTGGCCTATGTGGTCGAACCCTCGCAACGCGCGACCGTGTTTGCTTCAAGCCTGGCCGCGGCGCTTGAACTGGTTCGTGAAGGCGAGATGGAACTCAACCAGAAAGAGGCTTTCGCGCCGCTTTATTTTCGAAAGCGTTCGCCGCAGCCGCCCGATGCCGCGGCGGCGCCGGATTTGTAAGTGCAACAAGGAGACCGTGCCATGGCGAGCCTGGCGGAGAAACGCATGGACGAGGCCGAGGACGCTCCCGTCAATCCGCAGGCGCGGCCCGAGGAACTGCGGCTGCTGGAAGCGCTGCTGTTTGCGTCGGCCGAGCCGCTCGATCTCGCGACCCTTGCCAGGAACATGCCGGATGGTGTGGATATCAAGGCGGCGCTCACACAGCTGCAGGCCGACTACGCGCAGCGTGGGGTGAATCTGGTTCGTATTGCCAACAAATGGACGTTCCGTACCGCGAGCGATTTGTCGTGGCTAATGACGCGGGAGAGCACCGAGACGCGGCGGCTTTCGCGCGCGGCAATCGAAGTGCTCGCGATCATCGCCTACCATCAGCCGGTGACGCGGACAGAGATCGAGGAAATCCGCGGGGTCATTACTTCCAAGGGAACGCTCGACGTGTTGCTGGAGACCGGCTGGATCAGACCCCGCGGCCGTCGCAAGACGCCCGGCCGGCCGCTCACCTTTGGAACCACGGAAGCCTTCCTGTCGCAATTCAGTCTCGAAGCGCTCGGTGACCTGCCGGGGCTCGAAGAGTTGAGGGGGACAGGCCTTCTGGATTCGCGCCTGCCGACCAGCTTCAGCATCCCGACGCCGTCGGACGACCCGGCGTTGCGTGAAGACGAGGAACCTCTCGAGGCCGGCGATCTGGACCTGGCGTTATTGCCACCGACCGAGCCCGAAGGCGGCGGCAATAGCTAGATTCCAGCCTGGAATAAAACTCAACAACGCGCAGTAACGATAGCGATAATACGTAAGGCGGACAGCGATTTGCCGGGTGGGGGGTCCTTGTTTTTGGCACCTTGCGGGCCTACTTTCCGGCTAAGAAATGGGCCGGAGAGCCGGCCGCTTTGGAGGGTTGCAGGATGGGTTCGCTTAGTATTTGGCACTGGATCGTGGTGATCGCAGTCGTCCTGCTATTGTTCGGCCGCGGCAAGATTTCCGATCTGATGGGTGACGTCGCCCAGGGTATCAAGGCCTTCAAGAAGGGCATGCGCGAGGACGACACCGCAGCGCTCGATAAATCCGAGCCCGCGAAATCCATCGAACACAACTCCGCGTCGTCCACGACGTCGACGCGGTCGGATGTCGGCAGCAAGGCCGTCTGAACCAAGGCCGAATGAGACGCGGGCGACCCCGATGCCGGAGACGGGAGGGGCGGTCTCGCTTGAGCGGAATCTTTCATGTTCGACATCGGCTGGAGTGAATTTGTCCTCATCGCGGTTGTCGCGCTGATCGCCATCGGCCCAAAGGAGCTGCCCGGCGTGCTGCGCGCGCTGGGACAATGGATGGGCAAGGCGCGCAAGATGGCCGCCGAATTCCAGAGCCAGTTCCAGGAGGCTATGCGCGAGGCCGAGATGGCCGACCTCAAGAAGAGCTTTGACGAGGTGAGGGAAGCCGCGAGCGGTTTGACCTCCGGCAACATCATGACGTCGCTGCATAAGGATGTTACCGACGCGTTCAAGATCGACGATGTCGATAAGCCGTCCGCCGCAACCGAACCTCCGACGGCGACGGCACCCGAAGCTCCGAAGGCCGAACTCAGCGCTGCCACTGAGCCGCTCGTCATTACGCCTGCGGAGTTGCCGCGACAGGATGAGCCCGCCGCGCTCGAGGATCGCAAGGACGCCAAAGCGTCATGACAGATGCAGACATCGAGGCCAGCAAGGCGCCGTTGCTCGATCATCTGATCGAGCTGCGCGCACGCCTGATCAAGTCGCTGCTCGGGTTCGGCGTCGCCTTCATCTGCTGTTTCTTTTTTGCCAAACAGATCTACAACGTGCTGGTCTGGCCGTTCGTCTGGGTGGCGGGCGCGGAGAACTCGAAGTTCATCTACACCGCCCTTCTGGAATATTTCATCACGCAATTGAAGCTGGCGCTGTTCGGTGCCGCTTTCATCTCGTTTCCGGTCGTGGCGACCCAGATCTACAAATTCGTCGCGCCCGGCCTTTACCGGCATGAACGCAATGCGTTCCTGCCGTATCTGATCGCTACCCCGGTCTTCTTCATGTTGGGCGCGATGCTGGTCTACTTCGTCGTATTTCCGATGCTGATCCGCTTTTCGCTCGGCATGCAGCAAATGGGCGGCCCGGAGTCCGCTCAGATCGAACTGTTGCCGAAGGTAGGCGAATATCTGTCGCTGATGATGTCCCTGATCTTCGCCTTCGGCATCGCTTTCCAGCTCCCGGTGATTCTGACCCTGCTCGGACGCGTCGGCATCATCACCTCCGAAATGCTGCGCAGCAAACGCCGCTATTTCATCGTCGTTGCCTTTATCATCGCTGCCGTGCTCACGCCGCCCGACGTGCTCAGCCAATCCTCGCTCGCGCTGCCGCTGCTTGCGCTTTACGAGGGATCGATCATCGCCGTGCGCATTGTGGAGAAGAAGGCCGCGGCCGCGCGAGCCTCTACCGGCGGCGCCGCCTCGGCCGCCAAGCCGGCCGAGTAGACGCCTTTCGCTATATCATCACGGCCTATTCGGAATGATTCGTCGTGCCCGGGCTTGCCCAGGCTTGACCCGGGCATCCCTGAGTTGGTCTAAGGCGCAAGGATGTGGATGGCCGGGCTGCCTTCGCCCGACCATGACGGGAAATTCAGTCATGCATGACATCAAGGCGATCCGCGACGACCCCAAGGCCTTTGACGCTAGCTTGAAACGACGAGGACTGCCGCCGATGTCGTCCTCGCTGCTTGCGATCGACGAGAAGCGCCGTGCGGCGATTCTGGCTTCAGAGCAGGCCCAGGCACGCCGTAACGCGGCCTCGAAGGAAATTGGCGAGGCCAAGAAGGCCAAGGACGAGGCGCGCGCGGCAAAACTGATGAGCGAGGTCGCCGAACTGAAGACCCGACTGCCGGAGCTGGAGCAGGCGGCGAAATCGGCCGATGAAGAGCTTTTCAACGAACTCGCCCCGATTCCGAACCTGCCGTTACCCGCGCCCGAGGTTCCCGACGGGACGGATGAGCATGGCAATGTGCAGCGCCATGTGTTCGGCAAACCGCGCGACTACGGCTTTGCGCCAAAACCGCATGACGATCTGGGCGAAACGCTTGGCCTGATGGATTTCGAGGTCGCCGCCAAGCTCAGCGGGGCGCGGTTCGTCGTGTTGAAAAAAGGGCTCGCGCGGCTTGAGCGCGCGATCGGTCAATTCATGCTCGACCTCCATACAAGCGAGCACGGCTATAACGAGGTCAATCCGCCGCTGCTGGTTCGCAACGACGTGATGTTCGGTACAGGACAGCTGCCCAAGTTCGAAGATGACCAGTTCTGGGCTATCAAGGGCGAGCTGTTGGCCGCCCCTGACGAGAGGCTGAGAAGCGAACGCCTCGGCCTGATCCCCACCGCGGAAGTTGCGCTGACCAACCTCGTGCGCGAATCCATCGTTGACGAAAAGCAGTTGCCGATGCGGCTGACCGCGCTGACGCCATGTTTTCGCGCGGAGGCGGGTGCTGCGGGGAAGGACACGCGCGGCATGATCCGACAACACCAGTTCAACAAGGTGGAACTGGTTTCGATCGCCACGCCCGAAACCAGCAAGGACGAGCACGAGCGGATGCTGGCATGCGCGGAGGAAGCGCTGCGGCGCCTCGATCTGCACTACCGCGTCATGACATTGTGCGCCGGCGACATGGGCTTTTCGGCGCAGAAGACCTATGACATCGAGGTCTGGATGCCCGGGCAGGGCGAAGGCGGTGCATACAGGGAAATTTCGAGCTGTTCGGTGTGCGGCGAGTTCCAGGCGCGCCGCATGGACGCACGCTACCGCGCCAGCGACGGCAAGCCGCGCTTCGTGCACACGCTGAACGGTTCCGGCACTGCGGTCGGGCGCGCGCTGATTGCCGTCATGGAAACCTATCAGCAACAGGGCGGCTCAATCGCGGTTCCCGATGTGTTGCAACCCTATATGGCCGGCCTGAAAGTCATCGAGCACGCAAAATAGATTTTTTGGCGCCTGTTGCGCCGCGGACATTGCGAAGACGAAGTCTGCCGGTATGTTCTCTTTGCCGCGCGCATTGAGAGCAGTACCGATGGCTCTGCATCGCGACATCTTCTGGTTAGGCAGACAATGGGCCGTGACGGGTTCCGGCATGCAGGCCGTCGACCAGCGGCTCAGAGGCATGTTCGATATCGAGGCGTCCCTTGTCTGGGAGGACGGCATCGTGGAGCGCACGCGCGCGCTCGCCTGGCTCAACATCGTGGACTTCGACAAGGCGCTTGAAGTCGCACGCGCCCGCTATCCGGCGCCGGAGCGGAGAACCCTTTCCCTGGTGGAGAGCGTGCTGGAGTTGATCCAGCCGAAAGGGGCGGGTCCCGCCGAACCAGAGGCGCCGCCGGCCGAAATCCCCCCGCAGGCGCGTGAGCCTGACGTCACTGAGCCGCAGCGGCCGGCACCTCGTCTGCTCGTCATGCGGGTCGAACATGCTTCCGCAAAATTCCTGCCCTTGTGGCGCGTTCGACGTGGGACACTAGGCCGTTAGTCCTGCCGCTTTCGCCTGAACTTGGATATTTTCGAGATGACGGGTTTGCCTCGATCTCGATCAACGGATAAGACGGCGCCTGAAAGCCGCAAGGATTCGGCCGAGAAGGGTTTGGTGGGATGCGAATTCTCTGCACCAACGATGACGGCATCCACGCACCGGGATTGAAGGTCGTTGAGGAAATCGCAGGCGCGCTGTCCGACGATGTCTGGATCGTGGCACCCGAGCTCGACCAATCCGGCGTCTCGCATTCGCTCTCGCTCAACGATCCGCTGCGGTTGCGCGAGGTTGGCCCGCGCCACTTTGCCGTCCGCGGCACGCCGACAGACTGCGTCATCATGGGCGCACATCACCTTCTCAAGCCCACCATGCCCGATATCGTGCTGTCGGGCGTCAACAAAGGGCGCAACGTCGCTGAGGATGTCGTCTATTCGGGCACCATTGCCGGCGCGCTCGAGGGCACCATTCTGGGCTTGCCGTCGTTTGCGTTGTCGCAGGAATTTTCCATGCAAACCCGCGACCAGCCGCTTTGGGAAACCGCGCTGCAGTTCGGTCCACCGATCATTCGCAAGGTGATCCAGGCTGGAATCCCCAAGAACACCGTCATCAACGTGAACTTCCCCTCGCGCGCGCCGCACGATGTTGCGGGCATCCGCGTGACGCGGCAGGGCAAGCGCAATCTCGGTTTCCTCAAGGTCGATCAGCGCCGTGACGGCCGCGGCAATCCATATTTCTGGATTAGTTTCGAGCGAGCCGCGATGCTGGATACGCCGGAGGAGGGCACAGATCTCGCAGCACTCGCCGCCGGCTATATCTCGGTGACGCCTCTGAGGCTCGATCGTACCGACGAGGCGTTCTCGCAGGAGCTCACCGAGATGTTGAAATGATGCGAGGCGTGGCGCATCTGCCCGCGCCGATGACGACGGGCTATTGTTGCGCTTTCGAACTACGCAGCACCGAGTCGATCATCTTCTCCAGAATCTCGATCTGGAACGGCTTTTGTAACGACGGACGATCGCGATATTCCTCGGGCAGGCCCGAGAAGCCGTAACCTGTCGCGAAGATGAAAGGCCGATCGCGAGCTTTCAGAAGGTCCGCGACCGGCGAAATCACCTTCCCATTGACATTGACGTCAAGGATCGCGAGATCGAAAAAGGTAGTTTCGGCCAGACGCATGGCTTCGCCGATCTCACCGGCCTCGGCCGCGATCGTGAAGCCGAGTTCCTTCAGCATGTCGGCAACCATCATCCTGATCATGACCTCGTCTTCGACCAGGAAAACGGAGCCGCGCGGCGGGCGTGTCGCAATCACGTTATCAGTCCTTGCCCGTTCCGGGCTCGCAGTAAGGCATAGCTCATGGAACCCAACCAAGATAACCGCTCGGCAGCCCGACCGCCATGGCCGTGGGGGTTGACCCCAGTTTGAATTTGCCGGCTTTGAAGCGGCCAATGCTAGAATTGGCTACCAGGTTGAGTCCGAGATGCCCGCAAAGCACAGTCCTCCCGAAAAGATGATGTTCCAGCTAATCCTGCGCCGGCGCGGGATCAGCGACCAGCCCGTGCTCCGCGCCATGGAGGGAGTGCCTCGGGAGCTGTTCGTCGACCCCTCCGACCGCGCCAACGCCTACCGCGACAGCGCTCTCGGCATTGCCTGTGGGCAGACCATCAGCCAGCCCTTCGTGGTGGCTTATATGACGGAGCAGCTGCGTTTGCAGAAGAGCCATCGCGTGCTGGAAATTGGCACGGGGTCCGGATACCAGGCCGCGATCCTGTCGCTGCTGGCGGGTAGCGTGGTGACCATCGAACGATACCGGACGCTCGCCGACGACGCCCGCAAGCGTTTGGCGGAGCTTGGCTACGACAATATCGAGGTGATCGTCGGGGATGGCCTCAACCTTCCGCCTGAGCTTGGTCAATTCGACCGGATCATCGTCACCGCTGCCATGGAACAAATCCCATCCAGCCTGACCGAGCGGCTCAATCCGGGGGGCATCCTGATCGCCCCCGTAGGTCCGCATCACGGCATCCAGACCCTCGTTCGCGTCAACCGGACCGACGCTGGATTGCAGCAGAAGGAGCTTGTCGACGTCCGATTTGTTCCGGCTTTACCGGGCATTGCCAAGGAGCTTTAGAAAGGAGCTTTAAGGCTGGTCCAAATCCGGATCGGCTGTCCGGCCAACGCCTTATCAAAAAGCTTAAGCGGTTGTTTACTGGGGACGTGTTTACTCAAAACCGTCGTTAGTTGCGTACGAGTGAGTAACCATGTCCCGTGCCGCCGGGTTTTCGTGGCGCCGGGTGCCGCACCTTGCGGCGCTGGCGCTGGTCGCGTTGGGGGTTGCCGGTTGCAGCGGCGACATGTCGACGCGGTTTTCACAAAGTTCTTGGTCAAATCCCTTTGGCTACCAGCCTGAGGCAACCGGCGCGGTGCCGGCTCAGCCGGTCGAGCGGCGCGAATTGCCGCAATATGCCCGCCCGCAATCGACCTACCAATCCTCCGCCCTGCCTCCGCCTGCCATCGGGGCGCCCCAGTCTTATCCTGCGCGGGGGGACGCCGGGCATGGGCTGACGTCCTACGCTCCGCCGACCCGGCCCAAGCTTGAAACCACCGGCACTGTGCCGCCCCGATCCATAGCAGCGGCCCATCCCGAGCGAGGTACCACGATCATCGTTGGTACCAGCGATACCCTCGAAGTGTTGGCGCACCGCTACCACGTTACGCCCGCAGCCATCCTGGCCGCCAACGGCTACAAGGGGCCGCGGACGCTCTCGCCGGGCCAGCAGTTGATCATTCCTCATTCGGGGAGCGTCGCGGCGGTTGCGCCCGCATCGTCCGGCACGCCGGGCAGGATTGTTGCGAGCGCAGCTCCCAGCGTTCACGTCGTCAATTCAGGCGAGACGCTGGCCGGGATTGCGCGTCGCAATCATATCTCGGTCGCCGAACTTGCAAGGGCCAACAATCTTGATCGTTCAGCCCGGCTCAAGCTCGGCACCAGGCTGACCGTGCCTGCTGCGAAGACCGCAGATGCGGCGTCCACGGCAACGGAGCTTCCCGTCATCCAGTCGGCGGCAGCAACATCGCTACCGCCGACCAGCAAGGTGGCTGCGGCCGCACCGCAGCAGATCGTGCGTTTGGCGCAGGCCAATCCTGCGCCGGAGCAGGTGGAAACCAATCCGGCGATCAAGCCGGGCGAGGCCACCGGCGCGCTGCCGACCTTCCGTTGGCCGGTGCGCGGCAAGGTGATCACGGGCTATGGCGCCAAGACCAATGGCAAGGCCAACGACGGCATCAACCTTGCCGTGCCCGAGGGCACTCCGGTGAAGGCGGCCGAGGACGGCGTCGTCGCCTATTCCGGAAACGAACTGAAGGGGTACGGCAATCTCGTGCTGGTTCGGCATGCCAACGGCTATGTCACCGCATATGCCCATGCGAGTGAGTTGTTGGTCAAGCGCGGGGACCTCATCAAGCGCGGCCAGGTGATTGCCAAATCGGGTCAGTCGGGCGAGGTGGGGTCGCCGCAGCTCCACTTCGAGATCCGCAAGGGATCCACGCCCGTTGACCCCCTTCAATTCCTCAACGGAGCCTGATTTCCGTTTGCGCGCCCGGCGGTGCGACAGGGCATTGCGCGGACTATTTGCCACTCAGCCGCACACCGAGCCGTCCCGCCAGCTCCTGCGTGAATTGCCAGGCGACGCGTCCTGAGCGCGAGCCGCGCGTGGTCGACCATTCCAGTGCCTCGCGCTCGAGCTCGTCCTCGGAAAGCTTGATGCCATAATGGTCACAATAGCCTTTGACCATTGCAAGATACTCGTCCTGGCTGCAGCGGTGAAAGCCAAGCCAAAGCCCGAAACGATCAGAGAGCGAGACCTTCTCTTCAACCGCGTCGCCCGGGTTGATTGCGGTCGAACGCTCGTTCTCGATCATCTCGCGCGCCAGGAGATGCCGCCGGTTGGAGGTGGCGTAAAGAATGACATTGTCCGGGCGACCTTCAATGCCGCCTTCAAGCACCGCCTTGAGCGACTTATAGGAGGCGTCGTTGCCGTCAAACGAAAGATCATCGCAAAACACGATGAACCGGAACGGCGCGGTTCGCAGCAAATCCATCAGCGCCGGCAGGCTCTCGATATCCTCGCGGTGGATTTCGATCAGCTTCAACCGATCATGTGGCCTGCGGTCGAGATTGATGCTGGCGTGTGCCGCTTTTACCAGCGATGATTTGCCCATTCCGCGCGCCCCCCACAGCAGCGCATTGTTGGCTGGCAGCCCACTGGCGAAACGCTCGGTGTTCTCGATCAGGATGTCGCGCATCCGATCGATGCCCTTGAGCAGGCCGATTTCGACGCGGCTGACGCGAACCACCTCGGTCAGCCTGCCGTTGGGGTGCCAGACGAACGCATCGGCATTGCCGAACGATTCGGCGCGAACGGGCGGCAGCGCGCTTGCCGACAGGTGGGCGGCAATAACCTCCAGCGCGCGCGCGATCCGACCCGGCTCACCGTCGGCAAGCAGGCTGGCCTGCCGTTTTGCCGGTACTTTCGCAGGTCCGCTTGCAGGGTCCCCCTGGGATGGCCGGCGCCCGGATTTGCGGGGTTTTTTCGACATGGTTGAAGTTCCTACAGCGCAGCCTTATCGGGCCTGAGGCGGTCCCGCAAGCGGGGCAAAGTCGGCCCTTGAGCTGCCTCTTGGGCATCATTGCAATTGGGACCGCGGCCGCTATAGTCCGCGCAAATTTGGCAGGACCAGCCGCGGCGAAAAGCGGCCGGCCGGCTCCTTTCCGCGTCACGAGGACAGTCCTGATGTTGATTACCCCTGCGTTTGCCCAGGCCGCGGCCGGCGGCGATACCAACAGCATGTTGATCTCGCTTCTGCCGTTCGCGCTGATCTTTGTGATCATGTATTTCCTGATTCTGCGGCCGCAGCAGAGGAAGGTGAAGGACCACGCCGAGCTCGTCAAAAACATCCGCCGCGGCGACACCATCGTGACCTCGGGCGGCCTGGTCGGCAAGGTGACCAAGGTGGTCGATGACGACCAGATCGAATTCGAAATCTCCGACGGCGTCCGCGTCCGCCAGATGCGGCAGATGATCTCCGGCGTGCGCTCCAAGGGAGAGCCCGCCAAGGACGAGACGTCCGCGAGCTGACGCCAGCGCGCGCAAGGCGCCGCATTTTCTCTGGGACCTGACGAGTTATCTCGATGTTGTATTTCACGCGGTGGAAGGCGCTCGGCATTATCCTGATAGCGCTGGTGGTGTGCCTGTTCGCGGTGCCAAATTTCTTCCCGGAAGCCACCGTCAAAGGCTGGCCGCTCTGGGCGCAGCGCCGTCTCGTGCTCGGCCTCGACCTGCAGGGCGGCTCCTACCTGCTGCTCGAGGTGGATTCCAATTACGTGAAGAAGGAAAAGCTCGACCAGGTGCGCGATGACGTGCGTCGGACGCTGCGTGACGCAAAAATCGGCTACACCGGCCTTGCGACACGCAACGATGCGGTCGAGGTGCACATCAGCAGGGAAAGCGACCAACAAAACGCGCTTTCAAAGTTGCGCGAATTGTCGCAGCCCCTCGGCGGCCTGCTCGGCTCCAGCGGGCAGCGCTCGCTTGATGTGAGCGATGCCGGCTCCGGCGTGATCCGGCTCAGCGTTCCGCAGGCCGCCATTACCGAACGAATCCGGCAGACCATTGAGCAGTCGATCCAGATTGTTGAAAAACGGGTCAATCAGCTTGGCACCGTCGAACCGTTGATCCAGCGCCAGGGTACCGACCGCATTCTGGTCCAGGTGCCGGGCCTGCAGGATCCGACCCAGCTCAAGACCATCCTGGGCAAGACGGCGAAGATGGAATTCCGCATGGTCGATACCACCGTGCCGCCAGATCAGGCGCAGCAAGGCCGGTTGCCCCCGGACGCCGAGCTGTTGATGAGCGCGTCCTCTCCCAAGGTGCCCTATGTCGTCAAAAGACAGGTACTCGTCTCGGGCGGGGACCTGACCGATGCCCAGCAGGGCTTCGACCAGCGCACCGGCGAGGCGATCGTGAATTTCCGCTTCAACACTACGGGCTCGCGCAAATTCGCCCAGGCCACGCTCGAAAATGTCGGACAACCCTTTGCTATCGTGCTCGACAACGAGGTCATTTCCGCGCCCGTCATTCGCGAGCCGATCACCGGTGGTTCGGGACAGATTTCCGGCAATTTCACCGTGCAGTCGGCAAACGAACTGGCGATCCTGTTACGGGCGGGCGCGTTGCCGGCGCCGCTGACGATCATCGAGGAACGGACGGTCGGGCCGGGATTGGGCCAGGACTCGATCGAAAAGGGTAAACTCGCAGCCTATGTCGGCGCGATCATGGTGGTCGTCTTCATGCTCATGACCTACCGGCTGTTCGGACTATTCGCCAACATCGCCGTGATCATCAACGTTGCGATGATCTTTGGTCTGCTGTCGCTCCTGAACGCGACGCTGACCTTGCCCGGGATTGCCGGCGTCGTGTTGACCGTGGGTATTGCGGTCGATTCAAACGTGCTGATCTATGAGCGTATTCGCGAGGAATTGCGCGGTGGCCGCACGCCGATCTCCGCGATCGATGCCGGCTTCAAGCGCGCGCTCTCGACGATCCTTGATTCCAACATCACCACCTTCATCGCGGCGGCCGTGCTCTTCTTCAGCGGCACCGGTCCGGTACGCGGCTTTGCGGTAACGCTCGGTATTGGCATTCTGACCACGGTTTTCACTGCCTTCACCCTGACCCGCCTGATCGTGGCAGGGTGGGTATGGTGGAAACGACCGCAGAGCGTGCCGATCTAGGGAGTCTCGTAAGGCTGTGACCCAAATCGTTCTTATCTCCCTCGGCGTGCTGATTGCCGTCCTGTCCGTGGTCAGTGCGCTTGGCATTCTTCCATCGCTCCGGATCGTGCCGGACGACACGCATTTCGATTTCACGCAATTCCGTCGTGTTTCGTTCCCCATCTCGGCGGCGCTTTCGATTGTTGCGATCACGCTGTTCTTTACTCACGGCCTGAACCTCGGCATCGACTTCAAGGGGGGTACCTTGATGGAGGTGAGGGCCAAGTCGGGAACCGCCGAACTCGGCCCGATGCGTGCGACGCTCAGCACATTGGGGCTCGGCGACATCCAGTTGCAGCAGTTCGGCGGGCCGGCCGAGGTTCTGATCCGCGTTGCTGAGCAGCCAGGGGGCGACGCCGCCCAGCAGGAGGCAGTCGCAAAGATTCGCGAAGCGCTCGGCGATGCCGTCGAATATCGCCGCGTCGAGGTGGTGGGACCGCGCGTCTCCAACGAGCTTCTGGCCTACGGCACGACCGGTCTGATGGCGGCGATTGCCGCCATCCTGATCTATCTCTGGTTCCGCTTCGAATGGCAGTTCGCGCTCGGCGCCATGATCGCCAACGTGCACGATATCGTGCTGACGATAGGCTTCATGTCGATCTCCCAGGTCGATTTCGACCTGACGAGTATCGCGGCCTTGCTGACCATCCTGGGTTATTCCCTCAACGACACCGTCGTGATCTACGACCGTATCCGCGAGATGCTGCGCCGCTACAAGAAAATGCCGATGCCGCAGCTCCTCAACGAATCCATCAACTCCACCCTGTCGCGCTCGATCATTACTCACGTCACGGTAACGCTTGCCTTGCTGGCGCTGTTGTTGTTCGGCGGTCAGGCCATCCACAGCTTCACCGCCGTGATGATGTTTGGTGTGGTGCTGGTAGGGACCTACACTTCGATTTTCATTGCGGCTCCGATCCTGATCTATCTGGGCGTCGGCACCAGCCGGGCTGACGCGCCGGACACGCCAGCAAGGAAGCCGGACACGCCGGCAAAGAAGCCGGGTACGCCGGGTACGCCGGCAAAAAAATAGCGATGCCCATGCCCTCGGACGCTCCCCATCTTCCGAGGTCGGCACCGATCGATGCGTACGGCAAGGGCGGCTTCGTCTTCGCCGGAATGTCGCACCGGGGGTCGCTGCTTTGCCTGCCGGACGCGATCTGGGCCTGGGATGTCTTGAGGCCGGAGCAGATCGACAAATATTCGCTCGAGCGGATCTTTTCTGCCGCCGCCGGGATCGACACGCTGATTCTCGGCACGGGCGGCACGGTTTGGCTGCCGCCCTCCGACCTGCGTGCTTCCCTTCGCACGGTACAGGTGGTCTTGGAGGCGATGCAGACGGGACCTGCGGTCCGCACCTACAACATCATGATCGGCGAGCGTCGGCGCGTCGCGGCCGCCCTGATCGCCGTACCATGAGCAGCAGTTCCGACATGGACGCGGCCATCTTCTGCGCCGATCTCGTGCGCAGCCATGATTTTGCCCGCTATGCTTCGACGCTGTTTGTGCCGCCCGAAAGGCGGCGCGCCCTATTTGCGCTCTTTGCCTTTAACGTCGAGATCGTTCGTGTGCGCGACCAGATCAGCCAGCCGCTGCCGGGCGAAGTGCGCCTGCAATGGTGGTCGGATATGCTCGCGGGCAAAGGTCATGGCGGCGTCGAAGGCAACTCGGTTGCCTCGGAATTGCTGCTGGCGGTCCGTCATTTTCGCCTGCCGGTCGAGCGGCTGTCGCGTATGATCGACGAGCACCAGTTCGATTTGTACAATGACCCGATGCCTACCCTGGCGGCACTGGAAGGCTATGTCACCGATACTGCATCGGCGCTTTTCGCTATGGCTGGGAGGATCGCCGGGTCGAGAGCGGACGAGATTGACCATCTCGCCCGGCACGCAGGTCTGGCGCAGGGGTTCGCTTCTGTGATCGCGACGCTGCCTCGCGACGCCGCGCGCCGCCAGTTGTTCCTTCCTCTGCAACTGCTGGATGCTCACGGCGGTAGCTTGGACGACGTGTTCGCCGGCAAGCAAACGCCGAGAGTCCGCGCCGCCATCGACCAGCTGCTGGGCGAGGCACGCCAACATCTTGACCTCACCTTCGCGTTGCTGGCGAACACGCCACCGCAGGTGCGGATGATTTTCCTGCCGCTCGCGCTGGTGCACCGCGACCTGGTGCGGATGTCGAGGGCAGATAACGATCCCTTCCTGCCGCGGGTAAATTCAAGGCTGTCGACCCTGTGGACGCTGTGGCGGGCGTCCCGGTCAAAATCGTTCAGGGGTGGCTGATGGCAAGCGCCTCCAGGAACAGGTCAGGATCAGGGCGTGCAGCCGATTTGGGCCGCTTTCCGATTGGCCTGCCCGATCTGAAGTCGGCAGCGGCGACGATCGGTGGGGCGATCGCCGTCACCGCCTGCAATGAAAGCAGAACGCTTGGTGAAATTTGCGGCTGCAACATCTGGCTGAAGTTCGAAAATCTTCAGTTCACATCAAGTTTCAAGGAACGTGGGGCCCTCAATCGCCTGAAGGCGCTTTCGGCCGACGAGCACCGTCGCGGCGTGATCGCGATGTCCGCCGGTAATCATGCGCAGGGCGTGGCCTATCACGCAAAGTGCCTGGGAATTCCGGCGACCATCGTTATGCCGGTCGGCACACCGATGGTGAAGGTTGAAAACACCAGGCGGCACGGCGCCGATGTCATCATCTCCGGCGCAACGCTGGAGGAGGCCGGAGCCTTCGCGCTTGCTCAGGCCAAGGCACAGGGCAAGACCTTGATCCACCCCTACGACGATCCGCTGATCATTGCGGGTCAAGGAACCGTCGCGCTGGAAATGCTATCGGCCGTGCCGGCGCTCGATACGCTCGTTGTTCCCATCGGCGGCGGCGGACTGATTTCCGGTATGGCGATAGCAGCGAAATCGCTGAAGCCTTCGTTGCGTCTCATCGGTGTCCAGGCCAGGCTCTATCCGTCCATGTACAATCTCATCAAGCATGAGCATCTGCCGATGCGCGGTGACACGCTCGCCGAAGGCATCGCGGTCAAGGCGCCGGGAAAAATTACCAGCGATATCATCCGTCACCTGGTCGATGAGATTCTTCTGGTGGCGGAAGATCAGATCGAGCGTGCAGTGGCCAGCCTGATCGAGATCGAGAAGACGGTGGTCGAGGGAGCAGGCGCCGCAGGTCTTGCAGCCGTACTTGGGAATCCAACGTTGTTTACGGGCAAAAACGTGGGACTGGTTCTGACCGGCGGAAACATCGACACGCGGCTGATCGCATCGGTGCTGACGCGAGAACTCGCGCGCGAGGGACGGCTGACCCAGCTTTCCATCGACATAGTTGACAGGCCAGGTCAACTGGCGGCGGTTGCCGCCTTGCTTGCCGAGGCAGGGGCCAACATTATTGAAGTATCGCACCAGCGGACGTTTTCCGATCTGCCAGCCAAGGCGACTCTCCTTCAGGTGGTGATCGAAACCCGCGATCGCGCCCACCTCAACGATGTTCTGACCAGACTGGGCGCGGCAGGACTGAGTGCCCGTTGCACGTAGAGGCCTGCGAGTGCGACATAGGTCTATTGTCCGGGGGCTTACCGGATCGCTCATCGCGCTGTACGTTCTTGGCCGGAGAGCGGTAGGCTTGCCTACCTTGCCTCGGCAGTTCAGCTAAAAATGGCCGGCAACCAGCCTGGAATCCGGTTGATAAGCAACACCAAACAACAATGCCTCTAGGGGGACCAATGAATCGCAGAGAAGTCTTCGGCTGGATGACGGCCTTGGTTGTGCTTGGGCTGGCGTCAGGCGACGCCAGCGCACAGCAGCCGCCGATCAGAATAGGCATGTCGATGCCGCAGACCGGCGGGCTGGCCGGAGGAGGCAAGGCCTCGCTGCTCGGCATCGAGATATGGCGCGACGATATCAATGCCCGCGGTGGACTTCTGGGCCGCAAGGTCGAGCTTGTGGTCTACGACGACAAGTCGAGCGCCGCCGAAACGCCGGCGATCTATGCCAAGCTTTTGGACGTCGACAAGGTTGATCTTTTGTTTGCGCCGTATGCAACGGTGCCGACGGCACCACTCATGCCGATGGTCAAGCAACGCGGGCTGTTGCTGATGGGGAATTTTTCCTTCCAGGTGAACAGCAAGATCCACCACGACATGTGGTTCAACAACGCACCTTGGGGCCCCGCTGACAGCTGGGCGACCGGGTTCCTCGGACTAGGCCAGAAGGCCGGCGGCAAGACGATCGCACTTCTCTCCGCTGACCAGGAATTCGCCCAGAACCTCGCCAAGACCGCCAGAGAGGTCGCAAAACAGCGCGATCTTCAGATTGTGTTCGACCAGGTCTATCCGCCGAGCACCGTGGAATTTTCAAGCATCATTCGCGCGATGAATGCCGCAAAGCCCGACATCGTCTACGTCGCGTCCTATCCCCCGGATTCGGCAGCCATCCTGCGGGCCGTCAACGAGATCGGAATTGACGACAACGTGAAGATCTTCGGCGGGGCCATGGTTGGCCTGCAATTCGCTGCCATCATGGAAAATCTCGGTTCGCTGCTCAACGGCGTGGTCAATTACAATACCTGGCTGCCCGAGCCGAGCATGTATTTCGACGGAACCAGGCAATTCTTCGAAACCTACAGCAAGCGTGCTGTTGAAGCGAAGGTCGATCCGCTTGGTTACTATATTGCGCCCTACGGTTTTGTCATGGGCCAGATGATCGAACAGGCCATCACCGCGACCAAATCGCTCGATCAGAAGACACTCGCAAAGTACCTGCACGAGAACGTGCTCAAGACCATCGTCGGACCGATCCAATTTGCTGAGGACGGTGAATGGAAGGAAAGCTCGACGCTGGAGGCGCAATTCCGCAGCGTCAAGGACAAGAACCTGGATCAGTTCCGTTCCGCGGGCAAGCAGGTGATCCTGTTCCCTGACAAGCTGAAAACCGGAGACCTGATTACTCCCTTCGAAGCCGCTCGCAACTAGTGGTCCGATTCTAACATTCGCATCCTGCCTGGGAGCCACCTTTGTCGTTCGCATCAAGCAATCGCGGCAGCTGGGCGGCGAACGTCAAATCCGCTCCACGTATGCGTTTGTGCGGAGCATGCGTATAACGTGAAGCGCGTTGGCGATTCGACAGGGTGCCGTCGCGCTTCGAGCCGGGAGGCGCGAAAGGCTACGAGACGAGTCAAGGAGGGCGGTTAAGTGGTGTCGCTGGACTTGCTGCGCGACGCGGTCGTGCTCGGCGTACTGCTTGGCTGCTTCTACGCCGCGGTCAGCGTCGGGTTGTCGATCTCCTTCGGGCTGCTCGATGTGCCCCAGGTCGCTCACCCTGCCTTTCTGGTTCTCGCCTCCTACGGGGTTTACCTCTGCAACGATCGCTATGACATCGATCCGCTGCTTGCGGGGCTTTCGATTGCGCCGTTGTTCTTCCTGCTCGGTCTGCTCACCTATCGTGTCTACTATGAGACGTTCGAGAGGCGCGGAAGCGATGCCTCGGTACGAGGCATTGCCTTTTTCTTCGGGGTCGCCTTTATAATCGAGGTGCTGATCATCCTCCAATTCGGCGTTGATCAGCGCTTTGTCAGCGCGCCCTATATCGGCAAGGCCTGGCGGCTGTTCGGTATGCGGATTCCGATCCGGCAGCTAGTTGCGTTCGCCGTTGCGCTGGCGCTGACAGTTTCGCTTGCCACCTATCTGTCAAAAACTTTCATGGGGCGCGCGATCCGTGCCGTGGCGCAGGACGCGGAGGGATTGCGTCTGATGGGCGCCAATCCGGTCCGGATCAAGCAATTTGCATTCGGCATCTCAATGGCGGTCGTTGCGGTCGCCGGAGCGTTGCTGATCGTCGTTGCGCCGGTTGAGCCGACGCTCGGTCGCGTTTACATCGGCCGGACTTTCTGCATCGTGGTGATGGCGGGCCTGGGCAGCATTACCGGTACGCTGGCAGCAGCCGTCATTCTCGGTGTCACCGAATCGATCGTGCTGACGATGTTCGGTGCCTCTTGGGCGCCGGCCGTTTCCTTTGCGTTGCTGCTGGGCGTTCTTGCCGTGCGGCCGCAGGGCCTGCTCGGCAGGTGATCATGCCTCGCAGCACGCTCATGTTCTGGTTCGCCGCGGCGGTCTTTCTTGCAGCCGTCCTCTTGATGACGCGGCTGATCGGCAACGAATATCCGTTCTTTGCGGGTTACGTGATCCTGCAGTTCATCGTCCTGGCCGTGGCCTGGAGCATCCTCGGCGGCTATGCGGGGTACGTCAACTTCGGGACCAACGCCTTCTTCGGAATTGGCGTCTACACGGCCGTGCTCTTGATAAAGGCATTCGGCGCCCCGCTTGCGGTGCAGATTGCGGTTGCCGCCATCATCGGCAGCCTGCTCGGTTTCGGCGTCGGCCTGCTGACCTTACGAATGCGCGGTATCTTTTTTTCCATAGCCACCATTGCGCTCGCCATCATCATCGAGACAGCCGTCACGAACTGGAGGTTTCTTGGCGGAGCCGCCGGCATTCAATTGCAGCGACCGCCAGTGACGGCGCCTTTCGACAGCTACGTCAAAATGCTGTTTTTCGTACAGGCCCTGCTTGTCGTTATCGCAATCGCCACCACACGCACCATCCAGAACTCCCGCATCGGTCGCGGGCTGCAGGCGCTCAGGGATGACGAGCTTGCCGCCGAATGCACCGGCGTTCCTACCCTGCGGCTCAAACTGCTCGCCTGCGCGATATCCGGCGCGCTGATCTCGGCGGGCGGCGCTCCGGCCGCCATGTACCTGCAATATGCCAATCCTGAAACCGCTTTCAACCTGAATTACTCCGTCTCCGTGCTGGCGATGTCGTTGATCGGAGGAACGGCGCATTGGATCGGACCCGTGCTTGGCGCGATCCTGCTTGGTACGACGCAGCAACTGCTGGCGGTGACGATTTCCTCGGAAATCAACGTGCTCGTGCTTGGCATCATGCTGGTGTTGTTCGTAATCGTCGCCCCGAAGGGCCTGATCGGGCTCATGCGCCAGTTTTCCATGCGCGCGGGAGGGCAGAAATGACGCAGCTCGCTTCGGCCGAACCAGCGTTGTTACAAATTGAATCTCTGACCAAGAGCTTTGGCGGCTTTGTCGCGGTCGACAACATCAACATGGATGTCCGGCGCGGCGAGCGCTTCGGCCTGATCGGTCCGAACGGTTCCGGAAAGACGACCCTCGTCAATTGCATCTCCGGTGCCCTGCGTCCGAACGCGGGGGCCGTGTTCTTCGCCAGCGAGGAGGTTACGCAATTGCCGCCGAGCCGTCGTGCACGGCAGGGTATCGCCAGAAGCTTTCAGATCCCGAGGCCCTTCAGGAGCATGACGGTTGTCGAGAACCTGTTGGTGGCGCTCGACTTCGCGTCCGGCCGAGCCGTACTCGAAACGGCTTCGCATCGGCGCGATGCTGCCATGTCAATCCTTGGCCGAATGGGACTTGCCGCAAAAGCCGGCGTTTTGACGGGAACGCTCACGCAGGTGGAGCTGCGGAAGATGGAGCTTGCGCGTGCCATGGCGACTGGACCAAAGCTCCTCATTTCCGACGAGGCGATGGCCGGGCTGTCCACCTCGGAGATCGATGAGGTGCTGGACCTGTTGCTTAGCCTTGCCGGCGACGGCATCGCCATCATCATGATCGAGCACATCATGCAGGCTGTCATGCGCTTCTCTGAGCGAGTGATGTGTCTCGATGCCGGCAGGATCATTGCGATCGGCGCTCCGGCTGAGGTCATGGCAAATGCGCGCGTGCAGGAGGCCTACCTTGGCACTTAGCCTTTCCATCAGGAATCTCGACGCAGGTTACGGTGCGGTAAAGGCGTTGCGCGGCGTCTCCATCGATGTTGAGGCCGGCGAGACCGTAGCCTTGCTCGGAACCAACGGCAACGGAAAGAGCACGCTGATGAAGTGCGTCATGGGCCTGGTCCGTCCCGCGCGCGGCAGTGTGCATCTGACGATCGAGGGCAACGCGCACGATCTTGGCAGATTGTCGCCTGAGGCCATCGTCGATCTGGGCGTGGCGCTGGTTCCGGAGGGACGGCGACTATTCCCCAAACTGACCGTCTCGGAAAACCTGATGCTCGGCGCCTTTCGCAAGGCTGCGCGGCAGGCCATCCATCACAATCTCGCTCTCGCCTTCGATACCTTTCCGGTGCTGAAAGAACGCAAAAACCAGATCGCGGGAACCCTGTCGGGTGGGCAGCAGCAGATGCTCGCCATCGCGCGCGCCTTGATGTCGTCGCCGCGGCTTCTTCTGGTCGATGAACCATCGGTCGGGTTGTCGCCACTTCTGGTGTCGCAGACGATTGCGAAGATCGGCGAACTCAAGAAGAGTTTTGGGCTGACCGTGCTCATGGCGGAACAAAACTTCAATCAGGCGATCCGCATTGCCGACCGCGGATATATTATCGTCCATGGCGAGATCGCGGTTTCGGCGGCCTCCATCGAGGAACTCAAGTCCAACGACATCGTTAAGCGGCTCTATCTCGGTGCCAATTCCGGGTAACGATGGGTGCGGGGGCCTGACGGTAAGGTTCAATGTGCCGGCAGTTTTGGATCGCCGATTCCCAAATTGAACCGGTCACGTAGATTCTTGCGTTGCTCTAGAATATCCTTGAAGAAGGCGCGGTCCGCGTTGTTTGCCATCATCGGTTCGATCAGGTCGAGCTGGTTCATCGCCACCAGTTGCAAAATCTCGATGCGCGGCTTGCCGCTGGAATCGCGTGGGAGCGCGTGGACCACCTGGATGTGTTCCGGCGGTTTGGGCCCCCTGGCTGCGGTGAGTTCTTCGCGAAGTTGCGCCTCCAGCGCAGTCTTGTCGGCCTCGACGAAGGCATAGAGGCCGACGCCGGCCTTGCGATCGGCAAAGGCGACGATGGCGGTATCGCGAACGTCCGGGTGCCTGCGGATCAGGTCGGCCAATAACGGCGCGTCGTTGACAAGCCGCCTTCCGCCGCCCTCGCGATCGGTGAAGTTGAACAGGCCGCGGGTGATCAAGCGGTAAACCTTCTTGCCCGTCATTAACCAAAGGCTTGCGATGGCGGATTTGCGCGCGAGGATCTTGCGTTCGCTTGGCGTAAGCGCCTCCGGGGCATAGCTGCGCTTGTGTTTAAGCAGATGCCGGAGATCCTCATAGGCGGCGATCCGAAACAGGCGGCTGCGGCGCTTGAAACAGGCGGCCAACTGGAAGTCGGTCAAGTAGGCGCGGCCATCGGCGCCACGCAGCCAGTTTTGTTCCTTGGCGAGATCGTTGTGGCAAATCCCGGCACGATGCAGGCGGAAGAGCGCTTGCTTGGCCGCGCGAAAATAGGCGACATCGCCATACGGCTTTGCCAGATGCAGCGCGACGCCTTCAATGAAGCTACGCACGAGTGCACGTCTGCCGGCCCATAGCAGTTCCGGACCGACCCGCAGGCCCTTCGCCAGCTCCAGTGCTCGTCGTTCGCGCGCGAAAAGATGACGCGCTGGAAGGATCGACCACCAGGGGACCTGATCAAGCCGGCGCAACACCGCGTTGACTTCTCCCGACGGTTCGCGAAACCGTCCACGCTCGACCGTGGAAAAGACGTCGCGCTTCAGCAAAACGCCTTCGATCCAGCGCGTCGAAAGCACCGCAGCGTCGTCTTTGGGCAGACTCATGGAATACTCACGCCGCCGCCGGAAGGCGAAGGTGTTCGGCGATCCAACGTTCGAGATCAGACAGCGCCCGCCTGCTGATCGCTTGCTTCTTCGCAACCGTCTTTTCGTTGCCTCGCAATCGTGTGCCATCGGCTTTTTTCGTTGGCGGCTGGGCGAGGGGCGGAAACAGTCCGAAATTGATATTCATCGGCTGGAACGACCGGCCACCCTTCTCGATGGTTTCGATGTGCCCACCTGTGATGTGGCCAAGCAGCGATCCCAGCGCCGTGGTCGGTGGCGGCTGCGGGAGAGATTGGCGGCGTGCGTCGGCCGCGGCGTAGAGGCCGGTAATCAATCCGATGCCTGCGGATTCCACATATCCCTCGCAGCCCGTCATCTGGCCGGCGAAGCGAAGGCGCGGCTGCGCGCGCAGCCGCAATTGGTTGTCCAGGAGCTTCGGCGAGTTCAGGAAGGTGTTGCGATGCAGCCCGCCAAGGCGTGCAAATTCGGCCTTTTCCAATCCTGGGATGGTGCGGAAGATGCGCTGTTGCGCGCCATATTTCAGTTTGGTCTGGAATCCGACCATATTGTAGAGCGTGCCGAGCTTGTTGTCCTGGCGCAGCTGCACGATCGCGTAGGGTTTGGTTGCACGATTGTGGGGATTGGTAAGGCCGACCGGCTTCATGGGCCCGTGGCGCAATGTCTCGCGACCGCGGCTCGCCATCACCTCGATCGGCAGGCAGCCATCGAAATAGGGCGTGTTGGTTTCCCAACCCTTGAACTCGGTCTTTTCGCCCGCCAACAAGGCGTCGACAAAGGCGCCGTATTGGTTCTCGGTCATCGGGCAATTGATGTAGTCCGCGCCACTGCCACCGGGACCGGCCTTGTCGTAGCGGGACTGGAACCAGGCGACCGACATATCGATGGTGTCCCTGTGCACGATCGGCGCAATCGCGTCGAAGAATGCCAGCGCATTTTCATCGGTGAGCTGCCGGATGGCGTCGGCCAGCGGCGCCGAGGTGAGGGGTCCTGTGGCAACGATGACATTGCCCCAACTTGCCGGCGGCAAGCCTCTGACTTCGCCGCGCCGGATTTCAATGCGCGGATGGTCGTGCAGGGCCTTGGTGACGGCGGCCGAAAATCCTTCACGGTCGACCGCGAGCGCCCCGCCAGCTGGCACCTGATTGGTGTCGGCCGCGCGCATGATCAGCGAACCGAGCTTGCGCATCTCGGCGTGGAGCAGGCCCACGGCGTTGTTCGCAGCATCGTCAGAACGGAACGAGTTGGAGCACACAAGTTCCGCGAGGCCATCGGTGCGATGAGCCTCGGTCATCCGCTCCGGGCGCATCTCGTGCACTATGACACGGCAGCCGGCCTGCGCGGCCTGCCAAGCGGCTTCAGAGCCGGCCAGCCCGGCACCGACGACGTGAATGGTTTCGCAGGAGGGGTGGGACCCGGTCATGGCGCGCAGGGTTAGCGCGTTTTCAGATTTGGTGCACCTGTGTCAGCGGCAACCGGTTCCGAAAACGGCAACGCCCGCACTATGGCGGGCGCTATCAGGTCGTCAGAGGCTGAATGGGTCAGCCGTTGTAGCTACCGGCTGCCACGCGCGGGATGTCCGTGCGATCGAGGCCGATGTCGGCCAGCTCGCGATCGCTAAGCTGGGACAGTTCGGCGACGTTGCGCCGATAGTCCCGGAACGCCTGGATCAGTCGGATAAGCGAGAGCAACATGGTATTCTCCTTGCATTTCGGATTCAGCCCTTACAGGCCGTATCGTTGTGCTTAAAATAGGCGCCGCTCTCGCACCGCAGTAGTTCATTTGTTGCGCTGCAGCTAAGCACTGGGTGCATGACAAACGAAGACCTCCGAAAAGACCAAAAGGCCTTCGTATGGAGGTAAACGCTATTGAAATATCGGATGAAAATTCGACGCAGAAGCTCGTCCATCCTATGCGTGATTCGCATGCATTGTTTCAAACAAATGAATGTTTATCCATTTGATGTCAACTTCGCTTGTTCGAGCAGGTATTATGGGGCCCGCGTCAATTGCGTGGCGAAGGTGGCGATGGTCCGCGTATAGACCTCGCTCTTGTTCCACTGCTGCAGCGCGGCGAAGTTCGGACCGCCGGGCCCGTAATCCTTGCCACGTTGCCAGCCATGGCTGGCGAGAAAGTTCGCTGTCGAGGCCAGGACATCGGGCACATTGTGCAGCAAGTCGCGCCGGCCGTTACCGTCGAAATCCACTGCATATTTGATCCAGGAGGATGGCATGAACTGGGTTTGCCCCAGTTCGCCGGCCCATGCACCGCGCATCTCAGCAAGTGAAAGATCCCCGCGCTCGACGATGCGCAAGGCGTCCATCAATTCGCTACGAAACTCGTCGGCACGCCGGCAATCATAGGCGAGTGTCGCCAGCGAGCGGATCGTCTGGTACTTGCCTGTGTTGGCGCCGAAATCGGTCTCCAATCCCCAGATCGCGACCAGGACTTCTCCGGGTACGCCATAGACCTGCTCGATACGGGAGAGCACCGAGCCGTATTGCTTCATCATGTTGGAACCGCGTGTAAGACGCGGCGGCACCATGCGACCGGAAAACTCTTCGAAACTTTGGCCGAAGACCTTCTGCGAATGATCGCGCGCGAGCACCGATTGATCGACGGTCACGCCGTTAAGTGCCGCCGAAATCACCGTCGGTGAGATTCCCTTTGCGGCCGCGTCGCTCTTGAAGCCCGTCAGCCAAGCATCGAAGCTGCCATTGGCGCAGGACGTGGCGGCAAGCCCGGACGCGGCGGGCAACAGCAGCGCGGCGCTGACCGCGACTGCGCCGATAAGATGACGGTAGACAACCTGCGCCAGCAAAGCGGAAATCCGATTCGTGTTTCTCTCATCCATCGTGCGGCGCAATATCTCGACGTCAACCGCGGCCAAAACAAGGCTGGGTTCCAAAACCGCAAACCGCCGGTAAATCCGGCGGTTTGGCCGAAAAGCAGGCATCGTCATTACGATTTAGGCATCGTCGCGTCGTCGCCACGGAAACAGATTGGCCGGGAAGTCCGCGGCTGGTTTGCGTTGATGCGGTGGCCGCGGCGGAATCGGCCTGGCATTCGGATCAATCGCCACCGCGCTGCGGTAAAGGTGCCAGGTAGCGTGTCCGAGCAGCGGTATGACGACGGCAAGCCCCAGGAAGAACGGGGCCGATCCCAGGACCAGCAGCACCGCGACGATCAAGCCCCAGGCGGCGATGGTCACCGGATTTTTCGCGGCCACCCGCAGCGAGGTCACCATGGCTTCGCCTGCGCCGGCATGACGGTCGAGCATCAACGGGAACGCCACCACGCTGATGCAGAGGGCGACCAGGGCAAACAGGAAGCCGACGCCGCAACCGACCACGATCAGCCACCAGCCCTGTGGGGTGGTGAACACGCGCGTCACGAAGTCGCGAACGCTGGACGCGCCCTCATAGCCAAACACCGCGATGTAGATGGCCTGCGCGGTTGCGACCCAGGTCACGAGCAGAGCGAACAGCAGGGTGCCAAGCCCCAGCATGGCGCCGAAGGAAGGCGAACGCAGGACCTCAAAGGCATCCCACGCGGTCGCCTCCTCGCCCGCCTCGCGCCTGCGGCTGAGTTCGTAGAGGGGGAGTGCAGCGAACGGACCGATCAGGGCAAAACCAGCCGCCAGCGGAAACAGCAGAGGCAGCACGGCTGCGCCAAGCACGGCACGCGCCAGGATCAGTCCGAGCACCGGATAGATCATGCAAAGGAAGAGGGCGTGGCTCGGCACTGCCTTGAAGTCTTCCCAACCTTTCCGCAACGCCTCGTGCAGGTCGGAAAGGCCGATCTCGCGGATAGCGGGTTCGGCCGCACTGTTTTGGCTCGGCTGGACCTGTGAGGTTACGTTGCCCTGGTAGGATACGGCCATGGTCGTGAGCTCCCTTGCCTGGTGGCCGGAACCCTCGCCGTGTCGCGGCGCGAGCGGCCGCCTATGGAATGATCGCAATTCTGGCCGGACACGAGAACCGCACGGGCCACGTCGCGAACTGACAATTGAGCATACTCCCAAAACTCCGTTTTCGTCCTTCACCCCTCGGTGAAAAAAGGATGCCGCATTGCAAACGTAACTGTGTCATTCTGCCGTTATTTCGTCTCGGCTAAGCTTCAATCGGAATCTTGGGATGATTGGCATCAAAAGCCTGCGCGGATAAATTCGGACGGCATCCGCCTGGCTGGAAACGACCAAGGCTACCTCTGCGTTCAGGCTATTGGAGTTCATTGGGAGCAAACGATGAGTATTTTTGGAAAAATCATGACTGCAATCTTTGGTAGTTCGGCCAGTGCTGCTTCGCCTGCTGGCGGTGCGTCCAAACCCGCAGGCGGTGGCGGAGCGGCCGCCGCACCCGCGGGCGGTGGCGGTGGAGCAGCTGCCGCGCCCACAGGCGGCGGCGGAGCAGCTGCCGCACCCGCAGCCAAGCCGGCACAAACGGTGGATGTTGCGCCGATCCTCGACAAGGCGGTCGCCGCCAAGAAAGAAAAGCTCGAGTGGCGCACCTCGATTGTCGATCTGATGAAGGCGCTCGACATCGATTCCGGCCTTGGCGCGCGCAAGGAACTCGCCAAGGAGCTTGGCTATACCGGCGATACCAATGACTCCGCGAGCATGAATGTCTGGCTGCACAAGCAGGTGATGGCCAAGCTCGCAGCCAATGGCGGCAGGTTGCCGCCGGAGATCAAGCACTAGAACCGCCGTCAGGCCACCAGGTCGGCATCTTCGGGGTGCTTGCTCAGGTAGTCGACCACGAAGCCGCATCCGGCGATGACCTTCTGGCCATCGGCGCGGATCATCTGCAGTGCCCCCTTGATCAGCTGCGAGGCGATGCCGCGGCCGCGCAGGCTTCGTGGCGTCTCCGTATGGGTAATGACGATGGCCTGCGGCGTCAGCTGATACTTGGCGAAGGCGATCTGGCCATCGACATCGAGCTCGAACCGGTGGCTTGCCTTGTTGTCTCGCACGGAGGGCATGAGCTGGATTCCTTGGCAAAATTGCTGCCTTCATGTAGGCGCGCGCCCCCGCCAATGCAAACCGCCTCACTATCACAGCCGCGCGTGTCCTTGCAGCGTGGCCAATCCAGCTACCCTTGCGGAGCGTTGCGGTAAGGCGATAAACAGGCCGGGAATGCGCGCGGGCATCGTCGGGATGCTCCAAGCCTTTTGAAAAACCCGTTGAGGAAGCCCATGAAGCCTGTGCTGACTGTGCTCGGCGTGATCCTGCTCATTGTCGCCGCCGTCTATTTTCTTGTCCCGGCCGATCAGCTGCCGGGCTTCCTCCCCGGCCACGAAGCCGGCGTTACGCGAGTCCATCTCAAGCATGGCGTTGTATCGGGCGTGGCCGGTATCGTGCTGATTGCAGCCGGTATCTGGTTGGGGCGACGCTGAGGTGAGCGAAACCGCCACCAACCCGGCGGCGCCGCGTGGCGGGCAACCGCGCATGTCGCGCCGGGTCATGAATCTCGCGCATATGCTGACCCAGAATGCCCGCCGGCATGGAAATCGCATTGGCTTTGTCTGGGGCGAGAAATCCTGGACCTGGCGCGAGATCGACGCCGAGGTCTCCGCGCTGGCCGCGGCCCTCGCCGCGCGCGGTATTGTCAAGGGCGACCGCATCCTCGTGCACTCCAAGAATTGCGCCGAAATGTTTTGGTCGATGTTTGCCGCCTTCCGCCTCGGTGCCGTCTGGGTGCCGACCAATTTCCGCTTGATGCCGGATGAGGTCGCCTATCTCGCTACCGCCTCGGGCGCGAAGGTGTTTCTGTGCGACGGCGATTTTCCGGATCACGCCGCGGCCGTGTCGGGGCCGGCTTTCACCTGGCGCATCGGCGAGGGCGGCGGATTTGGTGAGAGGTCGGTCAGCGCGGCCATCGCCGCGCAGATCGGCACGGTCGTCGAAAATGCCGCGGTCGATTACGACGATCCCTGCTGGTTCTTCTTCACTTCCGGCACCACGGGTCGTTCCAAGGCGGCGGTCTTGACCCACGGCCAGATGACCTTTGTCGTTACCAATCATCTCGCCGACCTGACGCCAGGCACCACCGAACGGGATGCCTCGCTGGTGGTGGCACCCCTGTCGCATGGCGCAGGCGTGCATCAATTGATGCAGGCCGCGCGCGGGGCCAAGACCATCCTGTTGCCGACCGAGCGTTTCGACATCACCGAGGCCTATCGGCTGATCCAGGCCCATCGCGTGACCAACCTCTTCACCGTGCCGACGATCCTGAAGATGATGGTGGAGCATCCCGCGGTGGAGCAGTTCGATCATTCCTCGCTGCGTCATGTCATCTATGCCGGCGCGCCGATGTACCGCGAGGATCAAAAGACGGCGCTGAGAAGGCTTGGCAAGGTCATCGTGCAATATTTCGGCCTCGGCGAGGTCACCGGCAACATCACCGTGCTGCCTGCGGCGCTGCACGAGGAGGAGGACACCGCGCACGCCCGCACCGGCACCTGCGGCTTTGAGCGCACGGGCATGCAGGTCTCGATCCAGGACGACAACGGCCGCGAGCTCAAACCGTTCGAGACCGGCGAGATCTGCGTGATCGGACCCGCGGTGTTTGCCGGCTATTACGATAACCCGGACGCCAACGCGAAGGCATTTCGTGACGGCTGGTTCCGTACCGGCGATCTTGGCCACATGGACAAGGAGGGTTTCATCTATATCACCGGCCGCGCATCGGACATGTACATCTCCGGTGGCTCCAACATCTATCCGCGCGAGATCGAGGAAAAAATCCTGACCCATCCCGCCGTTGGCGAGGTCGCCGTGCTTGGTGTGCCCGATCCGGTCTGGGGTGAGGTGGGAGTAGCCGTCTGCGTCGCGCGAGAGGGTGCAAAGCCTGCGACTGAAGCCGAGATGGCAGCGTTCCTTGCGCCGAAGGTGCCGCGCTACAAGATGCCGAAGCGTTTCTTCTTCTGGAACGCTCTGCCGAAGTCGGGTTACGGCAAGATTCCCAAGCGGCTGGTGCGCGACGAGCTGCAGGCGCGCGGACTGCTCGACCTCACAGCCAAGAAGACGGGCTGAAGGAGCAGCGCGATGCGTCGCGTCGAGCAACCCGGCCGGCCAGCGCGAGAACGCATCCAGTGGGTGGAAGCGCGTGGACGCGCATTTAGCTTCAGGCTTGAAGCAGGCCTGCCGCTGCTGGAAGCGGTGCGCCGCGGCTTTGTGGCCGCAGGATTTACCGGCGGCACGCTCAACGTCAAGGGCGGTGCGCTTGGTCCGTTCGCCTATGTCATGCCGGCACTGTCGAAGACCGGCGCGAATGCGGCGTTTTACAGCGACACGCTTCGCCCGAATGGAGTGACGCGGCTCAGGCTTGCCACCATGACGCTGGGAGTGCGCGATGATGCGCCGTTCTTCCATTGTCATGGGTTGTGGCGGGAAGCCGACGGTCGCGAGAGCGGCGGCCATATGCTGCCCGAGGAGACCTTCGTCGCCGAACCCTTTGAAGTCGAGGCCTTTGGCATCGCGGGCGCGATGTTTACGACGGAAGCGGACCCCGAGACCAATTTCAGGCTGTTCGAGCCGATTGCGCGTGAGGCGAGGGGGATCGATGCAATGAGCCGTGCCTTTGCGCTGCGGCTGCGTCCGAACCAGGATTTTGCCGGCAGTCTCGAAGGCTTTTGCCGCGCGCGGGGCGTTACGCACGCAAAAATCCACGGCGGTGTCGGTTCGACCATTGGCGCCCGCTTCACTGATGGCCGCGTCACCGAACCGTTTGCGACCGAGCTGGCTGTCACCTCTGGCACCATAATGTCGGGCGCTGACGGCGCGCTCGAAACCACGATCGACGTCGCGCTCGTCGACTACACCGGCGGTCTCGCGCAGGGCCGTTTGATCCGCGGCGATAATCCCGTGCTGATGACCATGGAGCTGGTACTGGAGGCGTTGGGGTGAAGCTCAGCAAGCGCAGGCAGGCAATGGAGCAAGTACGAAGAACGTTATAGCCGCGCATAGCCGTTCGAACGCACCACGCAATCGTTTCATTTCGTGCCCCGGACGCAGCGCACCGCTAAAGAAGCGCTGCACCGCGTCCGGGA
>Ga0306922_10000353_pt1 | contig 37703 bp, 30 predicted proteins | sample sta12Cox44000082_FD_203758 | JGI IMG/M metagenome (GOLD analysis project Ga0306922, IMG submission 203758) | Lab enrichment of tropical soil microbial communities from Luquillo Experimental Forest, Puerto Rico - statoxic.12C.oxic.44.000.082 (v2)... | ecosystem: Environmental > Terrestrial >... | reverse complement strand
GGCCGCCTAGACGCAAACGCAAGATTTATTCTTCCGTCATGGCCGGGTTTGACCCGGCCAATCCGCGCGGCCCCGACCAGCGCGTCGCGCCGCCGCGGCATCGGCGTCTGCCCGGCATGCGCCTCCTGACCGGTTACCGTGATCTCGTACCGGCGCTGGCCTTGGGCGCCGGTGACGAGGCCGACTGGCTTGCCCGCCATTTCGAGGATCGGGCCCTGGTCGATATGCGCCTCGAAATAGGCGGCGACTGGCCGGCCGCCGACCGACTCCAGGCCGGCGAAGCCGATCCGCTCGAGCTCGGCGCCGAGCTCGACGTCGGTCAGGTTGTCCGGCCGTGCCAGACCCTCGGCGAGATCAAAGACGCCGGCGAACACCCCCGAGCCGACCATCGCCGGCGAGAAGCGCGAGCCCTCCTCGTTGGTCCAAGCAACGATCTCGATCGGAGCCTCGGTCTTGTAGCCGAGGTCGTTCAAGGTGCGCACGAGTTCGAGTCCGGCCATCACGCCATAGGCGCCGTCGAACTTGCCGCCGGTCGGCTGGGTGTCGAGATGGCTGCCGGTCATGACCGGCGGCAGGCTCGGGTTGCGGCTGGGACGGCGCGCAAAGATGTTGCCGATCTTGTCGACCGGGACAGTGGATCCGGCTTCTTCGCACCAGCGAACGAAAAGCCGGTGCGCTCCGTCGTCGAGGTCGCTCGCTCTGGAGAGAATTCGAATGAACCCGGATGCGCACCGATTCAACCCTTCGTTTCGGCTCCGGCGGCGTGCCGATTCTGAGCGCAAGCGTTATGGTTCCAAACGCGCGGACGCACTTTGATCCAGCACGATCGGAGGCGCCGCGGCGCAATTCCTCTGCGCGCAGCAGGTCAGGCGTCGATCGCCACCTCCAAGCCCGCGGAGGCCCCAGTAGCGCATCAGGGTCGGGAATGCGGTGAGGGAGGCTGCGTCTGTCCTCCGAAGACGGTCACCAGCAGGTTTTCCAGCATCTTGAACACGCCTTCGACCCCGAAGCCGGCTAGGAAGGATAGGGCGGAGGCGGATAGCGCTACGCCGCCCCCGCTGAGTGGCGCACCCGCGGGCACGGTGCCGGACGGGGTGAGGAACAGGCCGATGCAAGCTCCCGTGACGATGCCGAGCACCAGCTGGACCGGGGTCATACGGCGGTCGCGAGGCGAGAGCCGACTCGTACGGATCTTCTGGTTCACGTTCAACATCACGGCCGCCCGCCGAGGAACCCGTACATCATCGGCAGGACGTAGTTGCCGAGGACGGCCAGCAGGTTCGCGGACCACTGCTCTTTCCGTTCGGCCGTCTCGGTCGGAGCGCCGCCTTCCATCCACGCGGCAATGTGCGGCAGCCAGAGCCAGTAGGACGTCCACTCGTCGAGCGCTTGATCGGCAGCCATGCGCTTTGTCGCGAGCGCGTCCGCCGCCGCGCATGCCCGGTCGAGGCGGGCGGCGGCCTCGGCTCGCGGGATCTCTGGGTGTGCTTTGCGGTCCGCGTCGCACCGGGCAGCAAGGCCGGGCTCGTCCTCCTGCCAAGCCTCCGAGGGCGCGCCGTGGGCGGGAGTGGCATGGCCGACGGCCGCGCCCATGCCCTCGACCGCGTCGAACGCGGTGGCAATCTCGGCCCGCTGCGTGTCGAGTTGCTCGATCCGTAAGAGGACGAGTCTGCCGTAGGCGACATCCCAGGAAAGCAGACTGGTGAGAACGAGGCCAATGAGCATCACCCGGAGCAGCCACCGGATCCATCTTCGGAATTGCTTCGCGGGCTGTACGAGGTTTGGATAGGCTCTGCGGGCAAGCTCGCTCTTCCCGCGCCTTCCGGGGATGTAAAGCAGCGTGTAAGCGATGGTCAGGCCGGTGGCCGGCGCGGCAAGCTCGTTCAGCTGGTCCCGCGCCTTGAAGAGGGTGGCGGCTTGCTCCGAGGCATGCGCTTGATCGCCCACCAGCGGCCATCGGATACGGCACACCGCGTCGATCAGGTTCACTTTCTTGCCAGCCTCGGCTGAGTCGTCAAGCTCCGCCATTCGGATGCTGCGGTCGGACCGGCCGGAAAGGTGGTCGATCAGGAGGTAGACCTCGTCGAGGTCCCGTTGGATCAGCTCGTCGACGACCGGCGACATCTCTCCGAGCGACTTGGCCCTGTCGTCACGCGCAAGAGGCTGATCGTCCACCGGTCCGACTCCGCGATCACGGAAAGGTGCACCAAAATTCCCCGGATGCCCGGGGTACTAAGGTAAACGATCCGTTATTTCGGTCGCCCGGACAACGAAAATTCGGCACGACCAGCGCTGCAGGCGTGCGAAGCAGCAATTGTCGTGACTGTTGCTTCGGCAGGAGCGGCATGGCGGACACGACGATGCCGCCGATCGAACTCGCCGAGCGCTTGATGCTGTTGCTCGGTTTGGCGTTCTTTCTCGGCCTTGCCTTGAAAGCGATCTACAAACGCGACGGCCCGGCAATCCCCGGCGGCATGGGGACGTTCACGCTGGGCACGGGGATCGAGGGGCTACGGTGGCTAAGGGTACATCGCCCGTGGCCGTGATCCCCGCTCTCGCGGCGGGGCGCACCACACAATGCTCCAAGGTCGCCTACGTCTGTGTCTCCGCGCAGTCGAGCACTGCGTTGAGCAGCACGTTGCAGCCGGCAGTCAGGTCCTCGGGCTTTGCTTCCTCGATCTCGTTGTGGCTGATCCCGCCGACGCATGGCACGAAAACCATCGCGGTCGGGGCGACGCGCGCCATGTAGACGGCGTCGTGACCGGCACCGCTGATGATGTCCTGGTGCGGGTAGCCTTGCGCCTCGGCTGCGCCGCGCACAGCGGCGACGAGATCGGGATGGAACGGGGTCGGCGGGAAGTACCAGAACTCCTTGACCTCGACATCGAGGCCGATCGCCGAGGCTACCTCCTCGCAAGCCTGCCTCAGCTCGCGATCCATACGGCTCAGCACTTCGTCTTCGGGATGGCGGAAATCGACGGTAAAGAACACCCGGCCGGGGATCGTGTTGCGCGAGTTCGGGCTGACCTGGACAAAACCGACCGTGGCGCAGGCATGGGGTGCATGGGCATGGCCGATCCGATTGACCGCGTCGATCATGCGTGCCGCCCCGACCAGCGCGTCGCGTCGCCGCGGCATCGGCGTCGGTCCCGCATGCGCCTCCTGCCCGGTGACGGTGATCTCGTACCAGCGCTGACTTTGAGCGCCGGTCACCACGCCGATCGGCGTCGCCGCCGCTTCAAGGATCGGCCCCTGCTCGATATGCGCCTCGAAATACGCGGCGACCGGACTTCCGCCGACCGGCTCGGCACCCGCGAAACCGATCCGTTCGAGCTCAGCGCCGAGGGTGACGCCGGTCAGGTTGTCGGGCCGTGCCAGACCCTCGGCGAGATCGAAGACGCCGGCGAACACCCCCGAGCCGACCATCGCCGGCGAGAAGCGCGAGCCCTCCTCGTTGGTCCAGGCGACGATCTCGATCGGCGCCTCGGTCGCGTAGCCGAGGTCGTTCAACGTGCGCACCACTTCGAGTCCGGCCATCACGCCATAGGCGCCGTCGAACTTGCCGCCGGTCGGCTGGGTGTCGAGATGGCTGCCGGTCATGACCGGCGGCAGGCTCGGGTCGCGGCCGGGCCGGCGCGCGAAGATGTTGCCGATCTTGTCGACCCGTACGGCGCAGCCGGCTGCTTCGCACCAGCGAATGAAAAGGCGGCGCGCCTCGCCGTCAAGGTCGCTCGCGGCGAGCCGGCACACCCCGCCCTTCGGGGTGGCGCCGATCTGCGCCAATTCCATCAGGCTCGCCCACAGCCTGTCGCCATTGACCTGCAGGTTCCGCACACCGCGCTCCGAGTTGGTCACTCATCCTCGCCATATTGGCATCAAGATCACAGCGTATCCTGTGACATGGACGATCGCGATACGCGCGAGTTGGATTTCCCGGTTATTTCCCGGTTTCGCCGATTTTTCCCGGATCTCCGCCGCGAGAAATTCCCGCTTAGGCCGCTCGAAAACGGCTTGACCAAGTAGCGCAACTCCCTGATGCAGAAGGAATTATTGGGCATTAGGCCAATCGCGTTCGAAAATCAAAATCGATTTTTAGCGGGAATTTTCCCGTCGGAACCGGCAATTCGAGGCTATACATCCGCCGCAACGGCTTCACCGGAAGAAGGGTGCTATGACCAGCGGGTCCGCGGAGGGCGAGCGGCTGAGCATCCACGGGATCGAGCTTGAGGTATTGCGCCGCGGCACCGGGCGCCCGATCCTGGTATTGCACGGCTTCGATACGATCGATCCCGCTGCTCCCTTTCTCGGCCTTCTCGGCCGGCACGGCGAGATCATCGCGCCGTCCTCCCCGGGCTTCGGCAACTCGCCGCGACCCAAGGATTTCGACACGGTCTACGACCTGGTGCATCTCTACCTCGCGGCCCTCGATGCGTTGCCGGGCGACAAGATCACCTTGCTTGGCTTCTCGTTCGGCGGCTGGCTCGCCGCGGAGGTTGCGGCGGCGTGCAGCCATCGGCTCGACAAGCTCATCCTCGTTGATCCCCTCGGCATCAAGATCAGCGACCGCGAGACGCCGGACATCCTCGATATCTTCAACAAATCGCCCGACGAAGTACGCCGCCGCAGCTGGCACGACCCGGACCGCTTCGCGCCGGATCACAACGCGATGTCGGACGAGGCGCTGGTGGTTCACGCGCGTAACCGCGAGGCGCTCTGCCTCTATGCCTGGCGCCCCTACATGTACAACCCGCAATTGCCGCGCTGGCTCGGCCGGATCGCGGCGCCGACCCTCATGGTATGGGGTGCGAGCGACCGGGTGGTTACACCCGAATACGGCCGCGCGTACGCTCGGCTGATCCCGGGTTCGCGCCTGGCGCTGATCGAAAGGGCCGGGCACCATCCCGAGATCGAGCAGCCCGAGGCTTTTGTCGAGCGGGTCGCTGCGTTCCTCGAAGAGTAGTCGGGAGAGACGAGATGCAGGCTTGGTATCATTGCGAGAACGTCTATCCGTTTGTTCCGCAGGAAATCCTCGACCGCGCGGAGTCGGTGCGCGCCAGCCTGCCCAACAAATATTGCGACCCCAAGATTTCAGCGGATCTGTTCGAGGAGTGCCTCGACGAGCACCTGCTGTGTGACGAGCTCGGGGTCAATGTCGTCTCGATCGAGCACCATTCCGGGATCAACAGCCTCTACGGCGCGAGCCCGATGATCCTCGGCATCATCGCCCGGCAGACCAAGAAGGTCCGTATCCTGAGCCTCGGGACCTTGATCACGATCCGCCCCGACCCGGTGCGCGTCGCCGAGGAATACGCGACCGCGGACGTGATCTCGCGCGGGCGCCTCGAGATCGGCTTTGTCAAATCGGGCGACAGCGAGATGGTGTCGGGGAACGCCAACCCGGTCGGCTATGTCGACCGCTTCTGGGAGGCGATCGACCTGATCCAAAAGACCCTGACCTCGCATGAGGGGCCCTTCAGCTGGGAGGGCAAGCACTTCACCCACCGCCACGTCAACATCTGGCCGCCGCCCTATCAGCGGCCGCATCCGCCATTATGGGCGGCGACCGGAGATCCCGAGACTTCGGCAGAGCTCGGCCGGCGCGGCATGATCAACGCGCTCGTATTGCGCGGCCCCGACGCCAGCAAGCGGGCCTTCGATTCATACCGCGATGCCCGCCGCGAGGCCGGCTTGCCGGCGCCCGGCACCGACCGTTTCGCCTATGCTGCTCTGTGCTATGTCGGCGACACCGACGAGGAAGGTTTGCGGGTCGGCAGCAAAACGCTGTGGTTTCTGAACACCAGCCTCAAACAGTCGCCGCAGATGTCGAAATTCCTGCCGGGACGCATGCCGCCGGAAGTCGCCGCGCAAAATTATCGGACCCATCCGCGGCCGGGTAGCCAGGCCACTTTACGCCCGGGCCAGAGCCTGATCGGCATCACCGCCGAGCAGGCGATTGCCCGCGGCATCCTGTGCGCCGGTAGCCCGGATACCGTCTACCAACAGATCATGGACATTTACGAGAAGGTCGGCGGGTTTGGCCATTTTATCTTTATCGGGCGCTCGGGCTTTCTCGACCACCGGGAAGCCGAGAAAGGCATTCGCCTGATGGCGAAGGAGGTCCTGCCGCGCCTGCCGGCGGCGACATCAACATCTGCCGGCGAGCCCGCACGCGCTGCCGAATAGGAGGAGTCACGATGAACGACGCGACACCCTGGATCGATCCCGAACTGATCGCTGCCGCCAAGCTGCTGCAGGATCGGGGCCTCGTCGCACCCGACCGCACGCAGGCGACCCTTGCCGAGGTCCGTGCTGCCACCGACCGCATCGGGGCGTTCCTCGGTGAAGGCTCGGTACCGCTCGCCCGCGAGCGCGATCTGGCGCTCCCGGGGCCGCACGGTCAGGTGCCGTGCCGTCTCTATTTACCCGACGATGCCAACAAGCCGCCCTTGCTGATCTATGCGCACGGCGGCGGCTTCATGCAGGGCAGCCTGCCAAGCTGGGACGCGATGCTGCGCGAACTCGTACGCCAGTCGGGAGTCGCCGCACTGTCGGTCGACTACAGGCTATCACCCGAGCACCGGTTTCCGGTGGCATTTGAGGAGATGGTCGCGATGATCCGGTTGGCCGCGCGCGAGGGCGCCGGCCTCGGCATCGATCCGACGCGGCTCGCCGTCGGCGGCGATTCCGCCGGAGCGAACCTTGCTCTCGCAGCAGCTGCCGCGTTGCGACATGCCGGTGAGCCTGCCCTCGGCTTCATGTTGCTGATCTACGGCTGCTATTCGACCGACACTGAGAGCGATTCCTGGCAGCGCTTCGGCCGCGGGGCCGGCCTGTCGCAGACGCAGATGCGCTGGATCTGGGAGACCTATCTCGAACGCCCGGGTCAGCAACGCGACTGGCGCGCCGCGCCGATCCTCGCCGAGCCGGCGGGGCTGCCGCCGGCGCATCTGATCGTCGGCAGCCTCGACCCGCTGCTCGACGACAGCCATCATCTGGCCGCACGCCTCAAAGAGGGGGGCGTTCCCTGCAGGCTCACCGTCTATGACGGCATCAACCACGGCTTTATCCGTTACGGCATGCTGATCGCGACCGCGCGCCGCGCCATCGGAGACTGCGCGGCGGCTTTGCATAACGCCTTGGTCGCAACGCGATGACGGTTTGCCGCCTAACCGCCCCGAAGAGGCGGGGCGATCGCGGCCTTGCCCCGCGCAGCTGGCGCCAGGGTGTTATTCCCGGCGGCTACCCGCCGCGGCAGGGGCGCGGGGCGCTCCATCCCGCGGGCTTTCGGCGCTGACTCCCCGCCGCGGCGCTCACCGTCCGCGGCCAAACCGTTTGTCTTTAATGTTGGCAGCGCAAAGCCGCGCTGCCAAGCGGTAGGCGTACCGTACCTCTCGACCGCCCCTCTTTGAAGGATATAATCTAGCCGAACGAAGCGTGAACACGGGAGATGACGCGTGATCCAAGCGTCGATGCGGGCTCAGCGCGAGGCGGAGCGGCGGTATCCGGTGCGCGTGCGGATTGTGGTGCCGCCGGAAGGGTTGGTGCCGCCAGCTCGAGATCATGCATGCCTGGCTCGACGAGACTTGCGGCGCCGAAGGGTGGGCGACCGCGCCCGCCGGGACGACGGGTATCGTCGACGACGCCCTCGCGCTCTATTTCGAAGATGCGCCTTCGCTCATGTCTTCGTCGCCCGGTTCTGCTGCGGCTACCGGGTCGAGACGATTGCGGGTGCCTTGCCATCCGCGGCGACGCTCGGCCAGCGCGGCGCAGCGCGCCTGTTCATAGGACCCCCTAACGAGCCGTTCCGACTCGGCAAGTGGACCTGCTCGACTGGGCCGGGCTGGCGGCGACGACGGCGGGCGCAGCGCTGCTCTACAGTTTGACCGGTTTTGGCTTCGCCGTTCTTGCGGCACCGCTCTTTCTGCTGTTTGTCGACACGCAGCGGGCGATCCAGCTCGTCATCATCATCTCGACGGCGCTGTCACTCGTCGCGCTGCCGGGATTGTGGCGCGCGATCACGCCGGGACTGCTGTCGCGGCTGGGGCTCGGCAGTCTGGCCGGGTTGCCGCTCGGCCTCGTCGCCTTCCGTTTTGCCGATCCGGTTCTGATCCGCGCACTGGTCGGAGCGACGATCCTCAGCTTTGCCGTGCTTCTCGGGTGGAGGCGGCGGCGTGGCACGGGCGAATTCACCCGGCCCTTCGGCACGAAGCCCGGCATCGAAATCGCGACCGGGACGGTATCGGGTATCGCCACCGCGCTCGTCGGGATGGCCGGACCGCCGGTGCTGATCTATTTGCTGCTCGCCGGGGCGCCGCCGCGGACCGTGCGGGCGACCTTATTCTCGTTCTTCGCATTCGCCTATGCAGCGAGCCTTGCTTCCCACGTCGTGACCGTAGGCATCCCCGCCCGAACCTGGCTCTCAGCCGGGATCCTGACCCCCTTCGCCTTTCTCGGCGGCCTCGCCGGACAGCCGCTCGGCGATCGCCTTGGCGCCGATGCCTTTGCCATCCTCGCCATCCTACTGCTCGGGGCAGCAGGGCTCTACACCCTCGCCGCTGCGGCCGGTCTGGTTGTTCATTGACGGTTACATCGCGTCTTGGCGTGACATCGCGACGCGGAACAGTGACAGACCTCGATGGAACCGTGTATTTTTAAAGCGCCGCGTCGCCTTGCAACACTGCATTTGCCAATTTGGAAGGATGACGCGGTCGGCTTTCGCGTATTTTACGTGCAACACTAAGAGCGCGTGGGTGAGATCATGATCGGCCCTCCGGGATTGCCCAAGTTCGGACGCCGCGTCTTTTCGTTTGCTGCAGCAAAACCGGCCCGCTCGCGCCAGCAACAGAACACTTGGAAATGGGTCACGGGTTTCTACCTCGCGGGTGTGCTGGCTCACTTCAGCCATCACATGGTCGATTTGCCCGATGGCAGCAACCCGTCCTTCGAGGCGCTGACGAGCGCCCCGGTCAGCCTGATCTGGCCGGCCGATCTGATCGGGACGCTGATCGATCCAGGCTGATCGCGGGGCGTCGAGCCAGCAAATCAGGAGCCGAACCTCGCTTCTCCCTGAGAACAGGGAGAAAAATTTTTCTTACCCGAAATTGCCAGGGACGCAGTGCATATAATCTATTTATATCAATCTGCTAGCGTTTGGATTCGAGCACGTGGCTGAGGGAGCAAAACGATATTCTGAGGGAGGCAGCAGGGAGGAGATACCGGTATTTTGTACGATGGCTCCCCTGATGTCGCACTCGCTTTTTTGTTATAAACGAAATTATCTTTATTGACAACCCTGCGATGCGAGCCCGCGCCGTTTCGGGCTCAGCCGGCGCGTTGCGCAGACGCCGACCCGCCGTCCACAGGCGTTTGCGAACTCGCCGGTCGCCAGGCCGCAGCCTCTCGCGCCACTAGAGCAGCTACGTTGGGCGCCAGTACACGAGCAAGCGAGCCGCGCCGGGCGCGAGGGGCTATCGCATCCGGCTCGTCCCTCGCCGCCTCCAAGAGCCGCGTCGCGATCGCGTAATGGAAGAGGGCCTTTTCCAGATCCTGAGGCACCCCATCGCCGGTTTCGTAGAGCTCGGCTAGCTGGCGGTGCGAGAACGGGTCGCCTTGGCCGGCGCCGCGCTCGAACCATTCCCGTGCTCTCGCATGATCCTTCTCGACGGCGATGCCGGCCCAGTAAAAGCGTCCGACCGCGGAAAAAGCAGGGGTACACCCGGCCTCTGCGGCTTGGCGATATAGCCGCAGAGCCTCAACCTCGTCCTTGACGATGTCGCTGTCGGTTTCGCCGGTTTCGTATAGACGGCCAAGATCATATTGGGCGATCGGATAGCCCTTTTCCGCCGCCGCGCGGAGGTGGTCGGTCGCCTCGTTCCGCCTGTCGGCGCGATAAAGCGCCCGCCACAGCTGATAGGCAAATCGCGGCTCGTCAGGCGCCGCCTGCATGGCAGCCTGGCAAGCCGAAACAGCGCTCACGGCTTTGACGACGCCAAAAGCCACCCCGGGAAGGTGCTTGGGTTTACGCGGATCGAGAGGATTCGCAGCCAGCCGGTCGCACGCCGCACCCGGATAGCTATCAGCTGCAACTGCCGACGGGTCGTCGGAGTCGGCATCGGTTTCTATCAGGGATAATGATGATCGTTCGTTTTTCGATAGGATGCGTGGAGCGGTGATCTCGGCAAAAGCGATCGTATCTTCAGTTAGCAACGGCCATGCCGCCCATAGCCGAGCCGTCCTGTCTTCCGAGGCTGTCACAATGCGCCTACCGTCTGGGCTGAACGCGGCGCGATGGACGGCGTCGGTGTGCCCCCTCAGCACAGCGAGCGAGGCGCCGGTCTTTACGTCCCACAGCCGTGCGGTTCCATCTGCCGATGCGGTCACGGCCCGCGCCTCGTCTTGATTGAGTACGGCGTCAAAGACTGAGGCCGTATGGCCTTGAAGCACCACGCGGATCGCCCCGGTCGCGGGGTCCCACAGGCGAGCCGTCTTATCCGACGAGGTGGTCACGATGAGCTTCCCATCCTTACTGAACCTTGCGCCTAGCACTCGACCGGTGTGGCCTTCGAGGGTGCGCAGCAAGTTGCCATTGGCCGCGTCCCAAAGCTTGGCTGTCTTGTCGGCCGAGGCGGTTACGACGCTGGCTCCGTCCGGACTGAACGAGGCTCCATAAACTCGCTCCGGGTCGCCGCGGACCCCGGATCGCGGAACATTTGTTTTCTCCTGGAGGACGGGACCTTGAGAGCCGTTCTGCGCGTTCCATAACCGGGCGGTGCCATCCGCCGATGCGGTCACGATTTGGGTGCCGTCGGGGCTGAACGCGGCCTGAAGAACGGCGTCCGTATGCCCCGAAAGCACCAATAAGGACCTCGTGGTCGTTACGTCCCAGACCCGGGCGGTCTGGTCATCAGACGCAGTCACCACGCGCTTTCCGTCGCGGCTAAACGCCGCGCTATTGATGGAGTCCTTGTGCCCCTGCAGGACGGATTGCGGGACTCCGGTCTTGCCGTCCCACAGCCGCGCGGTGTTGTCGTCAGACGCGGTCACGACCCGCGTCCCGTCTGAACTAAACGCCGCGCTATTGACGGAGTCCTTGTGCCCTTGCAGAACGGTTAGCAAAGAGCCGGTCTGCGCGTCCCACAGCCGCGCCGTTTTGTCGTCGGAGGCGGTCACCACCCGCGCTCTGTCGGGGCTGAATGTCGCACTATTGACAGAGTCGGTGTGCCCCTGGAATACCGCCGGCGGGGCGTGCGCCTTGGCATCCCACACCCGCGCCACTTCGTCCATAGAAGAGGTCACGATTTGCGCCCCATCGAAGCTGAACGCGGCGCTCGTGACGGCGGCGGTATGCCCCTGTAGCACGGCGAGCGCCGCGCAGGTTTTGGGGTCCCGCGCGCGCGCCTCATTGCCCCTCGAACCGGTCACAATTGGCACCCCCTCCCGGCTGAATGCGATGCCGGGGACGGATCCCGTGTGTCCTTGAAGGCAGGCTTTGACGTCCCACAAGCGCGCCGCATTATCCGTGGAAGCGGTCACAATCTGTGCCGCTTCCGGGCTGAACACGGCGCTCCTGACAGGGCCTGTGTGCCCCTGCAGCACAGCGAGCGGGGCACCTGTGGTGGCGTCCCACAGGCGGGCGGTGTTGTCATCGGATGCGGTCACGACGCGTTTACCATCCGGGCTAAACGCGGCGCTGTTGACGGAATCCTTGTGCCCCTGCAGCACCTTGAGCGCGGCGCCGGTCTTGGAGTCCCACAGCCGAGCGGTGTTGTCATCGGATGTGGTCACGACGCGTTTTCCGTCAGGGCTGAACGCACCGCTGTTGACAGAGTCCTTGTGCCCTTTCAGAGTGGCAAGCGAGTTGCCGGTCCTGGCGTCCCACAGCCGCGCTGTATCGTCATCCGAGGCGGTGACGACCCGTCTTCCGTCCGGACTAAACGCCGCACTATTCACGGAGCCTTTGTGCCCTTTCAGCACGGCGAGAGCCCCGCCGATCTTGGCGTCCCACAGCCGCGCTGTCTTGTCATCGGAGGCGGTCACCACCCAGGTCCCATCCGGACTGAACCCAGCGCTATTGACGGAACCCTCATGTCCTTCCAGCGGGGCGAGCAGGCTGCCGGCTTTGGCGTCCCATATCCGGGCAGTGTTGTCGTGAGACGCAGTCGCCACTCGTTTTCCGTCCCGGCTAAACGCGACACTATTGACCGAAGCCGTGTGCCCTTTCAGCGCGGCGAGCGCCGCGCCGGTCTTGGCGTCCCAAAGCCGCGCGGTGTTGTCGTCGGATGCCGTTACAACTTGCGCTCCGTCAGGGCTGAACGCCGCGCTACGGACAGAGTCCCTATGCCCTTGCAGCATGAATCGAAGACGATCCTGGGAGCGCGCGTCTGCAAGAACGGACACTGCCGGGTACCAGACGGACCTATCCGGCGCCGTCATATCGTGCGGTAGCGCGGCGAGAGCGGTGAGTATAGAGGTTTCCGGCTGGTCGGCACGAACCGCGTCTCGCGCCTTCTCGGTTAAGAAACGCGATAGGTTCAAACGCGCTCGGTTAAGCTGCGTTTGTACTTCTTTTGCCGTTTGGTCGAGTAACTTCCCTCGGGTAGCGGCCTCGTCCCATCCCTTCTTTGCGTTGTCGCGCTCTGCTGCGAGCGCGGCATTCCGCTCGGCATTCCTTTGCTGTTCAAGACCTCGCAATCGGTTGGCTTCGCCGGCTTGAACCAAACCGAACCATGCGAGGCCGACGGCGACGAGCAACAGCAGTGACATCGCCACAAGGCCGAGCCGTGTGCGTTTGGCGAGCAGACTGGCGGCGACAGCGCGCTCTTGAGCCGTTTCAGCTTCAGCTTGCCGGCGGGCTGCCGCTTCTTCGGCGGCGGAGGCCCGTGCGGCTTCGGCCTCCGCGAGCCGATCGGCGGCGACGGCGCGCTCTCCGGCCGCTTCCGCTTCGGCTTGTCGACGAGCCGCCGCTTCCTCGGCGGCGGAGGCCCGTGCGGCTTCGGCCTCAACTTCGGCCTGTTGGCGCCTGATCTCTTCCTGTTGGCGCGCAACAGCCTCTTCGGCCGCAATGCTCCGCCTTTCCTGCTCGATCCGCTCGGCTTCGAGGCGGTCGCGCTCGCCGCCGCTTTTGTCGAGAAACCGCATCGCCAAATCGAAATCGCTACCGTAGCGCGCGGCCCAGGCGGCCGCCGGGTGCTCGCGATCACGCCAGGCCAGAGCGACGGCGAGCGCGACCCCGTCCAGGAAATCCCCGCTTCCGGCAGCCCACCGCCGAGCTGGTCGTTCGATGTCGCGATACTGCTCGCCCGAGGTGACCTCGGCCCGGACCCAATCCTTTAGCGTCTGCCATTGCCGGATCAGGCTCTCATGGCTGATATCCAGGATCGTGTCTTGGTCCAGCGGCCGTCCCCATGCCGGTCTCAATAGGCTGCGGCCCGGCGCCCGGAACGGGTCGGCGACCGCGGCTATCTCATCGAGAGGTTTGCCGGTGACCGCGATGATTTCCGTTGCCCGAGCAAGGCGCCGCACCGCACTTTCTCCCTCGCCCTCGACAAGCAGGCAGAACAGGCGTCGCGCGGTCTGGGTCCGCTCAGGCACATCTTGGGTGACTTCGCCGAGGATCTCATCGGCGTGGCGGGAGAGGCTGCCTCTGATGCCGCCTTCTCTGTCGTAGTCATCGAGGCGCAGCTTCGGCGTCTTTGGGTCGCGCGCTCGCGCCAAGTCCCATAGCCGCATCAGCGCATGTTGCATCAGCGGCAGCTGATCCGGATCGGGGCCCATGTCGTTGACGATGCGCGCGACAAGGCGCGGCTCGACCTTACCGCCAAACACCGCTGCGGGTCCCTCGATCGCCGAGCGGATCTGGTCACGCGATAGGCGCGGGCACAGATATTGGGCGTCGCTAACCGCTTCGGCCAGCTCGTCGAACTCTGCGCAGCGGCCGAGAAAATCCGAACGCAAGGTCAGCACGATGTAGATCGGGACCAGGATCTGGCCGGCGCTCGCCAGCAGCAAGGCAACAAACGCCTCGGCCTCTTCCTGGCCGGCAAGCCCTTGATATCGAAACAGCTCTTCGAATTGATCGACGACAATCAGCAAATTGCCGCCGTCGGATTTCGGCCGTGCCTGCAGCTCTTCGATCAGCGACAGCGGTCCGCGTTCGAGAGCGGCGCGGCGCAACCCGACATCGTCTGGTGCGCGGGGGCCGCCGAAGGCCGCTAGCAATGCCTCGGCAAGCTCGGTCATTGGACGAACGCCCGGATGCAAGGTCGCAAAGCGCCACACCGGCCCAGCTGCAGCGAGTAAACCGGTTTCGAGCGCTTCGAGCAGCCCGGCGTATACAAGCGAAGATTTGCCTGACCCCGAGCTACCGGTCACAGCGAGCAGCCGATGCTGGGCGAGGCGATTTACCATCGCGTCGACCTGTGTCTCGCGCCCAAAGAAGATATCGGCTTCGTGGCGTTCGAACGGCCGCAAACCCGGATAGGGGACGAGTGCCCTGGTCGGTGTCGTGGTCAAAGTTGAAGCGCTGCAGCTAGCCGGGCCGATACCTCGCGCCCGATGTCGCCACGGCCATCGACTATGACGAGTTGAGGTAGATAAAAATCGAGCTCTGGCTTCGGATCGGCCGGAACATCAATTACCAGTATCGTCCGCACCGGGTGCTCGCGGCGTGGAGCCAGCTTCTTGAAAGCGCGCAGCTGCGCCCGCGCCCAGCCCACATTGTCGGCATGGACCATGACCATCGCATCGCAGGAAATCAGGTTCTGTTCTAAATCGACGCGCACCTCATCCGCCGAGCCGGCGCGCAGCGGCTCTGCCCATGCCGCGCGGTCGCCAATCACCGCGCGCACCTTTGCTGCGATGTCGCGATGTCGCTGCTCGGTATTGAGGAAGACCAGTGGTTGATCGCCTGTTCCGCACGGTCGTGCTGACGGAGGCAAAGGCGCCAGCGCCGCCCCGACCAGTTTCTTGAAGGTTTCGAGTGAGGTGGCGTGCACCGTTTCGAGCTCCAAGAGCCCGCGATGCCGCGGCCATTTTATGCCAGCGAGATCGAGTTCGGGGCTGCGCCATTGGAGGACTTGCATTCCCTGTCGCCGGGCGCGTTCAAACTGCAACCAGCCATATCCTTCTAGCACGTCGGACGGCATCTTTCCCGGTATCGGCCCAAGCAATTGTGCAAACACTTTGCTGCGTGCAAGATCGGAATCGAGCGCCGCCTCGAATTCGGCGCGCCCGAGCGGATAAGTCTTTTCTGGCAGGACTAAGGCATGCTGCTGTTCGAGGTATCGACATAATTCGAGCCGATGAAATTCCAGGTCGTCGGTGACTTCGGCAACAAAAACCGTGCCGCCATTCGCCGCGCTTCCCGCGGACGGCTGCTTGTTCGGCGGTCCCTCTGCCATCGTCTTCATTTGGCTGTGTAAATCTCGTGCAAGATCCTCGATCAAGCGAAAATATTGGATTTCGTCCCTTTGCGGTGCCGGTTTGCCGAGAGTCCGCGGTTGCTCGTTCCGGTCAGGGTACCAAAACCGATAGTTGCGGCGGCCTGTCAGTTCCAGTGGTATCAGGGCGTTGTCGTCTACCGGCGCCTTTTCGACGATAAACACCCTCCCTCCTAAATCGGCGGCAAAGCGCTCGGTGAAGAAGTGAGCCTCGTCCCGGCACCATCTCGACGCGAGGTAAGGTGGGGATAAAATCGCAACAAAGTTGGCGGCGCGCTCGAGCTTGGTTGTAATCGCCGCACTGACGGTGTCATTCCCCCGCAAATTGTTTGTGTCAAACCAGACTGTAAACGCGTCGGTCCGGCCGACCTTTTCCGCTAGCTCCTGCTTCAGATATCGGACGAAAGTGGCCACCCATCCGGTCGACTCGTCTGGCCTCGTTGAGTCGAAGTACGCCCCGTCGTCTACGTGAGCATAGGAAACAAAAACGTCCTGATCGTAACCGGGAACGAACGACCGCATACGCAAAGCGCCAGCGCTAACAATCCAAGGATCTTTATGTTTAATCATACACACGACCGGTCGGAATCAACAGCCTGTCGATACTTCATCGGGCAAAGCGGCGCCTTGACGCCGCGTAGGTCTTCGCGCCTAGCTGTCGCTCAGGGAAGCGATCGGTCGGACCCATTGGCTTCCCGTCCCGGCGCTGGCAGCTGTGTCATCGTCAGCCCACAGAACACAATGATATAGAAGAGCGCCGCGAGGCGCGGCACTTCGAGGGGATACTCAAAGACACCAGAGAACAGGAAGGCCACCAGCGCCGCCGCAACAGCGGCCGCCATCTGGTCGCCTCGCGCCATCGCGCGCACCGCGCGGGTGAGGGCCGTTCCGGCGAGCAGAACGAAGGAGGCGAGACCCAGTGCGCCGCTCTCGAATAGGCTCATGAAATACTGGTCTTTGATGCGCCAGATCAGGTGCACGTCGTCCGTGAAATACCAGCGCTCGGTTCCCTGGGAGAAATCGCCGTTGGCGAGGATGTCATGGCCTTGCGGATCGAGCATCCGGATATGACCGATCTCGATCGTGCTGCCGGGGACGGGATCGAACAAAGCCAATTCGACCGGCCGTTTGAACCATCTGAGTGTCGCATCCTCGTCCCGACCTGCGGTCGAGATCGCCGCGCCGAAATCCTCCCACGTCCCCGGGATGTGAGAGCGGAATGTCGTATCTCGGCAGTTCGCCGAATAGAGCAGCATCTTCTCGCAGCGGGTGACGGACAGCACGCCCTTCCCGTCGGGTGATCGCAACGCGACGAAGATCCGATATTGCTGGTCGGGCCGCACCGGAACCTTTTGTCCGAAATGGGTCGGCAAACCGGTATGCAGCAACAACCAAAAAGTGGTAACCGCCGTCTTGCGCGACGACGAAATTGGCTGGAAAGCGTTCGTCAGGCTTGCTTGCGGGCGAGAACGATCCGCGGATAGGTCCCGAGCCCCATGCCGAAAAAGGTGATGGCCGGACTGTCGTCGCGCAGAGCCAGGCCACCGCTCCAATTTCCTTCTCGACGAGCAAGGTCGGGAGCCACCGTTCGCAACCGCTCCGCTATGAAGCCGCTGCCGAAAGTATTCATGAATATGCCGCCGACCAGCATCACCACCAGCGCTGGAAGGGCCAGAGCGGCGGCAGCGCCCGTATGGCGATGGCGTCGTGCAGCCCACGTCCAGCCTAGACCGACAATCAGCGTCGAGATCAACGCCGGGGCGTAGGCAGCGCGGGCATAGCTGACGACCAGGGCGTAACCGACGCCGCTTGCGATGCCGAGCATCGCAAGAAGGGTGAGCGGACGTGGCCGAAGCAGGCAGACGAGCAGAAGGGAAGCGCCATTGCGATGTAGGCGCCGATATGGCCACCGCCGACATTCATGCTGAAGAAGATTCCGACGACACGGTAATCGGTCGTGAAGTCGAAGAGACCGGTGAAGACAGAGCGCTCGGCCACGACCACCGCGGCGACGAGGGCCAGTCCCGCTGTCATCCCGGCACCCAACCAAACCATCGCGTCGCGGTGCGTACGCATTCTCGCGCCTAGAAGAGGCAGCAGCGCGAGCGCCAAAAAAACCCCCCTTGGCAGGGCGTAGCGCAGTGTCCGGGCGCAAATAGGGATTATCCGATCCACCTTCCGGCCCGGGCAATCCAAACCCGTGGGCTACGCTCAGGAAATAGCTGATCAGGCTGAGCACGAGCACCACAGCGGGGAAGCCGTCGAGCGGGAAATCGGCGCGCCGCGGCGGCGCTCGCAATGCCAAGATTCCGATCGTGACGAGGGACAGATCGGGCGCGCCGACCTGTGTCCAACCTGTCCAAGGCGTAAGGTCGAGCACCGGCAACGCCGCGGAAATGACCGCCAGCCAGAGGGCAGGCCAACGCAGCAAAGCCACTGCGTAGATAACGAGGGCGATGCCCAAGGCCCATGACGCCAGGAAATAATTTACGGCGATCGACGTCGCCAATGCGAAACAGATCGTTGCGGCGACGAGCCCGGCAAGTGTCTTCCGATGACTTTGATTACTTTCTCGGAACGCAGCGTCGGTACTCGCTCGTGGAGCGAGGATCATGTTCACGGTCATTGACGCGGCTCGGTCCAATCGTCCTCGAACCGGCAACCGGCCCGTCGGCTGCCGGTTTGCGCCTGGAAACAGCAATGCGCGGACCTCGCTGCGGCTCTTTGAACGGTGCGTCGTTGCGTCTGGTTTCGTTTTCCACCAGCGCGAACATCGCACCGATGATTAAAGCCATCACTGTATCGGTGACCTCCGCCGATCGATTCCGCAAATAGGCCTCTGCGTAACTGGTGATGAACAGAATAGCCGCGATGATAGCGATAGATAAACGAAGCCGAAGCCCGGCTTTTGCTAGGAGCCAAATCGAGCTTCCGAAGAGGAAGAATTTTTGAAGAAATGATAAAACACCGATCTCGGGAGAGCTCGACATCAAGCCCAGGAACGGGATCCACCCGAAAGACCTCGCTGTGGCGCCGAACTGGAACGGCTCCAGCCGCTCGGCGACGACGTAGCCGCAAAAGAGCAGAGCAATCACGGCAACGCGGAGACGTGCATGGTCTGCGAGAACGCCCCAGGCGCAAAAGGCCAACCCTGCTCCGGCTAGCTCGGCCGTCGTCAGGGTTGTGTCGACCATCATCACCTTGGCGACGAGCACGCCCCCAACGAAAAGCGGAAACAGCAGCCATACGCGTTTTGGCCCAGAAATCGCCTCGATCAGTACGCCGATCGTCAGCCATATCGCGGTATAGCGGAAGAGATCGTAACCCGTTAGACTTGGGTACAGGATGACCGGCTTCAGGGCGTTCCAGTATTTGTGTAGGTCGGTCGTCGGGACGTAAGGGAAGAGGCGGCAGCCGGCCCAGGCGCTGAGAAGCAACGTCGGCATACGGCTGGATGCGATCTCCCGAAGCAACGGCCAACGAAGATTCCTCCCTGTTAGTCTGCCGCCGATCGCGCCCAGCAACGTCCCGACGACGTTTGCATAGAGATCGGTCGCTGCGGTCTGGCGGCTATCGTCGTAATACTGCACGAGTTCCATGCACGCGCTGAGAAGCGCTCCGGTGAAGGTGGCCAGCGCGATCCGCTTGGCCGTACCGACACCCTTACCGATTGCAAGGCTCGCGAAGAAGCCCAGTGGCGTATACAGGGCCACGTTCGCAATGAAATCGCCTCGGCTTGGTGTCTCGTTCCAGCTCTCGAGAAGCGCACGCACCGCCGGGCCGAAACCATTGACGGGCTGACGAAACATAAAGGGGTATAGAGAACCGTACACGATGACGGCGATGATGACCGCCGTCGCAATCGAAAAGTTCCTGTCGAAGCGCGATCGCCCCATAGCCGATCCTCAGGGATGTCGAGGGGGGCTACCTGGACAGGCTTTTATGGGCGCGGCCCATGCGCTCGCGCGCGTAGCAGACGATACCAGAACGCGAGAGCCAGCATGACGACGAGGAAGCCGACCACGAGAATAGGGGACAGCCAGCTCGGCGACTGCTGTTCGCCTCCGACCCGGATCATGACCCGGGCAACGTAATCGGGGCTGCGGGCCTCTGCGCTCCAGAAGCCGTCGCGGTCGGCGGCGAACATGAATTTGCCCTCGGCATCCGTGCGGCCGGTCACCGCCGGGCTGTTCGGATCCCCGGGGGCAAACGCGCGCACTTCGGCGTTCACCATTGGTTTGCCGTCCGGGGTCGCAAATTGAGCCGTAACCTCGTGCGTAGCGAAGAGATCGAACGCACTGGCAGGCGATGCGACGAGAAGATTGAGGGCTGCGACGGCGCACAGCAGCAAGGCACTCGCTCGGAGTGGGCATCGAACCGGGCGACAGCGAACCGTCGGAGACTCGAGCATCGACACGCGATCAACATAGCGATCTTTTAGCCGCACGCTACTCCGCTAACCGGCCGCGCGCTTGCCCGGCTTGTGGAGCCGTGGCAAAAGCCACACAGGGCGGGAAGACGATGCCGGATTTCGCGATCGAACGGCAATACAGTGGGTTGGTGTGCGGCATCGACGAGGCGGGGCGCGGGCCCCTCGCCGGGCCCGTGGTTGCCGCTGCCGTGATCCTCGAGCCCCGCCGGTTCCCTAAAATGCTGCGCGACGGGCTCGATGATTCGAAGGTGCTCACCAGACAACAACGCGAGGGCTGCTACCACGCGCTCCAGCGGTGCGCCGATCACGGCACCGCCCGCATCGGGGTCGGCGCGGCGAGCACGGTCGAAATAGACCGCCTCAACATCCTGCGGGCGGCTTTGTTGGCGATGGCGCGCGCCGTGGCAGTGCTCGGGGTGCGCCCCGATACCGCGCTTGTCGACGGCGCCATCGCTCCGCCGATTGCCTGCACAGTGCAAACCGTCGTCAAAGGCGACGCGCTCAGCTTCTCTATCGCCGCCGCCTCCGTCGTCGCCAAGGTCACGCGCGATCGGATCATGCGCGGTCTGGCGCTCCGCTACCCCGGTTATGGCTGGGAGACCAATGTCGGATACGCGACACAGGAGCACGGCGAGGCGATCCGCCGCCTTGGCATCACCTGCCATCATCGGCGTTCATTCGCACCGGTGCGGCTTGCGGCCGCGGGTGACCTGCCGCTCTTCGCAGCGCTCGCAGTGGGGCCCCCGTAGGGACCGGCCGCGAGCGCCGAGATCGCGTGTCGGGCGACCTTCTTCATCAAGGTCGGCAGCGCATGATCATCGAGCTGTTCCACCGGGCTCCAGATTCCGTCGGCGACGCCGATGCCGGCCACAACCACGAGCTCGAGCAGGAAATGAGTGAAGCCGTGGCGCACGGTGCCGGGCAGCGGCGACCACCCGGCCACGGCAGGGGCGGCCCGGAGGGCTTCGGCAAACGACCATGGGGTGGCGCGCCAGGGCGTAGAGGGGATCTCGGTCATGCCGCCAAGCAGACCTTTTTCTGGGCGGCGGCGAAGCAGCACCGCGCCATCCGCCCGAGTGAGCCAGAACGCGACGCCATGGCGCAACGGCCGCTTCGGCTTCGCGCCCCGCGCCGGCAGATCTTCCGCCCGGCCGGACGCCGCAGCTGCGCAGCAGGATCGCCACGGACAGAGGACGCAGCGCGGCCGGCGCGGCGTACAGATTGTCGCGCCGAGATCCATCAATGCCTGGGCGAAGTCGCCGGCCCGCCGGTTCGGAACCATCGTAGCGGCGAGCGCTCTGAGGCGCGCCTTTGCCGCCGGCAACGGTTCGCACACGGCGTAGAGGCGGGCGACAACGCGCTCGACATTGCCGTCGATAGCGGAGCCGCGCCGGTCGAACGCGATCGCCGCGATCGCCGCCGCAGTGTAGTCGCCGATCCCGGGCAATGCGCGCAATGCCTCGGGTTCTTCGGGGAAAGCGCCGCCGTACCGCTCGACTACCGTGCGGGCGCAGGCATGGAGATTACGGGCGCGCGCGTAGTAGCCGAGCCCTTGCCAGAGCTGCAGGACTTCGTCGAGCGAGGCCTCGGCGAGCGCCGAAATATCAGGCCAGCGCGCAACGAATCGGTCAAAATAAGGTCCGACCGTCGCCACCGTCGTCTGCTGCAGCATGATCTCGCTAAGCCACACGCGATAAGGGTCGGGACGGATGCCGGGCGGCGCCCGCCATGGGAGGTTGCGGTGGTGGCGGTCGTACCAGGCGAGCAGGGTGGCAGAATCGGGCGTTCCCCGGAGTGATGAAGCGCCGGTTTGGATGGATGACGTGAGCACGATGAAGCCAGAGCGCGACATCTCGAACGATTCGCTCAGCCTAACCGCTCCGGCCCGTGAGAGCGAGCGCCACCAGGGCTTTCGAGCAGTGGGCATCGCCGTGTCGAAGCTCGCCGCGCCGATCGTCGCCAAGCGCGGCGGCGGGATCCTCGTCCGACTCAAGGCGGAGTGGGCGGCGATCATCGGCGCCAAATGGTCCGCGGTGACTTGGCCGTCCGCGCTCGGTCGCGATGGCGTCTTGAAGCTGCGCACGGCGTCGACAGCCGCGCTCGAGCTGCAACATTGTGCGCCGCCGCTGATCGAGCGCATCAACCTCTTTTTCGGCCGTTCCGTGGTCACGCGCCTGGCGCTGGTGCAAGGACCTCTGCCGCTCGATTCGCCGGTGAGGGACCCGGTTATACCCATGCTCGCTGCCGGTGAGGTTGAGGTGCTCGCCGAGCGGCTCTCTGGGATCGCCGATCCGGAGCTCCGCGCAGCTCTCGGCAGGCTCGGTCACGCCGTCATCAGCGGTCGATCTTGAGGCGTTGCGCGCAGGCTGCGAACCCACTAGCATCCACATATTGTAGTGAGGACCCATCAGATGCAGGAAATCTGGTTCGCCCTGCTCGGTATCTTGAGTCTCCTCGTCGTATCACCGGGATCTCCAGAGGCGGCTGCTCCGCATCCGATGCTCGCAGACGCGCAGACCGTGCTGCAGATCACCAAAGACGATCGCATCCTCGGCAACCCCGAGGCCCCGATCACGATCGTCGAATATGCGTCGCTGACCTGTCCGCACTGCGCTCATTTTGCGAACGATGTCCTCCCCGAGATCAAGAAGGCGTGGATCGACACCGGGAAAGCCAAATTGGTGCTGCGTGACTTTCCGCTCGACGAACCCGCGTTGCGCGCCGCGATGATCGCGCGCTGTGCGCCACCGGATCGCTACTATGCCTTTGCCGACACGTTCTTCGCGGCTCAGGAGAAATGGGTGCGGAGCTCCGATTATCGCGAAGCGCTCGCGCGGCTGGCCAAGCTCGGCGGTATGGGCAAGGAGGAGTTCGACACCTGCCTCAAAAACACCGAGCTCGAGAACAAAATCGTCGAAGGACGTTTGAAGGCGACACAGGAGCTCGAAGTCAATTCGACTCCGACATTCTTTGTCAATGGCAGTAAGCTCGCCGGCGCACCGACGGCCGAGGAATTCGAAAAGCTATTGTCCGGCCTTGCGGCGAAGTCCTAGCCGCCAAGATGACGATGAGACGCTGTCCGGAGAGCTGATGCGGTTCGACCGGCTGCGCCTCGTTGGATTCAAGTCGTTCGTCGACATGACGGAGCTGGCGATCGCGCCCGGCTTGACCGGCATTGTCGGACCGAACGGGTGCGGCAAGTCGAATCTGGTCGAAGCGCTGCGCTGGGTGATGGGCGAGACTTCCGCCAAGCGGCTGCGCGGCGGCGAGATGGATGATGTGATTTTCGCCGGTAGCGCCGGACGGCCCGCGCGCAACGTCGCGGAAGTCGCGTTGGCAATCGACAACAGCGCGCGCGATGCCCCGTTCGCCCTCAACGACCGCGAGTCGATCGAAGTCGTACGCCGCATCGAACGTGGCGCCGGCTCGGCCTATCGCGTCAACGGGCGCGAGGTACGGGCGCGTGATGTGCAGCTGCTATTCGCCGATGCTGCTACCGGCGCCCATTCCGGCGCGATGGTCAGCCAAGGCCGCGTGAGTGCGCTGATCGACGCCAAGCCGGCCGAGCGGCGGCTTCTGCTCGAAGAAGCTGCCGGCACCACTGGGCTTCATGCGCGACGTCATGAGACCGAATTGCGACTCACCGCCACCGAATACAACCTGTCCCGGCTCGACGACGTCGTCGCGACTATCGAGGCCCAGCTCCAGACCCTGAATAAGCAGGCGCGTCAGGCGCAGCGGTACCGTCGCCTCGGCGAGCACATCCGGCGCACTGAAGCGCTGCTGTTCCACGCTCGCTGGTGCACGGCCGAAGCCGACGCCGAACACACGGCCGCCACGCTTCGCGCTGCGGAGCGTGCCGTCGGCGAGACGACGGAGCGAGCGCTCGCCGAGCAGCGCGCCGGCGAGGCGGCTGAGGCCGTGTTGCCGCCGCTGCGGGTCGCCGAGGCGGCGGCCGCGGCCGAGTTGCATCAGCTCACCCATACTCGCAGCGAACTCGAACAGGAATTGCAACGGGTGCTCGCCGCACGCAGCGAATCCGAGGGGCGGCTCACCCAGCTCACGGGTGACCTGCAGCGCGAGGACGAGCACCTCGCCGAGGCGGAAGGAGCCATCGCCCGACTGGCCAAGGAGGGCCTGCTGATCGCGCGAGCCGATGCTGAAGACGATCCGGTACGGGCGGTGGCCGACGATCGCTTGCACAAAGCGACGACCCGCTTCGTCGAGGCCGAGATGGCATTGCAGCGTGCGACCGAAACTGCCGCTTCCGCCGAGGCGCGCCACGCCGCCCTCGGAGAACGCCGACGCGAGCTCGCCGACCGGCGGTCTCGTCTGGAAACACGGCGCGACGCAGCCGAACGGGAGCGCGGGGTATTGGCCGCCGCATTGATACCGGCCGAAGCAGTAACTGCCGCAGCGACCTCTCTCTCCGAGGCGGAGCGGCGGGTCGAGGAATGCCGGGCCGCGGTTGTCGCCGCCGAGCATCAGATGACCAGCCGCCTTGCCGAGGAGCATGCGGCGCTCGAAGCGCAACGCCGGATCGAGGCTCGGCTGACCCGGCTCAAGGCGGAAGCCGATGCGCTCGCAGCGTTGCTCGCGACGGCGCCGGATCGAGGCGCCGATCCGCCGATCCTTTCGGCGCTGTACGTCGTGGCGGGCTTCGAGACGGCGGTCGGCGCCGTGTTCGAGGACGAGCTCGCAGCGCCGGTGGCCGATAACGAACCAACAGCGGCGGCAAGTTTTTGGGGCGATCTCCCGCAAATCGAGAACGCGGCGGGCTTGCCGGAGGGCGCGCGCCCGCTGGCCGACGTCATAACCGCCCCGCAGGCCCTGGCACGCAGCCTCGCGTACGCCGGCTGGGTCGAGAGCGAAGAAGCCGGACGAAGGCTGCAGCGAAACCTCGTGCCCGGGCAGCGCCTGGTCGACCGTCAGGGTCGGATGTGGCGCTGGGATGGGTTCACCCGTATCGCACCCGGCCCTTCACCGGCCGCCGAGCTGCTGCGCCACAAGAACCGCCTTGCCGTGCTCGCCGACGAAATCGCCAAGGACGAGGAAGCCAGTCAGACGGCCGAGCAAAGTGCGGCTGAGGCGCGCGCTGCTCGCCAGCGTGCAGCCGAGGCCGATCGTCTGAGGCGATCGGAGCTGCGCACGGCGGAGGCGGCGGCTGCCGCTGCCCGCTCGGCGGAGGCCGAGATCGCTCGTCGAGCGCTGTTGATGGAGACACGTGTCGCTGGCGCCGCGGCTGCAATCGAGGCCGTCGCCGCCGACCTTGCCGAGACGCGAGCGCAAGATGAGGAAACAGAACGGGAGCTGGCCGCACTTCCCGATCCGGCGCTAGCGCGCGCGGCGCTGGATGCGGCGCGCCTCGCCACTGTCGAAGCGCGCAGCCGGGAAAGCGAAGCTCGCGCGGCGCTCGACAAGCTGAGCCACGACTTCGAGGCGCGCCGCGCGCGACTGGCGGCGATCGAGATCGAGGAGCGTTCGTGGCACCAACGCGGCGAGGGCGCTGCCGGGCAGCGCGCGGCGCTGGTCGAACGGTGGGGAGCCCTCGAGCAGGAAATTGCGAGACTTGCCGCACGCCCGGCGGCGATCGCCGCCGAGAGCGAGGCGCTGGCGGTCGCTCTCGCCAACGCTGCCGCCAATTGCCGTCGTTCGGGTGATGCGCTGGCATTAGCCGAGACCCGGCTCCGCGAGGCGACGGAGAATTCTCGGCTGGCTGATCAGGCGCTGGCCGAGGCGCGCGAGCAACGCGCCCGATGCGAAGTGCTGCGCGACGGCGCGAACGAAGCATTGGTGTGGCTCGCCCGCGAGATCCGCGAGCGGGTCGACGAGACGCCCGAGGCGCTGGCAGAGCTTGCCGGTCTCGCCGCGGACGAAGTGCCGCCGGATCCGACCGAGACGGCGGCCCGGCTCGATCGGCTGATCCGCGAGCGCGACGGCATCGGCCCGGTCAATCTCGTGGCCGAAAGCGAGGCCGCCGAGACCGAAACGCGCGTCGCAGGTTTGCGACACGAGCGCGCCGAGCTGACCGAGGCGATCGCGCGGCTGCGCCGCGGCATCGTGGCACTCGACCAGGAAGGGCGGCAACGCCTGACCGCAGCATTCGAGCGCGTCAACGGTCATTTTTCCGGGCTGTTCGCGCGGCTTTTCGGTGGTGGCCGGGCACATCTGGCGCTGGTCGACGATGCAGACCCGCTGGTCGCCGGTCTTGAGATCATGGCGAGCCCGCCCGGCAAGCGGCTGCAGACACTCTCGTTGTTATCGGGTGGTGAGCAGGCGCTGACCGCACTCGCCCTCATTTTCGCGGTCTTCCTAACGAACCCCGCCCCGGTCTGCGTGCTCGACGAGGTCGACGCGCCGCTCGACGACGCCAATGTCGACCGCTTCTGCGCTCTCGTTGGCGAGATCGCCGACACCACCGGCACGCGGTTCCTCTTGGTCACGCATCACCGCATCACGATGGCGCGCGTCGACCGGCTGTTCGGCGTCACGATGGCCGAACAGGGCGTCTCGCAACTCGTCTCGGTCGATCTCGCCCGCGCCGCCCGGCTGCGCCAAACCGCCTGAGCCGCAAAAACAACGAAAATCGCGTTTTTGGGCGTCAGCGGAGTGTCCATCGTAAAAAAATAAAAAAGTATCACAATAACTTGCGAGCTAAATTCGTTACTTAGCGGAACAACTGAATTTTTCGAAAAATCAACGAATTCAAACGCCCATAACAATCGAAAAACAATGGATTGAGAGCGGGAGTGACGCAGACCATTTTTACGATCAGATCCGCGCCGATTCGGTCGTGAATGCGACATCGACAGGTTCCTGAACAAAATTCAGGATCATTGCCCCGATGGCCGCTATCAGAGCGGCGGCGATACAGGCCATAATGAAGCTACGCATTTCGGACGCCCGCCTCGGATCATTGTCTAAATTAGGATACCGGAACGCGCGAGATCAATCGCGGCACCAAAGGCGGGCCTTCCGGTCTCTGATCACCATCGGTCTGATCTGCTGTACGATAGCACTTGGCCTCGCTCCGGCCGAAGCGCAATTACGCGGACATGGCGGTCCGATACGCGCGCTCGCGATCTCCGCCAATGGTGCCACGGCACTCTCCGGCAGCTTCGACACCTCGGCGATCCGCTGGTCGCTCCGGCGCAACACCGCCGAGCAGGTGCTGCGGTTTCACGAGGGTGCGGTGAACGCGGTCGCGATCCTCACCGACGGCCGCGCCGTGACCGCCGGCGAGGACGCCCGCATTGCCCTCTGGACGCCGGGGAAACAGGAGCCCGACCGTGTTCTCGAAGGACATCAGGGGCCAATTGTTGCCCTCGCGGTATCGCCTGATGGCGCCACACTCGCCTCGGCATCCTGGGATCGCACGATCCGCTTGTGGCCGCTCGCAGGCGGCGTGCCACAAGTGCTCGAGGGCCATCAGCAGAACGTCAATGGGGTGACCTTCACGCCGGATGGTACAGTGGTGGCAAGCGTTGGATACGACGCAACCCTGCATATCTGGCCCTTGTATCGACGAGGCTCTCCTCTAGTGGTGCCGCTGCCGTCTCCGCTCAATGCAGTCGCGGTTGGGCCGGACAGTGACATCATCGCCGCCGGGGCCGACGGTAAGGTCTATTTCTTGTCGTCGGCCGGGAACGAGCGCGATGCGCTCCAAGCCTCGCCGACGCCGATTACTTCCCTCGCGATATCACGCGATGGAGAATTCATCGCAGCGGCGAGCATCGGCGGCTCGGTCGCGATTATCGATCGGAGGACGCACACCCTTGCGCGCAGTCTCGTCGGCCCTGGCCCGCCGGTGTGGTCTGTGGCGTTCCTTCCCGACAACCGTACGCTCCTGACCGGCGGCACCGACCGGATGATTCGCCGCTGGGATTCGACAACCGGCGAGCCGATCGACATCGTTGCTAGCGGCGGTTCGGAGGATCTGCTCGCGGCCTATGTCGGCGATCCCGGCGCACAGGTGTTTCGCGCTTGTGTCGCCTGCCATACGCTTAAGCCTGACGAGGGGTATCGGGCCGGCCCGACACTGCACGGCATCTTCGGGCGGCGCATCGCGAGCTTGGCCGGCTACAGTTTTTCGGAGGCGCTCAAGCACCTCGACATCGTCTGGACGCCGGTAACGCTGGCGAAACTGTTCGAGATCGGCCCGGCAACCTACACACCAGGCACCAAGATGCCGGAGCAGCGCATCGGCGCGGCGGAAGACCGAGACGCCCTCGTCAAGTTTCTCGAAAGGGCGACGAAGTGATCACTGTTTCGGCTTCGTCTCGCGCTCGCGCAGGTAATCGTCGGTCGTGCGCGGCCTTGGCCGGGCCGGCGCACCGTAGGGATCGAAGGCCTCTTCGGTGACGACGGCAACGCGGCAATCCTCGCACATCTTGATGACGTCGAGGCGGCTCGGCGAGTTTTGGTACATCCAGTGCTTGCCTTCGAGCGCCGCGACGACGCGTTCTATCGTGCTCCTGACGCCGAACGGCTTGCCGCAGCGAATACACGGGAACGGCTCCTCTTGCTTGAGCACGCGCGCTGCGATTGCCGCATCGCCGAAGGCGAGGCGCGGCACGAGGCTGATCACTTTTTCGGGGCAGGTCGCCTTGCACAGACCGCATTGCACACAAGCATCCTCAGCAAAGCGCAACAGAGGTCGGTCAGGGTCGTCCGACAGCGCACCGGTCGGGCATGCGGACACACAGGAGAGGCATAGGGTGCAACCTTCAACGTTGATCTCGACTGCGCCGAACGGCGCCCCAGCGGGCAGCACGATGATGTCCGTGGGCGCCGGGGCTACGCGATAGAGTTCCCGCAGTGCGAACCGCAGCACGTCGCGCTTACCGCCGACCGGGAGAAAGCCAGCGGGACGCGTCACCGGCTCGCTGGACTTGATCCCTCGCAGCGCCTCTCCGAGTGCAAACGGATCATCGGTCTCGATCGTCGTGAGACGTTCGCCGACAAGACCGAGGCCCGCAAGGATGGGTTCAGCAAGGGCGATCGCATTGTGCAAACCGGCGGGGTCGTGGCGCGGGTTAGCACGCAGCACCACGCGCATTGCCATCACGCCGTAGGCGAAAGCCGCGGCTATCAGTTCCAGGCCGATTTGCGTCACCTCGTTGACGGCAAGCGGCAGAATGTTGGCGGGCAATCCGTCGCCATGACGGGCAAGTGCGTCGATCAGCGCACCGCCATGATCCTCATCATGGATCAGAAGAACAGGCAAGACGCCACCCGCAGCGTGATAGACCGTGAGCAATGTGCGCAGCTTGCGGATCAAAGCGTCGGCTGGTGGAACCGCGTAACTAGCCGCCCCCGTCGGACAGGCTGTGGCGCATTGGCCGCAGCCGGCACAAATTTTGTCGTCGATCGCCACGTGATCGCCGGCCGGCGCAATGGCGCTGGTCGGACAGAGGTCGAGGCAGCGGCGGCAGCCGACGATCTGCGACCGTGAGTGGACACAAAGATCCGCTGTGAATGTCACGTAACGTGGCTTGTCGAAGGCGCCGACGAGATCCCGCGCGCGCAATACCGCCTTGAGTACGTCAGCGGGATCGTCGGGATCGGCTCGGAGGTAACCATCGCGCAGGTCCGCGGCCGGGAACAGCGGCGGCCCGCCCGAGATGTCGAGCAGGATGTCGCAGCGCGATATAGCGCCGTCACGCGCCTGTCCGAAGGTAAGCGCGCGCCGCGACGACGGTCGCGGCGAGGCGTAATCATCGACAATGACCTCAAACGCGCCGAGATGGCCTTTCGCCGCACGGATCGTACCCTTCACGATCGGAAATTCGGTGGTGCGCGGCGGTATCAGGTCATCCGGCCGGATGATGAGCGTGGTGATGTCGAGATGCTCTTTGAGCAGGCTCGACGCCTCGACTGCCCGCTCGTCACGTCCGTAGACGAGAGCAACCCCCGCGCTTTCGAGATGAGTGAAGGGGACATCGGGCATCGCTATCGCGGCGGCCGCCATGAGTGCCGCCATCTTCGGTCCCGCCTCCCCCGCTTCGGCGGACCAGCCGGCGCTTTCGCGTATGTTGGCAAAGGTCACATCGCTGGCGCTTTCGGCGGCGATCTCGCGGAACAACGGTGCTTCCTGCGTGCAGCCGACCGTGATCGGAACACCCGACGCCACTAGTTCCCGAACGCGTTCAATCTCAGCGCGACACAATTGGCGCCCGCTGACGATGGCGTCTCCGCAGCACCCCCGCTTAAACGCACCCGCGTCGAGCGGCATCGTGTCTTCACACGAACAAACGAGGAGGGCGCGCCGATCAGACATCGTTTTGCTCGTCAGGCGCGATGCGCCGGTGGGATTGACCGCAGGCTGACGTTATATTGTTTCCGGATCGGACGTAAGGCCGTAATCAAGATGCAGCGCGAGCAGCGCCACTGGATCAGCAAGAATAATATGCGCACGCTCGACCTGCCGCCGCCGTTCCGGCTCGTGGTGTTGCGCGAGCTGGGCGACGCCTTCGACCATGCCCGCGCCCACGCTTCTGATCTCGGCGCCGGAACACTAGTTCTGGTCGGCCGCTTCGACCTCGCCGAGTTCGCTGTCGTCTTGGAACCGGAAGAGCCGCTCGCGTCGGCGCGCCGTGTATTCTATGTCTGCATGGTTGCGCTCGGCGACGCCTTGGCGGCACGGGCACCGCCGGAAAAGCCGATCGTCATTGAATGGCCGGACGCAATCTATGTCGATCGGGGCCTCATTGGCGGTGGGCGGCTCGCTTGGCCCGATCACGCCGATGAGCACAAGTCGCCGGATTGGCTTGTCTTTGGCGCCGCTATTCGCGTTGTTTCCCCGGGCCCGCAGGAAGCCGGGCTGCATCCGTTTTCGACCGCGCTTGCGGAAGAGAGTTTCGGCGATGTCAGTGCTGAGCAACTCGTCGAAGGCTTCGCCCGCCATCTGATGGTTGCCGTCGATCGCTGGCAGGAGGATGGGTTCGCCTCCATTGCCAGGGAATACATTTCGAAACTGCAGCCAGAGCACGGGGCGCGTCACGACATCGGCGAGAACGGCGATCTTGCTGTTCGGCGTGCCGGCGGACCGGTCGAGCACCGGCTTCTGCTGCCCGTCCTAAAAATGCCTTCATGGCTCGATCCGAGAACCGGCGGACCACCTCTGTGAGGCCGCAGCGCGAGAGAGCGCGGTGAGCGACTTTTGGCTCTCCTGCGGCCATCATCTGACGGATCGCGACGCCGGTGGCTGGTTGCTGGTCACCGACGAATTTCTGAAAGCCTATCTGGCGCGACCGGAGCTGACAGCGCCGCCCGAAGCCTGCGCCGTCGAGCGAGCATTGCACGCGGCGCTGCTCGCCGAGCCGCGCGCCCCTATCGGTAGCGACGAGATCGCGGCAATCGGTGACGCGGACGCCCGGGAAAATTGGCGGCTGATGGTCGGTTTTCGCGACCAACTTGTCCGTCACCAGACACTGGAGGCGGCTTATCTCGACCTCATACGTCGAAAAGTCGGCGACACACCGCCGCTCTTTCTCAATCAGCTCGTTCACGTGATTCTGCGCAACGTCCTCGACGGCTGCGACGACCCGTTTGTAGTCCGTGCTGCGGAGCTTTTCTTTCGGCCGCAACGGATGACGATGTACAACGAAGCGCTGATCGCCGCCGACGAGGAGACCATCGCCGGCACGAACCCGGCGCCATTGTCGCCCCTCGTGTCGATGCTGGGCATTCCTGCAGGAGACCAAATCGACATTCTGACGGACGACAATGCTCCGAGTTATTGGAGTCGAAGCGACCTCTTCGATATGGCGCTTGACCTCTCGGTCGGCCGTCGCGGTGTGGCGGCACTCGGCGAGGCTGTCGAGCGGTGGGTGAAGCACATATTGTCGATTGACGTCTCGGTCGAACCGCTGAGCGAAATGCGTGACGTTCCGTTGACCTGGTATGTCGGCCTCGACGCGGAGGGCACGCGCATCGGCGACGCATTGTGGCGTGGCGCGGAGCTCGACGAGACAACGCGACGCCGTGTGATTGCGCTGTTCCGTCTGACGATCGGCAATCCCGATCCGAACGCCGCTTCGATCGGTGATGACCCGGTCTATCTCATTCTGGCGATGACGGCCGACAAGGTGCTGCGCATGAAGCCGCAGAATCTGTTGACCGGCTTGCCGGCCACGCGGTTGGCAGCGATCACATGAGTTCGATCACGCCACCGCTGCGCATTCCTGTTGGCGTGGTGGTCGAGCGGCGCAAAGCCGTCTCGCCATGGGTTGAAGTCATCTGGCGACCGATTGCGGTGCTCTGCGGTGTCCCCGATGCGGCCGCCTGGACGCCGCTGACTGTCGACGAAGAAACGGCGACCTTCTACGCGGGTGCGGCCGAGATCGAGCTGTATCGCTCTGAGGCCGATAACTACCGCAGAAATCTTGAATCGGCAGCACCGGCTGTATGGGTGGCACTGCACGAGACCGGCGGCGATCCGCCGTACGCAGTCGCGGCCGTTACCGCCGATCCAGCCGAGGGAGAAGGCTTGACCGAGCCGGGTCAAGGAATCATCGAAGCCGTCGCGATGCCCGAGCCGTTGCGCCTCACAATTGCCGCTTTGGTCGCCGAGCACCATGTCGAGCGAGTGTTTGAGAGGCGCAAGCGCGATCGCGCCGATCCGGAAGCGCTGGCGCGCCACGAGCCGCAGTTCAGAAAACGACGATGAGCGCTGACGAAAGCTTTGTCGCGCGGTGGGCTCGCCGCAAACGCGCCGCTGCCACAAACGCACGCGGCCAACCGCAGGCGAAGGATACGGGGGACCGGGCTGCCCCGGAAGCCGCCGCGGCCTCTCGCCCCCCGGGGGAAACTCAGTCGCTCGTCGATCCCGAGAGCTTGCCCCCGATCGAGACGATTGGCGCCGGGTCCGACATCCGGCCGTTTCTGGCTAAGGGCGTTCCCGCGCATTTGACGCGTGCCGCGCTGCGCCGTGCCTGGTCGGCCGATCCCGCGATCCGCGACTTCATCGGTCTGTCCGAAAATTCGTGGGACTTCAATTCGCCTAGCGGCGTACCCGGTTTCGGCCCTCTGACGATCGAAGACGCTCGCCGGCTTCTGGCGCAGGTCGCCGAAGAGGCGGACGCCCTCGGCCCGGGCCGCCCCGCAGCCGAGCGGCTAGCGATCAGCGAACCTCAGACGACAACCGGTTCCGATCAAATGAAGCCTGGCTCCGATACCGACGCCGATCACGCAAGCCCGATGCCGCGCGATGGGAAAGGCAATAGTGCGGTGCAGCATGAAAGACAAGAGTGCGAGCCGTGGTTATCCCGCCCGCGGCGTCGTCACGGCGGCGCCCTCCCCGACTGAACCAGCGTTCATAGCCTCAGGCTATTGACCAAAAGATTAACGCGGTATTACTCTTTAGAGGAATAGGGCAGGATCGTGGTTTTCGGGCTTTCGATGAGCGACCGCGGGCTCGACGAGGCGATCCGCGCCGTCGGCGGCATTACCGAGCTGGCGCGTCGGATCGGCGTCTCCCAACCGTCCGTCTCCAACTGGTCGCGGGTCCCGGCCGAGCGGGTGCTGTCGGTGGAGGCCGCGACCGGGGTTGCGCGCGTGATATTGCGGCCGGACCTTTACGGCGAGAATTTCGGCCAGCCCGAGGAGGTGGATGTTGCACGCGCCCGGGAATATTCGTTGCTCGCAAAGTTGCTGGGACGTGCCCCGGATGCAGCGTTTCTCGGGCAGATCGCCAAGCTTCGCGGCGATGCCACGCCGCTCGGTTCTGCGCACGCCGCGCTGGCAGAAGCTGCGGATAGGGCGAGCGCCGGAGAGGTCGCACGCGAGTTTTTCGATCTCTTCATCGGCGTCGGGCGCGGTGAGCTGTTGCCATATGGTTCATATTATCTGACCGGCTTTCTCAACGAGCGACCGCTGGCTCGCTTGCGCCAGGATCTGCATGCGCTTGGCATCGAACGTGTCGAGACGCAATGCGAACCCGAAGACCACGCGGCCATTCTCTGCGAGATCATGGCGGGTCTGATCGGTGGGCCGTTCTCGGCGGCAATCGACAAGCAACGCCAGGTCTTCGAGAAGCATCTCGCTCCGTGGATCGGACGCTTCTTCGCCGATCTGACGATTGCGGAGGCTGCCGATCTCTATCGCCATGTCGGCGCTGTCGGGCGTCGGTTCATCGAGATTGAAACAGAAGGATTCGCGCTCTCCGAGTGAGCGGGCGCGCAAAGATGGGAGGACGCAGCTGTGAAAGCGCAAGGCAGGCTCAGTTTGGGGCGTCGGCAATTCTTTCGTGTGCTCGGTGCCGGTACGGCGGCCGGCACACTGGGATCGATCGCGACTGAAGCAGTGGGCGACAGCGAGAGCAACGACGAGAAGCGCAAGCCTCGCTACAAGGAAACCGACGAGGTCAAGACTTATTACCGCGTTAACCGCTATCCGCGCTGACGGAGGCATCCATGCTCATCAAAAGAGCGGAACGTCAGGCTCCGCGCGGGCAGCTCACCGCGTTCGCAAGTCAGTCGGATCGCGGCCTCGACCGCCGCACCTTCCTGCGTCGCTCGGGCCTCGTCGCCGGTGGTGTCGGAGCGCTCGGCGTGTTGCCGCTCACCAGCGTGCGCCGAGCCGAGGCGGGACCGCCCCCGGCCGCCGGCGCACAGGTAGCGATCCGCAAGAGCGTCTGCACGCATTGCTCGGTCGGCTGCACGGTTACCGCCGAGGTCGCCAACGGCGTGTGGATCGGGCAGGAGCCGAGCTGGGACAGTCCGATCAATCGCGGGTCGCACTGCGCCAAGGGTGCCGCGGTGCGTGAGCTCGTCTCCGGCGAGCGCCGGCTCAAATATCCGCTGAAGCTCGTCGGCGGGCAATGGACCCGAATTAATTGGGACCAAGCCGTCAACGAGATCGGCGACCGGCTGATGGCGATCCGCGAACAATCGGGTCCGGACTCGGTCTACTGGCTCGGCTCGGCGAAATTCACCAATGAGGGAGCTTATCTCTTCCGTAAACTTGGCGCCTTCTGGGGGACCAACAATACCGATCACCAGGCGCGCATCTGCCATTCGACGACGGTCACCGGCGTAGCCAATACCTGGGGCTACGGCGCGATGACCAATAGTTACAACGATATCCGCAACGCAAAAACGCAGATCATCTGGGGAGGCAATCCCGCCGAAGCCCACCCGGTGTCTTTGCAACATCTGCTGGAGGGGGCCGAACTCAACAACGCGAATGTCGTCGTCGTCGATCCGCGTATGACCCGCACCGCTGCGCACGCGACCGAATATGTGCGGTTGCGGCCGGGTACTGACATTCCGGTGCTCTACGGGATGATGTGGCACATCCTGCAGAATGGCTGGGAGGACAAGGAGTTCATCGCGCAGCGCGTCTACGGCCTCGAAGATGTCCGCAAGGAAATTGAAAAGTGGACGCCCGAGGAAGTCGAGCGCGTCTCCGGCGTTCCCGGCGAGCAGCTCAAGCGCGTCGCCCAGATGTTCGCCACCGAGAAACCGGCGACCCTGATCTGGTGCATGGGCCAGACCCAGCACACTGTCGGTACCGCCAATGTTCGGGCGAGCTGCATCGCGCTGCTTCTTACCGGTAATGTCGGCAAACCGGGAACTGGTGCCAACATCTTCCGCGGCCACGACAATGTGCAGGGTGCCACCGATGTCGGGCTCGATATCGTTACCTTGCCGTTCTACTACGGGCTCGCCGAGGGCGCGTGGCGTCACTGGGGACGCGTCTGGGAGGTCGAATACGACTACCTGCAGTCCCGGTTTGACTCCAAAAAGATCATGGAGACGCCCGGCATCCCGCTGACCCGGTGGTTCGATGCGGTCCTGCTGCCGAAGGACCAGGTGGAGCAAAAGGACAACGTGCGGGCGATGTTCGTGCAGGGACATGCCAGCAACAGCATCACCCGGATTCCGGAATCGCTCAAAGGGCTGCTAAAGCTCGATCTGCTGGTGGTGGCCGATCCGCATCCCACGACTTGGGCGTCGCTGGCCCTCGAGGTGGGGCGCAAGGACAACATGTACCTGTTGCCGGCCTGCACGCAGTTCGAAGCCACGGGCTCCCGCGTCGCGTCGAACCGCGCGCTGCAATGGGGCGAGCAGATCGTCAAGCCGATCTTCGAGTCAAAAAACGATCTCGAGATCATGTATCTGGTGGCCAAGAAGCTCGGCTTTGTCGACAAGATGTTCAAGAACATCAAGGTTGAGAACAGCTTGCCGCTGGCCGAGGATGTCCTGCGCGAAATGAATCGCGGCAGTTGGTCGACCGGCTATTGCGGCCAGTCGCCGGAGCGGCTGAAGCTGCATATGGCGAACCAGAAGGATTTCGACCTGGTCACGATGCGGGCGACGACCGGGCCTTGCAAAGGCGACTATTATGGTCTGCCTTGGCCGTGCTGGGGCAAACCCGATGTCAAGCATCCGGGCACACCGCTTCTCTACAACACCAACCTCAACGTCATGGACGGCGGCGGCACGTTCCGCGCTCGCTTTGGCGTCGAGCGCAACGGGGTGAACCTGCTTGCCGAAGGTTCCTACTCGCTCGGCTCGGAGATCAAGGATGGCTATCCCGAGTTTACGATGGCGGTCCTGAAAAAGCTCGGCTGGGACAAGGATCTGAACGCCGACGAGCTTGCGATTATCACGAAGGTCGCGGGCAGCCCCGACAAGACCGATACGGTCTCGTGGTCGACCGACCTATCCGGTGGCATCCAGCGCGTTGCGATGATGCATGGCTGTGTGCCGTACGGAAACGCTAAGGCGCGCATGAATGCCTTCGGGCTGCCGGACCCGATCCCGACGCATCGCGAGCCGATCTACACGCCTCGGATCGATCTTGTTTCTAAGTACCCGACTCTGCCGGATTTCAAGCAGTTCCGGCTGCCGAACATCGGTTTCTCGGTGCAGAAGGCTGCTGTGGACAAGGGCATCGCCAAGCAGTTCCCGCTGATCCTGAGCTCCGGCCGACTCGTTGAATATGAAGGCGGCGGCGAAGAAACCCGTTCAAACAAGTGGCTCGCCGAGTTGCAGCAGGACATGTTCATCGAGATCAGCCCCGCCGATGCCAGCGACCGCGGCATCAAGGACGGCGCCTGGGTCTGGATAACGGGTGCGGAGAACAATTCCAGGGCCAAAGTAAAGGCGCTGGTTACCGAGCGGGTCGGCAAAGGCGTTGCCTGGATGCCCTTCCACTTCGGCGGATGGCTGGGCGGTGTCGATCTGCGCGACAAATATCCAAAGGATGCCGACCCGATCGTGCTCGGCGAGAGCGCGAACACGATTACGACCTATGGATACGATCCTGCAACCGGTATGCAGGAGCCAAAAGTCACCTTGTGCCAGATCACGGCGGCGTGAGGAGGCGGATCGATGGCTCGGATGAAGTTCCTCTGCGACGCCGACCGCTGCATCGAATGCAACGCCTGCGTCACCGCCTGCAAGAACGAAAATGAAGTGCCGTGGGGGATCAACCGCCGACGGGTCGTCACGATAAACGATGGCAAGCCGGGGGAGCGTTCGGTGTCGATGGCTTGCATGCATTGCACCGATGCGCCGTGCCAGGCGGTGTGTCCGGTAAACGCCTTTTATACCACCGCCGACGGGGTCGTGCTGCACTCGAAAGACATCTGCATCGGCTGTGGTTATTGCTTCTACGCCTGTCCGTTCGGGGCGCCGCAATATCCGCGTGTCGGCAATTTCGGCTCGCGAGGCAAGATGGACAAGTGCACCTATTGCGCCGGCGGTCCGGAACCTGACGGCAGCATGGCGGAGTACGAGAAATACGGCGCCAATCGTCTGGCCGAGGGCAAATTGCCCATGTGCGCCGAGATGTGCTCGACCAAGTCGTTGCTCGCCGGCGATGGC
>Ga0306922_10000351_pt1 | contig 37762 bp, 27 predicted proteins | sample sta12Cox44000082_FD_203758 | JGI IMG/M metagenome (GOLD analysis project Ga0306922, IMG submission 203758) | Lab enrichment of tropical soil microbial communities from Luquillo Experimental Forest, Puerto Rico - statoxic.12C.oxic.44.000.082 (v2)... | ecosystem: Environmental > Terrestrial >... | reverse complement strand
CCACATCGAGAGCAAAAGCATCGCCGAGCGCCGGGGGAAGACTCATATTCAGATATCAAATCTTCACCAGAAATTACATGGTACTGTTTAAGTGAAATTCTCGCGTTGGCAGAAAAAGCTGTTCCGTTGGCGCGTCGGCAAAGGTCGCAGTGACAAAGTCGAACCTCGCCGATGGGGCCGATAATCTGGAACTGGAAGCTGCCACAGAGGCATCTGCCCCGGATAAGTTGGGGTGCTAAGGGGTCGTCTTTTGACATGGCTTCTCCTCCGCTGGTCATGGATAGTGCACCTATCGAAGGTCTGGATTCCACCCCGAGCGGACTCCCGGTGCGGGTACCGAGCGTCAGATTTATCCACTAGTATACTGTCCTCAAAAATGAGTTTACATTACTTAACCGAGAAGGGCGTAATATTTCCTTGTCTTCCCATGGGCCTTCGCTGGTATGACCGATAGCAGCTAGTCCGACGCCCGCAAGATCGGTTACTGCGATGCTTTGCAGAGATAAAACCAATTGAGAGGCGCCGGGCTAGAGCCGGGACAGCACCTCTTCCTTGAACCGGCGCATCTCGGCGATCGAGGCTGCGGGATCGGGGCGCTCGAAATCGATATCGACGGCGCTGACGCCCAGCCCGTGCAGCGCCCGCAAATCGCCGACAATGTCGGATGTGGTGCCGGAAAAAAGCCGCCTCTCCCCGTCGGAGGCCTTGCTCGGCACCGCCTGGCCATAACGCTTGACGCGGTAGGTCAGTGCGACGCTCGCCGGGTCGCGGCCCGCCTCGGTGGTGAACCGGCGCAACCGATCGATGCCGGCCTGGTAGCGCGGCAGGGTGTCGAGCAGGTGTTTGTTGTTGCTCCCGATCGGGTACCAGGCGTCGCCCAGCCGCGCGGCACGGCGTAGCGCCGGCCCGCTCTCGCCGCCAACCCAGATCGGCGGGTGCGGCTGCTGCACCGGTTTGGGCGCGAAGACGATCCCTTCGAAATTCACCCAGCTTCCATCGGCACGCGGCGCCTCCTCGGTCCAGAGCACGCGGAAGGCCTCCAGATATTCGTCGGTCACCGCACCCCGCGCGGCAAAAGGCGTCGTCACGACTGCATCGAATTCCCTCTGGAGCCAGCCCGCGCCGATGCCGACGACGAGCCGCCCGCCGGACAGGACGTCGATGGTCGCGAGCATCTTGGCGGCGAGCACGGCCGGGCGGTGCGGCACGACCATGACCGCCAGCACCAGGCGAATTCGCGAGGTCTTGGCGGCAATATAGGCCGCGGTCGTCAGCTGCTCGTGCCGGCGCTCCGGTCCCTCCGAAAAGAATTCGCCGCTCTCCGAATAAGGATAGCCGGGGACCCGCAGGTTCGGCAGCACGATGTGATCGGTTAATGTCAGATAGTCGTAGCCGAGCGCCTCGCCTTCTTGCGCAATCCGCGTCAGGATTTCGGACGAGGAGAGTGGACCGCTGATCGGCAGGTTGAAGCCTATCTGCATCTCTTCCTCCTGCTGCGGCTCGCCGAGAAACGATAGCCAATGCCCGACAAAGTGGAAATCGCCAAGGTCGCCCGTGCGATCACCGTGATCGAAGCGCGGCTCATTGCCGCGAGGCATCTGCGGCTCACCGACCGCGTCCGGTTGCTCGAGAGCGAAAAACGTCGGCTCGAAACGCGCCTTGCTCAGCTCGAGACAGGGCAGTAATCGCCGGGCTCACCCCACTTCGGCCCTCCCAATCCGGCGTTCGGCCGCGCTCCCCTCCACGGCGGAGGTAGGTGTCGCTGGCCGGCTTGCCGCGGCGGCGTTTCGACCCATATGTCGGCGGTGATCGTGATTGTTAATATAGCAAAATGTGATGCCCAAAGACCCCGTCGAACGCCACGAAGTCGGCGTCCGGGGGGCTGCCCCCTGTTAGCCCCCTGATAGACCGATTGCGCCCCCTGCACAGCGCAAACGGGACCCCTGTTCGTTCGAGCCGGAGGCTGGCTTCTAAGTATCTGACCCTGATGACTTTATTGAAGAAAACCGGAGCACTTTTCAGGACGAAATTGATAATTAGCCCTGTTTTCCCGGGTTTTACAGGGGGTCGGCAGCGCGTTCTGGGCGCCTCCCGCTCGTCTTCCGGGCGGCGCTCGGGCATAGTGGAGGTGATGCAGCAGCGTGTTGCGATCGCTCAAGATCTCGTTCTCCTCGGCGGCGGCCATGCCCATGTCCGCGTGCTGAAGGGATGTGGCATGCGGCCGATGCCCGGGGTGCGCGTCACCTTGATCAGCCGCGACGTCGAGACGCCCTATTCGGGTATGCTGCCGGGTTACGTCGCCGGGCACTACTCCTTTGAGGAGTGCCACATCGATCTCGGCCGGCTCGCGCGCTTTGCCGGGGCCCGGCTGGTCCGCGACGAGGCGATCGGCATCGATCGGGCCGGGCATTTCGTGCAGTGCCGGGGCCATCCGCCGATCCGCTATGACCTGTTGTCGATCGACATCGGCTCGGCGCCGCGGACCGACGAGGTCCCCGGTGCCACCGAGCATACGATCGCGGTCAAGCCGATCGCCCATTTCGCTCGGCGGTGGGAGGCGCTGCTCGCCCGGGCCAGGAACATGCCGAGGCTGCGCCTCGCGGTGGTCGGCGCCGGCGCTGCCGGGGTCGAGCTGGCACTCTCGGCGCAATACCGGCTTGCCGGCCTGTGCGCTGGTGCGGTCGAGGTTACCTTGGTGACCCGGGAAGCGCTGCTTCCCTCGCACAACCGGCGGGTCCGCCGCCTCTTCGAGCGGATCCTCGCCGAGCGTCGCGTCGCCGTGCTGACCGACAGCGAGATCGTCCGTGTCGAGCCCAGCGCACTGATCTGTGACGACGGCAGCCCAATCGCCTTCGACGAGGCCCTGTGGGTGACCGAGGCGGGGGCGGCACCTTGGCTAGCCGGAACCGGGTTGCCGCTGACCGCGGACGGCTTCATTGCGATCGACGAAACCCTGCGGTCGACCGCGGATCCGAGCATCTTCGCCACCGGCGATGTCGCGACGATGATCGCCCATCCGCGCGAGAAGGCCGGCGTCTACGCCGTCCGCCAAGGACCGCCGCTGGCCGCGAATTTGCGACGCGTGCTGGCCGGGAAGGAGCCGCGGCGCGCCGTGCCGCAGCGGCGCGGGCTGGCGCTGATCGGCACCGGGGATGGGTATGCCGTCGCTTCGCGCGGGCCGCTTGCCGCCTACGGCGCATCGTTGTGGCGGCTCAAGGACCGGATCGATCGACGCTGGATGCGGCGCTACCGCGAACTACCGGAAATGGCCGCAGACGAGGGCGAAGACCCGATGCGCTGCGGCGGTTGCGCCGCCAAGGTGCCGGCCATGGTGCTGGCACAGGTCATGGAGCGATTACAGCCGGCAAGAAGCGATGCGGTCGTGATCGGGCTCGACAGCCCGGACGACGCCGCGCTGATCTCGTTCCCGGGAGCGCCGCCGCTATTGCAGACCGTCGATTTTTTCCGCGCCATGGTCGACGACCCCTATCTCTTCGGACGGATCGCCGCGACCCACGCGCTCGGCGACATATACGCGATGGGCGGCACCCCCGAGAGCGCATTGGCCATCGCCACCCTGCCGCCGGCGCGCCCGCCCATCGTCGAGCACGACCTCTTTCACATGCTGCGCGGCGGGCTCGACGTGCTCGAAGCGGCGGGGGCCGTGCTTGTCGGCGGGCACAGTGCGGAGGGTGCCGAGCTGGCGCTGGGCTTTGCCGTGACCGGGCGGCCGCGCCCCGGGAAGCTCTTGCGCAAGGGCGGATTGCGCCCCGGCGACCGGCTGATCCTGACGAAGCCACTCGGCACCGGAGTGATCCTCGCGGCGGACGCACGCGGGCTGGCGCCGGCGCCGATCGTCGAGAACGCGATCGCGACGATGGTGCAATCCGCCGGGCCGGCCGCCGGGTGCTTGCTGGCCTATCGCGCCACCGCCTGCACCGATGTGACCGGGTTCGGCCTGCTCGGCCATCTGCTCGAAATGCTGCGCGCCTCCGATATGGACGCCGTCCTCGACCCCGAGGCGATACCGGCGCTCGACGGCGCCGTGTCCTTCTTCGGCCGCGGTATCACCAGCTCGCTGCATGCCGATAATGTCGCGGCACTGGCCGCTCTCGGCACGGGGCACACCAGCCCGACAGATCCGATCGCGGCATTGCTGATCGATCCGCAGACCGCCGGCGGCCTGCTCGCCGGCGTTCCCGCCGATCGCGCGGCGGCGTGCGTTGCCGAGCTGCACGGGCTCGGCTACCGGGCGGCCGAGATCGGGTTCGTCACCCACGCGGCCGGCAGCGACCCGAGGGTCCAGCTCGAGCGAGGAGCGACCCAGACGCTCCCCGAGCCTGCCGTCGCATCATGACGGAGCGCCGTCCCGGGCTGCCCGCCGTCGATCGCGTTCTGCGATCCGAGGAGGGCGGCGCATTGATCGCTCGGTACGGACGGCCGCTGGTCCTCGACGCGGTCAGGAAGACCTTGGCCGAGCGACGTCTAAGCGGTAAGGCCGCCTCGGTGGCGGCGATTATCGAGGCGAGCGATGCCATGCTCGCCCGCACCATGAAGCCCTCGCAGCGCCGCGTGTTCAACCTGACCGGGACCGTATTGCACACCAATCTTGGCCGCGCGCCGCTGCCGGAAGAGGCGATCGCCGCCGCGACGGCGGCAATGCGCGACCCGACGACCCTCGAATACGACCTCGCGAGCGGTCAGCGCGGCGAGCGCGACGACCACGTTGCGGGGTGGCTGACCCGTTTGACCGGAGCCGAGGCGGCGCTCGCGGTCAACAACAACGCCGGAGCGCTGGTGCTTGCGCTGAACACCCTGGCGAACGGGCGTGAGACGATCGTGTCACGCGGCGAACTCATCGAGATCGGGGGCTCGTTCCGCCTGCCCGACATCATGGCCCGCGCCGGCACTCGGCTGCGTGAAGTCGGGACGACCAACCGCACTCACCTAACCGACTTCGCGGCGGTGATCGGGCCAGAGACCGGCCTGATCCTAAAGGTGCACACTAGCAACTACGCGATCCAGGGGTTCACCGCTGCGGCGCCGGCGGCAAAGCTCGCGGTCCTCGCCAGCGAGCACGGCCTGCCCTTTGTTGAGGATCTCGGCAGCGGTTCGCTGATCGACCTCGAGGGCTGGGGTTTGCCGCACGAGCCGATCGCCGCCGAAGCATTAGCGCAAGGAGCCGATCTCGTCACATTCAGCGGCGACAAATTGCTGGGTGGACCGCAAGCAGGGCTCGTCGTTGGCCGAGCAGATCTGATCGCGCGGCTCGCCCGCAATCCGCTGAAGCGCGCATTGCGCCTTGACAAGATCCGCCTTGCTGCGCTCGAAGCGGTACTGCGCCTCTACGCCGATCCCGATCGGCTGGCCGACCGTTTGCCGGCGCTGCGGCTGCTCGCTCGTCCACATGCCGAGATCGTCGAGCTGGGCCGGCGCGTGCTGCCGGCCATCGAGCGCGCCCTCGAAGGGATCGCCGATGTCAGCCTGGTCGACACACGCAGCCAGATCGGCAGCGGCGCATTGCCGGTGTCGCTGTTGCCGAGCGCCGCGCTAGCTCTGCGGCCGACCAATGGGTCCGGCGCTGCCGTCGAGGAGCTGGCCAGCACCTTGCGGTCATTGCCGGTACCGATCATCGGGCGCATTGAGGCAGGCCGCGTTCTGCTCGACCTGCGCTGCCTCGAGGATGAGGCGGCCTTCCTCGCCCAGCTACCCGCGCTCGCCAACTTCAACCCATGATTCTGGCGACGGCCGGCCATATCGATCACGGCAAGACCGCACTCGTGCAGGCGCTGACCGGCGTCGACGCCGACCGCTTGCCGGAGGAGAAGCGGCGCGGGCTGACGATCGATCTCGGCTTCGCCTATGCGAGGTTGGCCGACGGCACCGAGTTCGGCTTTGTCGACGTACCAGGTCACGAGCGTTTTCTGCCGAACATGCTGGCCGGTGTCTTGTCGATCGACCGGGTGCTGCTGGTAGTCGCCGCCGATGACGGGCCGCGCCCGCAGACTTTAGAGCACCTCGACATCCTGGAGCTGATCGGGGTCGCCGAGGTCACCGGGGCCGTCACCAAGATCGACCGGATCGAGCGCGACCGGACCGCGGCTGTCGTCGAGGAGGTCGAGGCGCTGCTCGCCGCAGCTGGGTTTGCCGGGAGCCCGATATTTCCGGTGTCGAGTCGCAGCCGCGAAGGGGTCGCGGCCTTGACCGATCATCTTCGGGAGAGCGCGCGCGTTGCCGAGCGCAATCGCGCGGCCGCACCAGTAGCGGGCCTCTTTCGCATGCCGATCGACCGCGCCTTCACTCTGCCCGGGATCGGGCTCGTCGTGACCGGCACGGTGGCGGCCGGCACCGTAGCGGTCGGTGACCGGCTGTCGATCAGCCCGAGCGGCATCGCCGTGCGCGTCCGCGGGCTGCATTCGCAAAACCGGGTGGTCGAAAGTGTCCCTGCCGGCGAGCGCTGCGCCGTCAATGTCGCGGGCTCCTTTCCGGAGGGACGCGAGCCAAGCCGCGGCGATTGGATCGTGGCGCCGGAGCGTCACGCGCCGGCGCGGCGGCTCGATCTTTTTGTGCGAGCCTCGCGCCTCGCCGCGGCGCCGTTGCGCAACGGGCTGCCCGTCCATCTCCATCTCGGCACGGCCGACGTGGTCGGCCGCGTCGCAGTACTCGGGGGGCGTTCGATCCTCCCCGGTGAGTCCGGCTTTGTGCAAGTCGATTTCGAACGGCCGATCGGCGCACTCCATGGCGACCGTGCCGTGCTGCGCGACCATGCCGCCCGCCACACTCTAGCCGGCGGACGCGTCGTCGATCCGTTTCCGCCGCGGCGCGGACGGCGGCTTCCCGCACGGCTCGCGGTGCTCGAAGCAACCGCCGAAGCCGATCCGGCGCAGGCGCTCCTTCGCATCCTGGAGGTCGAGGGTCTCGTCGCTCTACCAGATTTCGCGCTGGCGCGAAATCTGACCCCGGCCGACCTCGATGAGCTGACTGGTGCCGGCAGCTTCTTGCGGGTCGGGCCGGCGGGCTCGCCGGTCGCCGTTACCCCCCATCGGTTGGCCGCGCTATCCGACCATGTCGTTGCCGCGTTGGCTGCATCGCATCGGGCACAGCCCGACGCGCTCGGTCCGACTCGGCCCGCCCTCCTTGCTCACCTGCGGGCGCTGGCGCCCGAGGCAGCGCTCGAGGCGGCACTCGCCGAGCTCGCCGCGGCCGGCCGGGTCGTGCGCGAGGGCCCAGTGTGGCGGCTGCCGGAGCATCGGCCGCGGCTGACGCAGACCGATGAGCGGCTGTGGGAGCGCGTTCGCCCGCTGCTCGCCGTCGAGGACCTGCGCCCACCCCGCGTGCGCGAGCTTGCGACGGCACTCGCCATCGAACCCGAGGCGGTCGAGCGCTTCCTCAGCCGGGCCGAGCGGTTGGGCCGCGTCGCCAGGGTCGCCGACAACCGGTTCTTTCTGCCGGAGACGTTGGCGCGCCTCGCCGAAATCGCCCAAGAGCTCGCCGAGGGCTCGGCCGAGGGCACCTTCACCGCCGCAGCCTTCAAGGACTGCTCTGGCGTCGGGCGCAATCTGACAATTCAGATTCTCGAGTATCTCGACAAGATGGCGGTGACCCGCCGCGAGGGAGATGCTCGCATCGTGTTGCGCGGCGGCGAGGTCTTCGGCTAAACCGAGCGTGGAAGAGTATCGGGCCCGGTGGCTCGCGCGGACTTCAAATCCGTTGGAGGGCGCTCGGCGTCTTCGGTAGGTTCGACTCCTGCCTCTTCCGCCGCCCAGTCGTGGGCTGGCTTCGGCTACCCTAGCTGGATCGATCCGGCTTCCGGTCCCTTTCGGCCCTCGACGATGCCAACGACGACGCGCTGTCCCTCGCTGAGGCTCGCGATACCCGCCCGCTGAAGTGCCGAGGCGTGCACGAAGATATCCTTCCCGCCGCCATCCCGAGTGATGAAGCCGAACCCTTTGACAGCGTTGTACCACTTTACGGTACCCGTCTCCTCGACAGGCGCCTCCGAGCCCGCTCGGTCGTACGGGGAAGGGGAACTCGTTCGAGGGCGTTTGAACGCGACCGCCGTGCTGCTGTCCACCCCGATGACCTCGATGACAACAGGACCCCGCTCCCCCGGAGCCACCCGCAGCTCGAGCGTCTCGCCAGGCTGTACGGTGTCGATGCCAAGGCGTGAGAGCACGCTTACGTGCAGGAAGGCGTCGCCGGATCCGTCGGAGAGCTCAACGAATCCGAACCTCTTAGCGGGGTTGAACCATTTCACTTGGCCGCGAACCGGCATCACGGATGGTTCCTCGGACTCATGTCCGGCGGGCGGCAACGGGTCATCGGGATTGATCGCCTCGTCGCCGGAGGCGTCATCCTCTACAACGACCTCCGGTCCCTGTCCCTGGTCTCTGTCTCGCCTAAAGACAAATTTCCTTATCGCGCGCAGCATGTGTGTGCCCTCAACGGCCGGACCTCCGACTCTCGCGATTGTGGGTGCGCACGTCAATTGCGGTGGGCCAGGAAAACAAGCTCTTCTCGGCCCAACATCCCCACACCGCCAACGATGCCGTCGATCGCGCAGACGAAACGCCGGCCGAGTCACGTAGCCTCACCTAGGATCGAGTTCCCTGGTGGACGGGAAAATACTGCGAAAAACACGATTCCGGGCCGTCCAGCGACCGAGCCCGTGCCCGCAAGTTCTTGATATTTCGAGAAGCCCGAGTGCAAATTCCCTGCGCGACCGAACAGGGAAATAAATCGGACGAACAGCGAGACAAAATCGCCGATCAGGAAATTAAATCGGCCGAACACGGAAAGACCCGACAGGTCAGATCGGGGCGGCTGCGGCGTCCCGCTGGGGTTCGCTTGGCTGCAGTCGGAGCGAGTCTTCGACCTCCGTCATCACCCTCCCGATAGCGGAATCCGGCTCGGACAAGACTCGATCCTTGAGAGTGCGACAGCGGCCCCTGGGTGTCCGCCGCTGCGAGGCGCGCGCCGCGCCGTCGACAGGCTGTCGGAGCTTCACCGCCGTTCGAGTCGCACATAGGCGAAGTAGCTGATGCTGGCGGTGTGCGTGTCGTCGCTGTCGCAGAACACGGCGAGATCGACCAGGTGCGCCGGTGCCGCATCATTCCAGATCTCGGCATAGACGCGGGCGAGATCGATCCTCTCGTCGAGCCAGCGGCCGACCCGGTCGTCTCCGGCGTCGGCAACAAAGTGCGGGAAGCCGCCGATGTATTTGTAGTCTCCCGGTTTCAGCCGATTGCCCCAGATCACCTCCATCGCGCGCTTCTCGCCGCGGTCGGTGCTGAACCGAAGAAAGAGCCGCGCCGGGTGATCGTCGCCCTCGCGCGTGCGCTCGTCGCGCGGGCTCTTGATCGGCAATTCTATGTACCAGCGCCAGGCGAGCATCGGATAGGCGGCGAGATCGATATCAACCTGGCGAAACAGCATCGACGCGCTGTCACGGGTTTCGAAGCGCATGTTCGGCACCCCGTCCTTGACCGCGAAGGCCATCGTCATCGGCGAACGCGTCCAGCATTTCCGATGTCGCCAGCCGGAGGGGAGCGGATCGAGTGGAAAGCTTCGCCCAAAATCCATCATGGTCACGACCGGCCCGCCATCGGGCTTCAACACCTCGCGTCGCCCGTCCCAAAAATGCCAGCCGACCAGGCCGACGGCAGTGGCCAGCGCGACGCCTCCGATCAGGAAGTATCGAGCGCCAAGCCATGCTACGCCGGTCCGCCTGTGGCATAGACCACGATCCTTGGCGGGTAAACTTGCTACACCAGAATACCCGCCCGGTTTGATCCGAAATCCCTACCCGAAGAGCCCGCCGACAACGGCGAGACTCGCCTGCATCAAGTAGCCGGGCTTAAGGGGCGCGATCCCACCGGATCAATACGAATGTTAACAACCGAAGACGCCCCAACAACGGCGGCAGAAAAAGCAAAAAAGGTGCGCCGCGTAACGATCTCGCGCGACCACATTTACGGCAATCCTAAAGCCGCAATCTCATTGATCGAATACGCAGATTTTGAGTGTCCATTCTGCAAGCAACTTAATCCAACACCCAAAGAAATAGTAGCCGAATATCGGGGTAAGGTTAACTGGGTCTATCGACATTTTCCGGTCGCGATGCACAATCCGGGAGCACAAAAGGAAGCCGAGGCTTCCGAATGCGCTGCGTCCGTGGGTGGAGACAACGCGTTCCGGAAATTCGCCGACGCCATCTATGCCCGCACATTCCAAATCAATTGTCCTGGGACTTTCACTGCCAACCAAGATCGTGTGTCCGCGGAGAACAGCAGCGAACCCCAGCTCGGATGCGACGTCGAACAATGCATTTTTGCTCGGAGCGTTTCTAGTGGTCAAAATCAGACAGATGGTACCCGCCACAAACCAGCATTTCTGCGGATTTTCGTGGGTTGTGAGAGGGTACCAAATGTCAGATTCGATCCACTAATGGGCGTGGAGGCTTTGCGGAAACCGCTCAGGCGTGACGCGGCTTCGAAGTGAGCACGCGTACCCGATTCAGCGTTACCGGAGGCCCCTGGCTTTCCAGCGACGGCTCATGGCAGGGCGTTGACTCGGACCACGTTAGTTAGCTAGCTAGTGTGATGTCTCTCAATTATCGTGACGGTTTTCCTCGAGAGATCGGATGCACGCTACTAAGGCGAACTCTCCCCCTCGATGCGAAAGGGCTGGGTGGGGGTGATGGCTCCACAGTATCACCCTCGAAACGAAGAACATCCGATCCCGGGAAGCTCCCACCCGCCCCTAATTAGAACATCCTTATCTTCGTTTCCGGGCTCGCCAACGGCGTGAAGTTTAGGGGAAATCGCATGCGGAGAGCTACGACGTTTGAGCCGGGTTCACCTCCACCCCACCCTCCCCATCAAGGGGGAGGGCCTTGCTTTGTCCCTTTATGCAAAGCTATTTACGAGACACTACTGTAGCTGGACCCCGATATGGCTGTGATGAGCAACTCTTGCGACCGCAAAGTTAGTTGACGTCAAGCCCGCGATCTGGAGGGCGGCCGCGGGGTGGGTGAGTTCGAACGGTACGTCATAGGCCTGGAGCGCACTGATCCGGGCCGCTAGCGCCTGCCTTGGCGCAGGAACGCTCACCGTCCCGAAATCCAGCACCCTCCGAACCCCATCCGCCTGTCGGATGAATGTAAATTCCGGGACGATCATAAAGTCGGAATCAAAATGGCCGCGGGTCGCGCTCGTCAGGTAGATAGTCATATGTCCAGCAGACCGTCTGGATGGCGACACACGCACCTCCACATCCCAATGTTGGACACGATTGCCTACACGCACCGCGATGGGACCGATGCTCCTGAGCGACAGTGCCGCGAGTACGATCGGAGTTGTCCCTTGGTCCCCTATCTGATTGATCACGACATCCTGTTCGCGTAAGACGGCTGTGTCCGCCTCGCCGGTCTGGTGGTCTACTCCGGTACGAGGATCTCTGAACGTACGAAACGGGAAACCTTCGAACTTGATCACCCCGGTCCACGGGTGGGAGCCCCTGTCGAAGAAATCCCCGGAAATTGGCAAGCCCATGGGGAAGGGAAAGAACGCTTCCCCTTCGGTTCCGAACAAGTCGTAATTTGCCTGAATGGTGGGCATGATGACCTCCTAAGTGTTGTCCCGCATCCCTCCCGTTTTTGAGGGCTTCCTCCCTCGTTTGCGGGTTAGCGTAACGAGCGTAGCTTGTCTCGGAGTCGCGAGGATGTCTTCTCTTATATTGCTATAATTGGGAATTCAACCTGCTCGGTTAACCGAACGAACAAGGGGCGTAGCCTACGGGATCACCGCAATCGCCACATTTTTCTCTTACTGCGAGATGTACCCTAGCTGGTCCGGTTGACCGCATTTGTTCGTTCTCGCTATTGTTGCGTCACCCATAGCAGAGGGAAAGCGGCGAGAATCGGGGGATCCTCAAGTGACGGTTTCCTAATTGGAAAGTCTGGCAAAACGTTAACGGCATCGCTAACTACAATAGGCCCGTAGCTTCCACGTAAAACGCAGTCTAATAGCAGATGCGATATATCCGCCTCCCAAGGGAAACCGGCAGCCGCGATGTAGTAGGTGCCCGCTGGTACATTTTGTAGTTCAAATACTCCCGGTCCGTCGAGGATTTGACAGCGAACCGGAGCAGCATGTGGCATAAGTGTATGAAAAACCCCTACAAAAATGACGCCCTCAAAGTCAGGGGGTGCGTCAATGTGGGCCAGCAGCACCGGCGGAAAGCCTTCTCGCGATCGGCGATCCTGTATGAGCTCGCCTACGCGGCGCATATGGTCGGGCCGGAAATTCTCAGCGGCCTGACGCAAGGCGCGGGGCGACAGTCCGACCAATTGTGTGAAGCGAGTAACGAAAGTGCCAAGGCTACTGTAACCCACATCGAAACAAATGTCTGTAACATGCAGGGAGGTGGTCAGCAATAACCGTTTCGCTGCCTCGATTCGGAGGGCACATAAATATTGAGCGGGCGGAAGACCTGTGGCGCGACGAAAGATCCTGTTGAAATGATACGGGCTGACAGCGGCGATGTTGGCGAGGCTTCGAGTAGTATGTGTCTGCTCCGGATGACTCCGCATTACGGAGAGAACCCGTTCGAGACGACGGAAACCAGTATCCACCCGAGGAGCGGGATGTCCTTCTGGCGTGCGCGACGCCTCCGTGGCCGAGGTGACTCCGTTGGACATGTGATAGCCCTCAACACGCGGTGTACGAACGGAGTGCCGTTTCGAGTTGCTCGGGAACTACACTGGGTACGAGACCCGTATCATTGCGCGTCATGCATGCAATCTCCTGCCTGCCTATTGCAGCCAACTCCTCTTTGCTGTCCTCACAACGCCAATACTCGAACGCGAGCTTGATGCGGTCGGTCGTTAATGCCTCGAGGCGCATATCAATGCGGACTTCGTCGAAGGCGTTGAGCTCGGCAAGGTATTCGCATGAACACCTTGTAGTCACCAGCACTAGTCCACGCGCAAGATCCTCGAGTACGCCCGGCGCCTTTTCGCGCAGGAACATCTCTCGACAGCGTCCCTGCCATTCTAGATGGTTAACAAAGTACACAGTGCCAATGAGACTGGTTTCGCCGAGACCTACGATGTGGCGGTAAGAATACTTCGAGCGCCGGCCATGATGTTCCCCCGGTACAAGCGCCGGCGCTCGAGTTTTCCCCATTGAGCGCGCCGCGCGCTGGGCTGCAACTGCAATCGCGAACGGACCACCGCCGGAGCGAAGAAACGCATCGACCCGTGATGCGATGTTAAAGGCCCCCGCGGCGAAGATTGTCCAGCCGTCCTCAGAACGTTCCAAGGTAATGGGTGCCTGAGTGATGGCGGCGGCTCCAGTCTTCTTGAGCGCCTCGACCGCAGTCCAGATACGCGTCGCTGAGCGCGTCAAGTCCTCTCCTCTCTCTTTCGCCACCAGCCGCGCGAGCGCGAAGCGCTCAGACCCCAGCAGATCGCACCAAACCGGCTCAGGCCGCTCTTCGACGGCTTCGATATCGCACCCCACGGGGCTGCAGGCAGAAACGGCAAGGGTGAGGGTCCCGCAATGGGAAGCCGACACACAGCCGTCAGCTTCCGGTTTGCCGTCAGGCCGGTGCAGCCAGGATGTTACGCCGCCGAATCTCGCTCCAAGGACAGCATCGCTCGCTGGCGCGACCCGGTCGGGATCGCCATCAGCCAGGCCCACGCGAATATCGAGGGCAGGAAATAACTCATCAAGCCGGCGTTCGAGAAAAGGACCGGCGAGAGGTACTGGCCACTTCCCCGGCTGGGGCAACCGATCGACCGCCTGCAGCACCAGCCCCTGCCACCGCTCGATCAAGCCGCCGTGCGCCTCGCGGATTTCGACGTCGAAGGTGAAGCGGTCGCCGTCGCGGCCGGTTTCCGTTCCGTGAACAATGTAACCGCCGCCAAACCGCAGAGAGCCGAGCTCGATCCGGCTGACGGCGACCGGCAGCACGCGCCGGTGCGGAATGCATGCCTGCAACGCGTGTACGGCGGCGTCTCGAGTGCCCGGATCGCCGAGCAATAGATCATCGGCCGGGCGTGCCGGAAACCAGCGAACGCCGTCGGCCGGCGCGATGCAAGCAGTACAGGAAGTGGCGCTGAGCGCGCGATAGCCGCCGACGCGCCGGAAACACCCGCCATGAAACAGCAGAGTGCCGTAGAGATCGCGGGTGGGGTCGAGCCCGAGCCATTCATCCGGCGCCGCATCGTGCGGCCTCGGCCGGGTTTGATGATCCGACGCCCGGCCGCCGAGGTGCACTGAGCAGCGGACGTGATCGCTCTGGAAGCCATCGGCGCTCGAGCGGATGACGACATCGATCTGATCCGCACTCAGCCGTAAAGCGGCGAGCCTGATCATCGTCTTGTCCTCAAGGGGGACGACGATCGGGCGCAAAAACTTCACGTCCTCGATCGCAGGACAGGCATCGACGCCGGTCAAGGCTCTTGCGGCCTGAACAATTGCCTCGAGCGCAAATACGGCTGGCATCACCGCCGTCCCGTCGATGCTGTGGTCGCGCAGATAGGGGTCAGTGGCCAGCGAAACCGCTGAATCAGCGACCAGCTCGATACCCGGATAATGGACGCGAGGACGCTCGATAAAGCGCGACGGCGGCAGACGCACGCCGTCCAGTTCAACCGCCGGCGCGCTGCCGAAGCGGCTGCTGACAACGATGGTTGTTGAAGAAGGCGGCCGGCGAACGAGCTGTTGCAGCGCGGCGATGCCCTGATCGATGGTGAGAGGGATCACCCCCTTGCGCGCTAGTGTTTCGAGGCTGCCGAGCCGCTCGCCCATCCCGGTACCGGCCCAAACCGACCAGTGGAGCGTCATGCAGCGACAATCAGGGTGACTAGTGGCGAAATCATCGACGAGCCGCTCCAACCATTCGTTCGCCAGTCCGTAATGCGCTTCGCCCGGCAGCCCGATACGGGCGATGATCGAGCCGAAGGCGATGAAGAGGCGCAGCGAGGTCGCCTGAACCGCGGCAAGCAGGTTGCGGGCGCCGTCGACCTTGACGGCGACGGTGTCATGGACCGTTTGGAGATCGAGGTCATGAGCCAACTGCGGGCGATTGATCCCGGCGGCGTGCAAAAGTGCCGTTACTCGACCGAAGCGCTCTTCGATGACTGCGACCGCGCGGCGCACTGCATCTGGATCGGTGACGTCGGCTTGTGCGTAGCAGACTTCAACGCCCGCCTTCGCTATCCGTTCGAGGTTGTCCTTCAGCGAGGGATCGTCGGGAGGCGACCGCCCGATCAAACCCAGACGCGCACCCGTTGTTTGTGCCAGCGCGAAAGCGCATTCGGCGCCAATCCCTCTGCCGCCGCCGCTGACCACAATCACATCTCCAGAGCCGAGCGGCATCACCTGGTCGGCGGGCTCTTCGAACAAAGGGCGCAACACCGGAACTCTTCGTCGGCCGGTCGCGTCGTAATAAGCTTCGTGGTAGCCCGGAGCGGCGCCGATGACTTCTGCTGCAGCCCATTCGACCGCTTCCGGCACATCGATTGGCAGATCGACTAGGTTGACCTGGAGACCAGCATGCTCCAGAGCCAGGCTGCGAACAAAAGCCGCTCCGCCGCCGCCATGCTGCAGCAAGACGAGGCGGCGTGTCTGTGGAGAGTTCCCGACTTCGCTTGCCGCCTCGATTAGCAGGCCTAGATGCTCGTTACCAGAATTTGGCGGCAGGCAGACAACAATGCCCGTCTCGACGTCGGCCATATCAGATGCGGCAAAGCTGCGCGCCACTTCAGTTTTCAGCGGATAGTCGGCAGACGCGATGACGCGCCACTTCAAGGGGCGGGGACAGATCTTCGGCGGTGGTTCACGGACACCCAGGTCGGTGACAAATGCCCTGACCCAGCCGCTTACTCCCGCCGGATGCTCGTCCTCCGCCGGCCGTCCGCCTCCCAGGCTGCGTAATTCCGTCAGTGCCTCGACGACCTCGGCGACCGTCGCGTTCGCGTATTCGGTTGGCGCCGACAAGCCGCGCACCCCGAGCTGGTCGGCAAATCGTGTCACTAATCCCGCGACATTGATCGAGTTCAAATGCAGGTCGCCAAGCAGACGTGCCGACGGCTCGATGGTGTCCACCAGGAAGCCGGTCTGGCGCGCGATCAGCCGGCGAAAAGCCTCCAGCGGGGCGGGCCCGGCGTCTCTATCGCTTTCGCCGGCATGATGATCGGGTGCCGCGACCGGCCTAGCCACGGCATCACGGGCGTCGGCTTCCTGGGCTTCGCTAGACGCGCGGCTCGGCGCCGGGGCGTCCTCGCAGGGGTTGGCGAGGAACGATAGCGACCGATCGAGATCGAACGGGCGCTGGAAGCGATCGTCGAACAGCCGCTGTGGCAGGATCGCGGCCCCCAACGTAAAGGCCGCAGCGACTGCGTTCAGGAGGCCGCGCAAGGACGGACCGCCGGCGTCGAGAGCGACCACGGCCCCCGGCAATGCTGCCTCGGCCAACCGGGTGAGGCCGTGGCCGGGCCCGACCTCGATGATCAGATCGCTGGTTCGTGCGAGCGCCGTCATCGCCGAGGCAAATTGCACCGGGGCGACGAGCTGCTGCGTCAGCAGCGACGCCAGCTCGGCATCTGCGGACAATCGTGCGCCCGAGATCGTGGAATAGACCGGGTGTACCAATGGCGAGAACCGCTCGCGTTCCAGAGCCTTCGCAAACACCGCTACAGCAGAGGCCATCTGCGGCGTGTGGAAGGCATGGGAAACCTTGAGGAGGTGAGCCGGAATAGCTCGTTCGGCCGCACGTTCGAGTGCGCGCTCGATTGCCGCCGGTGCGCCAGCGAGCACACACTCCGCCGCGCCGTTGTAGCAAGCGATCGACACCTCCAGGTTTTCGATCAGCCTCTTCGCCAAATCGGGCCCGGCGGCGACGGTTGCCATTCGACCCCCGGGATCGGCGTAGCCGCGCATCGCTCGGGCCCGCGCGGCAACGATGCGTTGCAGCGCCTCGTGATCGCAGGCACCGGCCCAATGCAGCGCCACCAGCTCGCCGAGGCTGTGGCCCACCGCCGCCTGAGCCGTCAGACCCAAGCGCTCGAGGACGGCAAGACCGGCAAGCGACGCCGTGACGATGGCGGGCTGAGCGATCAGGGTATCGATGCCGTCGCCGGACTGGGGGAGGTCGGCATCGGTATACAGCTCAGCGACTTCGGCGAAGCGCCGCCGCCAGACGCCGCCCCCGAGATGTGCGGGTGCCGCCTGTCCCGGAAACAGGAAACTGACCCGCGGCGCTTTGCCGGCGCTACCGATAAAAACGCCGCCCGGGATGTCGAGCCGGTCGGTGGCGCCGGCTTGACACCAACCGCTCAGCTGCTCGAGGCGTTCGGCAAGTTGGCTTGCCGAGCCGGCGACAACCGCAGCGCGCCACGAGGTGCCATCTACACGCACTGCGCATTCTGCAGCGGCATCACCAAACTCGGCGCGCGACAAATCGGGAGCCATTTCGCGTAGCCGATCGATCTCGGTTGCGAGCCGGTCTTGACCATCCGCCGCAAACACAAACAGCTCTGCGTCCTGGCCACTGGCGAGCATTCGCCGCTCGCCGTCGCCGAGCTCTGCGCGCCGTGCGGCACGACAACGCTCCAAGACGACATGGGCGTTGATGCCGCCGAAGCCCATTGCGCTGACACCCGCCCGCAATGGCTCGGTACTCGGCCAGACCCTCGCCTTGGCAGGCTCGATCAGGCCGGCGCAGGCCGAAAAGGACGGATGCGGTTCGTCGACCGCCGTCGCCGGGGGAATGACCTGGTGGTGCAGCGCCATCACCGCCTTGATCAGCCCAGCCATGCCAGCGGCCGCTTTGGTATGGCCGATATTTGCCTTGATGGAGCCGAGTGCCGCCGCCGTCTTTGCGCCGTGACGCCGGCGGGTTTCGGCAATCGCCTCGATCTCGATCGGATCGCCGACTGCGGTTCCTGTGCCGTGCCCCTCGAAATAGGTCACTTGGTCGGCGCCAAAGCCGGTCATGTCATAGGCGCGCGACAGCGCCAGCATTTGTCCTTCACGGACGGGTCGGGTCAGCCCGCCCTCGCCATCGCTCGAGATCCCATAGCCGCGGATCACCGCGTAAATGTGTCGCTGCGAGGCTTTGGCGTCGGCTTCGCGCATGAGGACCAGAAAACCCGCTCCTTCGCCGGGCCAAAAACCCTCCGCTTTGGCGTCATAGGGACGCATGTCCTTGCGCGCGAACGCACCATTGCGGGCAAAGCCGACGAGTTCGAACGGGTCGAGGCTCAGATCGACAGCGCCGGCGAGCGCGGTATCGATTTCACCGAGGACGAGGCGGCTGCACGCCGTCGTGACGGCGAGCAGGGAGGATGCGCAGGCGCCGTCGACGGTATAACCCCCGCCGGCCAGGTTGAAATAGTTGCAAATGCGGCCGGCGATGACGTTGGCCAGGCCACCCGCCAGGCTGTCCTCGTTGGGTGGGGCAAATGGCGCTTTGTAGGCATCCTCCAATGACTGCCGCAAACGCGCTTGCTCGCCGGTGCTGAGCCCATAGTCATCGAGCGCGCGATCCAATTGGCGCTGCACATAGGGCCAGCGCATCCGCAGCATCGCGGCGCGGCTGAATTCGCCGGTCAATGTGTTCGCGACGATAACGCCGGTAGTGGCGCGCGGCAGCCCAACCCCGTCCGCATACCCGGCATCAGCGAGCGCATCGGCGGCGACCTCGAGAGCCAGCCAATGGCTGAGATCGGTCACGGCAAATGTGTCGGCCGGGATGCGGAAGCGAGCCCGATCAAATGCGTAGTTTTCAAGCACCGCGGCCTGGATCGGATAGATGCTGTCGGGTTCGTCAACCCGATTTGCGGCGTAGTCTTGAAGGCGCAGGCGTTTGGCCGGCATCCGGCGAAAAGCTTGGCGGCTCGCCAGGACCATTTCCCACAGGTGCTGTGGAGATGCCGCGTCCGGAAAGCGGCATGCCATGCCGACGATCGCGATGCGGCAGCTGGCGCCCACCGCTTTGCCGTTAATGGTCATCGCTGTCGCTCGGCAAAGGCCGCAACCGGCGATAGGTGGCGTTCGACGCCGAGCGCCGCCACTCGGTTCAACCCGAACAGCCACAATCCCCGCGCCGTCGTGACGATGACGAGCGCGAAAAACAGCCCGAAGACAATGTGCAGCAGCATTAGCGAGCAGTAGGCGGCCGCGACCGATAGCCCGAAGATGACTTGCGCGGCCGGCCGCGACGGCGTCGTAGCAGGGTCGGTCACCATGTAAAATGAGAATAGGATGAACGCGAGACCGCTCATCGGCAGTAGCGCTGCAGTTACCGGGAGCCCCTGTGCGAGGCTGCGTAAGATTGCTTGGACGGCAAAGCCCAGCATCCAGGCTGAGATCAACGGGACGCGCTCGGTGAATTTGGTATTCAAAAGGCTGCCGGAAGCAAAGATCAGCAACGGCAGCGCCCAATGAAAGAACGTGCCCGCATTTTCAGTGAAATGATAGGGAGGTGCTATGCCGACCCACGGGAACAGCACCAGGGTCAATGAGATCCCGAAATTTGACGGGTTAAGAAAATGGCGGGTGGCCGGCGCTGCCTCGGGAGCGGGCATGGCTGAGACCCGAAAAATTGCCTTCGAAGCGATTGCCGCCGCCGCGGCAAAGGCGATGACCCAGAAGCGCTGATTCGCATAGAGCAGCATGCTGACAGCCAGTCCGGTGATGTGCGCCGACAGCAGAAACTCGGCAAAATTGCCCAGGCCGCCGCCGAGGTATCGCAATGGGCGGCGGTTGACCAGGGCATCGACCGTCTCGATCCCAAGCTCCATTCCGTATGCAGCGGTCAGGCCGACCAGCGGGTGCGCCCAGGCCTGCTCAAAGCCGAGCCAGATATGGCCGAGAATGTTGAGGATCGAGATCGCTATGGCGAAGCGCCAAAGGCCGCCGAGGCGCTTGTTGCGGTACCAGTTGTCTTGCGGGTCCCGCATTTCAACTCTCCTCCATTTTCGGCCGCGTCTCAGGAGAGCCTGCGATACCAACGGCAAAAATATCGCGGGCCCGGCGAAATGAACTATCGCTCACGCGGTCGCATGAGCTACGGCAACTATCGCGGCAACTGGCGCCCCTTGTGGGTTCTGTCGACTATAGAGATTAATTTCAGTCGTTGACTGATAGGGTGTCTTGGCGAAATTAGGGGAGATGTCCTCGATTAACGCGACCATATGCTCTGGCTTCTTATTAAAGAACACCCCCTTGTCGGTTTCGACCTCTAGCAACACATCGAAGAAGTTATCTGCCGGGAAACCTCTTCCGGGGGCGATTTCAATGATTTTACCGTGGATCAGACGGTCCTCCGATATTTCCGCACCACCACGTAGCTTGAGAGTACCAAGTAGCGTGCTTGTTCCGGACATTTGAAGCTCTACCATCTCAGTATCGATGGTAGCCAGTCCCGAGACAGCGCGGTATGGCTGTGATCTTCTAATTCTGAGAGTAACATTTTCCGGCGGGAATACAATTGTCTCCTCTCCGACACCGAAGACGTTAATAGTCATTGTTGTACGTGGATGTATGACGTCTTCTGCCTGTGCCGGCAATTTATCAGTGATAGGCAATGCGGCGCCGCGGGATGCGTCGGTAAGAAATTCATATGGGTGACCAGTGATATCCACACTGAGAATGCCGGCGAGAAGATTTCGAAGCTGATGACCAAACCTGTAGAATTCGTCCATTTTTTATCTCTACATTTTTAAAGGATAGATATTCCCTGCCAGCCTCAGGCGGAAAGCATGCTGTTGTTCGCAGAGGCTCCGTCACTGTTTGCTCTCGCCCAAGCGATCCTCGGGCCCGAGGATGACGGTGTACCAGCCGGGCTTCAGCTCGAGGCGCTTGTGGCGAACCGCGGCACCCCCGTCCCGCCAGCGGATTTCGACTGAAACCGCGGTATCGTGCGGGACGGCCCCGAGGCCGAAATGGATGTCGGGGCTGCGCTTGCCGGAATGGCCATTGCCGCCATCGACAATTGCCACCCGCTTGCTACCGTCCGGCATTGTCAGCATGACGGTTGCGCCGATCGCCGGCCGGTTCGGCGGAGCTACATTGGGATGACCGGCGAACACCTTTGTCGTACCGCCGGGCTCGACCGGAAAAGCGATATGCAGGCTGAGAAACGGAAACTGGCTTGGCGACTCATTGCGATAAAAGATCGAATCCGCCCACTGGTTGGCGAGCACGAAATCGAGCTTACCGTTGCCGAATACGTCGGCGATGGCGATGCCGCGGCTGACATAGGCGCGATCCGCCGGTTCGAAGTCGATCTGCCGGGCGATATCGAAAAAGACGCCGCGCCGGTCGCGCACAAAAAACGGCGTATGGTCGTGGTCGCTCAACCCATCGCCCGGCTTGAAACGCGGCCACAGCGCCGGGTATTCCAAAAGCTCGTCATTACCCATCGCCAATTCCTGCAATTCCGGCCAGCGATTGACGCGCCCTTCGACGAAGCCGGTGGCCTGGATCATCTGGACTTCGCCTGAATTGTCGAAATCAGCGAGCTTGCAGTCCCACGCCCAGCCGCCGCGTGCCACTCCGAGGGTCTCGCTACGATCGATAAAAGGAGCGATTCCCTCCTTCATCTCGCGCGCATCGTTGCCAGTGTTGACCCAGAGGAAATTGCTCTCTTCGAGAGCATACGGCTCGGTGATGTTGCTGACGCACATATCGAGCTGGCCATTGCCCAGAACATCTGCGAAATCGACGCCCATGCCCTTGAACGAATCCTGCCCCAATACCTTTGATTTCGGGGTGGTAAAATGCCTTACGCCGTGCAGCAGCGTGAACGCTGGCTTTCCCGGCGTCGAAATGTTGTAGAGCAGCCGATCCGGACCGAAATCATTGGCGACGTAAAGCTCGGGCAGCTGGTCGCGGGTCAGCGGGGCGGCGCCGATCGCGAGCGTCCAGCCGAGCCGCGCCGCCGGCGGCAGTGCAGCGGAAAGATCAACAAAGCGGACCGAAGGCTGGCCATCGCGCGTCGCCCCGGACCACAGCAGCAGGTGCTTCTCCCCACCGTTGAAGGCGAGCGACATCGAATGCTGCATATGCTCGACATCGTGTGCCTGCGCGTCGAGGATGCGGGCACCGTCGGGAAAGTAGTTGCCGATCACGAGGTCGGCGTGACCGCTGCCGGTCAGATCCGCAAAAGTGGCAGCATTCGTATACCAGCGGCCGTCGGCCGGGACGATCTCCTGGCGCTGGAAGGCGTCGGGACCGAGCGGCACGCCTAGCCGGCGCAGGAACGCGACCGGTGTGCGTCCCCAGTAATAGACGAGGATGTCGGGCCGTGGCCCCTCGGTCATATGGCCGGGCAGACATCCCATCGGCGCCATCGTCGCCGCATCGTAGGGCAACGGCGCCGGATCGAGGACAAACGGCTTATAGCGCGCGCCAGTGCCCGGTACCGGGGCGACGATGACTTGTCCGGTGCGGGTATCGACATAGCACACGTCATCTGGCAGGCCCGTGCCATCGAGGTCGGACAGTGCCGCGGCGGCCCCGACGGCCGATATCCAGGAGGCGATGTTGCGAAGAGCGGGATTCGTTGGACGCAAATACTGCCGCGGCGGCCCCGGTACGGTCGGCAACTCCTCGGCGGTAAATCTGAAACGCCCACCAATTGCGGTCGCGTCGGCCGGGTCGAGCGCCGGCAGTTGTGCAAGCTCATAAAGGACGAGAACGACGATCGCGGCGAGGAGCCTAGCACCGTATCGCCTGAACCAGGTCGCGAGGCGCTTCATCGGCACCCCCGGTCAATGAAAGAGCGGCGGAATCCGCTGCCACCGCGCTTCCAAGCTTCGTCGCCTTCTTCGTGCGTTAGGCCGACCAAGGCTTTATCGGTAACGGCGGCGGCAGCCCCGGCTGAGCAGCCGGCCCGCACGCGGTACGCCGCGTCGGTGCGTCGTTTGCCAGCTCGCTGCCGGACTTTGGCAGCAAAGGCCGCGCCTTGCGCGAGACGCGGCAGGGGAAAATCCGCAGAGCAGAACCGGGCCGTCAGCACATCCGGCTCGTCGCTCGACAGCGCCGGCACTTGCGCGAAACGGTAGAGGGTGAGCAATACCTCGATCGCGAACCCTCGCGCCACATAGCGGCGAAGCAGGCCAGCGGTTCTTGTCACCCGGGCCTCTCCTTATCCGGCGACGCACCGAGCCGCTGGCGGATATTGGCCCGCCAGGCGGCATAGGCCGCAGCGCTGTCGGTAACGTCGAGGCCCTCGAGAGCGAGATCGGTTATCGCCGCCGCTTTGGCTGCGTCATGGCGGCAGAAGACCCGGCACGCATCCTCTGTGTGATCAGCTGGATTGCCCGCGCCTTCGCGAGCCTTCGCGGCGAAGGCGGCGCCCTGGCCCAGCTCAAGCCGATACGGGCCTGCGGCCGAAAACAACGCGGCCAACTCCTCGGCGCCGACACCTCCGGCATAGGCCACCGCCAAACCCACGCCGCTCCACAAATCGGCCCGCCGATGTTGGGGAAAGGCGCGGACCGCTGCGGTCACCCCGGCGATGTCGGCGCCCTTGACAAACCAAAGTGCGCGCCCCAATCCCTGGTCAAAGACGTTTTGCGAATAGCCGTGAACAACCGATGGGCGGCGCTGCCGGTCGATCGCGTCGTGATGGTGGAAGTAGCCGGCATGGAACCCGTAGCCATCGATGACTAGCCAGCGCAGCAGCGGGTCGAGTGGGCCGAGGCGTGGGGCGAGACGCAGAGATGTCCGCGCCAACGCCCAGCCGGCGCCAACATGCGCCATATAGACGTGGCGACGCGCTGCCCTCGCGACGAAGCGAAGAAAGCGCCGCCGGGGCCAAGGGCTTATGAGGTCTACCACCGCAAAGCCCATTGCTGCGCCTTCGTAGGCGAAGCCTTCCAGCTCGCCGGCGACGGCACCGAACCGAGGCGTCATTGTCTCAGGATCGCCGAGCCGCAACGCGGCGTTGTACCCTTCAATAAATGTCCGCCCGATCTCTTCGAGCCGCTCTCGACGAGACCTTTCGGTCACGACAAAACCACGTCGCGTACAGCTCGCGTGATCGGCAGAAATCCCCAGCAGGAAGTGCCTTATGCGCCCTCCCAGAGGACGCTCGGGGAACGCCGGTTCGTGCAGGATCGGCGGCGACGCAATAGCACAAGCAGCATGGTCTATCGGACCAGCGGGTGATCGCGATGACCGGAAAGAATTTCCTCCCATTTCTACTCAGACGCGCAGGAATCGCTGGGGCTGATACCCCACCGAGCGGGTTCGGGCTTTGCCGGGAAATCCTCCGTTGCTCTTTGATAAAACTTCTGCCATCCCCTGCTGGTCCTGATCATGGGCCATCCCGTCCCCCCGATTCTCGCCCGCTTCTGAGACGATTAACTTTTCTTACTCTAACTTTTTTGGTGCCAAACGTGTCAACTGCTTTCACCAGGCCAGAAGAAAACCTCGCAGGGGTCAATGAGTTACGGTCCTCGCTCACGGTAGAATTTCGGTCGATAAACGCGGGTAGGGCGAAATGCCTGATCACCTGGAACCTGGCCGACGGGATCGATCGTCAACGCCACTGCCGGTGCCCGGCGGGTCTTCTTTAGAGGTCACCCGCTGAAGCGCAGCGATATTGCCGACGAGGTCGTGTCGGTCCTCGAGCCTCGCCGCCTCCCGTTGTTGTCAGCCCGGCAATTCGCCGATCCCGGGGCCTGCCGACCCGATCCTGAAATCCGGCTCTAAGAAGCTCTTGTTGTCAGTCGGGCCGGAACATCGCCCTTCGATGATTGCAGAAATGGAGCAAATATCGCGGCGCTTGAGCAGAACTTCGTTGCAGCGCTATATAGAGTCAGAGCTTATATTTGAAGTTGCTAAAAAATACTCCAAAATACAATGATATTATATAGCCAAATTTTGCCACGGGAATCGGGTTCGTTCAGTTGGACGTTTGATTCAAAAGAAATAAACAAACTGACCGACTGGGAGAATTGGTGGAAAACGATGATCGCCCCAAAATTTCAATCAACGGCTCTGCGAGAGCCAATGATTAAATTGGAGGAAGGCGACTATACGTATTTTGACCGCTCCTTTGAAATGGATACTCCCGAATGGTTTAAAAAAAGCGGCTCTTTTGAATTTCGAATGGGTGATGTAGCGCCCAGTGAGAGGCTTGGCGCGAGCGCGTGGTCTTGAATCGCAGCCCATCGGTCCGCTGGTGGCGATTGTAGCCCCGGCACCCGCTCCACCGTGCGTTCGACGGCGAGGTGGGGCTGGATCGCCCATTTCCACCCACTCGGTTTTCAAAAGAGGCAAAAGCCACGGGAGAAACTGAGTCCCGCTGCGCGAATATAAGACTTATGCTCAAGGAATTTAAATTCGACAGCGGAGTAAACTACGGGTGTGAAATGGTTGATGTGCCAACAAACGCAACACGTCGAGCATTGAGCAGAAATCTTGGTGATGATGGATGGCGCTATATCTCAAAGCTCAAAGCTTATACCCAAGATGAGCGACAAGCACAGGGTACAGATGCTTTCTTTTACTGAGGAAGGGACAAAAAGCGTACCCTATGCGGGAGTGATCGACAAATTGGACAGATACAGCAAACGATTGCTTATCCCTGAGGACTGATAGGCAGTATTCTCTCCTTCGAGGCCGCGCGGCCACTTCGGAACGCGCGCAAGAGCCACAAACCGAGGGGAGAAGCCATGACCAGCAAACTTTGCACCGCCGCCGCCGTCGTGTTCGCGTTGCTCACTGTGGCGCTCGCGCGTCTGAAGCCCAATCCATGACCGTTGGAGACCTACAGGAATTTTGTACGGCCTCTGACGACGGGAGCAAGGCCGCGTGCCGATTCTTCATCTTTGGAGTTGCACAGGGCGTGCGTCTCGCTGCCGCGGCGCTAGGCGAGAAAACCCATTACTGCTTTCCCGATGACCCTCTCCGCAGCGGCAATGGAACTCGCAGTCAAGCTAGCCATCGGCCAAGATTTGATGGTCTTTCCAACAGATCGGAATTTGGAGGCATCCGGTTTCGTCGGAGCCGCTCTAATAAAGGCGTTCCCCTGTAGTAAGCGCAAGCCCAACCGCTAGTGATTTTCCAGAAGTCAGTTACCGGACTCTCGACATGGCCCGTTCCGGATCGCGCTAAAGGCGTAAGCGTACCCGATGTTGAAATGGCTCGATGGTCAGGCATCCTATGCTTTCCATTTCATCGCGCCATATCGGCCATTGCTTCACATCGGCGGCTTGATCCCATCCTTCTCCGCGTAGAGCCGAGCCGACGTCAAGCTGCCATCCGGCTTTTTGAGCGCGAGGACGAAGACAGCCGCGCCCGGCTTCAACAGGCTAGTATCGCCAGGCGCGTTGGCCAGCACCGGAACGTCCGGACCGACGCTATACTCCGATTCACCGCCTTTGAAGGTGACATGTAGGACCGTGCCCTCCGGGGCCTTGGTCACGGTGCCGACGGTGGCGTTGGTCATCACGCTGTCCGGCCCCAGATCCCATGCGAATTGCCTACCGCCGTCGGGCGTCGGTGCGGGAAAAATGCGGACCTCGATCGCGTGTATCTTACCGTCCTTGTCTTTGATCCCGGTCGAAGCCACGAAGTCGCCGGGCTTGATGTCGGCAAGGGATTTCTTGACGAGGGTTTGGATCGCGACATCCGGCGCGAGCGCAACCGTTACAACGTCCCCCGCGCGCGACTTCACCGTAAGTGTCTGCCCATCGAGCTTATCGACCACCCCGCGCACCCGGGTCGGCGTCCCCTGCGGCGGATCTTGCGCCAGCGCCGGAATTGCAAACAACGCGACAAGTACGGCGGCAATCGCCATTCGTCTCATGGTGTGAGCCCTCCTGTTCGCAGTTTCGCGGTGACGGTAAGCTCCGCGCGACCATTATATGCGATCGACGAGGGAGCAGTCTCGCCCGTATTCGCCGTGCCGCCCGTCGGACCTGGGCCGCTCGGAACTCGCGCCAGTTGACCGCTCAAGCCTTGATTTCAGGCCGCGTGAATTCAGCGGCGTGCAACTTGACGAAGTCGTGCATGCTGACCGGCTTTTGGCCTGTGAGCTTCAACAGGTCGTCGGTCATACGGTCATAGCGGCCCTGCTTGTTCAGCTCCGTCATCACGGAGAGGTGCTTGACGATGTGCGCCGGCACGCCGGCCGCCAGAAGCTTCTCGCTCCAGGCGGACACCGGCACGTCGCGATAGCGGATCGTCCGGCCCAGCGCCTCGGAGAACACGCGCGCGTAGTGCTCCAGATCGGCCGATTCAAACCCGGTCAGATTATAGATCTGGCCGATGTGCGGTGTGGGATCGTCGAGGACGACCGATACGGCGCGCGCGACGTCCACAGCCGAGATCGGCGAGGTCTTGCCGCCCCCCATCGGCAGCGCCAGTTCGTCGGCGTCGCGCACGCCCGGGGCAGCGAAAAGCCGGAAGAACCCTTCGAGGAAGACCGTGGGTCGCATGGAGACGACCGGGAGGCCCGACCATGACAAAGCCTGTTCCGCCAGCCAGTGCAGCTTGTGCTGCGGGCTATCGGTGCTCTCGGTGATGCTCATCTGCGTGACCGTCATCTGCGACATGTTCACGAAGGCCTCGACGCCGTGGTGGCGCGCCACGGCGGCGGTGTTGACCGTGGCCGTCAGGTAATCGGCCGAAACCGACATGCCGAAATAGATCCGCCGGCAACCTTCGATCGCGCGGTGCATCGAAGTGAGATCTGTCAGGTCGCCTTGCATGACCTCGGCGCCGTTCTGGCGCAGAACCTCGGCGCGCTCATCCTCTCGGCGCACCAAGGCGCGCACCTTGTGCCCTTTGGCGAGCAGCATCTGGGTGAGGTTGCGGCCGATAGAACCGACAGCGCCAGCTGCGCCCGTCACCAGGATTGGGCTGCCATGTGAAGATTTCGCAGTCATTTCAAATACCTCTAGATGCCTCGGGATTTTGCGGGAGATATCGACCATCCTCGCCCTCCCTCTCTCAGCGCATCGGTGCGGCGACCGTCGCGATGATCCTCTTCACCGCGAGAGTGTCTACGGCAGGAATCTTGCAGCATTCGCGCCGAGGGATACGATGCTCGTTACGGAGGCACGGGTTCGAAAGAAGCCAATCAATCAAGGACGGGAGAGGGATATGCGAGCCAAATTGTCGCTGGTGTCGATCTTCGCGGCGATCGCGGCCGCCGTGATGCTGGCGGCGGGGCCCGCCGCCGCAGAATCGACCTGGGACCAGATCAAACGCACCGGCAAGCTCCGCTACGGGGCGATCGACTACCCGCCCAATTGGTATCGCGACAAGACGAGCGGCAAGTGGACGGGGTTCTTGGTCGAGATGGTCGAAGACATCGCCAAGGAGATGGGCGTCGAAGCCGTTCCGGTGGAGACGACTTGGGCGACGTGCGTCCTCGACCTGCAGTCCAACAAGACCGACCTGCAGTTCGGGCTGCAAGCAACGCCGAAACGAGCATTGGTGATCGACTTCGCCGGCCCCGCCTATAATCTCTACTGGTACGCGGTCAACCACACTGGGTTCAAGGCCAGCGCCTGGGAGGATTACAACAAGCCGGAAGTCAAGGTCGCGGCGATGCTCGGCTCGGCGGATGTCGTGATCCTGCAAAAGGTGGCGCCAAAGGCGACCCGCGTCGAGTTGAACGACGTCGCTTCGATCGCGCTCGCCGTCACCTCGGGACGCGCCGATGCGATGGTCACCGCCGTCTTTGGGGCGCTCGTCGCGAAGAACCGCAACCCGGATCTCGGGGACTTCGTGCTGCCGACGCCGACCGTCTATCTTCCCTCCTACGCCGGCTTGCGGCGCGAAGACAACAACACCCTGCAAAAGTTTCTGCAGGCCTGGGCCGAGTGGAACAATCTGCTCGGCTACACGGAGGCCCGCATCAAGAAGTATCTCGATAGCGCGGGTGCCACGAGTATTCCGGAGAACGTCCGGTTCTGAGCGAGGTGGCGCGGGCCGCTGAAGGACACGCCATATGCATTATCACTGGGACCTGGCGATGGTCCTCGCCGATACCGACCGCTGGTGGCACGGGATCGGCATAACGCTCCTCTATTCGGTGGCGACGGTCGCGGGCGGCATCGTGATCGGCGTCTTCTGCGGCCTGGCATTGCTCGGCCAAAAGCGCTGGATCACCCTCCCGCTCGAGGGCTATGTCGAGATCTTCCGCTGCACGCCGCTGCTGATCCAGATCGTCTGGTTTTACTATGCTCTCCCGATCCTGCTGAATTTCTCATTGCCGGCCTGGCTGGCGGCGGGGCTAGGCCTGACGCTCTACATGGGGGCGTTTTGCACCGAGATCTTCCGCGCCGGCGTCATGTCGATCGGCCGCGGCCAGTGGCAGGCAGGCCGCGCGCTCGGCATGACCTATGCGCAGCTGATGCGCCGGATTGTGCTGCCGCAGGCCGTCCGCCGGATGATCCCGCCGCTCGTCAACCAGTCGATCACGCAGCTGAAGAATACCGCACTTCTCTACGTCGTGGCGGTGCCCGACCTGATGTATACGAGCTCGATCATCACCGCCGAGACCTATCGCCCCCTCGAGGTCTATACGAGCGCGGCGGCCATTTATTTCATCATGCTGTATCCGCTGACCTTGTTCGCGAAACGGCTGGAGACGCGGGTTGACCGGTAACGACACCCGGCACCGCCCGATGGTCGAGGTCACCGACCTGGTCAAGAACTACGGCTCGGTGCCGGCCGTGCGCGGCGTTTCCCTCGGCGTCGCTAGGGGCGAGGTGGTGGTGCTGATCGGGCCGAGCGGGTGCGGTAAATCGACCTTGCTGCGCTGCGTCCATCTGCTCGAGGAGCCGACCTCGGGGACCATTCGCGTCGGCGCGCAAGAGATCAGCTTTGGTGGTGGCGGAAAGGCGCTGGCCGGCCGGAGGCTCGCCGCGTATCGCTCGCGCATCGGCATGGTGTTCCAGCATTTTGAGCTGTTCCCGCACATGACCGCATTGCAGAACGTCATGGAGGGTCCGGTCACGGTCAAACGCATCGACCGTCGCGCCGCGTCAGAGCTCGGGCGCGGCCTCCTCGCCAACGTCGGTCTCGCCGGCAAGGAGGAGAGCTACCCGGCCCAGCTCTCGGGCGGGCAGGCGCAACGCGTCGCCATTGCCCGGGCGCTCGCGATGTCGCCCGAGGTGATGCTGTTCGACGAAGTCACCTCCGCACTCGATCCCGAGCTCGTCGGCGAGGTTCTCGCGGTGATGCGACAGCTCGGCGAGGACGGCACGACGATGATCGTCGTAACGCACGAAATCGCGTTTGCCCGCGACATCGCCGACCATGTGCTGTTTATGGACGCCGGCGTGATCGCCGAGCACGGGCCGGCCGACGAGGTCCTGGCGCGGCCTGCAAACCCGCGGACCCGCGCCTTTCTCAGCCGTTTTCATCACGCCGGGGCGCTGCGCTCCGCCGGTTGACCATCGGCCGATCGGCGCATTCTCCGGGGCGAAGGGTCCGATCTCACGCCAGATAGGAACCGCCGTTTACATGCAGGGTCTGACCGGTGACGAACCCGGCATTCTCGGATGCCAGAAACACCGCGGCTCGGGCTATTTCGTCCGGTTGCGCCATGCGGCCGAGCGGGATCGAGCGTGCCATCTCGGCGATTTCCGCCTCGCTGCTGCCATAACGTGGCTGGGCTGTATCGGTGAGCCCGGGTGCTATCGCATTGACCCTGATGCGGTATGGGGCGAGCTCCAGCGCCATCGCCCGGGTCAGCGACAGGACGCCGCCCTTACTCGCCACGTAATGCACGCCCCTGGGCGAACCACGCAGTGCTGCACCCGAGGCTATGTTGATGATCGCTCCCTGCCGCCCGGCCGAGACCATCGCCTTTGCGACGTACTGGGCGCAAAAGCACGAACCCTTCAGGTTGACGTCCAAGACATGGTCCCAGTCGCGCTCGGTCATTTCGAGGAAGGGCACGCGGGGAAAGACCCCGGCGTTGTTGACCAAAATGTCGATCGGGCCGAGCCCTTTTTCGGTGGCCGACACCATTGCCCGCACTTGCTCCAGCTGCCCCAAATCTGCCTTGACCAACACCTCTCGCCGTCCGCAAGCGCGTACCCCATCGGCAACCCCCTGAGCGGCGCCATCGTCATCGAGCCAGTTGATCGCGACGTCGGCCCCAACCGCGGCAAATTCCAGCGCCATAGCGCGACCGATCCCCTGTTGCGCCCCCGTGACCAGAACCACCTTGCCAGCGAGCTGCATGTTCAGATTCCCTTCATCCGGGTTTCAGATCGAGACTTGCCGGCCGATTTCGACGACCGCATCGATCGGCAGCCTGAAGTACTCGGTCAGGTGGGCGGAGTTGCGCTGCATGTAGGCGAACAATGCCTCCGCCACGCGTGGTAAGGCTTTGTCATCTTTGTCGGGCACGACGGTCTCGTGACCGACATAATAGGTGATGTCGGAGAGATCGATGGCGCATCCGAGCCCATGCGCGTGCTGCAGCAGCGCCGGAATATCCGGCCGCTCCATAAAGCCATAACGCGCGGCCGCGCGCCAGAAACGGGGGGCGATCTCTTCGAAGGTCAGCCTTTCGCTGTCCTTGATCCACGGCACCGATTGGGTCGTGACCGTCAGAACGAGCAATTTCTCGTGCAATGCGCGGTTGTGCCTGACGTGCCACTCCATGACCGGCGGCACGTCCCGCTGCGTCCGCGTCAGGAAGACGGCGGTGCCAGGCACACGTGGGATGCCTTCCTCCGCAATCCTCGCCATGAACGCTCCGACGGGTGTGACCCTACCCTGAAGGCGAGTGGCGACCGCGCTCGCTCCGAGGTGCCAGATCAGCATGACGCCATACACGAGCGCCGCCAGGATCAGCGGCACGTATCCACCCTCCACCACCTTCATCAGGTTCGCCGCAAAGAACGCCGCATCGACCAGGAAAAAGGTGCCTGCCACGGCGCCTGCGGCGATAGGGCTCCACCCCCAGATTTCGCGCATCGCCATGAACAGCAGCGCCGACGTCATCAGCATCGTCGCCGAGACAGCGATCCCATAGGCCGCGGCGAGATTGTCGGATTTGCCGAAGCCGACCGTCAGCCCGACGGTGACCAGCATCAGCAGCCAATTGACCGTGCCGACGTAAATCTGACCGTAACCCTCGGCTGAGGTCTGGGTGATGTGCACCCGCGGCAGCCAGCCGAGCTGGATCGCCTGGCGCGTCATCGAAAATGCCCCGGTGATGATCGACTGGCTGGCGATGATCGTTGCAATCGTCGCGAGCGCGATGAGCGGCAGCAGCAAGAACGAGGGGCACAGCCGGTAGAAGATGTTGTCCGAGATTGGAGCGCCCTCGAGAACCAGAGCCGCCTGGCCTGCGTAATTCAACACGAGGCTCGGAAAGACGACCGCGGACCAGGCAAGCTTGATCGGCCCGGCGCCGAAATGGCCCATGTCGGCGTACAGCGCCTCGGCGCCGGTGACGCACAGAAAGACCCCGCCAAGGACGAGAAATCCCTTGGCTCCGCCAGAGAGGAGATAGCTGAGCCCGTGCCGGGGGTCGATCGCGATGAGGACCGTGGGGTGTCGGGCAATACCCCAGAGGCCGAGCAGCGCAATTGCCGCGAACCAGAGCGCCATGATTGGACCGAATGCCCTGCCGATCCGCGCGGTGCCCTGGGGCTGGAGGGCGAACAGCGCGACAAGGATCAGAACAGAGAGGGGAAGCACATACGGGGCAAAGGCCGGAAGTACGATTTCCAGCCCCTCCAACGCCGAAAGCACCGAGATCGCCGGCGTGATCGCGCCGTCGCCGTAGATCAGCGCCGCCCCAAAGAGACCGACCGCGATGATCGTCGGGCGATGCCGGCGCTTGATGCCGAGCAGCGCCATCAGCGCGAGAATGCCGCCCTCGCCGTCATTGTCGATGCGCATTGCGACATTCACGTATTTGATCGTCGTCACCACGATCAAGGTCCAGATCACGAGCGATAGCACGCCGAGCGTAACCGCAGCATCGGGAGTTCCGCCGCCGAGATTCAGAACCGTCTTGAGGGTGTAGAGCGGGCTCGTCCCGATATCACCAAAGACCACCCCCAACGCCGACAGGCTGAGCGCGGACAGGCCTGCGACGTGCGATGAGCGCGCTACAGCGTTACCGGTGGCGTCAGACAACAGCCCAATTCCAACAATCCTCGAGGCACTGCGTCCCGGGTTAGGCAAAACATTATCGGCAAAAGCGAGTCGAAAAAACCCTCGCGACCGATTATTCACATTCTGACGGCTTCTTCCCGGTCTCACCGCAGATGATCCGCAAACGGATCGAGCCTTTATCGCCCGAGGCGAAGTATCAGGTATTGGCCGGAGGTGCCGCGGAGTTCTACGAGCTGCCGAGCGATTTTCTCAATGTCACACCCCGAAGGCCAGACGTACCACACGGGTCATTGGCTCCCAGCGAGCCGCACATTTCATTCCGTGTAAATGAGTTTCTCTCGTTCTTCGACGACGGCGGCCTGTATCGCGGCGGCGATCCTCGAGATCAGGACCACTTTTGCGGCCGGGCTCAGGTCCAGGGTGGCGCCAATCTCGTCGGCGAACATTACCTCCGCCGCTTCTATCGCCTCGGCGGCGCGGTCAGTTACGTTTTTCATGGCGCGTACTTCGTCCATGAGGAACGTGCAGAGCACTTTGGCGTCGTAACGATTAACACCGCCTGAATCCGGTTGGTGCCGTGCCCTCGGCAGCTCGCGTCCCAGCAGCAGTGGGACGGCCCAATCGCAGCTACGGCGCCGAGCGTGCACATGAGTGCGATCCGATCGAGCTCACAGCGCGTCACCCAAAGCTTTCCGATCTGGCTGGCCCGCCACTGGTAACCATTAAGCAACCCCTCTCCCGTATCACGAGGGAACTAGCGCGCTCGGTTTCTTGTTGAGACGATATTGGAGATCTACCTCATGACCGCCGAAGAGAAACCCGCTATGAAGGCCGCCTGCGTGCAGGCTGCAGCCACGCTGATCGCGGCTCGGGATAGCGGCAAGGGTCAGATCGACGTGGAGGAATGCATCACGCTCGCCGCATTAATTTACGTCCGGGTCGTCACGACTGATTGGCGGGAGCCTGCATAGTACCCGATGCCGGATGCAAACCCCTCAATGCGGGAGCTTGACGCCGAACGTCCCCATCGAAGCTCGGTTCGTCGGAGCCTCTCCTTCAGCGGATGATCAGAACGTCGCAGGCCAGCTGCTCCACGAGCTGGCGCAGCTCGTCCGGCTGCGCGTCCTGCTCGCTCGCTTCGAGGACCAGCAGCCGGCAGTCGAGCTCAGTGATCCGTTGCCGCAGGGCGGCCGGTTCGGTCGCCACGGGTTCGGTTTGAAGCCTCAGTGAACGCCCTTCGAGAAACTCAGAAACCCATGCGGTGAAATCATCCGACCCGGCAAGATCCGGGGCCCCGGCCACTGTGAGGTTGCCACTGCGGAAGCCGGCGATTTGCGCGGCGATGTCGAGTGCGCGCGCCGACTTCGGATCGCGACGGCGCAGCAAAGTGAGGACAGATCCGCCGGTTTCCCACTCCCGCTTTGCCAACAGAAAGGGCCGCGCGACGATCGCCATCCACGATTGCCAGCGTGAGGCGATGCGAAAATGGTCGCCGATCGGGCGGCTCGCCGCACCGGCGACGACAAAGTCGTGCTCGCCGCCCAGCGTATCGCGGGCGAGCGGGCTGCGCACGATCTCGAACGACCATTTGACATCGTGCCGGTCGGCCGCCGCGGCGAGCTCGCGCCGCGCCCGCTCGGCGAAGGCTCGGAAGTGGTCCTCGACATGGTCTTTGGTCAGCGGCTCGAGCCCGGCGCCCAGGGTGACCTGGCGCGCGAACGGCAGACCGGCTAAACTGATCAGCTCCTCGTCCTCGATGAAGACGCCGTGCAACGGGACCCGCCAGCGCGCCGCCAGGTGCGCCGCCGTGTCGATCGCCGTGCCGGTTTCCGATGCCGCGTCGAGCGGTACGATGACGCGCTTGATCTCCTGTGTCATGCGCGGGCCTGCGGGATGGCGGTATTGCGCGCCAGCTCGGCGGCTTTGGCGGCGAAGGCGTCGAGCCGCGCGGCAATGCGATGGTTGATCGTTGCCGCCGGGTAATTGCCCCCCGCATCGGGCTCGCCCGCCGCAAGACCGGTCAGCAGCGCCAGACCCTGATCGACTGTCTCGATTGGTAAGATGCGAAAGCGCGCCGCCGCCGCCGCGGCGACCACATCCTGGCGCAGCATCAGGTGCTTGACATTGCTCGCGGGGATGATGACACCTTGGCGCCCGGTAAAGCCGGTAATCCCGCAGACGTCGAAGAAACCTTCGATCTTCTCGTTGACGCCGCCGATCGCCTGGATCTGGCCGAGCTGGTCGACCGAGCCGGTCACGGCGAAAGACTGGGTGATCGGCACCTCGGCAAGCGCCGACAGCAGGGCGAAAAGCTCGGCGGCGGAGGCGCTGTCGCCATCGACCCCGCCATAGGATTGCTCGAAGACGAGGCTGGCGTTGAGCGAAAGCGGCCGGGTGCTGCCGAAACGGCCACCGAGAAACCCGCTCAGGATCAGCACGCCTTTGGAATGCAACGGGCCGCCGAGCTCGACTTCGCGCTCGATATCGACGACCTCGCCGCGCCCGAGGCGGATGCGGGCGGTAATGCGGCTCGGGTTGCCAAACGAGAGACCACCGAGGGTCATCACCGAAAGCCCGTTGACTTGGCCGATTTGTTCGCCGTCGGTCTCGATGCGGATCGTCTTGCGGCCGATCTCCTCCTGCAAGCGGCGATAGATCCGATCGCCGCGGCGGAACTGCCCGTCGATCGCGTTTTGCACCTCCACTGCCGTGACGGCAGTCTTGCCGGCGCCGGCTGCCAGCTGGTCGGCCTCCTGCAAGAGATCGACGATCTCGCGCAGCCCGGCGGACAGTCGATCGGCATCGCCGACGAGCCGTGCGGCCCGCTCGATGACGCGGGCTACCGCGCCGCGGTTAAACGGCAGAAGCTTCTCGCGGCGCACCACCCCGGCGATGAAGCGCGCATAGAGCAAGGTCGTTTCCGGCGTGCGCTCGACCCGGTCGTCGAAGTCGGCGGCGATCTTGAACAGCTCTTTGAAATCGTCGTCGAGCGAGCTCAGCAGGTAATACAGCGATGGCGGGCCGAGCAGCACGATCTTGACGTCGAGCGGGATCGGCTCGGGCTGCAGCGAAACGGTGCTCGCCATGCTCAGCAACTGATCCAGCGTCTCGGTGCGGATCTCGCCGGCATTAAGCGCGCGCTTCAGCGAAGCCCAGCCGAAATTGCCTGAGAGCAGGCGTTGCGCGTCGAGCATCAGATAACCGCCATTGGCGCAGTGCAATGCTCCCGGCGTCAACAAGTTGAAATCGGTGACCAGCGTGCCGAAGCGAGCCATATACTCTATCCGCCCGACGAGTGTCTGGTGGGTCGGGTTGTCCTCGTAGATCACCGGGGCACCGTGCTGGCCGCCATTGTCGACGATGACGTTGACCTGGTAGCGGCGGAAGCGCGCTTCGGTCATGGCTTCCTCCACCGGGGCCGGAACCGGCATTCCCGGAGGCGGTTGCGTCGGGGTCAGAATATCGTCGGCGTTCTCTTTGATATCCTGCTCGACCGCGTCGAGATGCTGCACGACTTCGGGGAAGTCGCAATAGCCGGCGCGCAGCTCGTCCATCATCAGTGCAATCGCCGCACCCGTCGTGTTCCGGTTAAGCTCGCGGACGGCCTCCCGGTGCTCGCGTTCCCACTGCGGCACTTTCTGCATGACCGCTTCGAGCTCGCCCTGAACCTCCTCGAGATCGCGCTGGATGCGCTCCCGCTCTGCCTCGGGCAGCGCCTCGAACAATTCGGGCGTCAGCACTTTGCCGTCGCGCCGTGGTGCCAGTGCCAACCCCATCGGCGTGCGCAGCATGCTGATGCCTTTTTGCTCGCCTCGCCGTTGTAATTCGCCGAACGCTTGCTCGTTGCGCAGTTTGAACTGCTGGTCGATCACGTCACGCCGTGCTCGGTAGTCGTCGCGTTCGAAGGCCGCCGGCAAGGCGGCGCGCAACTCCTCGACGAGCCGCTTCATTGCATCGCGCAATCCGTTGCCGCGACCGGGCGGCAATTGCAGGCGGTGCGGCTTCTGCGGATCGGTAAAGTTGTTGACGTAGCACCAGTCCGGCGGCGTCGGCGAGCTCTCGGCCCGGTGCTTCAGCAAATCGTGGACGATCGTGTGCTTCCCGGTTCCGCTGGCGCCTAGCGCATAGACGTTGTACCCCTTACGCCGCATCGCAACGGCGAACTCGACCGCTTCGACCGCGCGGTCCTGGCCGATCGGTTCCAAGAGATCGTCGAGCTCGCCGACCAGCTCGAACGGCAGCCCGGCTGGATCGCAGGGCCGGTAGAGCAAGGCGGGCGGAAGCGGTCGACCGGGTTCGGCGGGCGGCGGACCGCCCGCACCCGGCTCCATCTCACGGTAGGTAGTCGATGGTCCCGTAGCGGCCAAGTTCGTGTCCTCGGATTTCGGATGCCGCAATTATGCCCGTTTCCGAGCGCGCACGTCGATCGAAACTCCCTCTACACCCTCAGCCAGGTTTGAGCCGCCGACGGAACCGGTGATTGATCCTCCAGATTGCGCGCAGGGCGCGCCTGATGCTCTTGCAGAAAAGCCCCGGCCGGGGACGACCGGGGCTTCTGCCGCCTTGCCGGCGTGCCGGTCCGACAGGCGAATGTGCATCGTTGGGGGACGTAACGATGCAACCGATATAATGCGACA
>Ga0306922_10000349_pt1 | contig 37846 bp, 38 predicted proteins | sample sta12Cox44000082_FD_203758 | JGI IMG/M metagenome (GOLD analysis project Ga0306922, IMG submission 203758) | Lab enrichment of tropical soil microbial communities from Luquillo Experimental Forest, Puerto Rico - statoxic.12C.oxic.44.000.082 (v2)... | ecosystem: Environmental > Terrestrial >... | reverse complement strand
CATGATGCACGACCTTGTCGAAATTGCTCTTCAGCGTATCGGTCAGTTCGTTGATTTCAGTTCGGGCTTTATTGTCCAATGATATGCCCTTCAGGGTATCCTGCAATTCGTCGATCAGTTCTGCAGAAATACCCGAGAAATTGTTGACGAAATTGAGCGGATTCTTGATCTCGTGGGCGATACCGGCAGTTAGCTGACCAAGTAAGGCGAGCTTCTGCGTCTGCACCAGCCGATCTTGCATAGTGCGCAATTCCTCTAGCGATTTGGCTAGTTCGCGCGTGCGGGTCTCCACGCCTTCAAATAACCGCACGTTCTCGATCGCGATTGCTGCCTGATCGGCAAAGGTCGTGGCTAGTTCAATCTGCTTGTCTGTGAACGGGCGTACTTCAGGACGGGTCAAAGCTAGAACACCAATTGCCATTCCCTCCCGCAACATCGGGACAGCTAGGACGGTTCGAAAACTGCTAAGCCCCCCGGCTTTTATCAACGTCAAGTCTGAATCGGCCTGCACATCGTGCACATGAACGGTCTTTCTCTCGAGCAGACTTCGGCCAACAACTGTTCCTCTCCCGGCATCAATCTCGATACCTTCCAAAAATTCTTTCGTCTTAACATTTTCATTGTAACTGGCCGCCAAACGGTAGCCAGACCCCCTCGGGTGCCAAATGTTTGCAGTTTCCGTTTCGCACAGCCGAGCAGCCGACTCCACGAGCGTGTTTAGCACCATCTGCAGGTCAAACGTCGAACGACTGATAACCTTGAGCACGTCGGCGGTTGCGGTCTGCTGCTGGAGTGACTCGCGGAGCTCGTTGAGCAGACGGGTGTTCTCGATGGCGATGACGGCCTGCGCCGCGAAGTTCTCTAACAGCGCGATCTGCTTGTCCGTAAACGGCTTCACCTCCTGTCGGTAGATGTTTATGGCGCCGATAAAATTGCCTTCCTTGAGCATCGGCACCGCTAGCATGGAGCGGGCGCGCGCGGCCGTAATCAAGGGCGATTTAGCGAAACCCGGTATGGTGGCCAGATCGAGAATGTGAAGCTTTTGCTTCGTTTCGACGAGGGTGGCGACCGCCGAGCCTTGCAATGGAACAATCGGATTTGCCTTCCGGATCTTCTCGAATTCGGCTGGTGCATTATGCATTGCCGACACCCGCAGATTGGTCCCATCGTACAGCACGAGGTTCGCGAAGGTCGCGCTGCAGATGCGCACGGCGTTGTCCAGAATCGAATTGAAAACGGAATCAAGTTCGCCAGGCGAGGAGCTGATGACTTCGAGCACTTTGGACGTCGCGGTCTGCTGTTCGAGCGCCTCCGACAGATCGTCGGTACGCTGGCGCAATTCCCTGAGCAACCGCGCGTTCTCGATGGCGATGACGGCCTGGGCGGCGAAGTTCTTAATGAGCTCTATTTGTTTGCCGCTGAATGGCAAAACCTCCTGACGATATATGCTGATCGCACCAATCAGTTGGGTTTCTTTGAGCATCGGCACGTTGAGTATGGTCCTCGCGCCAGCAAGTGTCGCCAGGCCCCCGCGCGCGTCTTCCGGCTCCGCCAGAATGTCTGCGACATGGATTGTTTGTTTTGTAGTGGCGAGGCGACCGAGTGGGTGTCCGGGGCCGGGTCGCAACACGGAATTACGACGCCTTTCGGCATAGGCGGGCGGAACGTCATGCAATGCAACCGCTCGAAACCCGTCGCCCTCGCATAATTGCAAAACGCCGAACTTCGCCTCGCAAATGCGGGTTGCTTTGTCGAGCATCGCATTGAAAACCGGCTCAAGCTCGCCAGGAGAGCTTGAGATGACTTTCAAGACTTCCGATGTCGCCGTCTGCTGCTCCAGCGCTTCGCTCAGATCACCCGTGCGTTGCCGCAGCTCATTGAGCAGGCGGGCGTTCTCGATTGCTATGGCGGCCTGAGAGGCGAAGTTCTGTACCAGCTCGATCTGCTTTTCCGCGAAGGGCCTCACCTCTTCGCGGTAAATCGTGATTGCGCCGACACAGTCCTTTTCTTTAACCATCGGCACCGCTATTAATGTGCGCATGCCAGCAAGATCGACTGCGCCCCGTGCCAATGGTTCACCTGCGCGGTAGCTCTTGTCCTCCTTTAGGTCTTCAACGATCACAAGCCTTCGCTCTCGGACAGAGCGAGCCACCGGAACACCCGCGTCTGCGCGAATGACCGATCCAGCATGCCATAATTCGTAGAAGGCTTCGGGCAATGTGCCATGAAAGGCAACATTACGCAGACCGTCATCTTCGCGTATCCACATTGCGCCGTGACTCGCTTCGCAAAGCTGCGTCGCGTTCGCGAGCACCGCGTCAAATACAGGCGTGAGCTCGCCCGGCGATGAGCTAATGACCTTCAGTACTTCCGCCGTCGCGGTCTGTCGATCGAGCGAATCGCGCAGTTCGTTGAGCAGCCGCGTGTTCTCGATGGCTATAACGGCTTGCGCGGCGAAGTTCTTGACCAACTCAAGCTGCCTGTCGGTGAAGGGACGTACCTCCGTGCGATAGATGAAAAGCGCGCCAACCAGCTCGCCTTCGTTGAGCATCGGGACGGCGATGGAAGATCGAGCGCCGCCATATCTGAACGAGGGACTGGAGTTTCGATCGGTCGCCCGGTCGACGACGTTTATCACCGCTTTTGACTCGCAAAGGCGGCCAAACAGCTGACCGGTTTTGGGAGCAAACGTGCCTTCCTTGACAATGAAATCATGAAAGGCAGGCGGCACATCAAGCCATGCCACCGGGTGAAACAGGCCACGTTCGTACCGAAATACAATTCCAAACTTGGCGTCGCAAACTCGCGTGGCCTGCTCAAGTGTTGCCCGGAACACTGGCTCCAGCTCGCCCGGCGAGTTGGAGATGACGCGCAGGACCTCTGAGGTTGCCGCCAGCTGCCCGAGCGCCTCGTCGCGCTCACGCTTTAGGCGATCAAACTGAGCTGGTGAGTGAGCCAATACGCGCGCAGTCGGCGCTTTGAGCACCTTAGGCCCAATCGCACGCCGTTTCTTCCCGCGTTTTCCGCTGCCACGGCGTCGTTTCATGTCGCCCCTTCCGGCGGTCCGCGACGATGGGAAATCCTATGCAAATGTTGGGTTTCGCGCCATGCCGAAAGGCATTGGCGCTAGTGCCCGAATGTCCGCTTTAGGTCAGAAGCAGACATGTGCAACGCACAAGCCCATGTCCGCTTTACCCCGAAAGCGGACATAGAAGCACGCCCGCGTTTTAGGCTCGTACAGTCAGCCAATTTAACTTATGTATTCCGCTGTGAACGCCTTCGATGCCGCGCTCTAATTAGACAGTCAGGTCATGAAACCTGCCGACCAACAAGCAATCGGCGGAAGTGCGCCCAAGCTCGCGATTACTTTATGGGCTTTCATCGTTCTCGGTACTGTTGCTTCGATTGCGCAGCCTGACAGTCTTGATGATGTCTACACGACGCGCGCGGTGGTAACAGGAAAAGATGAAAGAAACAGGCCTCTCGGATTCAAGCTATGTTTTGAAGACGTTTTGGTCAAAGCATCCGGCGATGCCAGCATCGTGAACGACAGCCGATTTGAGGCCCTCGCCGCCGGTGCAGAGCAATATGTCTCTTCATTTTCCTATCGTGATCGGCTTGAGGGAAAACCCGTTCATGACGAACAGGGTACATATGACCGGCCGCATTTTTTAACATGTCGGTTTGATCCGCAGAAGATTGATAGCGTTCTGAAAACGCTTGGCAGAAAGCCATGGTCGGGGCCCCGGCCGCGGCTTGTCACATTGATCGCCGTGCACGGCCGCAACAACCGCAGCGGCATCCTTTCGAGCGACGGCGCATTCGATCCAGATATGCGCGAGGCGTTGGCCAACGCCGCGCGACGTTACGGCCTATCGATCAGTGTGCCGAGTGTCGCAACCCTCAGAAGCAATCAGATTGGTATTGATACAGCTGTGCTCACCCGGAGCGATCAATGGCCGCACCTCGCTGGGATGTCGGGCGGCGAGTTATTACTTATCGGCAACTTGCAATGGAACGATGGAGCACTCGGATGGGTCGCAACGTGGAGCCTCGAGGCGAGCGGGGACCGTCACCGCTGGTCAGTCAGTGGCGTCAACTATGACGAAGCGTTTCGGAACGCTGTCCGAGGTGCGGCACGGGTTCTATCCGGTAACGGTGAACCTCTATGAAGTTCGCTCATGTCTGCTTTACCCCCCAAAAGCGGACATGTGCGGTGCAAGAGCCAAGCTCCGCTGTGAGCCAATAACGACCGCATTAACTGGCGCCAATCTACCAGTTCGTCGGAAGTGGGCCCTCGAGGACCACGGAGCGGCTTTTGACGCTCGAGTGCCCGCCGAGCGCACTGACGGCCGAGGCGAAGAGGTCGCCCGCGGGAGGTCGCCTCGCTGCGTAGTGAGAGTCACGAGACGGGGTTTTTGCCCTTCGCCAGCGCCGCCAGCGCGTCGACAACCCAGGGAGCCCGCTGCAGGGCCTTCACGTAGGCGTGCTCGGTTCGGCCACCGCGCGCTTTGATGACGTCGAGCAAGCCGCGGCGCTGCGCGGGGCTCCAGCGCGACACGCCGGGAAGCGAGAGCACGATGGCGCTCCACTCGGTGAACGCGTTACGCTCGTGGCCGCGCAAGCCCTCGCGCACGTCGCGCTTGCCGCCGAGCAGAACGGCAGCTTCCTCGCTGGTGCGCGCGAGCCCCTCGCTGCGCAGGCCACCGCCGCGCTCGCTCAAGCAATGGGACGCCTGCAGACCGACGGGCCCCACGCCACCGTAGGGAAAGCGTGGCCTGTCGTAAAGCTGCAGCACCATGGGGAAGGCAGCGAGCTTGCGCAAGGTGCTTCGGCTCGAGCGATAGGAGGCGCGCTTGGTCGCGCGCTCTTGCTCGCGCAACGCCAGCGCGCGCGTCTCCCGATCGCGCGGGCGAAAGCCGAGCTTGTAATAGAACCACCACGCGCCCGACTCGATGGCCTCCTCGTTGTCCGCGCCGAGCTGGTAGGGATCGACGATGAACGTGGACACGTGCTGAAACGCGTTGATGACGGCGAGGCTGCGCGCGTAGATCGCGGCGGCGTCGCGCCCGCGCCACGGCGGGAAGATGTTGTAGTTGATCTCGGCCCAGCCGCCGAGCCCGCTGCCCTGCAGGTAGCCTACGGGCATGCCGTTTTTGACCACGAGATAAACGTAGGTGGCCTCGAGCACGAAGCGGCGCTCGGGCACTTTGCCGAGGGCCACGAAACACAGCCCGTCTTCGTCCTCGATGATCCAGGCGTCACCTGGATAGGCGTAGGCGATCTGCTCGAGGTCGCGCTCGCGCGTGAGCATGGCCACGCGCGCGGCGTCCACCAGTTCGGCGCCGCGCTTGTGATTGACGTGGCGCATGCGCTTCGGTGGGTGCTCGATCTCACGCTTCAGATTGGGTCGCGCCGTGGAGCGCGCATGGGTTTGCCAGCACAGTGGCAGGCCCGCGATTAACGACGCCGTGCGCGAGGGCGTGCCGCGCGCTGGGGCAAGCACGAACGGCACTTCGAGCGAATCGAAGAGGTTCTCGCGCCAGCGCTCGTCCATACTCGCCTCGGCGAACCGACGCACGAGGAAGGTGCCGTCGCCCTCGTCGTCGCGCTTGAGGCGCTGCAACCATTGCCGCGCCGTTAGCGGCAGCTCCTCGAGGGCAGGTGACTCGGCGCGCGGCATGAGCAGCTGGAGCAACGACGCCACGCGGTCGGCGTCCTCCACGCTGTCCCAATCCACGTGCAGCGCGCCCGGCCAGCGTTCGGCCAACCACCGCGCCGTTGGCCAGAAGAAAGGATAGGCGTTGGCCACGCCCGCCATGCCAAGGCCCTGCAACGCTTTGCCCAGCGCGTGCACGTCCGCGCGGCGTTCCCAACGATCGAGCAGATTCTGGACGAGATCGAGCACCGCCTGGTTGTCGGGGTACGCGCGCGCAAAGCACAGCGTCTCGTGCAGCGAGCTGAGCTCCCTGCCGCTGCGACAGCGCGCGCCCCCGCAGGCGCGCAGGAGCCACTCGCGCTCGGAGGCGGCGTCGGGGCCGAAGGTCTCGCGCAGCTTGGCCAGCCGCCGAATGGCGCGCACGCGTTGGGAAACACGGCCTGTCTTGCTCACGCGCGCTTCACTTTTTGCGAGCGATGCTGTACTTCTTCGCAATCATGTAGCGCATCGTAGCGGAATGATCCCCTCGTTTGGAGTTGCCGAAGACGCGGCAGCCCAAAGGAAGGTTGACTTCAGCTTAGCCAGACATTTGCAGTGCAAAAGGAATGTCCGCTTTACCCCTGAAAGCAGACAGCGGCGTGCACAAGCGGATGTCGGCTTTGGGCCAATAGCGACATTTGCAGAGCAGCAAAAATGGATCGCTATTCAATCACCTCGTCGGTACGAGCGAGCAGCGTCGGTGGAACAATAATGCCAAGGGATTTGGCGGTTTGCAGGTTGATAACAAGCTCGAACGTTGACAACTGCAACACTGGGAGCGCCGAAGCTTTGGCACCCTTAAGGATTTGCCCTGTATAAATGCCGGCCTGGCGGTAGCCCTCATTAAGGTTTGTCCCGTAGCTCATTAGACCACCAACTTCTGGATAATCGCGCGACGAATAAGTCGCGGGAATCCCATACTTTGCCGCCAAGATAGCAAGCTGGACCCGACGTCTGGCGAAAAAAGCATCTGACGCCACAAAGATCGCGTCCGGTCGCTCGCGCCCAAACGCTGCAAACGCATCGTCAATGCCCTGGCTTGTAACGGCTTTGACAACATAGCTTTGCAGCCCCATAGCGCGAGCGGAGGTTTCCAACTCCTTTTCCGCCAACTGTGTCTCTCCAGGGTCCCCAGGATTGATGAGCGCAGCAACTCGCGTGGCACTTGGCAGCAGTTCGCGCAAGAGTCCGAGCCGCTTGGCTGTAAGCTCGGCCGTAAACATATTGATGCCTGTCGCATTCCCGCCGGGCCGGCTGAGGCTGACGACGAGACCGAGCGTCACCGGATCTTGGGCGACGGCGAATACGATCGGTACGGTTGTCGTCGCCGACTTAGCAGCGATTGCAATTGCCGGAGGTCCTGGTGCAGCAATGACCGCTACCTGATGGTGGACAAGATCAGCAGCAAGCTCAGCAAATCGATCATAATGGCCACCTGCCCAGCGGTACTCAATCGACAGATTCTTTCCCTCAATAAAACCCTCTTCATTGAGCCCTCGCCGGAATGACACTAGGCGCTCAGGCAGCGAGCTAGGGTCGGTAACGCCGAGAAACCCAATCACCGGCATCGCCGCTTGTTGCGCGCGTGCCGCGAGCGGCCAACCGACTGCCGAACCAGCAATGGCTTTGATGAAATCTCGCCGGCGCACGCGACCATTCCCTGTGAGGTTTAGGACGACGCCAGTTCTGAGAGCCTACCAGAACTCGGACGAACACTCGGACCTAGTTGAATAACCACGCCGTAAAAAAGAAGGTTCATTTTTGCCGCGCGTAACCAATCCAAAGTCCGCTTTGGGCCGAAAGCAGACATGTGCAGCGCAACTAGGGATGTCCGCTTTGGGCCAAAAGCGGACTCATGCATCGCAGCAAAAAAGATTGTTATTCGATCACCTCGTCGGCGCGTCCAATGAGTGTGTTGGGGACGGTGAGGCCGAGCGTCTTCGCGGTCTTGAGGTTTAGTATCAGCTCGACTCTGGTTGCCTGCTGAACCGGCAGATCGCCCGGCTTCTCGCCCTTGAGAATTCGGCCAGCGTAGACTCCGAGCGGACGGTAAACGTCCGCAACAGGCGCTCCCAAACTCGCTAGGCCGCCAGACAATACAAACTCACGAAATTGGTAGATTGCGGGCATCGCGTTACGGAGCGTCAGAGCGGCTAGCTGTTCGCTCCGACTATTAAAATATGCGTCAGGCGCGATCACCAGCGCACCTGCGCGCAGTTGAACCAAGCTCATGAAGGCCGTGTCAATTTCCTGTTCGCTGCTGGCATGCAGGACATGGAGCGTAAGGCCCAATGTGCGGGCCGCTGCTTGCAGATCTCTCGTTTCGGGCTCGGCAACAGGAGGATTGGTCGGGTTGACGAGCGCGGCGATTATGGTCGCCTTAGGGACCAATTCGTGCAGCAGCTCCAATCGCTTTGCCGCTAACTCGACAGTCAAGCTGGCCACGCCTGTGACGTTGCCTGCCGGTCGGCTGAGGCTTGGGACGAGACCCAACGAGACCGGATCGGATCCTACGTAAAAGACGATGGGGACCGTGGTACTAGCCGCCTTTGCGGCCATCGATGCTAGGGTGCTCCCAAAGCAGACAATCACCGGAAGACGGACCAGTTCGGCTGCCAGTGCTGGCAATCGATCAAACCGGCCTTCCGCCCAGCGATATTCGATCATTACGTTCCGGCCCTCGAAGTAGCCAGTGTCGTTCAGTCCTTGGCGAAACGCACGCGAGCGGTCTGCCGTAACGGCATTGGGCCATTCCGCGCTGAGAACCCCGACCACCGGCATCGACGGCTGCTGGGCACGCGCCGCAACTGGCCATGTCGCCGCCGCGCTGCCTACCAGCCTGATGAAATCGCGCCGCCTCATTGCCTCCCCGGGGGATCGCCCTCATGAGAGTCTTACCCAGTCTTCCGGCTAGTGACGCGTAAATTTGGTCTCAATAACAGCCGGATCGAATGCCCGCAGAAGCTGACATGTGCGGTGATGTCCGCTAAGGGCCAGAAGCGGACATCGCGACAAGACAGTGCATTTTGTATTCGATATAGTTCGATTTCTATTAGTGGGAGGCCGGTGATGTTCGGAAAGATCTTGATTTGCTCTGCTTTCACCGCGTTTGCGCTAGTGAACGTCGCGACTGCTCAGCAGCAACTTCCATCGATGACGCAGCAGACAGCAACCATCAAGCGGACGCCGTTGCAGAAGTTTGATGTTCGGGCACCAACTACGAGACGGTCATCGGAATGGCTGAGATCGTGCCGAACGTGAACGTTGGCCGTCACACACATTCTGGCCCGGAATCGGGCTACATGGTGGAAGGCGAGATGGTTCTGTATGTCGAAGGCCAACCGGAGAAAACCGTCAAGGCGGGTCAAAGCTACCAAGTGCCGCCCGGAGTCATTCACGATGCGAAGAGCGGCCCGAATGGGGCCAAAGTTGTCGCAACGTATGTGGTCGAAAAAGGCAAGCCGCTTGCCTCTCCGGCACCTTAACGGGAGCGACGCCCACCTCGGTCGTACGTATATGACCTGTCCGCTTTACCCCCGAAAGCGGACATGCGCGGTGCAGGAAGCAATGTCCGCTTTGGGCCAAAAGCAGACTCATGCAGTGCAGCAAATAGTATCGCTATTCGATCACCTCGTCGGCGCGGACCAGCAGCGTAGGCGGCACAGTTAGGCCGAGCGCCGTGGCGGTCTTGAGGTTGATCACCATCTCGAATTTGGTGGGCGCCTGAACCGGCAGCTCACTTGGTTTTGCGCCCTTAAGGATGCGATCGACATACGACGCCGCACGTTGGTACTCATCGGGAATATTAGGGCCGTAAGAGATCAGGCCGCCAATTTCCGTGAAAGAACGAGACCAATAGATTGCGGGGACACGCCAGCGAGCAGCTAGCCCAATAATTTCTGCACCATGACTAATTGTGAAGACGTCCGGTATAACGATGAAGCCACTATTTGGCTCGCGTGCCTGTGCCGTAAAAAGCGATTCGAGCTCGGACATGTCGTTAACAGGGCCGACAATCGCGTCCACACCGTGGGACGCGGCGGCAGTTCTGAACGGATTCAGATAATCTTTGACAAACGGCGCTGTTGGCGGGTTAAACACTAACGTGACCCTGCTAACGCGCGGCGCAATATCTCTGAGTACCTCCAGCCACTTGCCGCCCAGCGACCCCACGATAGGAGTGAAACCAGTCACATTGCCGCCAGGCTGCGCTAGGCTCGTGACGAAACCGCTACCGATGGGATCCCCAACCTCGACGAAAATCACCGGGATAGTACGCGTCTGCTGAAGCATCGCCGCAGTAGCGGGTGTGGAACTCGTAACAATGAGGTCCGGTTGCAGCGCGACGAGTTCCTTCGCGAATCGCTTGATTGACCCGACATCACCTCCAGCCGCGTGAATCTCCATCTCGATGTTGCGGCCCTCCGTCCAGCCGAGTTTTCGAAGCTCCTCCCGGAACAGCGCGAGCCCGGATTGCGCGTCCCGGTCGCTCTCGGCAAAGCCCAACAACACGCCGATGCGCCGCACCTGCTGCGCGTTGGCCGCAAGCGACCAAGTTGCCGCCGCGCCACCCAAAAGGGCGATGAAATTGCGCCTTTTCATCACGCCCCCGATGTGAGTCCAACAGCAGCGTACCAGCCAGCATCCATAGTCTGGAAGGGGTCTGGAACGAGGTAAGCCCGATGTCCGCTTGGACCAAAAGCGGACTCATGCGGTGCAACAAGATGGATTGTTATTCGATCACCTCGTCGGCGCGCGCGAGCAGTGAAGCAGGCACGGTAATGCCTAGTGCTTTCGCGGTGGTCGTATTGATTACAAGTTCGAACTTGGTCGGCTGTTCGACCGGTATATCGGCGGGCTTCGTTCCGCGCAGAATTCTGTCCACGTAATCCGCCGAGTGTCGGAACAACTCCGAGTAACTTGGTCCGTAGGACATGAGCGCCCCGGCTTTAGCAAAATCGCGTTCACTAAATACTGTGGGCAATCGCTCGGCCACTGCAAGGCTGAGAATGCGCGGGCGGTTAGCTACGATCAGTTGATCAACTGCAACGTATACTGCGTCGACTTTGGTTTTGAGGTCTTGGAACGCGGGCCCGATGTCTTCGGTTCGCCGGATAGCGAGGGGAATGATTTCGAGACCGAGCCTGCGCGCCTCAGCCTGTGCTTCACCCATTTCCAGTACGGGCTGAGTGTTGTCAGCATTAAACAAGATGGCCAGTCGGCGGAATTGAGGCAAAACCTCACGCAAGAGTTCAATCCGCTTTCCCGCAAGCTCGTTCGCTTGAATAGACAGTCCCGTTACGTTGCCTCCAGGTTTCGCGAGGCTTGCGACGAGACCGCTTCCCACAGGATCGATTGCCACAGCAAATACGATGGGAGTAGCCGTTGCCGTCTGTCTGACAATGGGGACAGCGCTTCCCACGGTGAGAATGACATCGACCTTTAGACGGACAAACTCAGCCGCTATTTCGGCATAACGCTCCGGACGGCCTTCTGACCAGCGATGCTCGATAGCAACGGTTTGGCCTTCGACCCAGCCGAGATCGCGCAAGCGAGCGGCAAAAGCAGCGGCCCATGGAGCAAAGCCGGCAGCGCTTGCGCCCAAAAATCCAACGGTTGGAAGCTTCCCCGTCTGTTGCGCGTACGTCGTGGCGGGCCACGTCGCCGATGCACCAACAATAAGCGCGATGAAGTCGCGTCGCCGCATGGCGCCCCCGAGGCTCAGAACGCTACATCGTAGCGGTTCGAATTAGGCTCGTTAAGGGGCGCCGCGGCTTTCCGCTTTGGGTCAAAAGCGGACACGGCCTCACTCGACCACTTCGTCCGCGCGGGTCAGTACGGACGATGGGATTGTGAGACAGTGCCGGTTGTGAGATCGAACACTTCTTCGCGGCACGCCCAAAAAGTGCAAACTCTGAACGAGGGCATCAAAGTAGCGCAGTTGACGTAGCGTCACATTGATGTCTTGGGCTGCGGAAGTGCTCCTAAACTCGCCACCACTGCGGTCGAGAGGAGCCTTCCGGCGAGGGCGCACTGTCTACTTCAATCTTTTTTGTAGCCAATGGCTGATCACGCCTCCGATTACGCCACCGGCGATCTGAGCCAGCGACATGGCCGCTTGCTACTCCTGATGGAGCCAGCGACCGATAATGCCGCCCACCACGCCGCCAAAGATCGGGGCTACCCAGAATAACCAAAGAGAGCCGAGTGCTTCGGAGCCGCCAAACAATGCTGTCGCAGTCGAGCGGGCAGGATTCAGTGAAGCATTGGAGATCGGAATTGCGATCAAGTGAAACAGCGTCAGCGAAAGGCCGATTGCTATCGGCGCAAATCCCGCCGGGCAATTCCTCGTGGTCACGCAGACGATCACAAACAGAAACAAAGCGGTGATCACCGCTTCGGTCAAAAATACCGCACCTAGTGAGAAGCCAGTGCCACCATAAAGGTTGGATGCTGCGGTGAAGGTATTCCACTTACCATCGGCTGGCGCACCCTTTAGGACCAGATAGAATACAAAAGACGCCAGGGCCCCACCGATGACTTGCGTGATGATGTAGGGCAGCGCGCGATCCACTGGGAAACGCCGCGCCGCCACCATCCCGCAGGTGACCGCCGGATTGAAATGTCCACCAGAGATTGGCCCCACCGCGAAAGCCATGGCAAGCACTGAAAGGCCGACTGCAAAAGCGACGGCCATCAGCCCAGCTGATGGAGCAGAAAACAGTGCAGCGCCGCAAACGGCGCTAACCAACGTAAAAGTGCCGATGAATTCAGCCGCTAACTCGCGTTGCATGAAACGTTCCCTCGATTGACTTCGCACGGGTGATCACGGCTCGCGCGAATATGGTGGTTGGATGGATTGCTGAATGATCCCGGTATCAACTGAACAAAGTTCCCGAGCCGACTTGTGTCAGCGAGGAGCAGTTCGCGTCAAGAGTAGCTAAGTTTGCTTTGGGTCAAAAGCGGACGTCGCGCACAATTCACGAATGACCGCCTACCTGTTTAGCAACGCAACGGTATTGGCCCATGGTCCAACTTCAAAACCCTGCCGGACGCAGATTGGGTGGAGTCCGCTCCAAAAAAACGAGGTTGAAAATGTCTATTCGTCAATTAACAGCAGCTTTGTTGCTTTCGCTCGCTGCAATCTCGCTTCCGGGATCAATTCTAGCGGCCCAAGCCGCTACTCCCCTTGCTCTCTGCAAGGCCGACGCCGAGAGAATATGCTCCGGGGTTGCTCCGGGCGGCGGCAAAATAATTGCGTGTCTGAAGCAACATAAAGACGAGGTGAGCGTTGGTTGCGCCAAGGCGCTAAAAGCACTGAAGGCAAAAAGGGGAGCGGAACTCTGAATGACGTCCGCTTTATCCCCAACAGCGGACAATGTCGGCATTTCCGGCCCTGCAAGGCGAGGCCGCGCCACTCATTCTCTGGTTGCCAGACTGGTACAATCCGCCGAAGCTTGCTCTTCCAGCTTTTTCGCCTCGTTCTGGTAGTGATCGCCGAGTTTCCGCAGGGCCTGCTTTGCTGGACGGTCTAGGGTCAGCCGGGCCTGCGAATGGAATAGCTGCGCGAGCTTAAGCAGTTCATCTTTGCGCGACATGAGAATCTCTAAGTCGCAATTCCTTTGTCGCCGATCTCCTATTAGCCTTCATCTGAACGCCCCATGTCTGGGAGATTAAAGTTCCGTAATCGGCCTTGCGAAGGAAATCGGCGATGCCATTTCCTGCGTGCTCAGATAGGGCTAAAGGCGTTGTTTTCCTTCGGCCGGCAAGCATCAGAGCGGAGTTAGCCAGTGTCGATGTTTGGATCGTTCAAGAATTTCATCGCGCACCTCATCGCGGGTGCGGAGCAAAATTCTGACGACAAGGATTGCCGGCTCGCAACCGCGGCACTTCTTACTCGTGTTGCTACCGTCAACAGTGAAATGTCGCAAGCGAGGCAGGAAAAACTGCACGCCGTTCTGAAATCGTGCTTCGGGCTCGACGATCTTGCTACGGCACTACTGATCAGTGACGCCGCAGCAGCCGACCGGAGTGCGGTTGATCTTTATCATTTCACCCGTCGCCTCAATAGTGTTCTCGACAATGAAGGCCGCCAACGGATCATTAAGATGATGTGGCAAGTCATTTACGCTGATGAACGTATGAACGAATTTGAGAGCAATATCATCTGGCGTATCGCCGACCTGCTGGGAGTTTCTTCTCGTCAGCGTATCGAGCTTCGCCAGCTGGTTGCGGCCGATAGGGCTGCGTTAAATCCGTCTAGTTTGGGAAGGACACTAATCGAATTGGACAAGGTCCAATCTAAAGTGGGTCGAGACAATGTCCGCTTTGGGTCAAAAGCAGACATATGCAGTGCACCAACTCATGTCCGCTTTGCCCCCGAAGGGAACATGTGCAGCGCAACTACGGATGTACGCTTTGGGCCATAAGCGGACATTGCGAGGGCCTTCATTCTAAAAATATTCCGCTGTCATTCGGACCAGTTCGGCCAAGGTTTTCGCGCCCATCTTTTTGAATACTCGGCCACGGTGCTCCTTGATTGTCCTCTCGGTGGCTCCCATGACGCCGGCGATTTGCTTGTTCAACAAACCCTTGGTCACGAGGTCTAGTGTCTCTCTTTCGCGAGGAGTAAGCTTTGCCAATCGTTGCAGAACTACTTTATTTCGTGCTTCAACATCGCGGTGTGTTTTGTCGCGCTCCTCAGCCGACCTTATCGCGTTCAGTAAATCGACCTTGTCTATGGGTTTGGTCAGATAATCCACCGCGCCCGCCTTCATAGCTTTTACGCTTTCTGCAATAGTGCCTCGACCAGTCAAAAATATTACCGGTCTGTAGATGCCCCGACGAGCCAGCGCTTCCTGTACATCCAACCCGTTTAACCCCGGCATCGTGTGATCAAGCACGGCGCAACCGGCGATCGAGGCATCATGCTCGGCTAGAAATGCTTTCGCCGACTGATACGCTTTGGTTCGATAGCCCGCTGCTCCCAGAAGCCTGGCGAGGGCCTTCAAAATGACTGGGTTGTCATCAATCAGGAAAACGATGAATTCTGTTGTGGTGGACGGAATGGCCGAGGCTCAATTTTTCTTTATCTTGCCGCCCAATTGTCATATGCCTGACGACAATCGCGCTGTCCAGAAAGAAACGATCCAAAATAACGGTGGCCAAGTTCCAGCCGACAAATATGGCCTAGCGAAAACCAGTTGTATGCCAGACGGCCGACACCGTTCCTCCTAAATTGTTGAGTGTCTTGCTCTTCCGAAAGGGGAGGGGAACTCTCAAATGATCTTCTTGCTTTTTGCCGTGCTCATTGCCGGCGCTTTTTTCGTGAGTTCACTGTTTTTGTTGAACTATGGGCGCCACCTCGGCTTGCGATACCTGAAACGAGAGATGGGCAATATGGCAGGCCTCGCAACCGTGGAAGGCGCCGTATTTGCGTTAATAGGGTTGCTGTTGGCATTCACGATTTCTGGCGCCTTACAACGGTTCGACGACCGTCGACAACTCGTCATTCAGGAAGCAAATGCTGCCGGCACGGCGCATGATCGCCTCGCCCTCTTTGAGGGCGATGTTGGGCGCGACCTACAGAACAAACTCAGGGACTACGTCCAAGCCCGCATCGATCTTTATCGCATGCCACACGATTACTCGTTGTCGAAACGAACCGAATTCTTTTCGTCCGGGCAGGAGGACAAGATATTAAGCCTCAAAAACAACGTATGGAACGCGGCGGTGGCCGCGTGCCCGGAAGCCAGTTTTCAACCGGCATGCGGGCAAGCTCTACCGACGCTTGCCAATCTGTTCGAAGTTGCGCGTCTGCGGCTTGGCGCTGCTGAAAAACATCCGCCTCAGGTGATCTACGTCATATTGTTCGGTCTTGGCCTAGGCGGTTCGCTACTTGCTGGCTTTGGTATGGCGGCTGCCAAATCGCGCAGCTGGATACACATGCTCATTTTTGCCGCCACGTTAACGGTCGCGCTCTACACTCTGACAGACATGGAATATCCGCGGCTTGGGCTTATTCGCATTGACAATTTCGACCACTTCCTTGTCGACGCTCACCAGCAAATGCAAACGCAGGACAGCGCGTGGGCAACCCTTGGCTACGGCAGATGAGATAGCGCTATGATGTCCGCTTTTGGGTCCAAAGCAGACATGTGCGGTGCAAAGGCGCATGTGCTTTGGGCCATTAGCGGACATGGACCGAGAAGACGCGGCAAATTGCTAGGGCCAACAGTGGACCATCGGGTTACTTGGCCCGCTTCCACACGAACTCTAATGTCACCCCGGAAAGCGTACAGGGGTTCGTGAACTTCATTTCGTCGACGGTAATGGATGAGATGATCCGGCGCTGATGTCCCCGCAAGAAGCGATCAGTCCCACAAATGCGCGGACATTCAGGCGACTCGCGTCACTATCGTCCAATCAGCAACCGGTCTGAATCATCTTTGAGCCGTAAGCCCGAGAGGCGCCGGAAACGCATTTCGCGTATCAAATATCCGAGTTTGAAGGCGGCGTGGGCGTATCCGACACCCTCGGGTCGGATATTGGAAATGCAGTTCCGGTCCGCGTCGCTGGTTTGCGGACTGGGCTGCCAGGTCAAGTACGCTCCCATGCTGTAGGGCGCCGACAAGCCTGGGCGCTCGCCGATGAGAACCACCACGCAATCGGCGCGGAGTGCGTTGGCAATGGCATCGCCGATTGCAACCCGCCCCCGGCGGGCGACGACCAGCGGTGCGATCTGCCAGCCTTCAACCCGCAAGGCCGGCAGCAGGTCAGCCAAGACAGGTTTTGCGTGGGTCTGTATTGCGCGTGCCGACAGGCCGTCGGTGACGATCAACGCGATGTCGTAACCGACACTATTTGCGTGTTCCGCAAACGTTGCCTCGGCACTCGACGCGAGGCGGCGCCCGAGGTCCGGTCGCATCAGGTACTGTTGCCGATCTTTAGACCTGCTCGCGACTGAAACCACCGGAAGTCCGAGCTCTACGAGTTCTGCAATCAGGCGTGGTTCATCGAGCGACTCATGCACCGCATCGCGAGCGCGGGCATGGGCGATCTTCAAGTCCAGCAGCGGCGCTGTCGCAAGCGATGCGCCGGTCCTTCTGAGCCCGATGCGTGCCGGCGTCAGCCGACGCAACCCAACCCATACCCCGTCCTCACCCGGCGTACGTTGCGGCCTGTGATCAGACGGTGTGGCAGGGTTTTCTTTCATGAGTTCAAGTCGGAAGCAGCGCGCAAAAGCGGCTAGGCATTCGGCGCGGGCGAATTCGATTCGCGGCGTCCATCAGGCCTTGCCGCTCCAGCCACGTCTCAAATTCCGGCGCCGGACGGCGACCCAGGAGATCACGCATGGCGAGCGCATCATGGAACGAGGTGCTCTGGTAGCCCAGCATGACGTCGTCGGCGCCCGGCACGCCCATCACGAAATTGACACCACTCGCAACCAACAGCGTCAGCAGAGCATCTGCGTCGTCTTGATCCGCCTCAGCATGGTTGGTGTAACAGACGTCGACGCCCATTGGCAGGCCCATAAGTTTGCCGCAGAAATGATCCTCCAGACCCGCGCGCGTGATTTGTTTGCCGTTGAATAGGTATTCAGGCCCGATAAAGCCGACGACCGTGTTGACCAACAGCGGCTCAAATTGGCGCGCAACTGCATAGGCACGCGCCTCGAGTGTCTGCTGATCGACCCCTTGATGCGCGTTGGCTGAGAGTGCGCTGCCCTGGCCAGTCTCAAAATACATCACGTTGTTGCCAACGGTGCCGCGGCGAAGCGACAAGGCGGCGTCGCGAGCCTCCGCGAGGAGGCTAAGATTGATACCAAAGCTCTCGTTGGCCGCTTCAGTCCCGGCGATTGATTGAAAGACTAGATCGATTGGTGAGCCCCTGCGAATTAGATCCAGCGTGGTCGTTACATGCGCCAGCACGCAGCATTGGGTCGGGATCTCGAGCTTGATTCTAATTTCGTCGAGCATCAATAACAACGCCTGCGCGCGCTCAAGGCTATCGGTCGCAGGATTGACACCAATGACGGCGTCCCCGGAGCCCAGAAGCAAACCATCGAGGATGCTTGCCGCGATGCCGCGTACGTCATCGGTCGGATGGTTGGGTTGTAGCCGCACCGACAGGCGGCCTGGCAGGCCCACCGTGTTTCGGAATCGGCTCACCACAGAACATTTTGCAGCTATCACCAGCAGGTCCTGTAGGCGGCTGATTTTGCTGACTGCGGCCGCCATCTCGGGCGTCAGCCCCGGGGCCAATGCAGCTAACGCTGTCGTTGTCGCCTCGTCCGACAAGAGCCAGTCACGGAAACCGCCGACGGTTAGATGCGCAACCGGCGCGAAGGCCGTCTGATCATGCTTGTCTACGATAAGGCGTGTCACCTCGCACTTCTCGTAGGGAATAACGTGCTCATAAAGGAACGTGGCTAGCGGCAGATCGGCGAGTACATGTTGTGCGGCGATGCGCTCTTCGTCGGTATCTGCTGAAAGTCCGGCCAGTTGGTCGCCACTGCGCAACGGTGATGCCTTCGCCAGCAGATTCGCAAGATGGCGAAAAGTGTAACGGCGAGCTCCGATGGTCGCACCGAACATTTGCGAGTTCCGATGGCCGGTTTCGCCGCGGATTATATCGTGGGACGCAACGCAAAACACGAGTTTCGCGTCTGGGTCATCGCACTCCAAAGGGCGCGTTAAAGATCATCGGATCTATCGGTTTCTTCCAGTGACATTAGTCGTCTCCATCGACTCGGTTGGTGACATCGCCGTAACTGCCCGAGGCAGAGCGCGATGGCATTATGGCGCTGACTGTCACCGGCGCAGTCAGTTTCACCACAGCTGAGCGTTTGCAGAATCCGCACCATGGTGATGGACCCGCAACGATGTAGCGCTTCCAAATGTTTGGCCCTCAGGGTCCACTCTCGTTCGGCGAACCGCGCAAAGCGTCGACCATCTAGAGGACAAGGCGGTTTGGACGGAGTAACTCGACGAGCCTCCCTTGGGCCGCCGCAATCACTCCTCTTGCCACATTTTCCCAGCTGTATCGGTGCGCCGTCTCGACTGCCAGCGCCAACCTAGCATGCTCCCGCTTTGCGGTATCGAGAGTGAGCCACGCGATTAACTTGCTGGCGATTTCCTCCACCGCTCCCGGCCCGATTTCGAACGAGAGCAACGGCCGTAACGCCTCGGGCAGCGCGGGCGCCAGCGTGCCGGTGACCTCGGCCATCCCCGAGTGCCGGGCAGACAGCGGCAACGCTCCGCATGCGGCCGCCTCGACTGCCACCATACCGAATGCTTCCGGAAAGGTGCTCGGCATCACCTGCGCTTCGCAGACCGACAGGAGGGCGGGCAGGTCGTGGTGCTCAATCCGCCCCGTGAAGTGAATACGCGCAGCCGCAATTGGCGCGACCCGCAGCCACTCGTCACTGATATTATCAAGAAACGCGCGCAGATATCTCAGCTCTCCAGGAGGACCTCCCTCGAGCTCGCGTCCTCTAGCCGCGATGTCGTGCAAGGTGTCCAAATCCCCGCGGCCGAGCGCCTCGACAAATCGGCCCAATGCCTGTCGATACGTGCCGAATCCGACGACAATTAACCGGGCGTTTGGTACGCGCGCCACCACAAGCGGCCAGGCAGCCAAAAGCAGTTCAACGCCTTTCGAGACAATCAACTTGCCCACATAGCTCACGATACGATCCTCAGAGGGATTGATTTTGGCGAGTGTCTCCGCAGCGCCAACCTCACCTCCCCAGTCTGTCTTCATACCAGCCGCGAGCTTGTCCCCGAGTTGCCTCAAGCTGATGACGGCCTCCTCTTTCCGGCAAGGCCGGAAAGATTTCACGTCCACTCCGGGCGGCCCGAGCCGTGTCTTTTCGGACAACGAGGACTCATCGCAGAGCACCTCCCATAGGCTTTCCGCCGTATGGCGCGAACCCACAAGTACGCCCGATGCGCCGCGAATCCCCTCAAGCGCGTAGGGCAGAAAACGCTCGCGGTGTGGGCGCACGGTGTACTCCAGCGCGCTGCCGTGGATCTTGACGGCATAGGGCGCCCGCCCTTCAAGACCGCGCGCGAGAATCACGGGGCCCATCACCAGATGGTTGGCGAGCGCGATGTCAGGCGAAGGGACGGACCGGATCGCGGCGATGTTGGCGTCTAGGTAGTGGCTGAGCTCAATGTCATTGATTTCTGGGAATGGTAACGCATCAAAGCCCTCATAGTGATCAGCTACGTAAACGGGAAGCAGCCGCCCAATGTCGGGCACGTGGATTGTCACGCCGTTCGGCGGCACTGCCATGCGGTCCTGGCAGAACAAGTGCACTTCATGGCCCAATCCCGCTAATGCCCGCGCTAGATTGGCGTTGTAGATATTGCTACCCGTGCCGCGCAGTAGGTAGCCATGGAAAATGAGGATTCGCACGTGTTGCTGCTATTACCCGGACGACTTTACGTCAATGAAGGATGCTGGTCGTGCCTAAATCACCAATACATTATCAAGTGACGATCTTAATCAGCCTATTACTCCCGTTGTTCTCGTTCCTGCTGGATAATGCAGTGGCCCAACCAGCTCCGATGAAACGCATCGACCTGCATAACGGATGGACGGTGCAAACATCGCGCAAAGTCCAGGCGACTGGCGATACCATCTCTACGTCGAAGTTCCAGACGAAAGGTTGGTACAGGACGACGGTGCCAATGACCATAGTCGCTGTGCAGGTCGCGGCTGGAGAATTCCCGGAGCCGTACTACGGGAAGAATCTACGAAAGATTCCGGGGATTGCTGCCTATGAGATCGGCGAGTCCTTCGCCGACAAGCCGATTCCAGATGACAGTCCTTATGCCGCATCGTGGTGGTACAGGACAGAGTTTCTGACGCCGGGCAATCATCGCCACGTGGCGCTCCATTTTGACGGAATCAATAACCGCGCGAATGTGTGGATCAACGGGAAGAAGATCGCCGACGCGAAAGATGTTGCGGGAGCATATCGGACGTTTGAATTCGATATCACGCTCGAACTTGCTAAGACGGGAAGCAACGTCGTTGCGGTCGAGGTGTTCGCGCAGACGCAGAACGATCTCGGGATTAACTGGGCTGATTGGAATCCGACGCCGCCCGACAAGAACATGGGCTTGTGGCAGGACGTGTACCTGACGACGAGTGGACCGGTGACGATCCGCCACCCCGCGGTGGTCACCCATCTTGCCGACAAGGACGGAGCGACCACGGAGCTGACAATCTTGGCGGAGCTGCACAACGTTTCCGACAAGCCGGTAGAGGGCAAGTTCCAGGCCGAGATCGCAGGACTGACGCTGCGGGTTGAGCAAGCGGAGTCACTAGCGGCCGGAGAAACGAAATCGGTGAAGCTGGTTCCGCAGGATTTCATGCAGCTTGCGGTAAAGAATGCGAAGTTGTGGTGGCCGGCGCAGATGGGTTCGCCGAACTTGTATGACCTGCACACCTCATTTTCGATCGCGAGCGCAATATCTGATTCCCAACATACGCGGGTTGGAATTCGCGAAATTACCTCGGAGATGACGGATAAGGGAGCGCGGCTGTTCCGCGTGAATGGCAAGCCAATCCTGATCCGCGGCGGCGGATGGGCCCCCGACATGATGTTGCGCCGGAACCCGAAGAGACTTCGGGCAGAATTCCAATATGTTCAGGATATGAACCTGAACGCGATACGGCTCGAGGGCAAGATCGAAAGCGACGAATTCTTCAAACTCGCCGATCAAAAAGGAATTCTTATCATGGCGGGTTGGTGCTGTTGCGACCTTTGGGAAAGGTGGGACGAGTGGAAGGGCGACCAGTTGGCAGTTGGGTCGGCTTCGGTACAAAGCCAGAGCTTGCGCCTTCGTGCCCACCCAAGCCTGCTGATGTGGCTGAACGGAAGCGACAAGCCGCCACCGGCCGACGTTGAAAAGGCCTACCTCCAAGTTCTGAAAGAAACGTCATGGCCAAATCCGATCGTCTCTTCCGCGTCGCAGACGCCCGCAGACAGCGGCCCTTCAGGCGTGAAGATGACCGGGCCCTACGATTACGTCCCGCCGAGCTATTGGCTGATCGATACGAAGCATGGCGGCGCTTATGGGTTCAACACGGAGACAAGTCCGGGACCCGCCATACCGACCCCGAATTCGCTCAAAAAGTTTATCCCCGCCGATCATCTCTGGCCGATTGACGAGATATGGAACTTCCACTCCGGTAGCAGCAGATTTAAGACCCTCGAGAACTATAACGCAGCATTGAGCGCGGAGTACGGTCCACCTGCGGACCTGGACGATTACAACAGAAAGTCACAGGCGATGGCGTACGACGGCGAGCGCGCGATGTTCGAAGCGTACTCGCGCAACAAGTACACATCTACTGGCGTGATCCAGTGGATGCTGAATAATGCATGGCCCTCGTTGATCTGGCACTTGTACGACTACAACCTCGAACCCGCCGGCGGCTATTTTGGAACGAAAAAAGCGAATGAGCCCGTTCATATTCTGTATTCGTACGATGATCGCAGTATCGCGGTCGTCAACAGCACGTATAAGCCAGTCAGCGGCATGAAGGCCTCGGTGCGTGTCGCTGATTTCAACCTGAAGGAATTGTTTTCGCAGGAAAAGACAGTCGATGTAGATGCTGACGGCCTACACAAGGTGCTGCAGATTCCGGAAATCCCATCCGACTTCAAGCCAACTGTGTATTTCGTTCGACTGAACTTGAAGGATGCAGCTGGGAAATTGTTGAGCTCGAATTTCTACTGGCTCTCAACCAAGAAGCCGGAGTTCGATTGGGATAAGACCAGTCTCGTTCACACCCCGGTTACTTCTCACCAGGATATGACCAGACTGCTGACTTTGCCGAGAATGCATCTCAAGGCGACAGCTCATCTTCATCCGACAAAGGATGGCGAGTCTGTCCAAATCTACCTGAAGAACACATCGGCGGCGCTTGCATTTCAGGTGCGACTAGCGGTGGAAGCGGGGAAGCCGGCTGAAGAGATCCTGCCGGTACTCTGGGAAGATAACTACCTCTCGCTGTTGCCGGGAGAAGAACGGACTGTCGAGGCTCGCTTCCCTGGCAAACACTCGATTGGATCGCACCCGACACTGAGCATTACCGGCTGGAATATCGAACCGAAGACCTTCGCCATACGCAAAGCTGGGACGATTACGCCGACTTCGACGAAAAAATAGGATCGACCCTTGGCCAACAGCCGGGAAGTCACACTCTGATTGAAGACAAAGGTTCCGGTACAAGCTTGCTTCGGGATCTACGAAGCCAAAGCATTTCGGTGATCGCCATGCGGCCCGAAGGCGATAAGATAACGCGGCTCTGCGTAAATCAGGCGTATTTCGAAAGCGGCTCGGCGCACTTCCCACAAAGAGCACCCTGGTCTGATGATCTCATCGCCGAATTGCTCGCGTTTCCGCACGGCCGTCACGACGATCAAGTCGACTTGAGAGCTCAGGCACTGACTTGGATATCGCAGAAACAGCGCAAGTTTGAGCACCGTGATTATGCCAATCATCGTCAAAGTGCGGAATCCGTAACGTGACGCCTTTGAATATTATTACTGAATGAATCCCCTTTCCGACCGTTTTTAGCGTGCGAACATATGCAGCGCAAAACGGCATATCCGCTTTGGGTCATTAGCGGACATAAGCAGAAAGACCGCCTTGAGACGGTCTCCCCGAAAACGTGATCAACATCTTGGTCGGGCGGCGGCCTGCGCTTCACGCCAGCCGAGCAGCTTGCTTAGGCGGCAAGGTCTAGCGCGGCAGCACGCAAGCGCATTCGATCGCGTTCGCCGCGCGCTGCAGATTTGAGGATGCGTTCGGCCAACGCTGTCTTCTGCATCGTGGCCTGCAGTTCCGGCGAAAGGCAGGCCCAAGCGTCGTCAAGAGTCTCCCTCAAAAGGATGACGGTTTCAGCGTCAAATTGCACAGCTTCTTTGCCGATCATTATCACCTCACGTGCTGTTTCGATTGGCGCTGAATTTACTCGTGAACGTGACCACAGTCTGGCGATCGCATGTCCATCGCCTGACCTTTTGCTTCCAGCGGTTCGAATTTACCGCGAATGGTTCACGGTCGATTGAATGGCACGTGATGTCCGCTTTACTCCCGCAGACCGACATTATTTGGTGTCAGTTGGAATGTCCGCTTCATGCCAGTATCGGACATACTTCATTCTAAACCATCCCCACGTTGTCGCGGGCTTGTTTAGCTTGGAGGATGGTCGGTCGGCCGACTAGCTTCGATTTCGAAGGTCCTCTGACGTTAGACGAAGACGTCGTGACAACTCTCGAGCGAGGTTACTTAAAAGTTTTGTAGCGATCGCAGGGTGGTTGTTAAGCATCATAGCGAAATCGTCTCGAAGCAGCTCATAACAAACGACCTGTTCGTCGGCGACGATTGTTGCTGAACGTCGCGCAGTCTCGATAAGACACATTTCGCCAATCACTGTTCCCCGCGCAAGCGAAGCGATTCGTATGTTTTCCCTGCCACCACCTAGTGTTAATCGCACGCTTACACTTCCTTTCGCCAGGAGCCACATCCGATCGCCTGAATCACCTTCACGACAAATAATTTCGCCTTGCGCGAAATCGCGGCGAGTCAACACCTCACTAAGCCGATTAAGGTCCTGCTCTTCAATACCCGCAAGAAATTCCATTTCCCCGAGTTCAAGTACATCCGCCCGACTTCTTTTGTCTGCATTGAGCAGCAATGATTTTTCTTCCATCCACTCCAGCGCAGAATCAAGATCCTGTTTGATGAGTTCTTCGACTGTTCCCGTCTTTGGTGCAAGATCTTCAATAGTTCTCAGGCACGACGGTGGGATCTGGCAAAACAGCAAGAACTTTTTAAGCTGGCGACTCTTGCTGACAAGATTCGCGAGAATATTAGCGCCCGACACGTCGATATCGTTGACGCCTCGCATATCCAACGTCACCATGTCGGTCTTGTGAAATAGCGATTTTATTTGTGCGGACAAATCATCCGCGTTGCCAAAAAATAGCACCCCTTCCAACTGCAATACGGCGCGATTTGATCCCGTGTCGCGCAGTATCTCAATATCCTTCGTCGGGCGAAGACGCTTAGATTGAATTTCGGTCCCAAAAAGGGTGCGTCGTACTATGGGCCGGCTCATGTTCATGACGAAAATGATGCCTGCCAATACGCAACCAACAATGACGCCTGCTATCACTGAATAAAAAACAGTTATTCCCATCACAATGAGAACAACTGTCAAATCGTAAATGGAGCGGCGACGCTCGAGGGCCGTCGAGGCTTTGCGAACATGCGACACAACCTGAATGATCCAGCGATCAAAAAGCGAGATCCCAACCGCAAGAAGAATGCCGGACAAGACAACGGATGGAATCTTGGCGAGATACTTCGGAAAAAACACACCAAGAGCCAGCAAGATCAATGCCGATGTAATTGGCACAGGCCAATTTCGACCGCCGGCGCGGTAGGCTGCCAAAGTCGGAGATGGAGATGCTGCGCCGGTTAAGCCGCCAGCAAGCGCGGATGCGCAATTGGCAACGCCCTGTGCAAACAAGTCGCGGACGGGAGAAATATGCAGATCACTGACGTTTTGGGCAGCACGAAACGCCAGCAATGAATCCATGGTCGCAACAACTGCCAGGATGATGGACATTGGAAGAATATCCCATGCATGGCGCGCGATACTCGTCCACGTCCCGACATTGTCCAAGCTGCTCAGAGGAAAAACAAAATGCACCTCTCCGACGAAAGAGCCGAGATTGAGATTGGGATTAAGCCCCTTGATGAAATAGAACGCACCGATACCGCCGATGAACCCGATAAGGACAGGCGGCGCCTTGGCGAGCGCCCATGAACTTGGGAATCGTTTTGCGACGGTTGGAAAAAACAACATCAAAGTTGCGATCCCGACCATCATGACAAACATCCATGGTTTATCGATTAAAGTCATATTGGAAGAGTCAGCGCTGATCTGAAAATAGGGTTTGAGCTGTGAGACGGCGACGAGGACCGCAATGCCATTGAGAAAGCCCACAAGAACCGGATGCGGGGTGAACTTGATTATTTTCGCAACACCGGCAAGTCCAAAAATTGCCTGCCATAATCCTCCCAGCATGACGCACGAAAACATTGCAATGACGACCAGGGCTCTATCATTTGCAATGTCGGCACGGGTCGATAACGTCATAATCAAACTGGCAAGCAGCAAGGATTCGCTGACGCGCGGAGAAGTAATGATGAAAGAGGAGCTGGCGATGAGTCCCGCAGCAAGCCCGGTAATAATCGCGCCCGTAAGACCAGCGGCGGCCCCAGCCGCGGCAAAGCCCGGCCCGAGAGGGGCAAATGCCAATACACCGGAAGCAACACAAACCGGCATGCTGACAATTGAGGCTATTGCACCAGCGGCGACGTCTTTGCGCCAGGTCGCGAGGGCTGAAAACGAGCTTGTCCGTGGTTGTACGTGATGTAGTAGTCCGCTAGACACTTAATGCCGGCCCTTCGCGCCAGATTCCGTCATGACACTTCCCCGTCTGATCATGGGGTCACAAAACACAGTCGGTCAATGGAATGAACTGGACCATGTGCTTTGGGTCAAAAGCAGACACCCAGTGCGAGAGCCCTCGTCCGCTAAGGGCGAATAGGGGACAAAATCATCCAGTGGCTTTGTGACCCATTCCTTACGCCTGCTTTCTGTGTTTAGTGGGGATGCGGATTTTCTGAGGGGGAGTTCCATGAAAGCGTCGTCGCTAAGTTTTCAAGCCGCGGTTCTAATCGTGCTTGCAGGAATGGTATGGGGTCTACAAATGGCGATAATGAATGACCATTCGGCATTTCCTGCGCACGCTCATCTAAATCTTCTGGGCTTCGTGTCGTTGTTTTTGTTCGGGTTTTATTATCGAATGTATCCTTCGCTGGATCAGAGCCGGGCTGCATTCGCTCAAGTCTCGATGTGGATCGCGGGAACGGTCGTTATGGCGGTCGGTGTGGGATTGGTGCATACGGGTCATGCTGGTGGCGATCCAATTGCGGCTATCGGCTCAATTATCGTGCTTGTGGCTATGCTCACATTTGCCTGGCTTGTATTTCGGTCAGAACGTGGTGCGAAATCGCTAGCAAGTTCAGCAATGCCCGCTGAATGACAGTTATGGCCGCTCGGCCGGTTGTTCAGCACTTCGGTTTGATCTTAGCAGCAAAGGATTGCGCTACTATCTTCCCATTTCGCACAACAAATGTGTCGGTAGCGAATTCATATGAGTTGTCCGCTGTGTCGGCCGTCCAGAGGATATAGCCGTGATCGCCCTCAACCGATCGCTGCTGCACAGTGAACGAGGAGCCTGGCTTTGCAAACTCAGAAATGAGGGCCTGGAAGAGCGGTTTGATCGCGGCCCGGCCCGTTAGTGGTCCAGTCGGCGTGAACAACACCGCATTCGGTGAATAGTCGGCAAGTATGCCGGCGACGTCGCGCTTGGCAAAGGAATTCAGGTGACGATCCAAAACGTCACTCGTTGACAACGGTGTCATCATTTTTCTCCCTGTCAGTAATTGATCTCATTCGTATCGGTTGTCCTTTGCCTCAAATAGTCGGTGCAGCGGCCCGCAGCTAGTTCAGAAACTGAACTTGAACAATACAGAAAATGAACTACCTCTGGCGATGAGATATGGAATGGAAAGGAGGCGCCTATGGCCGAAGGCACTTACAATCAATTTTGCCCGATAGCGATGGCATCCGAAATTCTCTGTACGCGTTGGACGCTCCTACTCGTGCGCGAGCTTTTGTCTGGCTCCAAAAGGTTCAATGAGTTGCGACGCGGTGTGCAGAGAATGTCGCCTGCGCTTCTATCGAAGCGACTGAAAGACCTCGAAGCAGCAGGAATTGTGACCCGTTCAAAAGTGGCAGGCGAACCCGAGCTTTTCGAATATCAGCTGACAAAGGCCGGACTCGAGCTTGCCCCCGTTATTGATGGTGTCGGTGCTTGGGGACATCAATGGATCAAGACTGAAGCGTCGTTGAAAAACCTGGATGTCAACCTGCTGATGTGGGGCATCCGAGGCGATATTAATCCGGACCCGATGCCCGCACGACGAACAACGATTCAGGTGATTTTCACCGATTTGCCTAAGGCTCGAAGAAATTGGTGGCTAATCGCTCAGCCAGGCAAGGAAGTTGATCTTTGTTCGATCGATCCAGGCTTCGATGTGGACTTATATCTGTCGACCGATTTACGGACGCTGACCGAAGTTTGGATGGGCTACACACCCCTAAGGCGCGCCAAACAAGACGGTCGCCTCACCATCACAGGAAGCCGGCAGCTTGAGGCAGACATGAAATCCTGGTTCGGCCTCAACCGGTTCGCGACTGAAAAACGGGTGGCTTGATGGTCATATCCAACGTGCGCGGCCAGTAGCGAATCTGTATCGGCCAGTACACTTTCTGGACTGGAATGTTCCAGCATTCTCCTGCAAATCCGGATCAGGCCCGGGCATCCGTCAGATACATAGGAGAAGACAATGAGCGTTTACATGATCGCTGACATCAAGGTCACGGACAACAAGTGGATACCAGAGTACGCCGCATCGGTGCATGAATTGGTGCACAAACACGGTGGCAAATATCTGTCACGCAGCGGAAACGTTGAGACGCTGGAAGGCAGCCCTCTAGACACCAATCTCATCGCGTTGATCCAGTTTCCGTCGAAGCAGGCTGTTAAAGGCTTCCTCGCTGATCCCGATTATGCACCGTTTGCTGCGGCCCGTAAGAACGGCAGTGAAAGCCGCTTTCAGCTGATCGATGACACTGATTTGGCAGGAACCATTCCCTATTTATCGAAGGGCAAATAGTTGGTTTGCATCGCCGCAATGTCCACTTTGTGTCAAAAGCCGACATGTGCGGTGCAACTAACGATGTCCGCTTTGGGCCAATAGCGGACATCATCCAACACTTCGCGGGAAGCGCGGAAAATCTCGGCGCGCGGTTAACCGACCAACGCAGCGCGGTGACCTACTGAACGGCGTGATTAACCACTGCATACCGTTTGCCTTGTGGTACCGCGCGAAAACGCGCAAAGATTGATCAGCAGATCAGACTCGAGATCCAGCAGAGGCAAGCAAACCGGTCGCGAACCGCTCAGTCATTTTGGCCGTCGTTTCCATTGCATCTCCAGGTCACCTAAGCAATTGAACTTCCAGCAGCGAGTACCAGCATGTTCGGAAACTCCAAAGGCAATACAACGGGCACCAATAGTCGTGACTCGTCACCGGCGCAGGAGGCCAAACGCTCCACCGTGGCACACTCGGCGGCGCCGGCAGCCTCAGAAGCAAATTCCTCCATCAGTTCCGGACTTTCGATCATTGGCAAGATTGTTGGCCAAGGGACGCTGGGGATCTTTGGTCACGTGGAGGGAGAAGTGCACGCCTCGACTGTGCAGATAGGCGACGGCGCGCAGGTAGAGGGCGATATTGTTGCGGAGGAATTAACGATCGGAGGGCGCGTCAAGGGCACAATCCACGCCAACCGCGTCAAACTAAATAGCACCGCTGTGGTTGAGGGCGACATCTACCATCGGTCCCTAGCAATCGAGGAAAATGCGCAATTCGAGGGGATGTCACGACGACAGGAAAATGTCATCAATACGTCCTCGCTCGTCCCAGCGAAACGCTCACCGGCACAGGCCAACTGATAGAGCAACGGCGCATCGGACGCCCTCAATCCATCGTGGACAAAGGCCGCGCCGATCGATCGTAAGTGCCGCGTCAACAGGTCCAACGTTCCTAATCCTTGGACCCGCGCGGGATGTCCGCTTTGGGTCATAAGCGGACATGTGCAGTGCAAGCCGTGATGTACGCTTGACCCCCAAAAGCGGACACCGGCAAACGCGGTCCGGTCATCTCGGCATAGACCGCTGACTGTCGGAATAGATTGGGAAGACTGCACAGAAAGCGGTGATCTATGATCCTCGTTGGACTTCCGTCTCGCCCACACGCTTAGTATCAAACGACAATGGTGCAAGTGAAAAAAACGCTTCGCGAACTCCACCGTGAGCATCAGCCATTGGTCAGCCCTCTAGCACATGATGCCCTATCGGCACGACTCATCGAGCGCGCCGGATTCAAGACTTTCAATATCGGCGGTTCGGCGATGCTAGCCGCGCGCTATGCGTTGCCGGATCTCGGGCTCGCCGGCTTCGCCGAGATGTTGGCAGGAATCCGCGACATCGTGGGAGCATCGACACTCCCCTGCCTTGTAGATGCCGACGATGGATATGGTGATGTGAAAAGCGTCGTACGAACCATTCAGGGATACGAAACTGCCGGCGTTTCGGGAGCATTGCTCGAAGATCAGTCACGGGAGGCCAAGCAGCCCGGCGCGGCGTCAGCGCGCAGCGTCGTTCCGCTCGAGATCATGGAGCAAAAACTGAAAGCTGCAATGGAGGCTCGGCGCAATCCAGATTTTGTCATCATTGGCCGCACGGATGCCTATGGCGCAGAAGGCCTAGACGCCGCAATCGAACGCGCCGAGCGATTCCTGCACCTGGGTGCCGACGGAATTTTCGTAGCCGGGCTGAAGACGCCGGAGGACTATGTCCGGGTCGGCAAAGCATTCAAAGGGACCTGGAACTGCGCCGCGATCTTCGAGGTGGCAGCGACGCCGTGGCTGACGCCGGCCGACCTCTTCGATATGGGATTTTCCCAGGTTGCTTTTCCCAACATCCTGATCGGACGCGTGGCAAAAGCGGTGGAGCAAGGCTTGCATCGCCTTAGTCAATTGGCCGCCGGCAAAGACAGCGCCTTCAAAAACGGCGAGCAGGAAATGGCGCTGCAAAGCCTGGTCGAGGCCATCGATCTAAAAAAGTGGAACGCGCTGGAAAAGAAATATCGCTAGCCGTGATGCAGCCGGCGATCGATGACGAGTAGGGCCATATTCACGCTCGCCGCCAGCGCGACCAGCAGGAACGTGACCGACATGATCAACTCAATATTGTACAGGCTGATCGCGCTCATCAGCATATAACCTAGTCCGCGTTGCGCGGCGAACATCTCACCGAGTACGGTCCCGATCAGCGTCAGCGAAAAGCCGACACGAATGCCGGTGAAGATCTCCGGCACCGCCGCTGGGAACAGAATCTCGCGCACCATGACCGCCGGGCTGAGCTTCAGGACACGGCCCGTCTTGATCAAAATCGGTCTGGTCGTGCGAACAGCGTTGAGGGTGAACAGCGCAACGGGGATGATCCCGTGAATGGCGCCGAATGCAATTTTCGCAGATATACCGATTCCAAAGGCCAGAAGAATGATCGGGTAAAGCGTGATCTTCGGTATCGAATAGAGCGCGACCAGCATCGGCTCCATCGCCTCGCCGGATAAGCGATGCAGACCGAGGGCAAAGCCGATGAGGAGCCCGAGTATGACCGCTATCGCGAGCGCGACCGCGAAAGCCTTCAGTGAATCGGCAAGATGGAGCCAGAAAAGATCCGTTTGCATCAGCTTGCCGAGAAAATTGACCGTTTGCCAGGGCGAACGGAGGGCAACGTCGCCGACGACGAGATAGGCCAGCTCCCAAAACAGGAACAGGCCGACGATCAGGACGACAGTATTCCGAAACGTCGCATTTTCCTGCGGTCGCATCAGGCTTGTCCTCGTCTTACGAGCAACATCCTCTCCCAACGCGAGAGCAGACTATTGGCTGCGATCGACAGCAGCAAAATGAGCAGGATGAGCGGGTACATCGTCGCGTTATCGAAGTTTGTATAAGCATAGCTGATTTCATAGCCCATGCCGGACCGCGCCATGATGAATTCAGAGCCGATGACTCCGATGAACGCATAGGCGAGCGCCAGTTTGGCTGCGGTCAAGAGGTACGGTGCGCAGAAGGGGAGCGTGATGTGGCGCGCTGTCTGCAGTGCATTGAGCCCGCTCACTCGCGCTGTTTTCTTCAACACTGGCGACACGCGGTCGAGGCCATTGAGCGTGGTCATAATCACGGCGACGACGGCCAGCATGAATCCGATCAGGACCTGCGGTCCGTCGCCGAGGCCGAACATGACGATGAACAACGGATAAAACGCAAAAACTGGGATGGCATAATATGTCGCAAACAGCGGATCAAGGATCTCACGCGTGGTCTTGTGACCATGCAGGATTGTGCCGATGATCACACCGACCAGATAAGCCGAGGCAAATGCCACCAGCACGTTCACAAGGCTCTTGCCAATCTCATCGAAATAACGCCCGGCTAGCAGCATGAGGAAGAGATCGCGAAGAATAATGTGAGGCGCCGGCATTGTGATCTTGTCGATGACGCCGGAGAGGCACAGCGCTTCCAGCAGCAGGATAAAGCCCGCGACGACCGTTATCTGGTAGAGCCGCAGCCTGCTCATGCGCCGTTACCCTGCTCGTCCCATCGTCTTTAGAGATTCCTCGCGTAAAGTCTTCCACAAGCGGCTGGTCAGGGCCCCGAAATTCTCACGCTCAACGATGCGGCTGTCGCGCTCGCGCGGCCAGCCGGTCTCGACAAGGTCGATCGTCTTGCCCGGCCGCGCAGACATGACGACGATGCGATCTGCCAGCATCACAGCCTCGTCGAGCGCATGCGTGATCAGAAAGACAGTGGCCCCTGTTTGACGCCACAGCCGGAGTATCTCATCACCCATCAGCAGCCGCGTTTGCTGATCCAGCGCGCCGAATGGCTCATCGAGCAGGATCAGCCGCGGCTGCGCCACGATGGTCCGCGCGATGCAAACGCGCTGGCGCATGCCTCCTGACAGTTGCGCCGGGTAGCTGCGCGCGAAGTCGCGCAAGCCCATCATCTCGATGACCGCAGCAGCTCGGCGCGCTTTTTCGGCCTTGTCGATGGTCGTTCGCCGCAAGCCGAATTCGACATTCTCGATCACATTTAACCAGGTGAAGCAGGCATCTTCTTGGAAAACGACGCCGACGCCTTCCGGAACGTTGTCCCCGATCGCGTGTCCTTCGAATTCAATCTCTCCTGCGGTCGGAGCGGTCAGTCCCGCAATCAGCTCAAGAAGCGTCGATTTTCCGCAGCCGGACGGCCCGACAACGGCGAAAAATTCGCCCTTCCGAATTTCAAGGTCGATTGGTCCGAGAGCATGCACCGGATTCACGTTCGCCGCGGCGGGAAATACTTTTGTCACCCCGCGCAACGTCACTTGGGCCGTCACCGCCACGGTCACCCCGATCATCCTCCACTGCGCGGCTTTTACTTCGCTTTCTTCAGGTCATCCGGCAGGAAGCGTATATCGATGACCTTGGATAGATCGATGTCGCCGGTTAACGCGCCGACGCTTTTCTGTACCTCAATGATGCGCTTCATTCCGTCGAGATGGATGTCGCCCTCGCCCCAATAAGGAATGCCCTCGGTAGTGCTGCTGATCAGATTCTTGATGGCGCTTGTTGCGACTTCGGGTGTGATATTGAAGGGCTTGGCGATGATCGCGCCTGCCTCCTCGGGGTGCTCCCGCATGAACTGAATGGCGCGTCGGCGCGCGCGTATCACGGCCGCGATGAAATCGCCGCGCGTCGCAACCGCCTGAGCCGTCGCCACACCGACGACGTTATCGAGTGGAGGTAATGCATCCGAACCGGAGATGAGCACACGGAACTGGTCCTTCACCTTCGACCACAGCGGCTCGGTCACGGGAGCGACGTCGATCTGGCCGAGCTCGAGCGCGGCCACCATCGGGCCGAAGCCGCCGGTTTTCACCAGCTCTGCATCTTCCGGCTTCAGGCCGGCTTTCGCGAGCATAAGAATGTCGAGCGCCTGACTGGTCGACCGCGGATTGGTGTAGCCAATCTTCTTGCCTCTCAGATCCGCGATTGTCTTGATCGGGGAGTCCTTCTTCACCAACCAAGCAAATTCCGCGATCGTAAGGACGTTATCGCTGACGATCCTTAGATCGGCGCCTTGCTGAATGGCGACGGCGATCGCGCCGGGGTTGGCCTCTCCATAAGCAACACCAGACATGGCATTGCGAACTGAGGTGCCCCCGCCTTCTGACGCAATGATGTTGGTGACGTTGGCGCCCTCTTCCTGAAAATATCCTTTGGCCAAGGCAACGCCGAACGGCATCCCATTCGCGGACGAGCCATAATTACCGATGGCGATAGCTTCTGCACTGGCTACGTTGACCGCGATGAGCAGCGCGAATGACGGAAAGGCGAGACGAGAAAAAATTTGACCAACCACCGCATCCTCCCCCATTTTTTGAACGTAAAGCAGCTTTGCCACAGGGTATTATGTTCAGCCATTATTATGCCAATCAGGCGGGACCGGATTCAATCAATTCATTGGTGTTTGATCGCTCCTGACCAAAGACGCGATTCGACAGAGGTTTTGCGCTGGCAATGCATGAATAGGCTTTTCATGAGATGCTGCTGGCAACTTGCAATTGGAGTCCAAACAATGATCGGCAAGCGGGTTGTCGGTTATGTGATCTACGTGCGATTGAGCGGCGGTCGCGCCGAACGCAGGAGCCTTTTGAACGTCATTAAAGTCCGGCTACGCCGAGTCTGGCCGCTATAGGCTAGATACTGATGGACGAATGCGATCGCCATGCTTCCCTCGCCCACAGCTGACGCAACGCGCTTGACTGGGCTGCTGAGCCGAACATCTCCACATGCGAAGATCCACACAAACCGGGACATCGTATCGACTTCGACTACCCGATTGGAAGGGGAGTCCAAACCGGTTCGAAAGTGCGCTTTGGGTCAAAAACGGACTTGCGCTGCAATAGGGTCTGCTTTGGGCCAATAGCGTGACTATCCGATCACCTCGTCGGCCCGAGCGAGCAGGGCGGGCGAAATCGCAAGGCCAAGTACACCTGCGGTTTTCAGATTGATGACCAGCTCGAACCTGCTCGGTTGCTCAGCGGGAAGGTCCGCCACTTGAGCGCCCTTCAGGACGCGTGCGAGCAGTCGGGCAATGGCTTGATAAACGTCGTTGCGAAACGGTCCGTAAGACATGAGGCCGCCTGCCCTCGCTGACTCTCCCCACTGATAGATCGCAGGCAGTCGGTGCGCGGCCGCCTGATCAATGATGGGCTGCCGCAAGGCGTGAAGTAATGGCGAGGCCAGGACGTTCAGGCCATTTGCACCCCATGCCTGCGCCGCCTCGAATGCCTTGCTCAGAACTTCGCCGCCTGTCACATCGTGCACCTGCAGCTCTACGCGCAGCGTCTCGGCGACGCTTCTAAGCGTCGGCAGATGAAAGGAGCCGGTGGCCGGGTCCCAGAGAACGGCGACGCGGGATATCGAAGGCGCGGCCTCTTTGAGTACCTCAAGTCGCTTCGCATTTAGCTCTGAAGCAAGAATACTGATCCCCGTCACGTTGCCCCCGGGATGGGCCAGACTCGCAGCGTGTCCCTCGCCCACAAGGTCATCGGTGCCGGCGATGATTGGGGTCGTTGGCGCCTGCTTTCGAACTGCCTGGATAGCGGCGTCGCCAATGGCGACGATCGCATTGAGCCTGAGTTGCGCCAGATCAGCTGCCAGAACAGGGATGCGCTCGGTTTGACCGCCGGCATAGCGCCACTCAACAACAATATCGCGATCCTCCTCGATCCCCAGGTCATGGAGAGCCTGCCCCATTCTGTAGCCAGGATCTGTGGCGGCGTATGGTTCGAGGATACCGACTCTGGGTAGAGTGCCCGACTGCTGCGCGCGTGCCGCGAACGGCCAGGTGGCGACCGAACCGATAGCTTTGATAAACTCTCGCCGTCTCATTGAGCCCCCGAGGCGAAGGACAGGGCATCGTATCGGGCTGCTTCAGCACGCATGAATAAAATTGGCATTAATGTGAGAGTCGCGATGTCGGCTTTAGCCGAGCTGTTTCAGTGGCGGCATGACGCAGCTTTGATTGTCTGGTTACGGCGCCGCTCGCGTGCACTCGCTCTTGCGCAATAAAATATAGGATGCTTCCTGCGCCTTATTCAGCCCTGGCAACGCGTCGGGCATTCCTCTGCTCGCCGCGTACAAGCTCATCTGGGTCCGGAGATGTGGTCTAGGTTCCCTTTATTTATTGTGATGGGGTCGGCAGCCGTTGTCATTGCCGCCTTATACCTTACCTACCGGCTGGTTGATCCGCTGCCACCGCGTCACTTCGCAATCGCGGCCGGGATGGCAGGATCCGGGTACGACAACTTTGCGAGGCAATACGCTCGCATACTTGCGCGCCAAGGTGTTGAGCTGGAGATTCGCAACTCTGTTGGCGCAGTAGAGAATCTCAATCTGCTGCGTGATCCAGCCTCTGGGGTCCAGGCTGCCATAACTACCTTCGGCTTCACGAACCAGGCCGATGCGGACATACTCTACTCACTAGGTGGAATATTCGATGCGGCTATATTCATTCTTTACAGGAACGCGGAGCCCATTACGCAATTTGCACAATTCCGGGGCAAGCGCCTTTCCATCGGCATGCCGGGGACCGCGCTACGATCACTCATCTTACAGGTTTTAAAAGCTACTGACGCGTTGGATGCTTCCGTCCATCTCTCGGATTTGGAGCCCACCGACTCAATCGACGCGTTGATCGCAGGCGAAATCGATGTGGCGATCATTCCTCAGCTAGACCGCACCCCTTTGCAGCGCGTGCTTGACACCCCCAGCATCCGCTTAATGAGCGTGGCGCAAGCCGAAGCCATCGCCAAAACGGTCCCCGGGCTAAAGCATGTCGTGTTATGGCAAGGCCTCATTGACCTAAGCCGCGACATCCCGAATTCGGACGTTCACCTAATTGCCTCCGAAAACAGATTGCTCGTGCGAAAGGATCTTCATCCTGCCTTACAGTATTTGCTGCTCGAAGCCATGCGCGAAGTCCACTGGCCAGCAGGTACTTTTAATCGCCTCGGTGAATTTCCGGCCGAACAACCCCATGATTTGCCCCTCTCGGGAACGGCAGAGGCATTTTACCGCTCGGGCCCGACCTTGTGGCAACGCTACACGTCCTTCTGGCTTACCTCACTGCTCAATCGAATTGCGTTCTTTGTCATTCCAGTCGTCGTCGCGCTCATTCCGGTAGTCGGCTTCGCGCTTACGTTCCACAGATGGCTCCACATTCGGCGTATCGATCGCTTCCCACCGGGTTCAAGGAAGCCTCGAAACTGAGCTTGCCAGGAGTGCCGATAAGTTGGGGGTACTCGAGGACAACATAAGAATTTCGAAGGATCGCGTCGCTCGAAGCAACGCCGAATTTGTGCAACTCGCGGCAAAAGCCACTGCTCGGCATGGGTGTCGTGTCGCAACGCCGCATGAGGCGCGTCAGATTCTCGGTTTACAAGCCTAGATTTTCAAACTTGCCGACCGCTTGGCCCAAAGCGGATATGAGCTTGTGCAGTGCAAGAGTCTGCTTTTGACCCAAAGCGGACATTCACTTTTGCAGCGAAATCGCACGTGAAGGCCCAGCCTTATGATTGGAGCCTCTGCTTTGTGTCAATCTGTTCCCCCACGCGCCTCTTGATAGGGGACACATTGCGATTGGCTTCCTTCCCGATTGTCATCTGCATTTTCTGTCTTAGGCATGAGCGTTAGCGGGTCGCGGAATTCCAGCAGCGATTGGCCCCCCTCTATGTGGAGGTCAGGTCGCACCAAAGATACGAAAAGAAAAACTGCGACAATGAACACGATGTCGATGACGATTGCCACTTGCACGGGTCTCTCCGACTCAACGTCCGGCAACACCTTGACCGTTAGTCGATCTTGTTTTCGCCATGTGAGTTCTCGTCGTAATCGGGGATCAGATGTCTGTATCGATCAATCACTGCGGCTGCTTTTCGGCGCTGCGATTCATCAATTGCAAGGTATATTCTGGCCAAAAGGTTTTTGAACTGAACCGCCAGCTTGTTGCCTGCGCGGACAGCAGAGACGCCAACAGACGTGTTTTGCGTGATTGACACTCAATCCACCAGCCACATCTGATCTTGGCTAAAGGCTTCATTCTTATCAGCGGCCCACCACAGGGACGCTACGAACAGTGTGACAATGGCCACTTCGAGCGCGAGAACTCCGATTTTTTTCAAAATAGCTCCTCACGTTAACGCCGGAGCTCAATACCTCGGCATCTAGCGGAGGTCTTGCAGAACTCCTGCATTTTTCCCTGATTTTTTGGTGATGCGGGCGTCGGCACAAGTGGGAG
>Ga0306922_10000343_pt1 | contig 38094 bp, 31 predicted proteins | sample sta12Cox44000082_FD_203758 | JGI IMG/M metagenome (GOLD analysis project Ga0306922, IMG submission 203758) | Lab enrichment of tropical soil microbial communities from Luquillo Experimental Forest, Puerto Rico - statoxic.12C.oxic.44.000.082 (v2)... | ecosystem: Environmental > Terrestrial >... | reverse complement strand
ATATCGAGGTCGACCATTCGAAGATGACGGCCAAGCTCAACCGCATTCCGCAGCTCTCGGATGTGCCCTATCCGATCCAGATGGAGCCGCATCTCGTGGTAGAGTTCTACTCGCGCTAAGCGTACAGCCGCAGGGCTGGGCTTGGCGAGCTGACGCTTTGCCCGGCCGCGAGCGGCCCAAAAAGTGCGTGGAAGGTTACGCCGACGCGCTTTCCTTGATCGCCACGCCCTTGCTCTTGAGCAGCTCCTGCAGCTCGCCGGCCTGGAACATTTCCCGGATGATGTCGCAGCCGCCGACGAACTCGCCCTTGACGTAGAGCTGCGGGATGGTCGGCCATTCCGAATAGGACTTGATGCCCTGGCGCAGATCGTCCGATTCCAGCACGTTCAGCCCCTTATAGCCCACGCCAAGATGATCGAGGATTTGCACGACCTGGCCCGAAAACCCGCACATCGGGAATTGCGGCGTGCCCTTCATAAACAGCACCACGTCGTTGCCTTTGACCTCGTTCTCTATGAATTGCTCGATAGCCATGGGATCCCTCTTCGTCGAGCAGAGCGTAGGTCCGCTCCGCAATCCTCGAGCTATATGTAGCGCGGCGGCGCGGCGAGCCCAAGGGCCGATTGCCGGCATCGCTTCACTTTTTCACCGTTCATGGATTAAGCACAGCGACCACGAACTGCTTGGAAATGATGGATATGGGGCGTCGGTCGATGATCTCGCCCGCCCGAGCTGTCGCTTAGCGCTCGGGGGTGCCGGTCTGCAGGGCAAGCGCATGCAGCTTGCCGCCCATCTCGCCCTTGAGCGCATCATAGACGATCTGGTGCTGCTGCACCCGGGATTTACCGCGAAATGTCTCGGACAGCACGGTGGCGGCGTAGTGGTCGCCATCGCCGGCGAGATCGCGGATCGTGACCTCTGCGTCGGGAATCCGCACCTTGATCAGGCGCTCGATATCGCTTGCACGCATTGCCATTCAAGAACCTCCGCCGATCAGGCAGCGGCGCCGGCCATATAGGCGGGCGATAATCCCGCTGAATCAACGGCTAATCTGACGGAATCATGCCGCCACTGGGCGGTAAAAGCAAGCAAAGTCAGAATGCGGTGAGCGTCACTATCGCGTTAACTTAAGTGCACCATTGGTGCTTTGTCGGCGCAGAATTGGCCGGAGTGATGACACCAGGAATCCCCTCTTCGCCTAACTAGCCCCCGTGAGGCGGCATCCCGCTCATGGTGTGCATCGCCGATCCGCAGACGTGGCCAAGTGCTCGGCCACGTAGAGGCGCAGATTCGTGAGGTGTCCGAAGCCGTTGCCGCGGATGCGTTCAACCTCAACGCCGAGAAGCGCAGTCGGCTCGTTGTGCAGGAGCGGCCTAAAGCGCCAAATTCGGAAGCTCATCGGAAACTCTTTGTCCGCCGATCAGTCGGTCAATCGTCATTGGCCGAGGACAAAGGAGGGTTTCCATGCGAAATCGAAATCTTCTCTTTAATGCTGCCGTTGCTGCCACAATGGTGAGTCTGTTTGCCGTGATGTTCTGGGCACAAGTCAGCGGTGTCGCAACTGCCCTTGCTCGGAGCAGGGCGGGGACTTACCCCTTCACGTCCAGCCCATACATCCAGAGGCTTCAGCCGGTCTATTAAACGTACTGCGCGTAGCCGAAGGAGCCCTGGCTGCTTCTGAAGGCCTCCGACCGCAGCCAAGGAGCAGCGCAGCCAAGGAGCGGGGCTAAAGCGCCGGTCCGCAAAGCGCCATTCTGTGATCCGCATCACATCTTGGTTCACGGTGCCCTTGTATCGTGCAACCCAAGAAAAAACTGGGCATTAAACAGGGGAAGCACCACCATGCTTATAAAGCATTGGCTCGATTACGATTCCGTAGCGCTTGTAGTGCTGCTGGTCGGACTAAGCATCGTCGAATTTTTGGCGTTGAACATTTGAAAGTCTCCCGCCGCGAGCCGGCCCCACCGTGCCCGGTGCGCTCCCTTTCATGCCTGCTATGCTGCGCGATCCGGCGCCGTTGCCCAAATTTGGACAGCCCGTCGTCCCCTTTCCGCCACGCTGTAGGAGTGGCCTAAACCCGGAGCGCGAGGGGGCGGCCTGAGTGTGGGGAGCATATCATGGCCGGGGTCGTGACCGACCTTTTGTTGTTTGCTTGCACGTTTACTGTCGTCACGGGGATTATAATAGCGGCCGCGAAATTCCTTCTGTGAAAGGCAGCGCGGAAACCAGCAACGCGCTATACCAGCACGTGCAATCCATACCTACCGATCCAGAGGCTTAGGCCAGTTTGGTGAAACGACCCCCAAAGACGAGGCCGCGACGAAAAGAAAGAGCCCGGGAAAAACCCACAGGCCCGGGCTCGTCTATACATCAAAGTGCACAGGCGCCCAAAATGTCGCCGGCAGGGCTTCTCGCACTTTCGGAGCGGCTCCGGGATTATGCGAAGGCGGCACATGGCGACCAAGGATTTGCCGCCGATCTCAAAAATTCCGCCTTCGCCGTTCGCAGGCTCGCCTGCATCGCAGTGATGCTGGATGACACGATCGACGCAAATCCTCAGCAAAAGGAAACCATCGAGCGCGAACTAATAGCCCTCTGGCGAACATGCATCTGACGGTTGATTTGTGCCCCCGAGCAGAAAAGAAAGAGCCTTGGCAGCTCCCCGTCGGCGCCGTCGAGGGCCGTAATCGGCGGCGGGAGCCCGATGAGGGAACTGGATTGGGATTGACTCTAACGCAATGCGAGAGGCATGCACTCATTGTTTCCTTGGAGGAATATGCCCACCGAGCGACCGCGCGCTTAAGGGCGGTCGCCAGGGGAGTCCCGGCCCGTGCCTAGGACGGGCCTAGGGACGGCAGTGCGGGGCTCTTTACTCTCTAGCGCGCAATCTGGCGAATTCTTCGGACTGGGGGCCCCGACCCGCCAAACGGCACGCCGGCGGGCCGGGGGCCGCCACCTGTAACCGCGAGCAGGGCGGCACCCGGTGACCTATCCTCGGTAACACGATCTGCCGTTCGCGATCTGAGCCATGGCGGCCTATAGTTAATCGGCCGGTCGCTGATGGAGGGGCTGCCAGTTTCACGTCCACCCACAGAGAACTTTTGTTGTCCCGCCGCATCCGTCCGGATGGGATGGCGTCGGAGAACGGCCTCCGCACACCGCACATCGACAGGCTTGGGCAGGAATTGACCGTTCTGGACACTTTATGGATTGAACAACAAATAAATTTGGTAAAGAGTCTTCATTTGCTGGGGGTCGTCGAGACCCCGAGATCGAGCGGAAGACTATCGGTGCGCGTATCACAACATGCCGATCCGGGGCGGCAGGCGGCTTTGTCCACGCATCCACCCGTCGTGGTCGGGCGTTTCATCCCCACTGAGCTATCAGGTGAGTTACGGACGGCAGTCGAGCGTTGGGCAGCGCAGCAACTGGACAAGCCGACATTAGTGGAAGCTGTTCGTCGCCTAGTAGAGGACGGCTACGGATTGAACGGCCTCTCCTTGAAGCATGCCGTCAAACCATGTGTACCCGCTGCTGTCCCGTACGTAAACCACCGGCCTTCGGTTTGCTCGCGGTCGCATGGGATACCCAGTTCGCTCCAATCGATTGCCGCAGGCTCACGCCGACACAGATGACAAAGGATGGTAACGGCGGCATCCAATTCGCAGTCGGACGCGCCAAAACCGGCGAATCCGCGTCGCGCGCGCCGATGCCGCTCGTCGACGCGGACGGACAAAACTGCGTTCGGAGAACAAACGGAGCTGAAAATTCAGAATGCGGCCCGTCGGCTAATCAGAGCGATGTTTGATTTGATTGGGGAATTCATGGACTTGCACCCGCCATATAGGCAGGCAGCCAGCTTTCGAACCGCTCGCGTAGCTTTGCAACCAGAATGGGGCGCTCGTCTTGCAACGTCAATGCATCCGTGCCGGTGAAGCCGAGCTGCCGCGCGGGAATGCCGCACGAGCGGGCGCGCGACAGGACCTTTTCCGCCACGGACGGCTTGACGGTCACAACGTAGCGCCCCTGGTCCTCGCCAAACCAGAACGCGTGCGCCGCAAGCGGCGCGCGATCGAGCTCGGCTCCAATCCCTCCTGCCATCGCCATCTCGGCGAGTGCAACGAGCAGGCCACCATCCGAGACATCGTGCGCCGCGCTGGCAACGCCTTCGACGATCAGGGCACGAACGAGATCGCCGTGACGGCGCTCGGCCGCAAGATCGACCCGCGGCGGCGCGCCTTCCTCGCGCTCGGAGATCTCGCGCAGATAAATCGATTGCCCAAGCCAGCCGGCGGTTTCGCCGATGAGCAAAATTGCCTCATCGGGAGCCTTGAAGGCGAGCGTGGCGGCTCTCGTGAAATCGTCGATGACTCCGACGCCGCCGATGGTCGGCGTTGGCAGAATGGCACGGCCACTGGTCTCGTTGTAGAGCGAGACGTTGCCTGAGACGACCGGGAACTCCAGCGCCAGACATGCCTGCGCGATGCCGCGGATCGAGTCCACCAGCTGCCCCATGATCTCCGGTCGCTCGGGATTGCCGAAATTAAGGTTGTCGGTCACCGCAAGCGGACGAGCGCCAACTGCCGTGAGATTGCGCCAGGCTTCTGCCACCGCCTGCTTGCCGCCTTCGAATGCATCGGCTTTGCAATAGCGCGGGGTCACGTCGGTGGTGAGCGCAAGCGCCTTGGGGCCTTCGTTGACGCGCACCACTGCCGCATCTCCTCCAGGCCTTTGAACGGTGTTGCCCAGGATGACACAGTCGTATTGCTCCCATACCCAACGCTTCGAGCAGAGGTCAGGCGCCGCCAGCAGCCGCAGCAATGCCTCGAGCGTCGGAATGGGAGGTATGACGTCAGCCGTTCCCAAAACTGCCGGTTCCGCCATTCGCACGTGGGGGCGGTCATAGACGGGAGCCTCATCTCCGAGCTCCTTGATCGGCAGGTCGGCCATGATCTTGCCGCGGTGGCGAACGACGAAGCGTCTGCTTGGGGTGGTCTTGCCGACCACGGCGAAATCGAGGCCCCATTTGCGGAAAATCGCTTCGGCCTCCTTCTCCTTTTCGGGCTTGAGCACCATGAGCATGCGCTCCTGGCTCTCCGAAAGCATCATCTCATAAGGACTCATCCCGCTTTCCCGGCACGGGACGCGATCGAGATCCAGCGTGACGCCGAGGTCGCCCTTGGCACCCATTTCGACGGCGGAGCAGGTAAGGCCAGCCGCACCCATGTCCTGGATGGCAATGACGCAGCCCTGCTTCATGATCTCGAGGCAGGCTTCCAGCAGCAACTTCTCGGCAAACGGATCACCGACCTGAACGGTCGGCCGCTTTTCCTCGGTATCCGCGCCGAACTCGGCCGATGCCATGCTCGCGCCATGGATGCCGTCACGGCCGGTTTTGGAGCCGAGATAGACGATCGGCATGCCGACCCCGGAGGCGGCGGCATAGAAGATCTTGTCCTTCTCGGCGAGCCCGACCGCCATGGCATTGACCAGACAATTTCCGTCATAGCGGCCATGGAAGCGCACCGAGCCGCCGACGGTCGGCACGCCGAAGGAGTTACCATAACCGCCGATGCCGGCAACTACGCCCGACACGAGGTGCCGCGTCTTCGGATTTGAGGGCGCACCGAACGAAAGAGCATTGAGACAAGCGATGGGGCGTGCGCCCATGGTGAACACGTCGCGCAGGATGCCGCCGACACCGGTCGCCGCTCCTTGATAGGGCTCGATGTAGCTCGGATGGTTGTGGCTTTCCATCTTGAACACGACAGCAAGCCCCGAGCCGATGTCGATGACGCCGGCATTCTCGCCCGGTCCCTGGATCACCCACGGCGCTCGCGTGGGAAGCGTGCGCAGATGCATCTTTGAGGACTTGTACGAGCAGTGCTCGTTCCACATCGCCGAGAAAATGCCGAGCTCGGTAAAAGTCGGGTTGCGGCCGATCAGGGTGCGAATGCGCGCATACTCTTGCGGCGTGAGGCCGTGCGCCACGGCGAGCGCCACGCTCACCCGCCGTGGCTCGTCCGCCACGGTACGAGCCGTTGTGTCTTTCCGAGCCGATCTTGCCCTTGCTTTGAGCTTTTCTCGCGATGCAGCTTTGCGCTGCGCCGTGCTTTTGGGCGCCGCACGCGCTTTCGCCGCCGTTCGGGAGGGTTTGGGTATTCTAGCCATGCGCCCAAATGCGATTGGTGTGTCGGAGCATGCCTCTAAAGCCCGAGCTCCTTCTCGACCCACCGCAGAACAGAATCGCCGTTGAGGAGTACCAGCGCAGCGCGCTCGGCCTCGGCGAGGCGGCTGTGCTCGGTGACGACAGTCGCCACCACCACGTCGCACTTGTCATTGAAGGCGATCGCGAGCGCGCTGCGCGGCGTTCCATAGCGCAAGTCGACCCGATAAGGCCGGCTGCGTCCGCTCATCCAGCCCACAGCGATCGGCCGCCCGTCGTTCAAGCCATTGAAGGTGGCGCTGAGCAGCTCGAGGTCGCCCACGCGGTCAAGCTCCGCGTCGTCGGACACCCCTGTCGCGCAATTGCAAAAGCCGATCTTGGCACGCAGATAGAGATCGACCTCGTCGCCGCAATCGGCGGCCCGACAGGTGAATGCCCGCCCGAGGCCCCATTGGTCGAGCGGAAACGGCCATTTGACCTCCGCCCAAGCGGGATGGATCGGTGACGGCGGCGCCGCCTGCCCGGACAATTTTGCTGCATCGCCGGCAAGAAGAAGAGTGAGCGCGGCCACGCTCAAAACGGCAAGGCTGGCAGCTCGCATCTTCATGTTATTAATTCTGGGCTCCTCACCGTTCCATCCTGCACGTCATATCCATCCTGTCGTGACCACAACCATCGCTGCTTCTATCCCAGCAACTTGACATCATAATTCTCGATCAAGGTATTGGCGAGAAGCTTGTCGGCAGCTTGCTTGAGCGCGGCCTGCACCTGCTTGCGGTCTCGCCCCTCGAGCTCGATGTCGAACACCTTGCCCTGGCGCACGCTCGCAATGCCAGCGACGCCCAGCGACTTGAGCGCGTTCTCGATCGCCTTTCCCTGCGGATCAAGGATGCCCGACTTCAGCGTGACGACAATACGCGCCTTCATGACGACGTTCGAATAAATCCGCTGCGATATGAGCCGAATCGGTGGTCCGCCAAGCGGTACCGTTTATCGCAGTTTTCGAGGGTGAAAGCTAAGCGCCGACCGGTCTTCGTGCAGGGAGGTTGCGCAAGCGAAGGGCCGCCCGCCACGGGCGCCCTTCTCATGGCAGATTCCCACCTCAGCCCTTGACCAGGACCGGGCCGCTGCCCTGTGACCGCTCGCCTTCGCTCATGATGCCGAGGCGTTTGGCGACCTCGGTATACGCTTCCAGCAATCCACCGAGATCGCGCCGGAAACGATCCTTGTCGAGCTTGTCGTTCGACTTCATGTCCCACAACCGGCACGAATCGGGCGATATCTCATCCGCGACGACGATCCGCATCAGGTCGTTCTCCCACAGCCGGCCGGTCTCCATCTTGAAATCGACGAGCCGGATACCGACGCCGAGAAACAGGCCGGAAAGGAAATCGTTGACCCGAATGGCAAGCGCCATCACGTCATCGATTTCCTGCGGCGTAGCCCAGCCGAAGGCCGTAATGTGCTCCTCCGATACCATCGGATCGCCGAGCTGATCGTTTTTGTAATAGAACTCGATGATCGAGCGCGGCAGTTGCGTGCCCTCCTCGATGCCGAGCCGTTGCGACAGGGATCCGGCAGCAACATTGCGCACTACGACTTCAAGGGGAATGATCTCGACCTCGCGAATCAACTGCTCTCGCATGTTGAGGCGCTTGATGAAGTGGGTCGGCACTCCGATGTTGTTGAGGTGCTGGAAGACGTATTCGGAAATCCGGTTGTTGAGGACACCTTTGCCCTCGATGATGTCGTGCTTCTTCGCATTGAAGGCGGTCGCATCGTCCTTGAAATGCTGGATCAGCGTACCGGGTTCCGGTCCCTCATAGAGGACCTTGGCCTTGCCTTCATAGATGCGGCGACGGCGGCTCATCGGAGTGTACCGTGGTTTGTTGATGTCCATCTGTTGCCGTGGCTCCGGTGTGAATGCATGCAACGTCCGCGGCCGGTGGAGACGCGGCGGCGCGACCATGACGCGATCATGCGACGCGTTCCAGCGCACCAAGCTAGCCGATCGCGGTTCGCAGCACAATCGCGTCGAGCAGCATTGTTGCGCAGCCCCGGGGCGCCCGCGAATCAGTTCCCGTGCATTTGCCTTGCCTATCGTGACCCGCTATGCAAGGCGCCGGATGGAATAAAATCGACGACCGCAAGATCCGCGCCGGCCGGTTCCAGCAGCCGAGGCAAGCATGACCACGTTCGACAAGCGCGAGGAAGGGTTTGAGAAGCAGTTCGTCCACGACGAGGAGCTCAAGTTCAAGGCGGTCGCTCGGCGCAACAGGATGCTGGGCCTGTGGGCAGCGCAGAAGCTCGGGTTATCCGGCGCGCAGGCCGAGGCCTATGCCAAGGAGGTGGTCATGGCCGATTTCGAAGAGCCGGGAGACCACGACGTGTTCCGAAAAATCCGCAGGGATTTCGACGCCAAGGGCATCGCACAATCGGATCATCAGATCCGGCGTACCATGGACGAGCTGATGGCCAAGGCGGTCGCCGAGGTCAAAGCCAGCGGATAGTCGGCAGTCCGACCAATCTCGGTACCAAACTGTCGCCGCGCCCCCGCCCGTCGCTTACATCTTCAAAAGTTGAGGCCTTCCGATGCCCACGTCCGCGTTCTCGCTGGCCCGCCGGTTGCGCGCAGGAGAAACGGTGCACAGCGGCTGGTGCGGGTTGGCCTCTCCGATCATCGCGGAGCTCATCGGGCGCGAAGGCTTCCCGGCGGTCACGCTCGATGGCCAACACGGATTGTGGGACGTCGCCGCGATCACAACCGCAATCGCGCAAGTGCGCCTGGGGGGCGCCGCTCCGATCGTGCGGGTTCCGGTCGGTGAATTCGCGACCGTGAGCCGCGCATTGGACTTCGGCGCCGAGGGCACCATCGCGCCGATGATCAACACGCCGGCGGATGCGCGTGCCTATGTCTCTTTCGCAAAATTTCCGCCGATCGGGGAGCGAAGCTGGGGCCCGCATCGGGCGACAACCCTGGCCGGCATGCCGGACCAGAAGGTCTATCTGCGCGAGGCCAACGAGCTCTGTCTCACATTTGCGATGATCGAGACGCGCACCGCACTCGACAACGTGGCCGCGATCGCCGCTACGCCGGGCATCGATGCTCTGTTTCTCGGTCCCGCCGATCTTTCGATCGCACTGAGCAACGGCGCCAATGTCGACCCGATGGCTGTCGAGGTCGACCGCGAGCTCGATCGCCTGATTGCGGCGGCAAGCAAGGCCGGCAAGATCATGGGGGCCTATTGTCACACCGCCGAGCGCGCGATGGCGCTCGCCAAGCGCGGGGTCCGCTTCCTCGCCGTCGGCAGCGACATGGCCTTTCTGCGGTCGGGCGCTGCGGCGGCTCTGAAAGCATTGTCGCGCTAGAGCAGGATGACTTTTCTTCGAATCGTCATCCTGCTCTAGCTCTTTGTTTGAGCATGTCCTTATTCGCAAAACCGGTTCCCACTTTTGCGGGACATGCTCTAGTCCCGCTGGTTTGGATGTTTCGGGACGGTCAGGGGGCGTAGACCCAGGCCTCGACCTGCAACGTCGCCCCCGGAACCGGCAACGGCGAGGGGACCTCCACTGCGGAAAACGGCAACGGACGGCCGCCCAACCGGCGCTCCCAGACCTTGTACACCGGATAGAACTCCCGGATATCGGTGTGGAATTGCTGGACTCGCACGACATTGGCAAGCGAGGTGCCAGCGGCCTCGCACAGCCGGGCGATGCTATCGATGATGAATTCCGCCTGCGCCTCAGGCGGGGATGAAAACCAGGGCTGGCACGGGTCGCGCGCGGCCGATGGCGCAAGGCCATCGCGCTCGATGGCCATGAGCCCCGAGATGAACAGCAGGTCCGCGGCTTTCACCGCCTGCGGCTGCCCATGGAAGGAGGTCGTCACGCCGGCATCGACGTGGTGTTTTTTCGCTGTGCTGCCGGGCTTGGCCGCGAGCACATTGATCTCGATCTTGCCGTCGTAGGGCGCAAGCGCGTGCTCGACACACGGAATTACGGACAATGTCGGCTGCGACTTTGCGAAATGGCGCGACCAGACCTCGTTGAAAGCGGAATAATCCTCGGGGTCGGTGAGATAGACCTGGGCATGCACGACATCTGCGAGCCCGGCGCCGGCAAGCTCCAGCGAAGCCGCGATTCGCTGTGTGATGATGAACTCGGTCTCGAGCTTGATCGGCTGGCCGCCCCATTGCGCGCCCTCCGGCATCAGTGCGGCCGCGGCAACGCCGTTGCGCTGCGGCTCGTCCGGCACCGCCATGCTGGTAATCCCCGGAATGAAGATGAAATCCCCGACGGTAAGCGCAGGCGAGTAGCCCGACGTGGGTCGGCCTTTGAGCCGCTCATGCTTGAGGTGCACAACTTCGAAACCGGCTTGCGGGATGACCGCCATCGCCTGAACGTTCATGTCCGCCGCGGGCAGCAGCAGACCCTGCTGCGTGATCGAGGTCGAGGGCGGGATGCGCCCGCGCAGGAATTCCCGCCGGACATGCTGATAGGCAGGGACCGCCTTCACTGTCGTGTAGTACTGGTCGGTGCGAACCAGATTGGCCCGGTCGGTGCCGGCCGCGCGCAGCACGCCCTCAAGATTAGCAAATATGCGTGCCGCCTCCTTCTCGCGCTTGGGCAGCCCTGCATGGGGCGCGCGCTCGGCCAGCACATCCGGCGCAATCCCGTGGATGAAGTCCTGCGCCATTAATCCGGTGGCGAAGACCCAGCGGCCAGCCTTCATGCCTTGCGCAAACCTGACCTTGCCGGGGCTGAGCTCGACGGGAAGCAGCGGCTCTGCGGTGCGCAACGGGTTACTGGTGGTCATCGGGGCTCTCCGGTTGATCCTGCACCTGACGGTTGTCCTCGCCATCCGTGCCGGTAATTTGTCGCGCGAGGCGATCGAGCACCGGCGTCAAATCGCTTTCCACGTCGCTCGGGTCTATCGCCAGCACGCGATACCCGCGTTCCTGCAACCACCGCCGGCGGTCGTTACGGCTCCTTGCGGCGGCCTCGCTTTCGCGCGCGGGCACGAGATCGATCACCGCACGCAGCGGGAACGACACGAAGTCCGTCATGTGCGTTCCGACCGGGACCTGCCGCTTGAAGCCCAGCCCGGCGAAACGCTTATCCTTCGTGAGAGCGTCCCAAAGAACGCGCTCGGCATCGGTCGGATTGCGGCGCAGGAGCCGCGCCAGCCCGCGCACCGGGCCGCGCTCGCCCGTCACGAGACCCTCGCGGTACTCGGCCAGCAGCGTGCGCAGCGTGCTTGCCTGCCCGCTGTCGAGAATGCCGCCGCGCGCAGGCCCCTTGCGGCCTTCGCTCAACGCCATCACGATTCCGTGCAAGGTCTGAATGTCCTGCTGGGTGGGCTGCATGCGGGCAAAGATGTTGCGCAGGTTGACCAGCATGGTCGCGCGCTTGTCGAGCGGCCGAAAATATTCGATGGCGTCGAGCTCCCTTTCCAGATTGGAAAAGAACGCCTCGATCTGCTGCTTGCCGGCCGGCTCCGATTTGCGAGGCATGGCAAAAGGAAGGCCGCCGCCGGACGCGAGCTTGAACCACTCATAGGCCATGAGCGCGACCGCCTGCGCCAGATTGAGCGACGCAAAGGCCGGATTGACGGGAAAGGTGACGATGCGGTCGGCAAGCGCGACCTCGTCGTTCTCCAGCCCATGGCGCTCGCGCCCGAACAGCACGGCGACATTCTCACCGGCGCCGACATGCGGCGCGATCCATGCGGCCGCCTCCTGCGGACCGAGCACCGGCTTTGCCTGGTCATGGGCACGCGCGGTCGTTGCCAGAACGAGCGTGCAGTCGGCAATGGCCGCGGCCAGCGAATCGTAAAGCACCGTCTCGTCGAGCACGCAATCGGCGCCGGACGCGGAGCGGCGCGCGTGGATATTGGGCCAGCCGTCGCGCGGGTTGACAAGGCGCAGCCGCGCCAGCCCGAAATTGGCCATGACGCGGGCGGCGGCGCCGATATTCTCGCCGAGTTGCGGCTCGACAAGAATCACAATGGGCCCCGCCAGCCGGGCCCAGTCCTTGGTCTTGTCGGTGCCTGCCCCGGGCATCGGTCAATAGACCAGCACATCATCCGTATGCATGCGGGATGCGAGCGTGCCGACCGGCGCTGTCGCATCGCGCCGCCCGAGGCTGTGCACGGTGGTGTAATGGCGCGCAAGGAGCCGTGCGAGACGCTGCTTCACGTCGGGGCTGTAGCGGCTTGGCGTGAACTCGAATGCGAGCGGCACCGAGCGCGCGATCAGGCCGGCGAGGCCAGCGAGCACCTGCGGCTCGTAGCCCTCGACATCGACCCAGATCAGCGCGACCGTCTCGGGCAAAACTCCGAGCGCCTGCAATTCGTCCTCCACCCGTACCACTGGCACGGCAACGGAAGCCTCCCCATCGACTGATGGTGGCACGTCGATCGCGTGGGCGCCGGTGTTGCGCGGGTGGAGATGCAGCGTTGCCGTGCCGGCGGCGGCGCCGGCCGCCTTGCGCACGACCACCACCCGTTCGGACACGCCGTTGGCGTCGAGATTCATCGCCAGCAGGCGCGCGTTGCGCGGCTCGGGCTCGAAGGCGACCGCCCGCTCGAATCGGCCGGTGCGCAAGGCATAGATCGTATGCGTGCCGATATGAGCGCCGATATCGATGAAAGCCGCGCCGGGTTGCAGGCGCCCCGCTGCCAGCAGGACTTCCACCGCGGCATCGATCTCGCGCCGCTGCCAGCCTCCATGCCACATCAGCCAGGCTCCGACCACGCGGTCGCCGGGATCGACGAAGAAGCGCACGTCGCCGAGCTCGCACAGCACAAGATGCCCGCGCGCGGAGAGCGCACTGGTGACGACCTGGCGCAGCACGGGCCAGCCGACCAGCAGCGGCTCCAGCATGGCCTGGCGGAGCGCGCGCCGGCGCCGCCCGTAGACGGCCCTGATCCGTTGCCAGGTCGGGGTCACAGTCACGCCGAGGCTCGCCCTTGCAGGATGGCCCCCGCCGCGCCATAAGGCCGTGCCCGGCACATTCCGCCTCGATTTCCTTCACACATTTTCGCGCGCAAAGGTGCGTCCGCCATGGCGAAGATCAAGGTCAACAACCCGGTCGTCGAGATGGACGGCGACGAGATGACTCGCATCATCTGGCATCTCATCAAGGACAAGCTGATCCGTCCCTATCTCGATATCGAGCTGCTCTATTACGATCTCGGCATGCAGAAACGCGACGAGACGCGCGACCAGATTACCATCGATGCCGCCGAGGCAATCAAGAGAGTGGGCGTCGGCGTCAAATGCGCAACCATCACTCCTGACGAAGCGCGCGTGAAGGAGTTCAGTCTTCACGAGATGTACCGCTCGCCGAACGGCACCATTCGCAACATCCTCGGCGGTGTCATCTTTCGCGAGCCGATCATCTGCAAGAACGTGCCCCGGCTGGTGCCCGGCTGGACCAAGCCGATCATCATCGGTCGTCACGCCTATGGCGATCAATACCGCGCCACCGATTTCAAGGTGCCCAGCAAAGGCAAGCTCATGCTGTCGTTCACGGGCGAGGACGGCACCAGGATCGAGCGCGAGGTGTTCCAGTTCCCGGGCAGCGGCGTCACCATGGCCATGTACAACCTCGACGATTCGATCCGCGACTTTGCCCGCGCCTCGCTCAACTACGGTCTTCACCGCGGCTACCCGGTCTACCTCTCGACCAAGAACACCATCGTGAAGGTCTACGACGGCCGCTTCAAGGACATCTTCCAGGAGATCTACGACAGGGAATTCAAGGCCGAGTTCGAGAAGAAGAAGATCACTTACGAGCACCGGCTGATCGACGACATGGTGGCGGCGGCGCTGAAATGGTCGGGCGGCTATGTCTGGGCCTGCAAGAACTACGACGGCGACGTGCAGTCCGACACGGTGGCGCAGGGCTACGGCTCGCTTGGGCTGATGACGTCCGTGCTCATGACCCCCGACGGAAAGATCGTGGAGGCGGAGGCCGCCCATGGCACGGTGACGCGGCACTACCGCCAGCACCAGAAGGGCGAGCAGACCTCGACCAATTCGGTTGCCTCGATCTTTGCCTGGACGCGCGGGCTCGCGCATCGCGCCAAGCTCGACGACAACGCCGCGCTCGCACGGTTTGCGCATACGCTGGAGAAGGTGACCGTCGACACCGTCGAGGCCGGTTTCATGACCAAGGACCTTGCGCTGCTGGTGGGTCCCAACCAGAAATGGCTCTCTACCACCGGCTACCTCGACAAGGTGGACGAGAACCTCAAGAAGGCGATGGCGTAATCAATCTAGCCGTCGAGTGCCGAGCGGATGGCATCGAGGGCGGCTTGGACCTTAGAGCTGTCGGAGCCGCCGGCCTGCGCCATATCGGGGCGACCGCCACCCTTTCCACCGAGCACTTCAGCGCCCTTGCGAACGAGATCGACGGCGTTGAAACGGCCGATGAGATCGGAAGTTACTCCAACCACTAGTCCGACCTTTCCGTCAGGAGCAGTATTTGCAACAGCAACCACACCTGAGTGGATTTTGGCTTTCCCTTCATCCGCCAGAGATTTGAGCTCGGTATTGGCAAGCCCCGTTACAACTAGAGGCAGAAAGCTGGTGCCGTTGACCTGCACGACATTCATTGAAAGTGTTGTAGAATCTCCACCTCCAATCGCAAGTTTTCTTTTTGCTTCAGAAAGCTCGCGCTCCAATCTCTTGTTCTGGTCAAGCAGTGCCTCCGCGCGCTGAGGCAAATCGACAGTGGGCACGTGAAGGATCGCAGCTGTCGATATCGCATTCGCGATAACGGTATTAGCGTTCTTGCGGGCGGCCTTGCCTGTCAATGCCTCGATGCGGCGCACGCCCGCGGCAACCCCGCTCTCGCCGATCGTCGAGATCAATCCGATGTCGCCGGTGCGGCGCACATGGGTGCCGCCGCACAGCTCGACCGACCAGCCCATGGTGTTGCCGCCGCCCTCTCCCATCGCAACCACGCGCACCTCGTCGCCGTATTTCTCGCCGAACAGGGCGCGCGCCCCTGACGCGATCGCTTCGTCGACCGCCATCAGCCGCGTCGTGACGGGCGAGTTCTGCAGGACCACATCGTTCGCGATGTCCTCGACCCGCTCGATCTCGGCCGCGGTCATCGGCTTGGGATGCGAAAAATCGAAGCGCAGCCGGTCGGGCGCGACCAGCGAGCCCTTCTGCGCCACGTGGTCGCCGAGCACCTGGCGCAGCGCCTCGTGCAGGAGATGTGTCGCTGAATGGTTCTGCCGGATGGCGCTGCGGCGCGCATGATCGACCTCAAGCGTGAGCGCCATGCCGACTGCGAGCTTGCCCTTCTCGACCACGACGTCATGGACGAACACGTCGGCGACCTTCTTGTGGGTGTCGGTCACGCGAGCGAGCGCGCCCTCGGCGCGCATGCTCCCGGTATCACCGACCTGGCCGCCGGCCTCGGCATAGAACGGCGTCTGATTGAGAACGACCGCGCCGCTCTCGCCCGCCTTGAGCGCGGCCGCCTCCTTGCCGTCGCGCAGGAGCGCCGCCACCACGCCCTCGGCGCGCTCGGTCTCGTAGCCGAGGAATTCCGTGGCGCCGACCTTCTCGCGCAAAGAGAACCATACCGCGTCGGTTGCCGCCTCGCCCGATCCCGCCCAGGCGGCGCGTGCCTTCTCGCGCTGGCGCTCCATGGCGCCCGCAAACCCGTCGGTATCGACGCCGATGCCGCGCGGCCGCAGCGCATCCTGCGTGAGATCGAGAGGAAAGCCGTAGGTGTCGTAGAGCGTGAATGCGGTCTCGCCGGCAAGCCGATCGCCCGCCTTGAGCGCGCGGCTCTCCTCGTCGAGGATGGCAAGCCCGCGCTCGAGCGTCCTGCGGAAGCGCGTCTCTTCCAGCCGGAGCGTCTCGGCGATCAGCGCCTCGGCGCGCACAAGCTCGGGATAGGCCTGCCCCATCTCGCGCACGAGCGTCGGCAGCAGCCGCCACATCAGCGGCTCGGGCGCGCCGAGGAGCTGCGCGTGCCGCATGGCGCGCCGCATGATCCGGCGCAGCACATAGCCGCGGCCCTCGTTCGAGGGAAGCACGCCGTCGGCGATCAGAAACGACGAGGCGCGCAGATGGTCGGCGATGACGCGGTGCGACACCGCGCGCGGACCCTCGGCATCGACGCCGGTGAGATCAGCGACGTGGGAGATGATCGCCCCGAACAGATCGATCTTGTAGTTGTCGTGGGTGCCTTGCAGCACGGCGGCCACGCGCTCGAGCCCCATGCCGGTATCGATCGAAGGACGCGGCAGGGGAACGCGCTCGCCTGTGGCGAGCTGCTCGAACTGCATGAAGACCAGATTCCAGATCTCGATGAAGCGGTCGCCCTCGGCATCGGGCGAGCCGGGCGGGCCGCCCGCAATGTGCGGTCCATGATCGTAGAAAATCTCCGAGCAGGGCCCGCAGGGGCCGAGCTCTCCCATCTGCCAGAAATTGTCGGAGCCTGCGATGCGCAGGATCCTGCCCTCGGGCAGGCCGCTGATCTTCTTCCAGAGATCGAACGCCTCATCGTCGTCGATGAACACCGTCGCCAGCAGCCGATCGGCGGGCAGCCCGAATTCCCTGGTGACGAGGTCCCAGGCAAGCTCGATGGCGCGATCCTTGAAATAGTCGCCGAACGAGAAATTGCCGAGCATCTCGAAGAAGGTGTGATGGCGCGCGGTATAGCCGACATTGTCGAGGTCGTTGTGCTTGCCTCCCGCCCGCACGCATTTCTGCGCGGTCACCGCGCGCGCATTGGGAGGCTGCTCGAGGCCGGTGAATACATTCTTGAACTGCACCATGCCGGCATTGGTGAACATGAGGGTGGGATCGTTGCGCGGCACCAGCGGGGAGGATGGCACCACCGCGTGTCCGTTGCGCGCAAAATAATCGAGAAACCTCGATCTGATCTCGTTGACGCCGCTCATGCCGACCGCATTCCAATCGCCCCAATATGGGCAAGCGTACTTACCGCTGCAACAACGATCGGTTATATAGCCCGTTCCCTTCACCCGCCGCCACGCGCCGCCAGGCGAGCCTGCAAGCGGCACCGGATGCCGCATGGACACGACACCCCCCGCTTCCCGCCTCGAACAGCGCCTGCGACTGCGTCAATTCGTCATGACCGCGGAGATCACGCCGCCGGTCTCGTGCGACGCGGATGAGCTGCTGGCGAAGGCACGGCCGCTGCGCGGCCTCGTCGATGCCGTCAACGTCACCGACGGCGCGGGCGCCCGCGCGCACAAGTCGGCGCCGGTCGCTGCGGCAATTCTGGCGCGCGAGGGGCTGGAGCCGATCCTCCAGCTTGCCTGTCGCGACCGCAACCGCCTCGCGCTCGAGGCCGAGCTCATGGGCGCGGCTGCCTGCGGCGTGCGAAACATTCTTTGCCTCACCGGCGATGATCCCAAGGCCGGAGACCAGCCCGAGACCAAGGCGGTTTTCGATATCGATTCGGTGGCGCTTACCCGCATCGCGCGCGACCTGCGCGACAGGGGCGTGCTTCCTTCCGGGCGCGCGGTTGGAGGCAAGGCAAATTTTTTCATCGGCGCCGCCGATGTGCCGATCGACCCGCCGCCGGGCTGGCGCCCGGAGAAGCTCGTTGGCAAGGTCGCCGCCGGCGCACAATTCGCACAGACGCAGTTCTGCATGGATGAAGGAATTGCTCGCCGCTACGCCGCACGGCTAAGGGAGCACGAGGCGTTGCGCGATTTCAGCTTGCTGATCGGCGTTGCGCCGTTGCGCTCGGCCAAATCCGCGCGCTGGATGAGGCAGCACCTCTTCGGCAGCATCATTCCTGACGCCCTTATAGAGCGGCTGGAGCGCGCCATGGATGCGGCTGCGGAAGGCGAGCGCATCTGCGCCGAGCTCATCGAGGCGCTCGCCGCAACGGCTGGGGTTGCCGGCGTCCATGTGATGGCGCCGGCAAACGAGGCGGCGTTGCCCCGGGTGCTTGCCGAAGCCCGGCGGCGGCTCGCATCCCAACAAGACCGCAGAGACGAGGCATAGCGCGTTGGAGACGCAATACGGCGCGCTGGTGCCTCGTCCCTGCGCCGCAATGACGCGCGGACTACGGACGGAATTTGTTTTGTCAAAACACTCTTTAGGGATGCATGACCTGCATTTTACTACTTCTGATTTCATTCCTCCGCCGCATCATCGTCGCCTTCGGTTTCTTCGCCACCGATAATACCGTCTCCGATGAGGCCGGCATTCTCCCGGACCGCAGCCTCGATCCTGCCGGCAATCTCAGGGTTGGCCTTGAGGAAGACCTTCACGTTCTCGCGGCCCTGGCCCAACCGCTGGCTGTCGTAGGAGAACCAGGTGCCGGATCTCTCCACCACGCCGGCCTTCATCCCGAGGTCGACCAGCTCGCCCACCTTGGAGATACCTTCGCCGTACATGATGTCGAACTCGACCACCTTGAACGGGGGCGCGAGCTTGTTCTTGACCACTTTGACCCGGGTCTGGTTGCCGATCACCTCGTCGCGATCCTTGATGGCGCCGATCCTGCGGATGTCGAGGCGCACGGACGCATAGAACTTGAGCGCATGGCCGCCGGTGGTTGTCTCGGGCGAGCCGTACATCACGCCGATCTTCATGCGCATCTGGTTGATGAAGATCACCATGGTGTTGGAGCGGTTGATGGAGGCGGTGAGCTTGCGCAGCGCCTGGCTCATCAGCCGCGCCTGCAGTCCGGGCTGGCTCTCGCCCATGTCGCCTTCGAGCTCGGCGCGCGGAACGAGCGCGGCGACCGAATCGATGACCAGCACATCGATCGCGCCTGAGCGCACCAGCGTGTCGGCGATCTCGAGCGCCTGCTCGCCGGCATCGGGCTGGGAGATCAGGAGATCATCGACGTTGACCCCGAGCTTCCTGGCGTAGACCGGATCGAGCGCGTGCTCGGCATCGATGAAGGCGCAGGTGCCGCCTTTCTTCTGGGCCTCCGCCACGCAATGCAGCGCGAGCGTGGTCTTGCCCGAGGACTCCGGCCCGTAGATCTCGACCACCCGCCCGCGGGGCAGGCCGCCGATGCCGAGCGCAATATCGAGGCTGAGCGAGCCGGTGGAGACCGTATCCACGTCCATCGACTTGGGGTTCTTGCCCAGCCGCATGATCGAGCCCTTGCCGAAATTGCGCTCGATCAGGGAGAGCGCGGCATCGAGAGCCTTCGATTTGTCCATGGAGAATCCTTCGACGACACGTAGCGCAATGCCCATTTGCTTTTGCTCCTTATGACCGGGATTCGAAGGACCGACAAACCGAGCGGCCCCCATCCGACTCCGGCAATGTACACCATTTGTTCTAAGTTCGCAATATGTTCCTTTTCTAGCAATGGTTGTAATTCTCGACCCTCTCTGGTCTGCGGGCTGTCCCCATTTGCCGAGTTCTGTCGTAGCCGGGACTCGGAACGCTGATACGATCGAGCTACGTCTGATTCGGATGTGCATTCCCCAAGTATGGTGTCTTCGAGGAGGATGAATGAGTCCCCGCGCTGGCTATTGGACCTTGCATTGGCTCCGGGTTGCGCTGTGGCCGCTGCCGGTCATGGCTATGTTCAGTGCTGGGCGCGCTGCCGTAAATGCCGCTCGCCATTGGGGCGGTCAAGCGTGACGAGGAGGCCGCCGCAGTTGGCGGCCTTGGCGGACGGCCATATCCTGCGGCCTCTCGGAGGCCTCAATGCAGCCGTCGCTGACCGATCTTGTTCACGAATGGCATGATTTCTTTCTGCTGGTGGGCACGGCATCGGCTACGCTGGTCGGCCTCATGTTCGTTGCGGCCAGCATCGGCGCGCAGGTATTTACAGAAAAGAACCGCGAAGGCATGCGCGCCTTCATCAGCCCGACCGTGGTGCATTTCGGCGCTGCGCTCTTCATCTGCATGGCTGCGACGATCCCCTCGCAGACGTGGCTGATATCGGGCGTCGCGTTGTTGCTCGGCGGCGGCGCCGGCGTGATCTATTCGGCGCGCGTGTGGGTGCAGCTCTTCGTCCGCCGCAGCTTCACGGTGGACGTGGTCGATCGCCTCTTCTATGCGCTGTTTCCGGTCGTCGGCTATCTGCTCGTGATGGCGTCCGCCGTCCTCGTGCTCGAAAGATCGCCGTGGAGCCTGGATGCGCTTGCCGCCGCTCTGATCACGCTGTTGTTCGCGGGCATACGCAATGCCTGGGACATGACCATGTGGATCGTCATCCGAGTTCCGGTGTCGGGGGCCGAGAAGGAGGATCAGTCGTAGCCTCCAATCCCTCCCCGCAGGGGAGGGTGGCCGCACGCAGGCAAGTTTACGCAGGCTGCGTAAACTTGCCTGCGCTGCGTAGCGACGGCGGCCGGGCGGGGCGGATATCGCCGGAAGCCCCCACCCGGTCTCCCGCCGACCAAGTCGGGGGGCGACCACCCTCTCCTTCGGGGAGGGATTCAGCACATGTCGACCCTTCGGGGAGGGATTCGCGCCGCTTGTGCATATGCGATAGCCCTCTCTCCCTGTGAAAAAGGAGAGGGTATCCGGGTGAACGACACCACGTATATCGGCAAACCGGTCCGGCGCATCGAGGACCGGCCGCTGCTCACCGGCGCCGGCCGGTTCGTCGGCGACCTGCGCTTTCCCGACATGCTGGAGGCGGCGTTCGTGCGCAGCCCGCACGCGCACGCCCGCATTCGCGGCATCGACACGAACGCGGCGCGGCGGCACCACGGCGTGCAGGCGGTGCTCACGCTTGCCGATCTTGCGCCCCTGATTTCAGAGGAGCGCCTGCCGCTGGGGTTTCGTACCGCCGACCTGCCCTCCGATATCACGCCCTTTGTTCTTGCCCGCGACGAGGTCGCCTTCGCCGGCGAGGCGGTGGCGGTGGTGATTGCGGCAACCCGCTACGCCGCCGAGGACGCCGCCGCACTGGTCGGCGTCGATTACGAGCCGCTGCCGGCGGTCTCGGACTGCCGCGCAGCGCTCGCGCCGGACGCGCCGCGCGCGCACAGCGCGCGCACGGGCAACCTGCTGATTGCGTTCAGGCAGGCCTACGGCGACGTTGCGGGTGCATTTGCGCGCGCGCCGCATCGCGCTGCCGTGGCACTCAAGCAGCACCGCGGGGGCGCCCATTCCATCGAGGGACGCGGCGCGCTTGCCGCCTACGACGTCAACGAGGACAGGCTTACGCTGTGGACCTCGACCCAGCTTGCGCACGAGGTGCGCGCGTCTCTGATGAAGCTGCTGCGGCTCGACGAGAATCAGCTCCGCGTCGTGGCGCCCGACGTCGGCGGCGGCTTCGGCGCCAAGTTTCTGATGTATCCGGAGGAGGTCACGCTGTGTGCGGCGTGCCTGATGCTGCGGCGCCCGATCAAATGGACGGAAGATCGCCGCGAGCATTTCCTCGCCGCCGTCCAGGAGCGCGACCAGTACTGGGACCTCGAAGTCGCGTTCGATGGCGAAGGCGTTGTGCTCGCCGTGCGCGGCACCTTGATCCACGACCAGGGCGCCTATACGCCGCAGGGCATCAACCTGCCTTACAACGCCTCGACGGGGCTGCCCGGCCCCTACCGGGTGCCTGCCTATGAGCTCGAGGTGCGGGTTGCGGAGACCAACAAGGTTGCCACCATGCCGGTGCGCGGCGCCGGCTATCCCGAGGCCGCCTTCGCCATGGAGCGCCTGCTCGACCGCATCGCGGACGATCTTCACCTCGAGCGCGAGGAAGTGCGCCGGCGCAATCTCGTGCCGCCCGAAAAGATGCCTTACGTCACGCCGCTGAAAAGCCGCTCGGGCTCGCCCATCGCGCTCGACAGCGGCGACTTCCCGGCCTACCAGCGCATGGCGCTCCACGCGATCGATCATGCCGGTTTTCCCGAGCGGCAGCGGCGCGCGCGCACGCAGGGCCGCCATCTCGGGCTCGGCATCGGCAACGGCGTGAAGGGAACCGGCCGCGGCCCCTTCGAGTCCGCTATTGTGCGCGTCGGCCGATCGGGGAGAGTTTCGCTCTACACCGGCGCCATGCCCATGGGTCAGGGACTCAAGACCGCGCTCGCGCAGATCTGCGCCGAGCAGCTCGGCGTCGCGCCGAGCCTCGTAAGCGTGACCGCCGGCGATACCGCCGTCATTCCTTACGGGCAGGGCGGCTTTGCCAGCCGGCAGACGGTCACCGCCGGGTCCTCCGCACATCTTGCCGCCGCCGCGGTGCGCGAGAAGGCGATGGAGGTCGCCGCCCACATGCTTGAAGTGAGCGTGAGCGATCTTGTCGTGCGCGACGGACGCATCGAGATTGCGGGCGCGCCCGGCAGCGGGCTTGCGCTGCGCGAGGTCGCTGAAGCGGTGGCCGGCGTTCCCGGCTATGCCATGCCGGGTAAGTTCGATCCCGGACTTGAGAGCATGCAGAGCTTTCAGCCGAACGCGCTGACCTATGGCGGGGCCTGCCATGCCGTCGAGGTGGAAGTCGACATCGAGACCTGCGGTGTGCGCATCCTGCGCTATGTCGTGGTCAACGACAGCGGGCGCATCATCAATCCCCTGATCGCGGAAGGCCAGATCATGGGCGGCGTGGCGCACGGCATCGGCAACGCGCTCTTCGAGCGCATGGCGTACGACCACGATGCGCAGCCCGTCACCACCACCTTTGCCGACTACCTGCTCACCAGCGCGACCGAGGTGCCGAACGTTGAGGTGACGTTCGCGCAGTACCCCTCTCCGCTCAATCCGCTCGGCGTCAAGGGCGTCGGCGAATCCGGCTGCGTGCCGGCCGCAGCCGCCATCATCTCGGCGGTCGAGGACGCGCTCTCCCCGTTCGGCGTGCGCATTGCGGAATATCCGCTCACGCCGCCGCGGCTGTTTGCGCTCATGCAGGAAGCGCGCAACGCAGCCCCCTGACCCTGAGCATTTTGATTGGTCGTTGATCCGCCGCCGGCGTAATCGCCCGCGGCACTGTCCGTCCGCGATTTCGTGCCTTGGCGTTTTTCGGACGCCGGCCATCTGAGCGTGTGGTGAGTTCAGTGCTGCCGGCGTCCGAAAACCTGCACACTGGCGGACACATGCAGTGCAGCATAACGATCTATATTCGATCGACCGCACCGGCAGTCGTGCAGTACTTTCGGGATCGCCAGACATGGAGTTCATCATGACAAGTGTGGTGGGCCACGCTTGTTTGACAATCCTCTACCTGAATCATCGCAACCAGCAAGCTGCGGAAACATTTGAGTTTGCAAACGACGGAAAGGTTGTTCGTTCGTTTGCGTGCTACGCGCAATAGAGCGGCGAGAGGGGAGCAAAGGCGCTTTGCGTAGCGGCAATTCGGAGCCGTGCATTTTCCGAGTGGTGCCACAACCGAACATGCCAAATAGTTCCTGGCAAGCTGTCTGCGCCGTCATGCTGCGAGCGTGTCGAGCAAGCTCTTGGCTTCCTTCAGATCGCGCGTGTCGAAGCCCTCGGTGAACCAGCCATAGATCGGAGCGAGAAGGTTGCGGGCATCATCCCGCTTGCCCTGATCGCGCCAGAGCTGTGCCAGGCTCATCGCCGCGCGCAGCTCCCAGGACTTCGCCTGCTGCTTGCGCGCGACCGTGAGAGCGCGCTCAAAATAGGCTTCCGCTTTCGCCGGACCTGCTGCGGGCGACATGAGCGCGATTTCGCCAGCAACGCGATGGACCTCGGCCTCTTGCCACCTTTCCTTGGTTGTTTCGATCCCGGTCATCGCTTCACCGACGCGGCGCCACGCGTCGTCGAATTGGCCAAGTTCCGCATGAGCTTTCGCCAGGTATGACAGGTACAGCGGCAACCACATCCTTGCTCCAGTTGACCGGTATGCGACGATTCCGGAGGTGAGCATTTGAACTGCATCGGCGAATTTGCCGTTCTGAGCAAGAAGCCAACCCTGATTCATCATTCCTATCGCCTTCCAGAACGGCGCGGCCTTCTCATCCGCCAAAGCAATAGCTTCTTCAGTTTGCCTGTTTGTCGCCTCGCAATTTCCGCATGAGACATGGGTCAAACACGTGCAGCTCAGCGCCATCATCAGCGTGGCGGCTTGACCGATCTCGCGCGCATAGGTCAGCGATTGTTGGATGTCCGCGTTCGCGGCCTCGGGATAGCCAAGCAGCCAGTGAGCCAATGGCCTAAAGGCCAGGGCTCCAACCCGGTTATCATGGCCAAACCACGTTACCAGCCGCCGATGATCGATGGGATCGTAGAATGCAATTGCCTGATCGTAGTGCGCCCTCCCTTGCGCGATGTCCCCCGTTTGCAACAAGGACGAACCCATCAGGCGGTGTCCGACCACAAGCAAGATCGTGGCACCGTCTTTCTCGGCGAGCGCCAGGAACTGCGCCGCAAGCTTGCGGATTGCATCACCGTCGAATCCCACATAGCTCGAGGCCCAAAAGGTGTAGAGCACTGAGAACAACAGCAACGGGTCTTCGGGAGGCTCCCCGAGCGATTTAGCTTGTTCGATCAGCAGACGTGCGCGCTCCGCAGCCGCCTTGACTTCCGACGCAGCGTAACCTCTGACGTGGATGAGCGGTGCTATCAGGGCAACCTGAAGCTTAATCTCCTCGTGGCGCAGGGCGGGAGTACGAGGCAAGACGGCGATTTGGCTAAGGGCACGCCTAAGCTGCTCTGCGGCTTCGACCAGCGCCGAGCGCTCCAATGACCGCTGACCTGCCTTTCCCCATAGGCCCGCGGCCTTTTCGATCATCCCGGCCTCGGTGCAGTGGCGTGCCAGCAGCTCTGGCTGGTTCTCGGCGATTTCCGCAAACCGGCTCTCCAGCACGTCGGCGATACGGGCGTGGAGCGCGCGTCGCGGCTCGCGCAGCAGTGTGCCGTAGGCCGCGTCCTGCACCAGAGCGTGCTTGAACAGATAGGTCGCATTCGGCGGCTTGCCCTGACGGAACAGCAAGCCAGCTTGAATGAGACGGTCCAATGCCGAACCCAGCTCCGTCTCCGACTGGCGCGCCACCGAGGAGAGCAAAGCATGCGAAAACTCGCGGCCGATTGCCGCCGCGATCTGTGCCAGCTCCTTGGCCGGGCCGCCGAGCCGGTCGAGCCGCGCAATGAGCGAGGCATGCAGGCTCGCGGGAACCGCTAGTGCCGGGGGCGGAACCGCGGCGAGCGCGCGCGCGGCGGCAGTCTCGCTCCCTGCTTCCAGCACCGCCTTGGTCATCTCCTCCACGAACAAGGGGATGCCATCGGTACGCTCAATGATGTCCTGCCGAATGCTCGCCGATAGCAGCTTGTTGCCGACGATGCGGTCGATCATGGCGCCAGCCTGGCGCTCTGCGAGTCGATTGATAATGAGGGAGGTGACGTAAGGCCGCCCGGCCCATGGCGCATCGAATTCCGGCCGGAACGTCACCAGCAACAGTACCCTGAGCGTCCTAATTCGGTCTACCACTCGACCAAACGCTTCCAAGCTGGTTGGGTCGGCCCAATGCGCATCCTCCAAGACCATAAGCACCGGGTTTTGGAGCGACAGCGTCTTCATTTGCGCGGTAAGCGCCTCCATCGTTTTTTGCCGGCGCTGCTGCGACCCCAGCGCGAGAGCGGGATACCGGCCACCGTTCGGCAGCGAAAGCATCTCGGCAAGGAGTGCTGCGTCCTGGATCGAGGTCGAAGTCTGCGCGAGCAGAGCATCAAGCTTGTCGAGCTTCTGCTGGGACGTATCGTCGTGTAACAATCCAGCCGCACGTTCCATCTGACCGATGATCGGATAAAACGCGCTGTCGGTGTGCTGGGGCGAACAGAAATAGCGCAAACGCGTATGTGGTTCAGGACCAAGGCTTTCAAGAAGATCAGCTGTGAGCCGCGATTTGCCGATGCCAGCCTCGCCGGAGAGGAGCACCACCTGGCCTTCGCCACTTTTCGCCCTTGCCCAGCGCCGTAACAGCAGTTCGCATTCTTCCTCCCGGCCAACGAGGGGAGTCAGGCTGCCCGCGTGCAGTGCCTCGAAGCGGCTTGCTACGGAGCTCGCCCGTAGCGCCGCCCAGACCCGCGTTGCCTCGCCGACTCCTTTAAGATCGTCCCTGAGGCCGAGGTCCTTCAGCTCGAAAAGATTGCCAAGAAGCCTGCGTGTCCTGTCGCAGATGACGACCGTGTTCGGCTCCGCCATCCCCTGCAGGCGCGCCGCGAGATTCGGTGTCTCGCCGACCATGCTGCGCTCCTGCGTGTCGCCCGACCCGATGAGATCGCCGACAACGACTAGCCCCGTCGCAATTCCAACGCGGGTCTGCAGGGAAGCACGCGACTTGAGCGCAGTCACTGCTGTGATCAGCTCGAGCCCCGCCCGTACCGCCCGCTCGGCGTCGTCCTCGTGAGCGTGCGGATAACCAAAGTACACGAGGACACCATCGCCCATGTATCTTGCCACGAACCCATCGAACCGGTGCACGGTTTCAGCGACGCATTTCTGATAGGCTGAAATGATCTCACGCAGGTCCTCCGGGTCCATGCGGGCGGAGAGCGCGGTCGAGCCGACCAGGTCGGAAAACATCACCGTGACTTGACGCCGCTCGGCCGTTTCCAGCAGCCGCGGCGCGGCAGGTGCCGCAACAGCGATCGCGGCCGCGCTCTTCTCGCCGGCTTCGAGATCGGTGATCGCACCCAACAGCTTTCGGCGATGGCCCAGCGACGCAACGCCGATCTTTTCGAGGTCTTGATCGGTCAGGTCTGGCAGGATTGTGAAATCGATATGGTTCTCAGCAAAGCGCTGGGTGTACTCGGACAAGCCGAGTTTTTCGAGCCAGTCCGCAATCTGCTGCATTCCGACCCCAACGCATTTGCCACGGCCTAACCGCGCTTCTGGACGAGGGCGACAGCGAGTTTATCCGAAATCCTCTCCGCGAGTAGCGCCGCTGGACCGGTGGAGTAATGCTTGCTTGAACAAGTGTCTATGGTGCTCAATCGGCAGCGCCCTAATGTCTCTGGTCAAAACGAAATCCGCGTCTTTTGGGCTTATGTCAGCTTCTGCCGGCTGCCGACATAAATGCCGGCTCGCAGCTCGCCATGGGTTTCGAAACGATCAGGTAGGCCGAGTGACGCGGGCAAGCGTGAGAGGATGGCGGAGGTAAAGCAAAACGCGGGGGCCCTTCCAGGGTACCTACGAGCACTCGGCGCGGGCCATTGGAACCTAGGTCCATACGAGCGTGGCTCTGTCAACTGCCGTGGACGAAAGGGTGAAAATCGGCGCCGAAGGCGCCGGGTGAGGGGGCTACCCGCGTTAAATGCGACTGCCCCACCCTGAAGACGTGAGAAAGTACCTCGTCAGCGATCTCGACGCACCCTACAAGGTGCGCATGACCATCACCGCAGAAAACAAGTCGGCCGTGCAAATTGCCGCTTTGCGCAGCGCCGCCGCCGTGCGCGAGCGCTGCGCGATGGTGCATCGCTTCGTCGCGGACGGGCATTCGTCTCATTTCACGCTCGACGAAGCCAGGTTGGAGGACGTCGCGGACTACGTGGCGCAGGTGACGCGCGAAGCCTATCCCGGTCTCGACATTCCCTATCACAGCCGCTGGCGACATTTTTCCGTGGGCGGCCGCGATCGCTGGCGCGAGCTGGCCGCAAGCGTGCGCGCGCACCCGATGGAGCGCGCGCGCATGGCCATCGATCTCGTGACGGTGAGCGTCCTCCTCGATGCGGGCGCAGGCGATGCCTGGCGCTATCGCGAGCCGGCGACCGGGCTTTCCTTTTCCCGCTCCGAGGGGCTTGCGGTTGCGAGCCTCGACATGTTTCGCGGGGGCGCCTTCTCTTGCGCGCCCGAGCGGCCGTATCAGGTGGACGATGCCGCGCTCGCGGAGATCGACGCTGCAAAGCTCGCGCACCATTTTGGGGTCAATGACGCCAACCCGCTCGTTGGACTGGACGGGCGCGCGGCGCTGCTGCGCCGGCTCGGCCGCGCGCTCGCGGAGCGTGGAGAGCTGTTCGGGTGCGCGCCGGCGCGGCCCGGCAACCTGGTCGATTATTTTGCGAGCATCGCCGGGGGCGAGACCATCCCGGCTGCGGACGTGCTGGCGACGCTCCTCGAAAGCCTTGCGGCGATCTGGCCCTCGGGACTGGTGCTTGACGGCTTTGCGATCGGCGATGCCGGCCGGCATCGCGCCGTGCGAACGGGCGACGCAACCTCGGGCATCGTGCCGTTCCACAAGCTCTCGCAATGGCTGACCTTCTCGCTCATCGAGCCGCTCGCAGCGGCCGGAGTCGAGGTCGGAGGGATCGAAGAGCTCACCGCGCTGCCGGAATATCGCAACGGCGGCCTTCTCATCGATATCGGCGCCATTTGCCCGCGCGGCGGGATCGACCGCCAGCGCCGTCACGAGGTTGGGGGCGAGCTCGTCGTCGAGTGGCGCGCGCTCACCGTCGGGCTGATGGACCGGCTGCTCCCGTTGGTGCGAGATCGGCTTGGACTAGGTGCGGAGCTCACGCTGCCGCGCATGCTCCAGGGCGGGACCTGGAGCGCAGGGCGCAAGATCGCGCGCGAGCTGCGTCCGCCGGACGGCCCTCCCCCGCTCCTGGTTGCCGCCGACGGCACGGTTTTCTGAAAACAGAGGACAGAGGACAGATGACGGCAGGGCGTTGCCTATCGGTCCTCCGTCGTCTGCTTAAAAAGTGTTCACCGGCGTACGTTCACGCGCAATAAGGGCTACGCTAAGCTTGGCGCCCCGTATCCGCCGGCACATGCAACGCTCAATCCATGGAGTTTCCATGCGCACCGCATTGACCCGACGCGCTTCTCTCGCCCTGCCGCTCGGCTTCGCGGCGATGTCGATTGCACCGACGACGCGCGCGGCGGCGGACGACAAGGTGCTCAAGGTCGGAACGCTCAAGCTCATCCACGGCATCTCCGCCTATTTCTACGAGAAGTTCGTCCCGCCCGGCCATACGGTCGAGGTCTACCCGTTCGAGAGCCCGACCGACGGCAAGAATGCGGTGCTCACCGGCACCGTCGACACCTGCATCCACGGCATCGCCGCATTCCTGCTCGGCGCCGCCGCCGGCGAGCCGGTCATGATCGTGGCCAACGCCAACAACAAAGGGATGGCGGTGATCGCCGGCGTCAACACCGACATCAGGTCGATCAAGGACCTCAAGGGCAAGCGCGTCGCCATCTGGCCAGGCTCGACGCAGGAGGCGGTGATTCTCGAGCGGCTGCGGATGGAGGGCATGTCGATCAAGGACATCCAGCCCATCCGGCTGCAGTTTTCCGACCATCCGGCGGCGCTCGCGCGCGGCGACATCGACGCCTATGTAGGAGCGGAGCCCGCGCCCGGCATCAGCCTTGCCAACGGTACCGGACGCCTCGTCGAATATCCCTATTCGACGCCGATCGGATCCCTCAACATGATTCTTTCCGCCAGCGAGAAGGCGGTGAAGGAGAACCCCGAGCGCATCAGGACGATCGTCGACATGCACCGCAAAGCGGTCGACTACGCCATGGCCGATCCCGCGCAGATCGTCGAGATGGCGATGGCCAGGCTCGGCCAGCAGAAGAAATCGATCGAGCTCGCGGTGCCCAACGTGGAGCTCGCCTGGAAGCTCGATGACGTGTTCATGCAACGCGCCCGCGCCTATACCCGGCTGATGTTCGAGAACAAGCAAATCCGCCAGATGCCCGACCTCGACCAGCGCGTCACCACGCAGTTCATGTAGCACCAGAAATGGAATGCGCAGAAACGGCGCAACAGACTCGTTAATACCTCCCCTTGCAGGGGAGGTCGACCGCCGTCGCGAAGCGACGGCGGTCGGGTGGGGTCTAAGACGCGCGAAATCGCCTGCCTCAAGACCCCACCCGGCTCCCCCGGCTCAATGCCGGGGTCGCCGAACTCCCCCTACGGGGGAGGTATGAAGGGGATTGCCTTGAGCGAGCAGGTCACAACGCTTGCGCCAGCAACGCCTTCGGTAGCGGAAGCGCCGGCGACGGCGCGACGGCGCGCGCGCGCGATCGGGAACGTCCGCAGCATCGCGCTCGGTGCGGGCTTTCCCCTCCTGCTCATTCTTCTGTGGGACCGCGCGGTTGCCATCACCGGCACGCGGCTCATCCCGAACCCGCGCGAAGTCGGCGTGATGATGTACGACTTTTCGTTCGGCGGCATCTACGACGACGCGTTCAGCGGCACCATCCTCACTCACGTGTGGAAGTCGATGACGCGCGTCTATGGCGGCTTCATTCTCGCCGCGCTGATCGCCATTCCGCTCGGCCTGATGATCGGCCGCATCAAGCTGCTGCGCGCGCTGCTCGATCCGACCATCAACCTCCTGCGCCCGATCCCGGTCACGGCATGGCTGCCGCTCTCCATGATCTTCTTCGGGCTGGGGCCGAATGCCGCGATCTTTCTGGTGTTTCTCGGCGCCTTCTATCCCATCCTGCTCAACACCATCTTCGGCGTGCGCTCGGTCGACGTGCGCCTGTTCGAGGCCGCCGCCATGCTCGGCTGCGCGGGCTCCGGGATGTTCCGGCAGGTGGTGCTGCCGGCCTCGCTGCCCGCGATCTTCAGCGGGCTTCGCATCGCGCACGGCTTTGCCTGGATCCTTATTGTCGTGGGCGAGATGACCGGCGTTCCGACCGGGCTGGGCTCCGTGATCATGGACGGCCGCACGCTCTCGCGCACCGACCTCGTGATCACAGGGATGATCGTGATTGGCGTATGCGGCTTCGTGACCGACCGCATTATTGTGGCAATCAGCAATCGGCTGTTGCAATGGAGCCCGCAGCACCATGCCTGAGGCAAAACGCGCGCACATCGCCATCCGCGGCGTGAGCAAACGATTTGCCGTCGGTGACGGCGAGGTCGAAGCGCTCGGCCGCATCGATGCCACCATCGCGCAGGGCGAGCTCGTCTGCCTGATCGGCGCTTCCGGCTGCGGCAAGTCCACCATGCTGCGCATCATTGCGGGCTTTGAGGAGCCGAGCACCGGCGAGGTCCTCGTCGACGGCAAGCGCATCACAGCCCCCGGCAGCGACCGCGGCATGGTGTTCCAGGACTATGCGCTGTTCCCCTGGATGACGGTGCGCCAGAACATCGGCTTCGGCCCGCGCCAGCGCCGGCTGCCGCGCCGCGAGGTCGACGAGATCGCGAACGAGTTCGTGAAGCTGGTCGGGCTCGAGCGCTCGGCCAATCGCTACCCGAACCAGCTCTCGGGCGGCATGAAGCAGCGCGTCGCCATCGCGCGCGTGCTCGCCAACAACGCCAGCATCCTGCTGATGGACGAGCCGTTCGGCGCGCTCGATGCGCTCACCCGCGAGCAGCTTCAGGGTGAGCTGCTCGCGATCTGGGCGCGCAGCCGCGTCACCGTTGTGTTCGTCACCCACTCGGTCGAGGAGGCGGCGCTGCTTGGCGACCGCGTGCTCGTCATGAGCGCCGGGCCCGGCCGCATCGAAGCCGACATCGCGATCACGCTGGCGCGCCCCCGCGATGTCTCCTCGCCCGAGTTCAACGCCGTGCGCCGCGAGCTTGCGCGACGGCTTACCAGCCACATGGCGCCGCGACGCGATTTCGCGGCGGCAGATGTCGCCTGATGGTCGAAGGATTGCAGCATCCGGGTGCCGGGGCGGCGCTCTACCGCGGCATGGATCGCGCCGCCCTCGATGCCGCCTACAACAACAGCGAGGCGGTTGCGGAGAGCCCGCAATGGCTCGCGCGCTGGCGCGTGCGCAGCGCCGTCCTGCGCGGGGCCGCATTACAGGCGGGGCGGCTCGATCTTCCCTACGGCATCCGGCCGCGCGCGCGCTTCGACTATTTTCCCGCTGGTGCCAGCAAGCCGCCGCTGTTCGTGTTCATCCACGGCGGCTACTGGCAGCGCAACGACAAGGATATGTTCACCTTCGTCGCGGATGGGCCGCGCGCCCATGGCATCGATGTCGCCGTCGTCGGCTATACGCTGGCGCCTGACGCACGCCTCACGGAGATCGTGGAGGAGATCGGCACGGCGCTGAGCTACCTTTCCGAGCATGCCGGCGATTTCACGTTCGATCGCAACCGGCTGTTCGTCGGTGGCTGGTCGGCGGGCGGGCATCTCACCGCAATGGCGGCGCGGCATCCGGCCTGCCGCGGCGGCATTCCCATCAGCGGCATTTTCGATCTCACCCCGATTGCGCTCAACTATCTCAACGAGAAGCTCCGCCTCGATGCCTCGGAGGTCGCAAACTTGAGCCCGCTGCACCTGCTCGCCGACCGCATGGCGCCGCTGCGCATGTTCGTGGGCGCAAACGAGCTGCCCGAGCTCAAGCGGCAGTCCTCAACCTATGCCGAGGCAGCGCGCCAGCGCGGCCTGCCTGTCGCGCTTACCACGCTGCCGGGACACCATCATTTCTCGATCCTCGACGAGCTCGGCCGCCCCGAGGGGGCAATTACGCGCGCGCTGCGGGAGATGGTCGACGAGGCCGCACGTCGCTAACGCAAATTCAGGACGTACGCGTGCAGGCATGCCTAGCGCATCGATTTCGAATCATATCCCGCGTCATTCCGGGTCGAGGCCCGAAGGGCCGAGAGCCCGGAATCTAGTAATCAATGGAGTAGGCTACTGGATTCCGGGTTCGCCGCTTCGCGGCGCCCCGGAATGACAAGCTTCATGGAATCGATCTACTAATCCACCGACGCACCGCTTGCCTTGATCGGGCCGCTCCAGCGCTCGATCTCCTTCGCGACGAACTGCCCGAAATATTCCGGGCTTCTGCGCTCCGGCGTTGCGATCTCTTCTCCCAACGCCTCGAAGCGCTCGCGAACGGACGGCATGTCGAGCGCGGTGCCCAGCGCGTGGTTGAGGCGGTGCACGATCGGCTCGGGCACCCCCTTGGGCAGGAACAGTCCCTGCCAGGTGCTCACGTCGAAATCAAGACCCTGCTCACGCGCGGTCGGCACGTCGGGAAGGACGGCCGAACGCCTGCTCCCGGTGGTGGCGATCGCCTTGACGGATTTGCCCTCGATCTGCGGCATGGATGTCGAAACCGAATCGCACAGGTAATCGATGCGTCCGGCGATGAGGTCCTGCATGGCGGGGCCGAGCCCGCGATAGGGAACCATGGTCACATCGACGCCGAGGACGGCGTTGAACAGGATGCAGCTGACATGGGATGCAGAGCCTGAGCCGGCGGAGCCCCAGCGCATGGTAGCCTGGTTCGCCTTCGCATAGGCGATGAACTCGGGCAGCGAGCTCGCCGGGAAATTCCGCGGCGTGATCAGGACGCGCGGGGCTTCCACCACCAGGCCGAGCGGCGTGAAGTCGGCAAGCGTGTTGTACGGCGGCTTCTTGTAGAGCGCCTGGCTCCAGGCATGGGTGCCGCTGTTGCCGAGCACGAACTGGGTTCCGTCGGGCGCAGCCTTGGCGACGCGGAGCGAGCCCACCGTACCTCCCGCCCCGCTCGGATTCTCGACCACGACCTGAGCCGCGAGCGCGTCGCTGAGCCCCTGCGCCAGGATGCGGCCGGCAACGTCGCTCGGTCCGCCAGGCGCAAACGGGACGACGAGGGTGAGCGCGCGGCCCGGCCAGCTCTGCGCGAAGGCGGGCGCGGCGAAGGCAACCATCACGAGCGTCGCCAGCAATGCGCGTTGCGAAGATCGATTTGCTGCAGCCTTCATCCGCCTTGCCTCCTGCAGATCTCGGTAGCCCGGATCGAGCGCTGGCGCGCGAAATCCGGGAGCAGGGCCAAACCGCCAGCCCGTTCCCGCATTTCGCTCACGCTCAATGCGGGCTACAATGCAAGCCCGCGCAAGGAGGATGCCATGAAGGAGCTGATCAAGCAGTACCTCGATCATGGAATTTCGCGAAGGGGGCTCATGGCCGGGCTCAGCACGCTGGGCATGAGCGCGGTCGCCGCCAAGTCGGTGGCGCAATCGCTGGCGCCGTTCGGCCAGGCGGCGGCAGCCCCCGCCGCGGCCGCGGTGCGCGAGATCAAGGGAACCGGCGGTGCCTTGTTCGTGCAGCAGCTCAAGGCAGCAGGCGTGCAGCATATCTTCTTCAATCCATCGACCGGCGATTATCCGATTTTCGATGCGCTCGTGGACGAGCCCGGCATCCAGCTGATCAAGGGCATCCAGGAAGGCGCCGTGGTCGCCATGGCAGACGGCTACGCACGCGTTTCCGGCAAGCCGGGCGTGGTGATCGTCGCCAATGTCGGGCTGCCCAATGCCATGACGCAGATGGTCAACAGCTGGAAGGATCAGATCCCGATCGTGGTTGCGGTCGCTTCGGTGGAGCAGGCTGCGCTGGGCGGAGACCTTTTCCAGGAGCCGGACCACTGCGAGGTCATGACCCAGCCCATCACCAAGTGGTACTGGGCGGCGAAGACCCCGGGGTCCATCCCGGATACGGTGCGCCGCGGCATGAAATTCGCCTCCACGTCGCCGTGCGGCCCGGTGTTCCTTTCGCTTCCCACCGACACGCTGCGCGAGGAGGCAACTGCGAGCATCTGGGAGCAGGCCAAGTTCGACGTGCCGATGCGCATCCGTCCGGACAAGAACGATATCGAAAAAGCCGCACGCATGCTGCTCGAAGCGAGGAACCCGCTGCTGAGCGTCGGCGACGAGGCCACCTGGTGCCGTGCCGGCAGCGAGGTGGTCGAGCTTGCCGAGCTGCTCGGCCTGCCGGTGACTGGACAGATGGGCTCGCTCGGCTTCTGGTCGCGCCCGTTCCCGACGCGGCATCCGCTGTTCATCGGGACGCAGGTGCGCGACATGCGCTACCCCGGCAAGCCCGACGTGCTGCTCAATCTCGGCAATCGCTACGGCGAGCGCGCGGCAGCGGGCACCACCCTCATCTCGATCCGGCTCGACCCGGCAAGCCTTGCGCGCGGCGCGCCGGTCGACCTCGGCATGGTGGCGGACATCAGGCTCGCTGCCGCGGATCTCACCGCGGCGATCCGCTCAATCGCAACCGAGGCGCGCCTCAAGGCGATGGCGCAGGAGCGCACCGAGCGCACGCGCGCCTACTCGAACGAGATGCGCGAATTCCGCGAGCGCATCGCACACGAGAACGCCGAGCGCACGCCGGTTGCTCTCGAGCGCATCGGGCTCGAGCTCGAAACCGCGCTCGACCGCGATACGTGCTATGTCTGCGACGTCGATTCCGGCAAGACCATGGACCCGCTGCTGTCGTTCGGCGGCAACGACAAGCAGTACATCGGCACCGGACCCAACGTCCTGGGATGGGGCATGGCGGCGGCGTTCGGAGCAAAGCTTGCGCGCCCCGACCTGCCGGTGGTCTCTGTCGTGGGCGACGGCAGCTTCTGCTTCAGCGGCCCGCAGCCGCTGTGGACGCAGGCGCGCTACCAGGCCCCGGTCCTCAACATCGTGCTCAACAATCACAGCTACAACAACGAACGCAACCGCATCTGGCACTACGGCGGAAGACAGTTCCAGACCGGCCGCGACATGACCTGCTATCTCGGCAGCCCCGATATCGATTACGCCAAGGCGGCGCAGGCCTTCGGCGTCGAGGGCGAAGTCGTGAAAGAGCCCGCGAAGCTCAAGGATGCCCTTGAGCGCGGCAAGCGGGCAGTGGCCGATGGGCGGCCCTATCTGCTCGACATCCATACCTGGCGCGACGGGGTGGGTGCCGTCTCGACCTGGCACCCGCCTTATTCTGTGGCGCAGGCACGCTCGCGCAGGGTGTGATGAAACGCCTTGCTCTCGCGGGCGCGGTTACCGCGCTGCTGCTTGCGCCCGCCACGGCGCTCCGGGCGCAAGGCCCCGCCTTGCCGGCAGGCGAAGGCCGCGACCTCGTCGCGACCGCCTGCTCGCAATGCCATAGCCTCGGCGTCATCCTGGCCGGGCACGACGGGCCGGTCGGATGGAAGCGCCATGTCTACAACATGGTGCTGCGCGGCGCGCAACTTACTCCGCGCGAGGCCGACACCGTAATCGCGTATCTGGTCGCCAATCTCGGACCGGGCGCTCCCGCCGCGCCGTCGGCCCCGCTGCCGGGCGGTGCCGGCAGGGAGCTCGTGGAAGCACGCTGCACGGTTTGTCACTCGCTCGAGCGCGTCACCATCGTCAAACGCAGCAAGCACCAATGGCAGGCCATCGTCGCCAACATGTACGAGCGCTGGGGCGTGGCGGCGCCCGAGGAAGCGCAGGCGATCACCGCCTATCTGGATGCGCAGTTCGGGCGGGAGTAAGCAGTAACGACGTCATCGTCCGCGCAAGCGGACGATCCAGTAAACGGCGGCGCCAAATAATTTCGACGCCAGCGGTTACTGGATGCCCGCATACGCGGGCATGACAGGCGATTGTCGTTGCGCGCGCGCCGCCCAGCTCAACGAATCTGGAAGACGAGTTTGCCCCGGAAATGGCGCCCCTCGCTCAGGCGATGGGCGTCGGCGGCCTGCGCGAGACGATAGAGCTTGACCTCGGGAGGGTGGATTGCGCCCGCCTCGTAGAGCTGGGCGATGCGCTCCATGTGCCGCCGGGCGCGTCCGACGGGAGGCCGCAGCGAAGCGACATCGCTGCGCATGGGCTTGGGCGCCTGCGCGCCCGAGGCAATGAAGGCCGCGCGCCCGCCCGGCTTGAGCACCGCGAAGGATTTCTGCGCCACCTCGCCGCCGACCGTGTCGAACACGGCGTCGCAGCTCTTCACGACCTGGGTAAAATCCCGCGCGTTGTAGTCGATGATCTCGTCGGCGCCGAGGCCGCGCACGTAATCGTGGTTCGCCGCACTCGCGGTGGTGATCACGCGGGCGCCGATATGCCTGGCGAGCTGAATGGCGAAGCCCGCGACACCTCCCGCCCCGCCCTGGATGAGGATGGTCTCGCCCGCCTTGAGCTGCAGCGTCTCCTCGAGCGCGCTCATTGCGGTGAGGCCGGTGAGCGCCAGGGCCGCCGCGTTGACATGCGATAACGCTTCCGGCTTCCTCGCGACGATTGCGGCCTTGACCGTAATCTTCTCGGCGTAGGCGCCCTCCTGCCCCGCCTCGCAGACGCCGAACACGTCATCTCCAATGCGAAGATCGGCGCCCGCGCCGACGGCACTGACCACGCCGGAAAAATCGCGCCCGAGCACATAGGGAAATTTCGCGCCGTCGTAGCCGCCCGAGCGCGACTTCCAGTCGGCGGCATTCACGCTTGCGGCGAAGATATCGACGACGACTTCGCCCGGCCCCGCGGACGGATCCGGCAGATCGCCATAGCGCAGGACTTCCGGTCCGCCGTATCGCTCAATGTAAGCTGCTTTCATGTTTGCTTCCTTGTCACTCAACATATGCTCCAGATGGGAAAAGCACCGATCATGGTCCGATCCCGACCCTGCTTTCTACACATATCACAACGTGTCGTGGTCGATGTTGCCTGCGCGCGTTCGGCATGTCGCAGCGGGGCCAGTCGATTCCCCTCCATCGAAATGTGCTCTAAACTGTCCGCAACCGAACCCGCGCCGATGAGCCCGGCGCGGGCAGGATGGAGGGTAATGCCATGTTCCTGCGGAACTACTGGTACGTCGCAGGCTATGACCGCGAGGTCGGCAGGCAGCCGCTCGGCCGCGTCATTCTCGGCGAGCCGATCGTGCTCTACCGCCTGGAGGACGGCACGCCGGTCGCGCTGGAAGACCGCTGCGCGCACCGCCACCTGCCGCTGTCCATGGGCAAGCTCGTCGGCGACACGCTGCAGTGTCGCTATCACGGGCTGCGCTACGACAAGGGCGGCGTGTGCGTGCGCGTGCCGGGGCAGGACACGATCCCGCGCGCGGCGCGGGTCAAGAGCTATCCGCTGGCGGAGCGCTACCATTGGCTGTGGATCTGGATGGGCGATCCGGCATTGGCCAACCCCGACAGCATCCCCGACTATCACTGGTTCGACGACCCGGAGTGGGGAGCTAAGGGCGAGTACCTTCATGTCAAGTCCAACTGGCAGCTTATTGTCGACAACCTGCTCGATCTCACCCATCTCGCCTTCGTGCACGGAACCACCATCGGCAACTCGGCGCTGGTGGACCAGGCCTCGGTGAAAGTGACGCGTTCGCAGGACAATGTGGTGGTCA